>Ga0163162_10000254_pt1 | contig 48422 bp, 47 predicted proteins | sample S55metaG_FD_115310 | JGI IMG/M metagenome (GOLD analysis project Ga0163162, IMG submission 115310) | Switchgrass rhizosphere microbial communities from Kellogg Biological Station, Michigan, USA - S5-5 metaG | ecosystem: Host-associated > Plants > Roots > Rhizosphere > Soil | place: USA... | reverse complement strand
TGTCTTCTGCGAGGCGATAGTAAGCCGCATTATCAATTCCCCGGAAAGAAAGAGTTGGGCCCATTTGGTTGCCTTCAGCCGTATGATTGTAAACGACATCTAGAATTACCTCAATTCCCGCTTTATGAAGCGCTTTGACCATATGCTTGAATTCAAAAATTTGCTCTGCACTTGTTTTTGCGCTTGCGTACCTCATTTCCGGTGCAAAAAAATTGATCGTGTTATAACCCCAGTAATTCGTCAGCCCTTTTTCTTCTAAAAAATGATCATTTAGAAAATGATGGACGGGCATTAATTCAATCGCAGTAATGCCCATTTTTTTCAGATAGTCAATTGTCAGAGGATGACCAATGGCCGCATAGGTTCCGCGGATTTCTTCAGGTAGATCCGGATGCAGCTTAGTAAATCCTCTTACATGTGCTTCATAAATTATCGTGAGGTGATATGGAATTTTTGGAAATCGATCATCTTCCCAATCAAAATGCGAATCAATCACAACACTTTTGTAATTGTAAGGAGCACTATCCTCGTCATTAAAACTTAGATCTTGTGCAGGGTCATCGAGATGATATCCAAACAAAGCTTTGTTCCATTTCGTGGTGCCGGCTATTCCTTTTGCATACGGATCGATCAACAATTTGTTTGGATTGAAACGGTGACCATTTTCCGGTTCGTAAGGACCATACACGCGATACCCATAAAGTTGTCCAACCTTCAACCCCGGAATATATACATGCCAGATATGATTGGATCGTTCGAATATTTTTATCCTGCTTGACTCCGGTGAATTTTCCGAATCAAACAAACAAAGTTCTACATCGGTGGCATTTTCTGAAAACAGCGCAAAGTTTACGCCATCGCCATCCCATGTTGCACCGAGGGGAAAAGGGCTGCCGGGATATAGTTTCATAAGTCAATTGTTGTTTTTGAGTGAATATTGTTTATGCAATTTCAATACCGAGAGTGAGCAGATGACAGTTGCCGCGCTCATGATCTATCTTGCACCGAGTCTGTTATCTCCTCGCAGTCAAGTATCCGTTTTCATACACAACAACAGACAACGGCTTAATGACTATTTGTTCATTTGCATGCACAATATCTGGTAGTGTCTCATCATGTTGCTTATCGGAGAGACACCAATGCGCATCATTTGAGTCAACAAGTTTGTTCCATGATTGCGCAATCGTTGATACTATCCAGTTTGCATTTGATGTTTCGGAAAAATTAAAAATTGTGACGAGATAATTAAGCTGATCGTTTGAGCGACGATATAAGATCAACATATCGTCCATAAAACTCATCCAGAGATCATTCTTATCGAAATTTTTTAAAACGGGACTTTGTTTTCTGAGATGGATAAAATACTTATACCATTTCAAAATCAGTCCATGTTTTTCGCCAGCTTCTTTGTGCCACTGCAATTTGGATTGAAGAAATGTTTTCTCATCTTGCGGATCAGCAGGCTCACTATCCCAGCCGAAATGCTCAAATTCTTTTTTTCTTCCTTCCCTGACTGCGCTGATCAAATCTTTATCTGAATGATCGACAAAGTAGAGAAACGGAGTATCTTCTCCATATTCTTCACCCATAAATAGCATCGGAATATAAGGGGCCAATAATAGTCCTGCCGATGCGATTTTGATTTTTTCGAACGGCACCAAAGAGGCGAGGCGGTCACCTGTAACGCGATTCCCTGCCTGGTCATGGTTTTCTATAAACGCAACGAAATTATCTCCACTTATACCGGACGATGACGCTCCATATTTTCTTTTCCGAAAATTTACATACTCACCGCTGTGCACGAACCCTTCTTTGTATGCCTTTGCGAGCTGCTCAATTTCGCCGAAATCCGCATATAATTTTCTTCCCCGCTCGCGATCCAACAGGATATACAATGCATGATGAAAGTCGTCCAGCCATTGTGCGGTAAACTGGTAACCACCGGTGTCAAATGTCCCGATCACTTTAGGATCATTCAGATCACTCTCTGCAATCGTATAGAAGTGTCTTCCCAATTTTTGTTCAGCAGCATAAATTTTTTTGTGCATCAGCTGCCAAAAATGCAAGGCACCCGCATCATGTATGCCGTGAATCGCATCGAAGCGCAGTCCATCAATATGATAATGTTCGAACCAAAATGTTGCGTTGTCCGAAAAATAATCCCGCACACCGTCACTGTATTGTCCATCGAAATTAATGGCTTGTCCCCACGGTGTTTTATAAGCATCGCTAAAGTACGGTGCAAATTTTGCAAAATAATTGCCTTCCGGTCCTAAATGATTATACACTACATCCAAAAAAACGGCGATATTTTTTTGATGACATACATCGACCAGTTTCTTCAAAGCTTCCGGGCCACCATAACTATTTTGTACCGCGTATGGATAGACGCCATCATATCCCCAATTTCTTTGACCCGGAAACTGTGCAACCGGCATCAATTGTATCGCACTAACTCCGGTTTCGATAAGATGATCCAGCTTTGTAATGATTGATTCGAAACTTCCTTCCTTTGTAAAAGTGCCCACGTGTAGTTCATAAAGGATGAGTTCCGCAAATGGAATTCCTCTCCAGTTTTTATCGTTCCATTGATAAGCATTGTGGTCAATGATCTGCGATGGTCCGTGAACGCCTTCAGGCTGAAATTGTGAAGCAGGATCCGGCGTATCAATCTCATCATCACCCGGAATAAAAAAATATCTTTCACCTGGTAATGCAGTTGCTTCAACAGTAAAGTACCCGGAAACGTTCGGCTGCATGGGAATTTTTCGATCTTCAGGATGCACAATATGAAGTGTCATCTTTTTTTTCAAAGGGGCCCAGACAGTAAATTTGGTTTTATTATTTCCGAGATAGTGTGCACCTGCTTTCATAAGAAGTTTTATTCAATCTGGATTATCATTCCTTCATCGCCAGCCAGACTGATTGTGTTTTCAACTTTAGTGCCAACGATTTCTGGTGACGTTGCAATCGCAATAACTCCGCGAAATGGATATTGCTTGGGCAAATAATAAGATGGCCGATGCGAAAAATTCAACACAATTAAAAATTTTTCTGAGCCTTGCGCATGTCGTGTATATGAAATCACCTGCGAGTCGCTGTATACAGGCGCGTAATTTCCCGATTGAAGCGAAACGTTTGATTGGCGAAGTGTGATGAGTTCTTTATACAGCGTAAGCATTGAATAAGCATCACTTTTTTCCACTTCTACATTTACGCGTTGGTAAGCTTTGTCGACGCGTAGCCACGGCGTCCCACTTGTAAATCCTGCTTTCGGTTTCTTTTCCCATTGCATGGGCGTGCGGCCAGGATCGCGGGTGAGATTTTTTTCCGGCATATTGAGTCCCTGCGGATCTTTCACTTCATTAAATGGGATTGGAACATCTGTCATACCAATTTCATCACCATAATAGATTGTAGGTGTTCCGCGTAGTGTGAGTAAGAGCATCGCGGCAATTTTTGCCTGCTGCAAACCAACGCGACTGGTTATGCGCGGTTGATCATGATTTCCCAATACCCAATTGGGCCATCCGTTTGCCGGGAGCAGTCCTTCGTATTTGTCAACAGCTGCTGCAATCTTTGCTGCGTCCCAGGGCAGCGCAATCAGCATAAAATTAAATGGCAGGTGAACGCCTCTGTTTTCCGCCGTTCCATAATACGCAATCATTCTATCAACCGGGAGATATATTTCTCCGATCATCATTCTCTCACGATAATCATCTAAAAGATTTCGCATTTTCTGAACGATATAGTGGACCTCCGGCTGATCCGTTGAATAAGCGGGCAAGAGTGAGTCGTATGTCAACATATTTTCCCGGTAATCGGGATTGGATGGATTATCCCTGAACTGATCATCTTTTATCAAATGCCACATGACGTCCACACGAAATCCATCGACGCCTTTGTCGAGCCAAAAACGCATTATCTCCAACATTGCGTCCAACACCTTTGGATTTTTATAATTGAGATCGGGTTGTTGTTTGAGAAATGCGTGATAATAATATTGATTTGTTTTTTCATCCCATTCCCATGCGCTGCCACCAAATACACTTAGCCAATTGTTCGGAGCGCTGCCATCAGGTTTTGCATTGCGCCATATGTACCAGTTTCTTTTTGGATTATCGCGGGATGATCTGGATTCAATAAACCATGGATGTTGATCGGAACTATGATTCGGGACGAGGTCGATGATCAATTTCATTTTTCGTGAATGAATCTCCTTCAACAAATCATCGAAATCCATCAGCGATCCGAAGATTGGATCGATATTTTTGTAGTCTGAAATATCATATCCAAAATCGGCCATCGGGGAAGTAAAAACCGGCGAAACCCAAATAGCGTTGATGCCAAGCCATTGCAAATAATCGAGACGCTGAATAATTCCGCGCAAATCACCGATGCCGTCACCATTGCTATCCTGGAATGAGCGGGGATACACCTGGTAAATGATTCCGGTTTGCCACCAGCAGAGATTTTTTAGCGCATGCATGCGGAGAATTTTTTTGCAAAAACTGCGCCCTTGGAATGGTAGGTTTTGTTTCACACAAAGACACAAAGTGCCATAAGATGCACGGAGAACCGAGGTACTTTGTGCCTTTGTGTGAAACAAATCTTAAAATAAAGCTGTGCAACTTTTTTCCCAAGGTCCAGTTTATTTGGAACAGCGTTTGATGTAAGAGAGATGGAGATTGATTGCCAATTGAATTGTGATATGCAGAAAGTGAGTGTAATACTTGATAAGAAGCAAGATAAGGTGTACAAAATTTCGCCATGGGCGTCATTAGGTGATGCGATGGGCTTGATGAATAGCAGAAACGTAGAGTGTCTTGTCGTCAAAGACGATAATGATTTATTTTTTGGCCTGGTCACGGAGCATGATATCGCCCGGAGAACATGGATGTCAGAACGTTTACTTTCGAATACCACAGTTCAACAAATTGTCAATACTCATTTTCCCTTTGTTGATGTAAATGATACGGTAGAGCACTGTATGCAATTGATGAAGCGTTTCAGCATCCGCTATTTGCCGGTGTTCGATGTCCGGTCCTTTAAGGGGATTATTTCAACGGATGATATTCTCGAAGAAGCCATCTATTCCCGGGCCGGTATTTTTGATGAAGAATAATCTTCACGAACCATATTTGTAAAATTCGTGTCGACTTGTCGGCATCATAAATTATTTATTATCGGACGCCTGATTATAATATCGAATCGTTTACCGCTGTCCATCGATCATGATGGAGATGCTATTAGTGTTCGCCAAAGTTCAGGGGGACTCGTATCAGCCATTAAAAGTTATTTTGAAAAAGGCGATATGAGCGTAAATCATATCACCGAAAAAATATGGGTTGGTATAGGGGATTTTCCGGAGGCGGATTTACAAAATCCAGCCGTGACGGACCAACTGTCTAAGTTTGATTTTAAAGTGATCCCGATTTTTGTTGATCCCAATTTATACAAAGGATTTTACAGCGGCTTTTCTAATTCTGTTATATGGCCGCTATTTCACTATTTCTCTTCTTTGGCAGATTTTCAGTCGGCTTATTTTGACGACTATATCCAGGTAAACAAATTTTTTGCAGAGAAGCTTTTGGAATTTGTTTTACCAGGCGACACTATATGGATTCACGACTACCAGTTGTTGCTTCTTCCGGAAATGATTCGCGCCAAGTTGCCAAATTCAAGTATTGGACTATTTCTTCATATTCCCTTTCCTTCCTATGAAATATTTCGGCTGCTACCAGGCAAATGGAAAAAGATTTTGCTTAAAGGAATGATGGGGGCGGATCTGATCGGTTTTCATACATATGATTATGCGCAGCATTTCATTCAATCCGTGCGAATGATCCTTGGTCTCGAGAATTCTTTTTATACCATTCAATACAAAAGACGACTTGTAAAGGCGGAACACTTTCCAATCGGAATTGATTATAAAAAATTTAGGCAGGCGGCGCAGAGAAAGGATGTAATGGATCTCCGCAATGAAATCAAGAAAAGGTTTGAAGGAAACAAAATTATTTTTTCGGTCGATCGCCTCGATTATACGAAGGGATTGATGAATCGTTTAAACGGATTCGAATATTTCCTTGAACAATTTCCTCAATGGCGGGAGAACGTGGTGTTTATATTGAACGTAGTTCCTTCAAGACATGAAATTCCTGCCTATAATGAGCGAAAGAAACAAATGGAAGAGAAGATCGGATCTGTTAATGGAAAATTTTCTACGATAAATTGGCAACCGATCATTTATCGATATACGCATATTGAATTCGAAGAGATGGTTGCGTTGTATTCGTCCGCCGATGTGGCGTTAATTACACCACTACGCGATGGTATGAACCTTGTAGCTAAGGAATATGTTGCAAGTTCCGTTGCGCTCCACGGAGTTTTGATATTGAGTGAACTTGCCGGCGCTGCCAGTGAATTAAATGAAGCATTGTTGGTGAATCCGATTGATATTGATGACGTCGCAAATGCGATCAATACAGGATTGACAATGTCCCCTGACCAACAGGCCCATCGCCTCGCTACCATGCAAAAAAGATTGAAAGAGTATGATGTTGTGAAATGGGTGAATGATTTTTTGGATCAGTTGAATATTGTAAAACGGGAACAAAAAGAATTGGAAGTGAAATTGTTTGACGATAGGGCCATTGCCGAACTGATAAAACATTACCGCGTTGCAGAGACGCGTTGCCTGCTGCTCGATTACGACGGTACGTTATCGCCGTTCACCCGAACGCCAGATGAGGCGGTGCCTAACGATGAATTAATAGAAACACTCGATGTCCTTGCCGCCGATCAAAGGAATAATGTCGTGATTATTAGTGGAAGAGAAGCTGACACACTGGAGAATTGGTTTGGGCATTTGCCGATTCACCTCGTTGCAGAACACGGGGCAAGTATCCGCAAGCCTGGTGAGACCTGGGAACATCTGACGACAGCATCCGGCCAGTGGAAAGATGCAATCAGGAATATTTTCCAGGTGTTTGTGTCGAGATGCGTAGGATCCTTTATTGAGGAAAAAGAATATAGTCTCGCGTGGCATTACCGGAACGTACAAAAGGATTTGGGTTCGATGATGTCAAGGGAGCTCGTAAATAACCTTTCACAATTTTTGCAAAACACTTTGTTGCAGGTTGTACATGGTAACAAAGTGGTGGAGGTACGAATGTCCGGGTATGACAAGGGTATGATTGCATTGAAATTTGTGAACGACACCAAACCCGATTTTGTATTGTGCATCGGTGATGATACGACAGATGAGGATATGTTTAAAGCATTACAGGGCAAAGCATATACGATTAAAGTGAGCCAGGGCGCAACGGCCGCTCAGTATACTATCTATTCGCAGAAAAATGTTTTGCCCTTATTGAATCAACTGATAAAATCGACAGAAAAGAAATATGCCGGCACATAAATACAACATGGGAATCATTGGCAACTGTTCTTACATGGCATATATCAGCATGACTGCCGAAGTCAAGTGGATGTGTCTTCCGCGTTTCGACAGCAGTTTTGTTTTTGGTTCTCTGCTCGACGAAAAGAAAGGAGGACATTTTTTTATTCAGCCCGCCGAGGAAGATTTTAAGTCCCGACAGTACTACGTTCCAAATACAAATGTCCTTTGTACAGAATTTGTAACACCAACCGGAACATTTATCGTCAAGGATTGCGCACCACGATTGATGATTTACGAAAGAACATTCAGACCGCTGATGCTGGTGCGAAAAATTGAATTGGTAAATGGTGACCCTTCCATTCGTGTCAGCTGTGAGCCTCGCGGAGAATATGGTCAACTGGTCCCCGAAATTGTAACAGGCAGTAACCATATCCGGTTCATGGGTCTTAATACGCAGGTCAGGCTCACTACAGATGTTCCGCTCACCTATGTCATCAATGCTGATCCATTTGTACTTGACCAGGACCGGTACCTCGTTTTCACCTATGGGGAACCGTTAGAAGCACCGCTCGAGGAAACGGCGGCGGAATTTATTCGCAAGACAGAGAAATATTGGCAAGGCTGGATCAAGACCACCTACATTCCTGATCTTTACCAGGAGGAAATGATCCGCTCTGCACTGATCCTGAAATTGCATCAATATGAAGATACTGGCGGTATCATTGCATCTGGTACAACGAGTCTGCCCGAGTTCCATGATAGCACGCGCAATTGGGATTACAGGTACTGTTGGCTGAGGGATGCATATTATACGCTAAAAGCATTTGACCAGATAGGTCACTTTGAAGAGCTGGAGAAATATTTTGATTACATCTACAATATTCTGCGTAACACAGATAACGGGTTGCAACCTTTATATTCGATAACCGGTGAAGCAGATTTAGACGAATATGAAGTTGATCTTGCCGGGTACCGAAATAATAAACCTGTCCGCGTCGGTAACAAGGCATATGTGCAAGTGCAGCATGATGTATATGGACAAGTACTCGTGAGTCTTCTTCCGCTTTTCACTGACAGGCGTATTATTTTTTCAAAAAAGAATAGTTATAAAAATATTGTTCCCTGGCTCGTGAAACAAATTGAAAGAACATTGACGGAACCGGATGCGGGTGTATGGGAATTCAGGAATAAAACGCAAGTGCATACGTACACCTTACTCTTTCATTGGGCCGGCGCAAAGGCCGCCGCGAAAATCGGCCGGATATTTAACGATGATGCGCTTATTGATCATGCCAAGGAAATTGCAGCAAGAGCAGACAAGCTGATCGAAAAAACTTATGATTCAGAAAACAAAGTTTACGTGCAGGGTATCGGAAGCAGCGATTTGGACGCGAGCACACTATCAATGATTACGATGCATTATCTTGATCACGATTCTGCGCGGGCGAAAAATCATATTGCTGCATTAGAAAATGAGTTATTGGCGGATCATGGATTGTTTTATCGTTATAAACACGCGGATGATTTTGGTTTTCCAGAAACGACTTTTCTTGTATGCGCGTTTTGGTATGTAGAATCTTTGGCCTGTGTAGGCCGGTTGGACGATGCTTTAAAAATTTTCGATAAATTACTTTCATTCAGTAATCACCTTGGAATTTTTAGTGAAGACGTAAGCGTTGATGGATCACAATGGGGAAATTTTGCTCAGAGTTATAGCCATGTCGGATTGATCAACGCAGTCTTTCGGATCTCCGCGAAGCTCGACAAAGCAGATTTCATGTAGTGAGCACAGGTGGCGGTAGCTTTCATGCTGCTCACAATCTTTTCGCAATAAGTACCGCCACGTGCCCACGTTACAAGCAGTCGTTGTCTTTCCCTTTAATATACCTGGTCTGCTGCTCAGGCATTTTTACATTTGGATAATGAAGATGCCGGAGTTTCTCAAGGTCTTCGAGGATCTCATTTCGGAACAGGCGGTGATTTGGCACAAACAGCGCCGACTTTCTTTTTATTCGTAGGCGCTCAGGCTGATACACATTGGTAGCGATCGTTTCGAGCTCGTCTCGCTGTAGTTCATCGAATACAAGGTTTTCTTTCATCGTTCAAATATTGAATTATGATAGTGTAGTTAGATGCAATAAAAATTGCATCAGGGATTAATCATTAAATCAGGTGTAAAAAGCGTACTGCGTATCCGTTCTTCTTAAAAATCCATCATCTGCTGGAGCCGTAAATTGTTGCAGTCGTATTATTTCGCGATACAAATTTAAAGCCTGATTTTAAATAAACATGCAAATGTTTTGTTAGTCCTCTCTTAAACTATCCGATACGTCCAGGCAGGCTCAATTCGTGGAATTATTTTCACAAGTGGTGAGTATTTTGAAGCCGTTTTGCAATTGGTACAGTTTTTTCTCCGTTTCTCAAAACTACCGTTATGACTTCACCAAAACAGACTTCCAAGACAGTGTTAATTGTTGAAGACGAAGCCGAGATGTGTTTTTTGCTTGAACTTCTGCTGAATGAAAAAGAAACCCGGATCGAACATGTCAAATCTCTCAAAGCCGCCAAAGAATTTTTGTACAATGAAATACCAGCATTGATTTTATTGGATAACCGTTTGCCGGATGGCTATGGGATGGAGTTCCTGACTTATCTCAAATTGAATTATCCTGATGTTAAAATCATCATGATTTCCGGAATCGACAGGGAAGCAGAAGATGCAGCAATCGCAAATGGGGCAGATATTTTTATGAATAAGCCATTTACGCGTGATCAACTTCGCGCGAATATTCACAGCCTGGTGAACTAATTGACTTATCGAAGACGAATGACTAAAGGAGGTTTTTTCCTTATTATTTCTTATTGTAGCGTTTATCGAGTTAACGCATATGAGTTCTATACTTTGCGCCTTTGCGAGAGATTTAGTTCTCGCAAAAGCGCAAAGAAATCAATGATTAATTTCTAGACAACGATGATTGGGTCTGAATTTTCAATCGCGCAACAGGACTGATCTTGTACTTGTCATCCGAATTATCATAACTGGTTTTAAAATGTATGGATGCATTTGATCCATCAAAAACGCAATTGATGATTTCAGTATGCGGACTTTCAACATACCGCAGATCAAGTTCAAGGGTTTTGTCATCCTTCCATGAATAACTTCCCGCAATTTGATAAGGGTCGAGTCCTACGCGATTATTTTTTGCCCTTGCAACCAGGTACGGGCCAGGTCTCGCTGTAACGCCCTTTGTCCATTTACCTTCGCCAAATGCAATTCTATACGTTGACGCGTCATTTGTGAACGTTACGTAACAATTCCCGTCTTTAAATTCAAAGCCGATATTCTTGATCTTGTTACTTCCTGAATCAACAATATATTTTTTACCCGAGATCGTCGCCTGTAAAGATGAATTCCCGGCCTGGTTAATTGGGAGAGAGAGCGCAGCGATTTTTTGCTTGAGCGTTGCCACGGCGTTTGCATCAGCAGGTAATTCTTTGGGCTGAAAAGCGGGTAGAATATATTTCCAAACCAGGTCTATTTCCGATTGCATATTTTTTGTTTCGGAAGTGATCACCACTACCGCATCCTGTGCTGGCATGACGATAATGTATTGGCCAAATGCGCCATCGCCCCGGTACGCATTATTTCGGCAACGCCACATTTGATAGCAATAGCCTTGAAGCCAATCACTCGAATCTTTCTTCGATTGTGGAGCAGTTGGATCCTGGTCAATCTTTTTTGTCGATGCTGCGTCTACCCATGACTGTGGAATGATTTGTTTTCCGTTCCACTTTCCTTCTTGTAAAAAGAGCTGTCCAAATTTCGCCATGTCCTCCGTTTTTAATCGCAGGCCCCAGCCACCAGTATTGATACCCTGCAAATTGGTTTCCCAATCGATTCCTTCAATACCAAGCGGATCAAATAATCTTGGTTTGAGATAGTCCAAAACTTTTTGCCCTGTTACTTTTTGCACAATTGCAGACAGCATAAATGTTCCGGCTGAGTTATAAAGAAACTTTGTTCCGGGTTCAAATTTGATCGGTGTGTTTAAAAATGCTTTCACCCAATCGTCAGCTTGACAAACGTCGCCTGTTGGATCGGTAGGCATTCCAACACTCATGCTCAACAAATCCCTTACGCGGAGCGATGCGAGGTTTGGACTAACGGTGTCAGGCATTTCATTTTTTGGAAAGAACGATATGACTTTATCATCAAGCGAAAGTTTTTTTTCTGAAATAGCAAAACCCACGGCTGTCGCGGTGAAGCTCTTGCTGACGGAATACATCGTATGTTTCAAATCAGAACGATATGGATTCCACCATCCATCGGCAATGAGTTTCCCATGACGCAAAATCATGAAACTGTGAAATTCGTTCCCGGTTCCCGGGATGGCATCCAGGAAGTCAATGATTGCTTTTGATGAAACACCCTGGGATTCCGGGGTAGCAATGGGAAAAAAAGATTTTTGCGCGAATAGTTGAACACTAGCTAAAACGAATAAAGTGACGGTATAAATTCTGATCTTTCTCATGATCTTATTAAATTGTATGGAAGATGTGTAAAAGTTAACATATCTTTTTTAGGAAAGCAAAAAATACTAAACGCCTAACGCGGAACGCTAAACGATCTATTCTTGTATGTTTTTCTTTGCGCCTTTGCGTGAAAATAATTCGCTCAAAGGCGCAAAGAGAAGACACAGAGAAGGAGTGTCAGGAATAAGCGCGCAATGTTGAATCGATCATTTCTTCAATTGACAAAACATTTTTCACGTTATGTAGACCCCAGGTTTCAATTGTTCTTAATACAGGTAGCAGGCTCATTCCTTTTTGCGTCAGCTCATAGTCGACACGCTGTAATTTTCTGTCGTATTGAATTCTTTTAATGATTCCATCTGTCTCCAGCTCTTTCAATTGCTCAGACAGCATCTTCCTGCTGATATTGGGAATGATCCGGAAGAGATCGTTATATCTCATTGCACCGTTGATGAGATAACAAATTATACAGGGCTTCCATTTTGTACCGAACATTTTAATGGCAGAGGTTACAGAGCAACGGAGCGTGAAATTGAAATCTGCCATTTTTTTTGCAGGTAACCTTTTTGTTACTTCTTGTAGCATAATCAGGAGACGTTTATTTTTACTCTTCTAAAGTAACTAATAAATGCAATTTCAACTTGCGCAAATTAACATCGCTAAAATGCTGGCGCCCCTGGATAACCCGGTGATGAAGGATTTTGTTGACAATCTCGACCGGATCAATTCGCTTGCTGAATCCAGTGACGGTTTTATATGGCGATTAAAAGACGACTCAGAAAATGCCACAGCCGTAAGGATTTTTGATGATGATTTTCTTATCGTAAACATGTCGGTTTGGAAGGATATTGATTCATTACACCGATTCGCTTACAAATCAGATCACGTTGAAATTTTTAAGAGAAAGAAGGAATGGTTTGAAAAAATGCAGGAAATGCACATGGCAATGTGGTACATCCCGAAAGGTCATCGTCCGACAGTCGGGGAGGCAGAAGAACGATTGATTCATATCAGGCAATATGGAGACACACAACATGCGTTTTCATTTAAGAAAAGATTTATGCCGTGATGCAAATAGGGACTTATTCACCGCTTTGGAACCAATATCGCATATATCACATACAACCACCCAAGTATTCCATGAATGATCGCCCATAAAATAGATTTATTTCTTGACCAGGATACAACGACAGCGATGATGGTTCCGAGTCCAACACCTGGGCCAATATACACCGGGCGCCAGTACCCACTGTCATGATAATCGGAAACGACACATGAAGCAAGGAAGATTGAAAAAAGTATCGGTAAGAGGAAAGATATTTTCTTCATGGTCCTATTTTTTTGTAAACTTAATATTATTCCTTTAATCCTGAATAGCCAAATCCTTGGGGCATTCACGAATTTATATCACAAATTTTTTTTGCAATATCCGTTCCGCTCTTGAATGCAGCTTCCACAGTGCCTCCACACGGACCGTCAAATAGTGCCTCGCCGGCAAGGAATATGGTATGTTCGATGGGCTCATTCAAAATCTTTCTCGCATTCCGGGTTTCAACTGTCGGGAATGAATAGGCGCCAAGCGCGTATGGATCTTTCGACCAGTTAAAAATATTTGATTTGAGGATATGTGATTGAATCGTGGCAGCACTTTCATCAAAGATGTTTGCCAAAGACTGAATGGCGATCTCCAATAATTCATCGTCGGATTTTCTTTCCAGTTGTTTTGCGCGTGAACCGCCAAGCCATCCTGTTAACATGGGTTGATGCATCGGCAGTTGCGTCCACCATGTTGGTACCACCTGGTCAGAAAAAATAAAACCAAGTTTTTTAATATTGTTTTCCCAAAAAGCAGATGAACATTCAAATAACATCTTGATAACCGTTCCGAACCCAATTTGATGAACAACTTTCAGTTGAGGAATTTCTGGCGCAAATAAAATATCTCCCGATTGGAGAACACCTAGTGGTACCGTAACGACAACCTGGCTTCCCGAAAACTCTCTTCCATTCGTATCACGAACTTTTACAAAATCCTTTTCCCATTCGATTTTCGTGACCTGGGTCGACAAATGCAGTTCACATCCCCTGGATGTACAATCCTTCAACATTGCATCGATGAGTTTGTTGTATCCATCTGGAATTCGATATTGCTCTTCTTCGCCTTCGCTTACCCATTCCTGGTAGAGCGAAAGCGTGCTCGCCGTAGCAGGATCGGCCAGATCAAATCCTTCCGCAAACCGGCCGACTGTTTCACGCAGCTTGTCAAATTTTTCATCACTAAAATGTTGCGACAAAAAATCAGTCAAAGGAAGATCGCTTTTCAAATTCGACATCTCCTGCATCAATTTATCCCAGCCCTCAATAAACTCGTCAGTTTTTTTCACCTTCCCTTTTTCAATACGGGCCATGACACCCGCAGTGTGAAAAAATTTGATTTTGTATTCATGTAACAACCCGATGGTCAAAGGCAAATTACCGTGAATAAATTCCGCGCCTGCTTCAAATACATGTTCCCCGCTTTTGAAACTATGGATGCGGCCGCCTACGCGATCTCGTGCTTCAAGTAAGATGATTTTTTTTCCCTGCTTCAATAGTTTTTTGCAGACAATTAGTCCAGAAGCTCCGGCGCCAATGACGATTATGGGAAGATTGTTCATGGGCGCAAGTTAGGCGAAGTTGAGATTATGTTTTAAGCTTGAAAGCGACATACCGGAGCGGAGAGCGACCTCATTGCCGCTCTGTTTACTTCACTCATGACTTCAACTAACTTCCGGATGCAAATATCCTTCCCGGTATTTCCTTCGAAGCAGTGCAGTCGCTTCCGTATCACCGATGACAATTCGTTCTTCCGGATCATACACAAGCGGGCGGCCGACTTTCATGGAAAGATTTGCAAGGATACAACTGGCGGTTGAGATATGACCCTCATGAATATCCGCAACGGGTTTTGTATTGGTGTCAATTGCATTGAGGAAATTCAGCATTTGCAGCCTGGTCGCCGGTGCTGCATTCAATTCAATATCTTTTTCTTTCAGGTCCTCGGGATATTTTTCTTTTTCGTACACAACATCTTTGTGAATCTGATTTCCTTTGTCGGTCGGGTAGAAGTCATACGACATCGTGCTGCCGGCAAGTTCTCCCTTGTCACCATAAATTTTAAACGACCAAGGATATTTTGGATCGGCTGCATTACCCCAGGTCCTGTGTTGCCAGACGCAATTCAGTTCAGGAAATTCAAAAATCGCACTTTGCGTATCGGAAATATTAGATTTGGCTTGTTTGTCAATGTAAATCCCTCCAGTCGAACTGATTTTTGTCGGCCATCCAAGATTTAACATCCATCTAACGGCGTCGAACATGTGTATACACATATCTCCAATAATTCCATTTCCATACTCCATGAATGCGCGCCACCAGCGGACGTGCGGTATTCCATCATATGGCCGAAGTGGCGCCGGCCCGGTCCACATTTCATAATCGAAATAATCCGGAACGGTTTGCAGCGGCGGATTTTCGTTATTGCGCATATGATAGTAGCAACACATCTCAACGTGTGAAATTTTTCCTAACAGTCCCGCCTCCACGATATTTTTCTTTGCATCAAGCAAATGTGGAGTGCTTCTTCGTTGTGTGCCCACCTGCACGACGCGATTATACTTCCGTGCAGCCGCGACCATCGCTTCACCTTCGATCACATCTACACTGATTGGTTTTTGTACATATACATGTGCCCCGGCTTTCACTGCATCGATCATTGCCAACGCATGCCAATGGTCCGGCGTTCCGATCAATACAATATCCAGTTCATTTTCGGAGAGCATTTTTTGGTAGTTGCTATAGAGCTTTGGAACCTTTCCCGATTTTTGTCTCTGACTTACCAATTTGCCTGCAGCTTCGAGTTGATGCTTGTCGACATCAGATAACGCTATTACTTCAACGGGCGCAATTTGTATCAGGCGAAACAAATCGCTTTTACCATACCAGCCCGTTCCAATCAAGGCCACGCGCCTGACCTTGGAAGGATTGAGAAAATCAAAATCCGGTTTTCCAAATGCTGTTAACGCAAGTGAAGCCGCGGCTCCTTTCAGAAAATTCCGGCGGTCGAGGTTGAATTGGGTCATTGTTGATTTCGTTTATTCGTTTTGGTTGTGGGCGATCTGTCGACTTATCGAAATTCTCACTTTCCGCGTTTCTGTGATTCTTCTATCATTTGTTTAAAATCCATATTGCTATAGTCATTCACTTTATATCCTTTTGTAGAGACAGAGGTCGGAGTGCTTTCTATACTTTTCGTGTACATGTTCGTTCCTTTGCCTTCCTCTTCAGGAGTCACAATTTCGGTAATCAACGCTTTCGGATCCGTAATTGTCTGCAGCATTGGATTTCCATTCATTGGATTTCCTCCCATCTTCATCATACTGGCGGCACCCATGCCACCCATTCCCAGTAAATAGTAGAGTTGTGTATTGAAGTCTACTTTTGCATACCAAATAGACGCTTTATATTTTCCACTGTCGGTTACTTTATATTCTTCCGCAGTGTAACCACTGATGATTTTTGTGTTACCTGTCTTAACTGATTTAAATCTCGACGTATCAAATTTTCCCTTGGATGTACTGTCTGTGTGCATTCCTTTGGCCATGCCCGCAAAACTTTTCATCATGGCCTGCATATTGATGATCGTGATATCTTTTTTTGAATCATCAAATATGATGCTGTTGCCATCCTTGGTGAAAATGATCAGCTTTTCGTCTCCTCTTTTTTCATTCAACTTTAGCCCGGCATACTCACCGCTTTTTGTGTAGAGATAGCGCATCGTCGTGCTGTCATTTGGATTTTTTTTGCCCCTCGACACCTGCACAACTTCATAGTCGAAACTGTAGTTATCCGGAACTTGGTATGCAGGTTTTGTTTGTGGATAAGAGATTTTTCCGCTCAGTAATAAAATAAAGAGTAGAAGAATAGGTAAGATTCTTGGTTTCATAACATAAGTGTTGATGGGTAAATTTACAGATTTTGTCTGTTCGGCGATGATGTGGTTGATAGTCGTGGCTATTGCAGTTGTCGATTTTACACTTGGTGTAATGTCTGTAATTTTGATGCTCGGGATGCTGCTTTTTTAAAATTGACAGAGGCCCAGGTTGAGACCGGTGATCATGAGGTTCACAGACACGCCGTCCTGTTTGGAATTTCGACAGTTCGTCATTCAAAATATTTGTCCTTACATTTACATTACCAGACTCCGCTTCTGTAGTTCATATGGAAAATGTCACGATTGTTATTTGCCTATCCCTGTTTATCCTGATCTCCGTATTGAGAAATGTATGGTTTGAAAAGATCCCGGCATCCAATTTCAAGAAAAAGAGACTGCTTGATGTTTGCTTTATTCTCGCGGGAATTATTATCGTCATTCCCATTTTTGTCATCATGCATATTGAGCATGAAAAGTTTTTGAAGAAAGAAATCAAGGGACATATACTTTATATCGACACAACCCGAAGCAAGGGAACTTCTTTTTTCGTTGGACAAGACAGTGAAAAAATTGTGCTTGCTTTTAAAGCCGGCGGCATTTCCGTGAATGATTCTTTTTATAAGGCGAGCAACTCCGACAAAAGCAAGTATCATTATTTTAAAAAAGATTCAGCTGGAGCGTATAAAGAAATCGAGTGGGGAGCTCCACATCATGGCGAACGCAGATGGAAATTTAAGCAATGACCTTCTATTAGCGCAACTCTTATTGAAAAACTAACTCGTTAATTACTTGAAAACATCTCCAATCCGGCGAGGTTAATCGTTAGTTTTTTATTTCGGAACATTCCTGATCCAATCAAAGCGTCGTAAATCAATCCCTCTTTAAATCCGATAAACACATGTTCTTGTTTGAGCGAAGCCGACCCGCAATATGCGAGCGTTTGAAGAAATGTTGAATATAGATAATAACCATAATCCTGTTTGTTTCCGGGTAAGTCGATGTGCAATGACTTCAAGAATCGTGTTTGGACCATCAGCATATTGAAGCCCGCGCCAGTGTCAAATTCCGCCTTCATTTTTATACTGTCGTTTGCACAAATAGTCACAAAAAAATCCAGTTCATTTTTCCCATTTCTTTTTAACTCAATTGGGATATGCTCAGCATTTTTCGCAATGCTGGATAGTTTTTGTGGGCTTTCAAAAATTAATTTTTTTTGAATGAAATCGATGGTGAATGGAACGTCACGAAAATAATCCATTGAAAGAAGGCCATCGCAATTTTGAAGCCTTTCGTATGTGCCAACAATAACATTCTCTTTTTTAATTGAGCCGACTGATAGCGATGCGAGTTTATAAAGCATGCCACTTATTGTTTCACCGTTGTGTCTCGTGCCCGTGTGTAATCCCGCTTTTTCCGGGGAGTATTTCTCAAATAAGCGGGATGAGATTACGTTAATGCCGGCGCCGGTATCAAGCATGAATTTTGCATCGTCCGTATCATTAATTTTTACAATCAAAAAAATATACCCACCGCCATCGATCTCAATAGGAATTTCACTTTGTGCATTCACCCCGGGATGTGCAATTAGAATATAGAAAAATAAATGAGTGAAATGGCTGGTAATTGTTTTCATATTGACTATGAGGAAATCTGGTTGCGATATTAAACGATTTTGCCATTTTACCAGTGGCGCAGGTACTGTACCATGAAAAAATTAGCTTCAATATGTATTGTCAAATGAGATTACTTCGATGCACCGCTGTTATTTCCATAATAGTCATTAAATTACTATTTCTTGAATATGGCTTTTTTAAATCTTGAAATAAAAGAGTTGATATGAAAATTGCAACTTATAATGTCAATGGTGTTAATGGAAGATTGCCGGTTCTTTTACGTTGGCTGAAAGAAACGACTCCGGATATCGTTTGTCTCCAGGAGTTGAAAGCTCCTGTTGAAAAATTTCCTGAGAAAGACATTTCGGGAGCAGGCTACGACGCAATTTGGCACGGCCAAAAAAGTTGGAATGGTGTCGCGATATTATCAAGAGTTGGCAAACCGCAGGAGATACGCCGCGTTTTGCCTGGTGATCCTGAGGATACGCATAGCCGTTATATTGAGGCGACCGTAAGCGATATCATTGTCGGCTGTTTGTATTTACCAAATGGAAACCCGGCGCCGGGTCCCAAGTTCGACTACAAGTTGGGTTGGTTTGAGCGATTAACTATTCATGCAAAAACTTTATTCCCGATGAAACAACCGGTTGTGCTTGCCGGTGACTATAACGTAATGCCAACCGAACTCGATGTATATAAACCGGAGCGTTGGGTTGATGATGCTTTATTCAGACCGGAAACCCGGGCTGCTTTTAAAAAGCTCGTGTCACAGGGCTGGACAGACTCGTTGCGAAAACTTCATCCCGATGAAAAAATTTATACTTTTTGGGATTATTTCCGAAATGCATACGGTCGCGATGCGGGATTGCGCATCGATCATCTTTTATTAAATCCGCCATTAAGCAAGCGATTAAAAAATGCTGGTGTCGATCGACATGTACGTGGATGGGAGAAGAGCAGTGATCATGCGCCGACATGGATTGAGATCGTGTGATTTTCGGGATGTGGAAATATGATGAGAGAATGTGGAAATGTGAAGATTTGGAAATGTGGAAATAGCGGCTCGCGACTCATTTCCACATTTCCAAATCTTCACATTCTCACATTCTTATATTTTAACATCTCGCGCCATTTTAGCCATCCCCGTGGCATGGTTTTTCTATTTACTGCTGTAAAATAGATTAGCCATGAAAAAGATTTGGATGATACTATTAGCATCGGCATTGATTATTGGAAGTTGCGTTGAACCTCATCATGGGCAAGCGCCGCCGCATCCGCAAGCTCCTCCGGGATCACCAACTCCACCACCGCCACCGCCTCATCCTTAGCGATGTTGCGAATTAATAGAGAGATTTTGTAAAGGGAGAGGTTTGATTGATATCCTGGTTAAATGTTGCGGTCTTCGAGGTTTTGTAAAGTGAGCTTTCAACAATGATTTTGTCAAGATACCAATCGGGCGCCTTTCCCTTATTATCACGTTGAACAGTAAGCGAAGTCAATTCTCCCAAATCCCGGCTTTGCAGTGTAATATAATTCCATTGATTTCTTTCCATTCTTGAGCGCAATTTCGTATTTACGATTACTTCTGATGAACCGTTAGCTCCGGTCAATGTAAAAGTGATATTTGCATCTGTTCCCGCGAAGGATTTGTTTGCTGTATGAACAGCGAGGCCATAGGCAGCGTTTGGTGGCGTAAATGGATTATCGCTTCGATTAGCCATCCTGATCACTGAATGAAATTCGGGCTCATGAACTCGTTTGATTAGCGATGGCATCTCATCCGTAAAAATTCCGTCAACGCCAATTCGGATGAATTCACGTTGTAATGCTTCATCGTTAACCGTCCACGCGTAGATAAATTTGGGAATATCCTGTACCGCGCGTAATGCGCACGCTCTTTCAATAGATGGTAAGATTTCAGGATCAAGAATGGTGATGCCGGGAAGTGACATTCCATTTCCATAACATTGATTGATGACGCCCGCTTTTTGAAAATAATTGTAAACGGCCACAGGATCATCCATCTCATCAATAACAAGTCCTCCTCTTGCACCGAGCGTCGAACTGATACCCTCAAACATCCAGGCCTCTTCGACATTGCTAACAGAAATGATAAAATTCAAATCGACATCAAATGTCAACAATTCGCGAATGCCTTCTAACAACTTAATTCCAAATGCCGGAGTGGTTGCTCCTTTTTTGCAATCGAAAATTACCAGGGCGAGCTGTTCATTTTGTTTTGCAACCCGATGAAGCGATTTTAAAAAATCCCGAAGGGGAGGGGCATTATCGGAACCTTCGAGATGACTTATACACAATTCATCGGGATTATTTGTATACACATTGACATCCGGCTCAATGGCGTTGCCGCCTGCCGCAAGACAATTTATTACTTCTTCAATCGAATTTGTATTGTGACCAACAGCATAGAAAGGCCGCGGCGTTAGTATGCCGTTATTAACAATACCATTGGTAATTTCATTCGCTTCAGAATATAAATGTCGTTTCGCTGGCAAATACATTATCTAAACTTTCGAACAGATCCAACAATGCGGCATTTACCTCGAGAAAATAATCATCGGCGCGATACAATAGTACCGTCGGAATTTTTCCACGCCATTAATTATCGAAAATAAAAACCTACATCTCTTCATTCAAATAACGTTCCAATTGATTAAGTGTTCCGCCAAATCCTTTCTTCATGCCTTCGGTAATTGAGTAAAATGTTTGAATTTCGTTTTCAGTTGCGTTGAGTGGCTCTGCTGTTATGGTAAGTCGTGTCATCCCATTCCTTTCCTCAAGCGTCATTTTATTTAAAATTTCCTTTGGAATGTCGAGGCCTTCAAATGGAGGTTTGATGATCTCACCCTTTTCATTGGCAAAAGAATTTATCCAGGTGATGCCGTTGGGCTCGTCGATTTCAAGATATTTGAAGATGCCGTAGTTGAGTTGGTTTCCTTTCATTTTATAATGGAAAATTCCATTAGGCCTGAAGTCAAGTTTGATTACGTCGATGGGTGCTTCAACTGGTCCCCACCACCGCGCCAATGCGTCTGCAGTGGCAAAAGCATCAAATACTCTTTGCTTAGATGCGTTGAAATCCCTTTGCAGTGTGAATTTTTTATTAACTATTTCCATGAGCTTTCATTTTATGATTTAAAATTATGTAACCAATTCGTTACAAATATATGAAACCTTTTGGTTTCACAAATTATTTTATTATTTTTTTGCACGCAAAGGCGCAAAGAAAAATAAAAGCTGCGCGTAATCAATTCAACCGGCAATAAATTTTAGCTTTTTAGCTGCATGCTTCATCCATTCTAATGCCATCAATTCGTGGCCGGCAGGCATGGGGTGAATTCCATCCCAAATCCAATAATCAGCTTGCGCTTTCGATAGCGCCTTATTGAATGCAGATTGATAGGGAATAAATATGCCATTAAACTCTTTGCTTAATTTTAAAACAGTGTCCTGTCTTTTTTTGATTTCGACGGAATAATCATTCCATTTTTCTTTTACGATGCCGACAGGCAAAATAAACGGCTCGCCCAATATAAATTGGACATTTGGTAATTGTGTTCTTGTTTGCAACAGCAAATTACGAAGCCCGGTTTCGTATTTTTCAGCGGTAAAATCATTATTGCCCTTGATGAAGGTAGACACATCATTTATTCCGATCAGGATACTTAATACATCTGGTTTGATATCCAATGCATCGGCTTGCCATCGCGCAGCCAGGTCAGTGACTTTATTTCCGCTGACACCACGGTTAAAAAAATGAAATCCTTTTTCGGGGAAGTCGTACCACAGTTTGCTCGCGATGATAAATTGATATCCGTGACCCATGACATGGTTCCAATCGTTGTTTCGGGTTCTGTTGCCGTCTGTGATCGAATCACCTTGAAATAAAAAAATGAACCCGTCGCCTTCTTTATCATTACGTGGCGTGGAATAGGAAACATGTGGTGCCATGGCGATTGCCGCGCCCACTGCGAGCGCTTTCTTTAGAAAATCTCTGCGCCTGTTGAATGAATTCGTTTTCATTACATAATTATGGTTAACCAAAACTAATAAAAGCAATTTAACCGTGAAATGCACAATAGATATTACGGTTAATTGGTTTGCGATGTTCGTAAGGCGATCGGGCTTTATACCTTGTTGTGATGAAATTATTTCTTGCGGCAATTTTAACTCTTTCTTACTTGGCAGGCTCTTGTCAGACTACACCTGAAGGTGGTCCTGACGATTTATTGACCTGGTTAAAAAATGGCAACAACGAATTTATGCATGGCAATTTCAATTTACACGGAATAGATTCCTCTGTACGCTTGCGAGTATCAACGGTACAACATCCCAAAGCAATTATTCTTACCTGTTCCGATTCACGCGTGGTTCCGGAGTTGATATTCGACAAAGGATTAGGAGATCTTTTCGTTGTGCGTGTTGCTGGAAATATTATTGATGACGCAGTCGTCGGAAGCATTGAATATGCAGTTGAACATTTGCATGTTACGCTTGTCGTTGTCATGGGGCATAGTCATTGCGGAGCCATAGATGCTGCTGTTGGCGACTTGCAGAACCCCGAGAATAAAATCAATGATCACATCCGAACGCTGACTGATAGAATTGAACAAGCGATTGCTACGGTCAAACTCAATGAAAGTGATTTCAATAAGAAGGCGCTGCTGTCTAATATCATATTTACTGTTTCCACACTAGAAAACAGTCGCCCTGAATTAAACGAAGAAGTAAAAAAAGGAAAATTAAAAATCGTAGGCGCGGTTTATGACCTGGCGACTGGCAAAGTCGAATGGCTGTGAGGCGGCAAACGTGTTATGCTTCGGTTACGCAAGAACCAATCCTTCTCTCAAAGCCTTTGCATAGGCCCTTTTATCGAATTGATAAAAAGTAGGAGCGCGGTGGGCGCCAATGCTTTTTTTCTCGTTCGTTTTTTTGATTAATCCCAATGCAATCAATTTACTCGGAAAATTGGAAACGTGCAGTTTTTTTCCTGACATCGCTTCATAGAAAAGTTTGATATCTTTTAATGTAAATCTATCCCGCAACAAATTCTTTCCAATTGGATAATGATATAAATGGATGCGCATCGTGTGAAGCGCTTCCTGAATGATTTTCTTATGATCGAAAGCAAGTTCAGGCAATTTGTTTACGGCAAACCACTTGCATTCGCTCGATGCAAAATCAGCTTTTGGCGTCGCGTGAACGATATCACTAATTGCGTAAAACCCAACGGAAACGGTTTCGCCACTAAGCCAGGTTTTATCATTGACGCGGAGGCCCGTGAGTTCAAAAAGTTTTTCCAGGTCAACTGCGCCGCGCGCATCGGTGCGGCCCGGATCACCAAACGTTTTGAATTGCTTGAGAAAGAGGTTTTGAATGCCTGTCCGCTCAACCGTTAACCGTGCAGCAGCCTCGTCGAGGCTTTCATCCTTTCTTACATATCCGCCCGGAAGACACCACATGGTGACAATTTTATTTTTTCCCAGCAACACTTTCACTTGTCCTTCATGGTAACCGAAAATAGTACAATCCACCGTAATATTCGGCCGGTATTCAATATAACCCTTCTTCAAAAAATGTCTTATTTCCGCGATCGTTTCCATTCCGTCTTCAAGAATTATTATTATTTGCTAAATTTTAGTAAATGTATAAAAAAATCAATTATCTTCATTTATTAATTTTTAGGAAATGAGCATTATTTCTTTATTATAATCTATAAAAACAACAACATGAAGAATTTCAGGACAGTTTTCACTGCACTTACTTTGGCGATCATTACACTAACTGTGAATGCGCAATCGAAGACAGCCGCCGACTATTTCGAAGGAAAATGGAGCGTATTGCTAAAAGGGACTCCAGATGGTGACGCCAGGATGTTTTTTGTTCTTGAAAAGAAAGCTGATTCTCTAACCGGCATCGTACAGGATTCTACTGGTAAAGAATTGTCGAAGATTTCAAAAGTTGAACAAAAGGAAAATGAGATCACTGTTTATTTCACTGCCCAGGGATATGATGTGAATATCTTACTGACCAAAAAGGATGAAGATCATGCTACAGGTAATCTCATGGGGATGTTCGATGTGGATGCTGAACGCAAGAAAGAGGACAAGTCGAAAAAATAAGGCGATCCGACATTCAGGTATAACCCTGTTCTCATCTTTGCGCCCTTGCTCGAAATAATTCTCGAAAAGGCGCAAAGGCGCGAAGATGAGATGCAAAGTTTAAATTTGAGTAAAACATCAAGTCGTGAACTTTGCTAAAATCCTCCCGTTTGCAATTCTCCTTTCATTTGTCTTGTCACACTGCACGCAGCCTAAAAATGAGTTCCCCGACGAACTCGTGCACTTTGTTCCATATCGAAAAAATCCTGTTTTTTTCGGGACCGACACAACAACCTGGGATCGACATATCCGTGAACGCGGCTGGATATTGAATGAAGATGGCGAATACCATATGTGGTACACCGGTTATATTAAAGAAGATTCGGAAAAACATTTGGGATATGCGACTTCAAAAGATGGTCTGATCTGGACGAGATATCCGTCTAATCCAATCTATGCGTCAGGATGGGTAGAAGATGTTTGCGTGATTAAGTCGGGTGGGACATACTACATGTTTTCGGAAGGTCGCGGTGATACGGCTCACTTATTGACTTCCACCGACCGAATTCATTGGGCGGAACAAGGAAATCTCGACATCAGGATGATGAATGGAACTCCAATCAGCCCCGGGCCGTTTGGCACACCGGCGGTTTGGAAAGAGAATGATACCTGGTACTTATTTTATGAAAGAAACGATTTGGGAATCTGGTTGGCTGTTTCGAAAGGCCTGAAGGTCTGGACCAACGTCCAGGATCAACCAGTAATTGCAATGGGACCGGATGCTTACGATCAATTCGCTGTGGCAATGGATCAAATCATTCAATACAAGGGATCGTACTATGGATATTATCATGCATCTGCGTATAAGGATTGGCGTGAGTGGTCTACTAATATCGCGGTGTCAAAAGATCTTGTTCACTGGAAAAAATATCCGGGCAACCCGGTTTTGAAGGAAAATAAATCCAGTGCCATTGCGGTTTTTGATGGCAAAGTGCACCGGTTGTATGCGATGCATGATAAGGTAACTGTGCATTTTCCGATTGAAAAGTGAGAGGTTTTTTGGTAAGTCTTGTTTCACACAAAGACACAAAGTACCACAAAGAGTCCCGACATCCTTGTACGTTTTGTGGTAGTTTGCGCCTTTGTGTAAAACCAGACTTAGCAATAACAGAACGATACTGTCTTAAATTCATGTAGTATGAAAACATCAAGAAAAACAGTTTGGTACTTGATTGTAACCGGTCTGTTGATTTTCGAATTAGTGTATGGCGCGCTGTGGGATTTTAATATTTTTAACAAAGGATATGTTTACAATTTGTTGTCTCATTTGGGATACCCGCAATATTTAGCAAGCATTCTTGGCGTTTCAAAACTGCTCGCGGTAATCGTCATAATAAGTCCTAATATGTTGTTGGTAAAAGAATGGGCATATGCAGGTGTGGCGATACTTTTTCTCGGAGCGGTTGCCTCCCATTTGTTGAGTGGAGATGGGATCAACAAGGCGTTTGCTCCAATTATTTTTTTGATTACAAATATTATATCCTACGCGTTGAGGCGGAAAAGAGAAATATCCTGAGGGTAAGATTTTCATTTTCCATTTGGAAACTCATGTCATTCAAATGAATTATTCTTTCGAACTTTGGATATTCCTGGCTTCACATCATTTAATTCATTTCAACAAATCACATGAGTAACCGAAAAAACTTCAACTCAGCGACAGTTCCGCGCATGAATACTTTTATTCCCCAGGCTGTCATCAATGACAATCTTATTTTTCTTTCGGGTATGGCCGCGTTGGATCCTGCAACGGGGAAACTAATCAGCGATGATTTTGAGGAACAAACAAGACAATGTTTTTTAAACATTCAGACAATTCTCGAAGAAGCCGGAAGTAACTTATCAAATATCCTAAAGACCACAATCTTTATGGTGGCAGGAAATGATTTTGGTACCATTAATAAAGTCTATGGCGAATTTTTTCCAAACAATCCTCCCGCGAGAAGTGTTCCGCAGGTTCTGCCTTTTCCCGGAGGGATATTGATTTCGGTAGAGTGTATCGCGGTGAGAAATGTGGAGATATAAGAAATGTGAAAATGTGAGAATGTGGAAATGTGAAAATGAATCGCGGATTTGCGCCGATTTCGCGGATTCTAAGTTGAACGTTGCTTATTGATATTTGAAAATTAAGTTTCAATTTTTCGATTCAAGAGAAATTCACTAATCAATCAGTACTGTTCAATTTGAGAATCCGCGAAATCCGCGTAAATCCGCAAATCCGCGATTCGAAATCCGCTCAAATCCGCGAATCCGCGATTCATTTTTCAAAACTTCACATCAAACTCACCATTCGTAAAACTTTCTTTTCATTCGTGGTAGTTGCCGCATTAACGCGCTTGTTGATGAACGCCAGCTTGAATTTACTTAGAGAGTATGAAAAAAGGTAGCGGATGAACGCGAACCGGTGGCCGCCTAACGCTAACGCACATCGCCTAATGTTTTAGCGTACGGGATTTAGCATTCAGCGTATATTACATCAACCTCTCCAACACACCTTTCCTCTTGACAATATTCTTATAATCCCATTGAATTTTTTTGGATTTGTCAAGCCAGCGTTTCAAATCTTTTTTCTTTACCTCGCTCAGTTTTGTGTAACGTGCCTCCGCTGCTTTGAAAGTTCCTTCCTTATGAAGTCCTTCCTCTTCGAATGACTGTCCGCTCCAAAACAATAAACGAACACTATCTTTTAATTTACTGTAACCAACTATCGGATTCCCATCTAAAAACCAGACAGGGTAGGCATGCCATATTTTATTTTCGGCGTCTGGCATGTTTTTGTCGATTTCCTCTGCGAGCAAATTGCAGATCGCAGCATCTTCGGGTGACAATGCTTTGTTGTATTTCGCGATGTCTTTATTCATAAGTGGAGTTTTTGGACGTATTCACTTGGATGATTGATGAAAGTTACCAAACTCGCATGCAGGTTACGAAATAAGTCTGTCATCTGTTAACTGTCATCTGTCATCTATTTCTTGCTGATCCGAAATATCGTCCCATCATCGGTAATTGCATACAACATTCCGTTGGCATACGCCACATCGCGAAAGCGATCGTCCTTATCCGTTAGTAATCTCTCTTCACCGACAACTTTGTTATTTTTAATAACCAGTCGATCCAAATGCTGGCCGCTCAATGCGGCAACGAACAAGTTATTTTTCCATTCAGGAATTGCGCTACCGTTATAAAAACAAATTCCACTGGGGGAAATCACCGGATCCCAATAGTAAACTGGTTGCTGTAATCCTGATTTTTGCTGAATAGCATCGCCAATTTTATCGCCACTGTACTCAATTCCATAGGTGATGATTGGCCAACCATAATTGTTTCCGGGATGAATCAGATTCACTTCATCACCACCGCGCGGACCAAATTCTGCTTCCCATAATTCACCGGTGGATGGATTAATATCAAGTCCCTGCGGATTACGATGCCCGTAACTATAAATCTCGGGCTTAGCTTCAGGAGTATTTAAAAATGGATTACCTGGAGCCGGCTTTCCGTCTGTTGTGATTTTAAAAATTTTTCCAAGTCCCGCTTCTAATTTTTGCGCTTGTGCTCGACCTTCCAAAATTGATCGCTCACCGGCACTGACAAACAAATTTCCATCCTTGTCGAAAACGAGTCGCGAACCAAAATGCAAACCGCTTTTTAACGCGGGAGTGGCACGAAATATTACAGAAACATTTTCCACTTTACCATCTGCTTCGTTCAATGTTCCTTTCGCAACTGCAGTTAAATTTCCGGGTGGATAATCTTCCGAATAACTCCAGTACATGATTTTGTTTGCGGCGAAATTTGGATCGAAAGCGACATCTAATAAACCACCCTGGTCAGTATAGACAACAGGAGGAAAGCCCGTAATCTTTTTTACAAATGCTCCATTTTTATCGTGAATTTCCATGTAACCGGATTTGATGGTGACCATCAGTCTCCCATCAGGCATGATCACGATGGCAAAAGGATGACCCAGCTTTTCTGCAATTTTTTCAACCTGGTATGGAGTAGTTGTTCTTACTCCGGCAATCCTGGTTTGTCCCACGAATGCTGGTTTGTAATCACTATTTGGCGATTTTGTCTCAACAGGTGCTGTACTATCTGCTTTGTTACTTCCAACTGAATTGGTTTTATTATTTGCACAACCCGTGATGTAAAAAAATAAAAATAAAGCCGGGGCGATGAGTGTGTGTTTTAGCCGCATCCTGGAAATAAATTATTTTTAAATGTACGTCAAATGTTCGTGTCGATGGCACTAATTTAAATCGACTGATGCCTCCACGTCCACATTTCCACAGTTATCAATTGCGTCCTCAAATCCGTACCAATATGTGGTTACGGCGAAATCTGCTTCGCCATTTTCCCAACCGAGCATTTCTAAATTCATCACAAATGATTTTGCGAACGGAACAGCGTCGAGGATTCTTGTTCGTGTGAATGTATTGAATCCATAGGAGTCGGGACTATCCGCCCGGGGAGCATTTGCAAACGGAGTTTGATACACTACAACAGGCGCCCAGGAAGTATTGTAATAATCTTCGGTGCCCGTTCCAAATTCGGATGGAAATTTTTCGTTGTCAATCCAGATTTTTTGATCTCCTTCTCCGTACCATTTGTGCATATGATTGTAAACCGCCAACGTATTTCCAACATAGACACCTTTTCCTTTAATCGAATTAAAGTTCCATTCGATGGGCTTTTCTTCTTCAGATTTTTTAATTTGAACGTTTCGCGATTGTTTCCAGCTTGCATGGAAATACATGGTGCTGGGATCCCATTGCCATCGTGACGTGCCCGTTTCTACTGCAATTTCCACGTCAACATTGGTCAAATTGATAAATGAAATTTTAGCAGCATGTTCATACGGCATGATCCAACGACTGGTGATTTTTCCGGCTCCATCAACCGTTCTGTACCAACTTTGCAATTTTTTCCCTCCAACACCACTTCCGGAAAAATCTCCAACGGGGCACCAAACTGTTTGGTGACCGTCGAAAGCAATTTTAAGAACCGTAGAGCGAAGCGCTTGCGCATAATCTTGTTCCTTTGATGTTTTAATCGAGATGATGAGCTGTCGAACTGCCGCTGGTCCAGACGGCAGATTGATAGAGAATTCTCCGAGTGGTTTGATGATCTGTCTCCCTTCTGTTTGACGTGTTCCATTATCCATCGGCGGTGTCCACAATTTGTTGTCGACCTCATCTATTAACGACTTCAGTGAAGGCAATTGTGAAGCACTGAATGTTTCTACATGCGTGTTTTTCGTATATGCCCGGTAGTTAATTTGATAATATCGCGGCTGTTTGTTTTCAAGATCATGATCTTCAAAGGTAATCTTGCAATGCTTTGCGAAGGGGAGGGGCAAGTACAGTGTGCTTCCTCCTTTTTCGGTTGCTTCATAACTTGAGTGCGCATTAAGCAATGCTTTTCCCAATCCGAAATTTAATTTCATTAAATCGTACGCAGGGATTTCAATGCCTGCATCAGGTTTCCCGTCAAAATAAATTCTAAGGATACCATTTCGTTTAAAGGTTGTCAACCAGAACCGGACGATTGCACCGGGGCCATCCACATCGAGCATTACATTTTCAGTGTGACCGTTTTTTTCTTCGGCTCGAATGTACTGCGACGCATCGGCATTGGCAAACCATCCTGGTTTTTCCGGTGAAACAGATTTCCGGTCATAGCTGCTCGTCTGTTTTAACATGTACGGAGGCCGGCTCCAGCGCGCAACTGACTCGAAATTTATCATGTCTGTCAGCAACGACTTCAATGAAATGACCTGTGCGATGGACGAACCAGGAAAAACAACTTCAAATGAAAATAACAGAAGTAAAATTTTATTTCGCATATCAGTACCTGTTTAGTCGTGTGCTCGATATATATTTTTCGCAGTTCATCATTAATTTAATCAATCTCTTCCAAACAGGGCATTACCGGCAGGAAAAATTTCTTAAATTAGTTGGAAAGGATCCTTCACCGTATCTCCCACAAAAAGTAACTGACTGTAGAGAATGCGTCATTAAAAAATTTGACTGACAAACACCGAATTGGATTTATGGGAACATCAAACCTGACCCCGCTTTCGACTTCCGGACGAATTCATTCCATTGATATCCTTCGTGGACTCATTATGGTTTTGATGGCAATCGACCATGTCCGCGTCTATTCCGGAATTCCCGCGTGGGGCACCACAGCTGATATATTTTTTACAAGATGGATCACTCATTTTTGCGCGCCTGGATTTGCTTTTTTTGCAGGCTGTAGTGCATTTCTCTATCTTAAAAAAACGGGAAGTAAATCAGCCCTGCAAAAATTCCTGTTGACACGTGGAATCTTGCTTGTATTGCTCGAGCTGACTTTAATTCGTTTCGCATGGACGTTCAACCTCAACTACGGTTCATTCACGCTCGCCGGCGTGATATGGATGTTGGGATGGTGCATGGTTTTGCTTTCTTTTTTTGTTGGACTGAAACCATCGACTGTCGCTATCATAGGTTTCATTATTATGGCGGGCCAACAGGTTTTTCATTATGTACCGAATTTGTTTCCGGCTTCAGTCCGCGATAATGTGAGTACGATTTGGAACTTTTTTTACCCTGCAGCTACTGAACCACATGGACCAATTACCATTCTGTACGTTCTGCTTCCCTGGCTGGGTGTGATGATGTGTGGATATGGATTTGGATTGATATTATTGAAACAACCTACAGAGCGAAAGAAAATTTGTCTTTGGATCGGACTTTCTGCGATCGCTATATTTCTCGTAGCAGCAAGCATTGCTGCCAATGGTGAAGACAAGGATAAATCGGTGCCATTCATTTTTCGTCTCTTAAATCAAAACAAATATCCGCCGTCGCAATTGTATTTGTTGATGACATTGGGGCCATTGATCACCCTCGTTCCCATTGTTGAATCAGTTAAGTCGGGCCTATCAAAAATTTTTGCATTATTCGGAAGCGTGCCGATGTTTTACTACATCATGCACATATTTGTCATTCATATCAGCGCTCTTGCCGTAAATTATTTTCGCCTTGGTAATATCCATGGTGAATGGTATGACCATGCGCCATACGCAGAAGTGCCGGAGCAAAGGCGATGGATGTTGTCAACACTCTATCTTGTGTTCTTGTGCGATGTAATTATTTTATATGCGATTTGCAAATCCTATTCGAAGTATAAAAAGAGTCATCCAAAAGTGTGGTGGTTGCGATATCTGTAGGAAAATGTGAGGAATGAAGGATGTGAAGATGTGGAAATGTGAAAATGAATCGCGGATTTGCGGATTTGAGCGGATTTCGCGGATTCTCAAATTGAACATTACTGATTGATTAGTGAATTTCTCTTGAATCAAAAAATTGAAACTTGATTTTCAAATATCGATAAGCAACGTTCAACTTAGAATCCGCGAAATCCGCGTAAATCCGCAAATCCGCGATTCATTTTCACATTCTTCATTCATTATTCATCAAACTCATTTGCTAATATCCCCCGCTACTTGTTGAAACAACAGTGATCGTACCCGTCATTGAGGCATTATGCGCATCATGATACGCAAATGTTCCGGTAGATTTAAATGTAAAATTGTAACTGTTGCCTGGCTGAATATCGCCGCTGTTAAAACTTCCGTCGTCTGCGGTGACGGTGTGGACCTTGGCATCATCATTCATCCACATCACGTTTGATCCGGTGGAGACGGTCACGTTACCTGCCGAAAACGCGTCATTTTTCATATGTATTGTGGGCGAAGTACCGCTGCCATTATTGTAATTATTATTGTACTTTTTACAGGCGAAAATCATAATAGCCAGCAACATCATCACCAGAATCCCGGATAGAAATTTTTTACTTTTCATAATTCATAATTTAAGTTAAAGAATCCAGGTTGTGGTCAGTCTCATTGGTGCAACATTAAGGCCAGCATTGACACCCTTATATCTTCTCCTCCTATCCACTGGGCTTCAATGCCTAACTACTTCAACAAAAAATCAAAAAGTATGAAGATAAATTTGGGAATCTATTTTCACAAAATCGATTCTACAAATTGGGAACAAGAATCTGTTAAATTCATGCGAAGAGGCAACGAGTCGAAGCAAATGTGATAATGTGATAAATGTGGAAATGTGAAAATTCTGGAAAATATTTCAAAGTGGATCAGTGGTCGAAGTTGATTGAAGTGCTGGAAGCGGCATATAATTTTTCTCAGAGCAAAATTATACTGCAGAAACAATAGGGTTGCGGTTTTTTTTCACGCAAAGGCGCAAAGGAAACGCGGAGGCGCAAAGTGGTCTTTGCGTCTTGTTCTCCCTTGCGGCTTTTTGTGAAATAAGAACAATCACTCCAATGTCACTTATAATATTGGGAAGCTTGTTGGTTCGGGTGATAATCTCCGGTTAACTAATCCTTCTATTTCAGGAATGATGTCTAGTTCGGTTTCGCCAAAACTCTTTTTATACTCGGATAATTTTTTCAATTGCTCTTTTTGCCATTCAACATTTGGCTGCGCGCTTGATTTGATCTCAGCAATAGCAGCTAATCCTATTACAGCGGCATCATGCAGGTTCGCGGAATGTTGTTTAATGTCTGCCAGTGGTGATGATTGTTGGAAATATGATTGAAGTAAGACATCATTATCTCGCCACTTAATGAGTTGTTGTTCCAGTTTGTTTTCAATTTTTGTATCATTTTTTGTGAGAAATTCTGCCACGTTACTGCGAAATACTCTCTTTGTCATCGCGTCGCATGGAATGATATCGGCGACGGCAGTGAGTGGCGCTGTTTGATATGTTTCGCCCGGCGCTTTAGTCATCCTTGCAAACAATCGTTTATAACCTTTGCCGGGCGCCAACACATCAGTGAGATTTTTTAATGGAGTGATGTCAAGTCCGGATGCAAGTCTCCGTAAACCTTTTTCATAATTGCTGATATGCTGCAGTCCAAGTTCATCCAATTGACTGCTTATAGCAAACAATCGTCTATACATGTCATCCACGTCTTTTATTGTTGCGGGACTCCAGAGTCGCTCAGCAACAGCTGCGACGCGCGGCCATGCACGTATTTCGAAATTATTTTTATCTACCGCTTCTGTCCACAAGGCCGCCTCACCGCCGTATATGAGTCGTTGGGCAGAGTCGGACAATGTAGCTTGAATCACATCGTTGTTATAATGAATGTATGCAGGCATAAATGAGTCAAGATAGAATCCGAATGACACGACAATATGGTTACCATTTTCAACTGCTTTCTTAATTGAATTTGCATCACGCCAAACCTGAACAGTCACATCTTTCGATAAGGAACCAGATAGAATTTCTTCCCAGCCAATCGCGTGTTTGTTATGTTTGGCCAGGATCTTCTGAACACGGTTCCCGAAATATGACAGCAGCGCATGTGCATCGGCCATATTTGATTTCTTCATAAATGCAACAATAGATGGATTATTCATCCATACCACGCCGTTATTTTCGTCGCATCCCATATGGATATAAGGGGCGGGAAAAAGAGTTGACATCTCGCCAAAAAATTTATCAAGAAATGTGAACGTCTCTTCTTTTGACGGGTCGATCGTTGGGGTGGGGGTACTGTTCACGACTTTCATGATTTCCATTAGTCCCTTCGGCTTATCGCCGCTGAAATCGAAACGCGGCCCCGGCGTATAGGGTCCGGGTGCTGATGCCAATGATGGATAACCTGCAAACCAGCTCCTGGTATGTCCCGGCACGTCAAACTCAGGGACAACCATGATACCACGTGACCTTGCATATTGTACGATGTCCTTGATCTCAGTTTGCGTATAAAAGTCGCCGTTAGAACCTTTCACGTGCAGCAACGGAAAAACTTTTGACTCCGCCCTGAACCCTTCGTCGTCACTTAGATGCCAGTGCAATACGTTTAGCTTTACGGCAGCCATCGCATCAATATTTCTTTTGATACCATCGACCGGAATAAAATGTCTTGCCACATCAAGCATCAACCCGCGCCAGCGAAAGCGCGGAGAGTCTTGAATTTCCACAGTAGGCAGGTAGAATTTGCCACCATCATTAGAGACCAATTGCAAAATGGTTTCCAATCCATGTAATGCGCCTTCTGAAGTAGCAGCATCAAGTTGTATCTTTTGCGGCGTTACAAATAGCGTATAAGACTCATCGAGACCGATCATGGCTACGCTTGCGTTTTTCACAGTAATAATTAATTGTCCGATTGCCGGAATAGAATCAGGACGTATATATTGTGTGTTGAAGAAAAGTGATGTCCGCCGGTTGAGAGTTTGATACATACGATTCGCAGCCTTGTAAAGAACGCTATCCGTCTTGTCCCCATGTATGCTCACGGAAAATGCGGAAGTAAGGAGGAACCGGCCTTCCTGTTGAGAGATCGAGGAAGGAATGGGCATCAGGTTGAGCGGTTTCCCCTGCGCCATAGAAATATTTGTTGAAATGACTACTAAAAGACCTACCAGTAAATTGCGCATGTTATTTTTTTATGAATGTTGTTAGGGATTTGTAGGATTCGATTTCTTTCAAACCTTTTGCGGTACAAAGGCCGCGCAGGTAAACGACAATGGTATTCTCTGCAACGACAAAGGCATCGTCGCTGAACTTTTTAAACTTGTGTGTACGTGTAAGCATGGAATAGAGCGAGGATAATCCTTCCAAAATGATCGCTGAATTCAATTCGCGCCTGAACAGGTTTTGCCGTTTGCCGTCATCAAATAATTTGAGGACGGTGGCAGCCAATTTTTTTCCAATATTTTTTAGTTCTTTGTCCTGCAGCGCCGGATAATAATAATTCAGATCCGCGTAGAACAGATGGCTTGTGCCGAAGTCGAGGTCAACACATGTTATCCATATAGTGAACAGTTTCTTTAGGGGGCTGGAAGGTTCCTGAAGCAAATGTTTCATGCCTTCAAATAACTCATCATAGTGTACATGCAGACAGGCTTTCAGGAGTGATTCTTTATCCGCAAAATGCCGGTACATGGTTTTTGTCGAAATACCCAGATTGGCCACGATATCCTTTAAGGTCATTTTCCTGATTCCTTTTTTGAGGAACTCTGCGAGGCATTTCCGGATGATTTCTTCTTTTGTCATGTGTGGAAAATATTTTTATAATTATATTTTCCGCGCAAAAATATGTAAGGAAAAGATTATTACAAAATAATTTTCCTATACATTGACAAGGAACGATTTATTTTACGCCGAGGTGAAAAGGAACGGCAAACCGCTCGAAGGATTGCCGATATTTTTGCAACTGGCGCATTAGCGATCTCTTTGCACCTTTGGATAAAATAATGCATCGTGAATTCCTGGTGGCGTTAACCGTGACTAAGTCGCTTAATAAACAACTTGTAATACGGAACGTCATTGGTTATCCGAATTTCTCCCTTCATTTACCCATAAATCCACGCTGTTCACAGATTTTTCCCCCCATCGCTTTCCGGTTGGAAACATTTTTGTTCCCAAAAGGTCGAGCACCAATTAATCTTCACCTACCAAAAAACACTGCTATGAAAAAAATCCAATGGCTAGCCTCAACTGTCTTATTTTTTTTCTTATTCTCCTTACAGACAACAGCGCAGCAACGTAAAAGAGTAGATGATTTTGGATCAAAACCATTTGTTTATTTTCCGCGTGACAAAAATCATCGGCCACCATTTGCAACAAGATCACCAAACAGAAGCTATGACGGAACAAACAACAATATCGATCCACGTAAACGCGACTGGGGTGCAACCGAGATTCCATTATTTCGCGAGCTTCCCGCCGAATACGGTCCCTCTGATCCAAAAAATGCTATGGGCGGAACAACTCGTCCTTCCGCGCGACAAATATCAAATGCTGTGATTGACGAACCGGTGACGACGTTTAATGAAAGAGGGCTCAGCACGTTTGTATATGTATGGGGACAATTTCTCGATCACGATATTTCACTCACGCCGACGGGTACGACAGAATATGTTCCGGTACCATTACCGCCGGATGAAGTGATTTTTACAGAGGCTATTCCTTTTTTCAGAAGCGAAGTGGTACCAGGGTCGGGCGTGAGCAGTCCGCGCGATCAAATGAATTTGAATACAGCATGGATCGATGGCTCAGGTGTATATGGATCGGACTCCGTCAGGGCCCGATGGCTCCGCTTGTTTAAGAATGGAAAGATGAAAGTATCCACAGGCAATTTTCTTCCATACAATACAACTACGGGCGAACTGAGCGCGCCGGTTGATGTCACCGCACCAAGTATGGCGAATGATTCCGACCATACTGTCAAAACATTTGTTGCAGGTGATATCCGTGCTGCTGAACACCCGGGCATCTTGTCATTGCATACGTTGTTCGTCAGAGAACACAATAAGATTTGTGATAGGTTGATGCTTGAGGGTTTTCGCAACGACGAAGAGATTTATCAACGGGCAAGAAAAGAAATTGCGGCATTGATTCAGCAGGTAACTTATGAGGAATTTTTACCTGCGATCGGAATTAAGTTGAATGCCTACCTTGGATATAATCCGAATGCGCGACCTGATTTGGCCAATACGTTCGCAACGGCTGCATACCGGATCGGGCACACGATGGTGGCGGACGACATTTTGCTTCGAACGAACAACTGCGAGGAAGTCGAGCCCGGCGAACTCGATCTTGTTGATGCATTCTGGGTTCCTTCGCTCGTGGTCAAATATAACCTGGAACCTTTCCTGAAAGGATTCGCGGCACATACGCAATATGAAACCGATACCAAGATCAATAGTGTGCTTCGGAATTTCCTTTTTGTGAGTCCGAATAATCCCGTCCGTTTTGGAATTGATCTTGGCAGTCTGAATATCCAGCGGGGACGAGATCATGGACTGCCAAACTATAACGCCGTCAGGAAATACTATACTGGAGCAGCTGCAACCAGTTTTTTACAGGTGACTTCAAAAACTGCTCTTGCTGATTCACTAAAGAAATTATATGGAACGCCGGATAACATGGATTTGTGGATCGGTATTTTGGCAGAGGACCATGTGGCCGGTAAATCAGTTGGCAACACGATTCATCAAATGCTGAAGAAACAATTTGAAAATTTGCGCGATGGTGATTTTTACTTTTATAAGAACGATCCTTATCTGCCATTTCTGACAAGGTTCAGGCTAAGCAGGACAAAATTTTCTGATGTCATCAAAAGAAATACGTCACTGACAAACTTGCAATCAAATGTTTTCTTTACCGAAGAGTGTTTAGGTGATTCTGCACTTGACGAAGAAAGCATCAGCAAACTACGCGATGTCAAAGTATTTCCAAATCCTGCAAGTACCAGTGTAACGATCGATCTTGGAAATGCAGAAGGACAATCGATCATTAAGATTTACAACGTTTCCGGCATTTTGGTGAAGGCGGTCAATGCGGGAAGCAAGCAGACTATGCTCCAGGTTGATATCAGCGCGTTGCCAAGCGGAATGTATATAGTCAATATTGCAAATGATAAAGCAGTGAAATCATTCAAGATAATGAAAACCGGTAATTAGGGGTGATGTATCCTGACGATTGCGAAAAGCGAATGCTGCGCAGGAGACTGCAACAGCATTCGCTATCGCAGATATGACATTTGTATTATCCACATTTTGCCGCAGTGGCATAATTATTGGGCACTACTTGTTGAGGATTTTCTTTCTTACTTATTTACTTATTGAACCAGGTACAAGGTCGTGTACTTTGATGAATAAGACCCTTACATAACTCTCATAAAGACCTCGCAGGTCAATAATCTGTAAAAACTTATTGTTGTAATAATTGTGCAAGTATGCAAATGAAATGTGTTGCTATTGACAACGAGCCGTGTGCATTGGAGCTGATAAAAAAATATGTGAGCAAGATTCCGTTCCTGCAATTGTTGCAGACATCTGCCGATCCTGTTGAAGCCATCGAATACTTACAAAATAACCAGGTGGATCTTTTATTCGTCGATTTAAATATTCCAAAGGCTATCGAGTTGCTTGGTTCGCTGATAAATAAACCGATTACGATTTTCGTTTCGGCCTATAAGAAATATGCGTTAGAAGGATTTGATTTTGGCGCTCTCGATTATCTTCTCAAACCAGTCGATTTTGAACGATTTAGTGTCGCCACAAAGCGAGCCATTGAATTGTTCAAATACAAACAGTATGCAAAACATGATGATGAGGATTGTTTGTTTGTCCGGGCTGCGCACAAAACGATTCGTATTCAATTAAACGAAATCGAATATATTGAAGCGATGGTTGACTATATCCGGATTCATTTAGTTAATGAAAAACCAATATTAACTTTGATGTCTTTAAAATCAATAATGGAAAAGCTTCCTGCAGATAAATTCCGCCGCATTCATAGAAGTTACGTGGTTCCTGTTTCACAAATCCGGGAAGTCCAAAATAAGAAAGTGATATTATTTTCATCAATAGAACTTCCGGTAAGTGGCAATTGGAGATTGTTGATTGGTTGAACTCCTTGTGGCCCTTTGTGCCTTTGTGTGAAACAGAACTGTATTCATGCATTCCACTCAATCGGAGAAAGTTTGTACATTTATCAATATAAAATCGTTAACACATCATGGACAAAGAAGCCGTAGAAGCACAATTGAAAATCCCCCTGAAGGAAGTAAGACCTCGTGGAAATAACCTGGAACTGTTTATTAATTTTGGGAAGATTGGTGAGATTTCTGGTGCAAGCATTGCTGCAAACAAAATAGCTGACCAGGAATCGAAAAGATTATTATGGCAAAATGTGTGGAGTGAAATCAGAAACGATGTGATAGCAGTGGCAAAGAATAAGATCGAAGTTAAACCTGACAATATATTTATTCCCATGCAGAACAGGCTCGTCAAATTGCAGGAGAGTCGCACGTCTGCAGTAGCCGTTTGCATTTTTGAGTATCAATACAATTTCAATTCAAAGGGATGGGAAATCGATGTCAAGCAGTAATTGCACATTGATGAAAATTGACTTCAGACATATAGAACCACACAACTTGCTTCGACCGTATATTGATAAAATGTGGGTCTTTGAAAGCAGTGGCAAACTACCGACAAGCGATCTGAAGTTAGTTGTTCCAAATGGAAATGTTAAGCTTTCAATATTTTCAGTAAATGGTGTCACCGCATCATTCGATGGAAAAATCGTGACATCAAATGAAGGCAGTATGAACCTTACCGGAATTGTGGATATGCCGCTCTATATCGATGCACAGCGTGATGCAACAACACAAACGATCGGGGTCGAATTTAATCCCAAAGGTGCGTATCGATTTTTCCGTTTCAACTTGAGTGAAGTCAAAAATGAAATCATTCAGCTTGATGATGTATTGGGTATGGTAGGAAAGCAATTGGAAGAACGGATCGCAAGTGCTCCATCGCCAGTGGAGAAGATAGATGTATTGCAACAGTTCCTGATCAATGAACTCACAAAGAACTGCGCCGACCTGATTTTTGAATTCTGTATCGACAAGTTGATTTCCTCCAAAGGCACGATAACAATTAAAGAGCTGGAGAAAAAGACTGGATATAGCAGTCGTTGGCTGAATATGAAATTTATGGAAAAGATTGGCGTGAGTCCGAAGAGCCTGGCCTCCATCATTCGTTTCCGGGAGTGTTATAAAATATTTACAGGAGAGAACTTACATGCAACGGACCGGAATGAATATTATCATTATTATCACGACCAATCCCATTTTATAAAAAACTTCAAACACTTCACGGGGCGTTCGCCTTCAGGTATTGATACCAGCTCCAATGATTTTGGTAGAAAGTTCTACCAGGTCTGACCACTTCCGATTTTTACAATTCCTGGTGTTTATATCTCCGCAATTTTGTAGAGATTTTATTTCACGCAAAGCCGCAAAATGGGAACACTAAAGATATAAGCAATTTTAAATCTTCTCAATGACTCTTTGCTCCTCTGCGTGAAACCTTCCTTCAAAAAATAAAACGTATAAAAATGCAAAAGAACGATTTTAACACAAGAATTACTGCCAGGATCAGCGCCAGCGACGCACAAAAAAAAATTAGCGAAGTTCCTGCGTGGTGGGGAATAAGCTTTAGCGGCAATGCCGAAAAACAAAACGACAAATTTGTGGTGAAGATGGGAGGGGATTCTTTTTTTGATTTCACCGTAGCGGAACTCATTCTCAATAAAAAAATCGTTTGGCTCGTTACTGATTGCTATATGCCGTGGTATTCTGACAAAAAAGAATGGGCCAATACAAAAATGATTTACGAATTGTCCGAAAATAATGGAATGACAACAGTGAAATTTACGCATGAAGGTCTCACACCGGATGTGGAATGTTATAAGGACTGCAACCCGGGTTGGACACACTGGATCACCAAAAGTTTATATTCTTACTTTACGACGGGAAAAGGAATTTTCGAAAAATGAGATCGCTTCCTTCGTTCCTGGAGGGAAACCAGTTGGATTTGCGGAATGTTGTCAATAATTCAATAATAAAATATTCAAGCCGGGTGGGCTACACCAACTGAAATCTGTAAAATTTGGTTTCACCCAAAGACACAACGTGTGCTCACCCGGTAGGCCAAAACCTGACACCTGTCCCGGATAGTTGCTCACCGTTTTAGCATTATTTTCACATTTCTATTTATGGATTTTTTCCATTCTGTACTCTCTTCAATAACATTTTCGGGTTGGGAAAGCTGATACCTATACTGCTTTTGCTTGCGCAAAACACTTGCGGACAGATGCAATGCCGCATTTTGTCCGAAGTTCCAGACTGGCGCTCCGTAGTGGGAGTGTTGTATGAGGATAGCATCCGGCGTCATACAATTGGTACCGCATTTATTATTTCAAAACAAAACTTGGTCATGGCTTGCGCGCATGAAGTAGGCGACAGAAAAGTATTGTATTTCTCGACAATGAAAAACGATTCCATATTTCGGATCTACCTGAAGGAAATTGATATTCCTGCAGATTTAGCTTTATTGGAATCGCCCGTCGACATCAGCCCATATCCTCCATTGCAATTTGCGAGTTCCATGAACATTTCGTGTGGCGATTCGATTTGTTACATATGCTATAGTCCTGCGAACAATCACTGCATTCATTTTACTACGATTGTTTCTTTAGCAAAGGAAATGAACAGTAACGGTGTGAACAGGTGCATTCAATACGTCGGTGAAACAATACCAGGTAATTCCGGTGGACCCGTGCTAAATAGCTATGGCGAAGTGATCGGGATTATCAAAGGAAGAATCATCAGCAATGATATGATCTCCAACAAGGGTTGCGCATTTCCGGTTATTTCATTGGAAGGCTGCGTAAAAAATTAATGGATTATCCTATACGCTTCGGCGGGCACAAGTCAAAAATGTATCAGGTGAATTGCGGAGTACGAGGGATCGCAGCTATTCGGATAGTTTTTATTCCTATCGAAACTTTGTATATAATTTAGCATTTGAATTTCATCGTCGGAGTAAACTCAATATGCAATTATGGATATTAATAAAAATGCAAAGAGAACAACTTACCGTATAGAAAATATTCAACCGATTCTCGCAGTAAACGACATGCAAATCAGCAAATCTTTTTATAAAGACATTCTTGGTTTTGAGGAAGCAGAGTGGGGAACTGAAGAGTTCACAAGTGTCAACCGCGATAAATCAGGAATTTATTTATGCAAGGGCGCACAAGGATGTCCGGGCACTTGGGTGTGGATGGGGTTTGATGGTGACATTAATGCGTTGCATGATGAGTTGAAGGCAAAAGGAGCAAAAATCACAATGATACCAACTAATTTTTCGTGGGCCTATGAAATGCGTATTGAGGATCCTGATGGCCATATATTAAGATTGGGAACCGATCCGGATACTTCAAAGCCATTCGCAGATATGCAAGTGTGAATTGCATGGATGGTTATACAAAGCGACCTAACCGTTGCAGGCAAAGAAGAAAAGAATTTGAATTAGCTTTGGTGTAGGTGAAGCATAAAATGAATGATGTACCAATACTCTTTCAATCGGATTATACTATTTTTGTCTCCCAAAATAGATCGTATGAAAAAACTTTTGACTTGCTGCTTGATATTGGCCGTTTCAACTTACGCATTTTGCCAATCTGCAACTCCCTTTTCCAAAGACGCGGAAAAAGCGGAAGGCCTTATCAGGAATGGAGCGTACAAAAATGGATATAAGTATTTGATCAAATTTGCGCTCACGAATCAAGCGGCGATTAACGTAACACCCAATACCAGTTATGTTATCTTTTTTGTTTATGACAATACCAATCATCCTGCGCCGGATTTCAAAGCACATTTAATGACTCCGGATAGTGCATTGATGAAAAAATATACTGTTCGTCCTTTTGATCGCGCGCAGGTTGGTGTAGCAAGGGGAGCGCAATTAGAATTTAAAACTCCTGTGAAATTTACTACCGGAGAAACAAAGCCGGTGAAATTGGTCGCGAATCCTCAGGCAATGATTTATGTGTATTACAAAAAATAATTTGAACTGTGGTAATGTGAAAATTATCGCGGTTGTTCTTTCCAAGGATTTTCACATTCACACATTTTCACATTTATCGCATTTCCGCACGAGTTGTGCGATAGGCGATCAGATAACCTCCCTGCTGAAATTTGCAAACATATCAATCGCTTCATATAATTCAAATCCGATTCCCAGCCCAAGTTGTTTAGGATCTGTCATGCTATGCGTTAAAAATATAGAAACCGATTCTTTAACCGGATCTGCAGACCACCAACCGCCATAAGCGCCGGGCCACCCAACAGAGCCGATAGATCCCGCACATGGAATGGATGCGTATTTATTTTCTTTCATCACGACCGCAAGTCCCAATCCAAAACCAAAATGATCCCTGAACATGGTACTGCCCATTAATTTCGAATTTTCTTTTTGATAAGTTGTCAATTGATTTGAACGCATCAATTCGATGGTTTCTTTTTTCAAAATTTGAACTCCATTCGACTTTCCGTTTTGCGCAAACAGTTTTGCAAACTGCAAATAATCGCTGATGGTCGACCAGAGACCTCCGCTTCCTGCTTCAAATTCAAAATGATTCGGGCGTTCTTTCAAGGCCATTTTTCCTGGAACGGTTTCAAGATTTACTAGTTTACCTGAATCGTCAAAGCCGATATTTGAAGCACACCTATTTTTTTTATTAGCTGGAACATCGAAGAAGGTATCTGTCATTCCTAATGGATTAAATATTTTTTCTTCCATTACTTTGCCAAGCGATTTTCCTTCGATTGTCGAAATGATAATACCGAGTAAATCGGTAGATTTTCCATAGCTGAATACTTCACCCGGTTGATTTACCAGGGGCAAACTTGCCAATCCATCCACCCATTGCTTAATGGTACATTCTGAGTCAATATCGCCGCCTAAAATTCTTCGGTAATCATCTTTCAATTTTCCTTTTTGAAGTCCGCTATATGTAAATCCGGCCCGGTGTGTTAGCAGATCAAGTACAGTAATCAGTCGATACGCATCTTCATATGTTTCCGTTTCGCTTTTAAATACTTTCATATTCGCAAATTGCGGGAACCATTTTGTTATTGGTTCGTCCAGCTTCAGTTTCCCCTCTTCGTATAATATCATTGCGAGCGCTGAGGTGATTGGTTTTGTCATCGATGCAATTCTGAAAATCGTGTCTATGGTCATCGGTTCGGACGTTTGCAGATTTCTGCATCCCAGATTTTCCTGGAACACGACTTGTCCATCCTTCCATATCATGGTGCTAACTCCGGCAAGTTTTTTACTATCTATGAATTGTTGATACATTGCTCGTTTTTAATTATATCAATCAAGCTCTTTTGTCGTAATGATCTTTTGCTGTGATCGATTTGTAAGATTTTGTTTCACTCAAAGACGCAAAGCATTGCATGCAAATCAAAGCCCGAATCTCTACAGTCAACCACTATTGGCGCTATTTCACTATGATCGCTCCAAAAGAATATAAAGAAATATTTTCACAAACTCATTCAAATTGCAATATACCGTTAAAACACGGGTACGCTTAGGTGAAAAACACGGTATTTTTTCAAAGAAATTTCTTTTTGACCTCTGAACCAGATTTGTGGTTTAATTTCCAAAACAATTTTGGATTAAATTCTTCCTGTAAAAACTCCGACACGTTGGAAATAGATTAGGAAGCTTTCCTGTACTAACTAAAGCGATCAAATTTTCTCCCTTGTTTCCCTGCCCGTTGAATGCTTGCTCAATTTCGCTTCATAAAAATGATTTCAGGCGAGTATCGTTCGCCATTCATCGGCACCGTTCGCAAAAATAAATCAATATGGATGAGCTAAAAGAACCTTCCAAAAACCAATCCGATATGGTTGGACTGAGTCGCTCCGTCACCATTAATAAAATTCACGCAGTAATCGATGCTATCACGCGACGTAAACCGAGATATAAGATGAATGGGTTGACGGAAGAAAATAAACTTGCATGGTTTTTCAAGACTTTGTTTCGGGGTGATTCTTCTTATTATGAATACCCAGATTATACTCAGGCCGTCAATGATAATGGAGTCTATCCACTACAGTCAACAAACCCGAATGGAGAAATAACAATATCACTGTTGGCGGATTGGGCATCCGACACACCAGAATCACAAAACATCGCGCGTCTGGCAGGCGTTCAGGATTATTCCATTCACGTGGGTGATACGTACTATGTTGGATCGGAATCCGAGATCGCAGATAATTTCGATGACAACAATGGCGCTCCTTGGAATTATGGCAGAATTGGAAGTTTTGCAATGCTTGGTAATCATGAAATGTATACCGGGGGCAAATCCTATTTCTGTAAACTTTTGCCCTTTATGGGATTGTATTATCAAAATTCTCAACGACCACTTGTGGCACAAAAAGCAAGTTTTTTTTGTCTCGCAAATGAGTTTTGGAAAATAGTTTGTATTGACACTGGTTATGATTCACTACGAAGATTTTTAAATGTAATTCCGAATAAGAAATTAGAACTCGGAGATAAACAAATCGCCTGGCTTAAGAATGTAGTATTTGCTGATCCGAATGATCAACGCGGAGTAATCATTCTTTCGCATCATCAAATATTCTCTGCCTTTTCTGAAGAATATCAGAAACCAATCGATGCACTCGCGCCCTTAATTGGCACGGGACGAACTGTGTTGTGGTTTTGTGGTCACGAACATCGAATGGCTATCTATGGTCCTAATCCATTCCCTTTTGCATCGACCTGTTTTCTTCGATTAATTGGACATGCCGGTATGCCGGTCGAGACCGAAAAAAATGTAATGAAGAGCAATAATGCAACCGATCCGGCCAATCGAAACATTGTGCTTTATGATAACCGCCATCGGACTTTTCTAAAGAAAATATCTCTTGGCAACAATGGATACGTTATTCTCAACCTGAAGAATGAAATGCTAACCGCAGATTATTATGACGACGCTTTGGATGGAGATCTGACTGAAACATCGCGGAATTTGCCACCGCGCAAAGTTGTAAGTGAGACCTGGCAAATCAATAATAAAACGGGTGTGTTATCCGGCATTAGCATCACGGACTTCACTACTGGCAGTGGGCGGGAAATGGAACGTTCACAGAAAATAGAGATTGCCATTGGGAAATAATCATTCAAACATTTAAAAATCTTGCATCGTGACTAGCTTATCTACTTATTTTAATTTCTTTATTGCTCTTGTTTTTATTCTTGCGATAGCGAGCAATATATTGTCCGTAGTGTATGAACTTTTCGCCTACTATGTTAAACAACGGGCAGACTTTCTTAAAAAAGCGATTCAGGATATTTTAAACGATCCGTTGATTAAAGATGTGAATTTGACCGAGCGCTTCTATAACCATCCGCAAATAGACATCACGAAAAAAACTTATCGCCACCTGCCACAATACATTTCTTCAAAAAATTTTGCGCAGACTTTAGTCGATGTTATATGCCGGCGATATGAAATTCAGCACACCAAAATTATTCGCAAACCAAATAGCGAAGGCGAAATCATAAAACCCGAGTTGCCAACGGATCAACTTCTTAAATTCAAGCGTGCGATAAGTGATCTGCCTTATAGTGATTTGCAAATTTTATTAAATGGATTTGTCAGCAACTCGCAAGAGAAACTTGACAATCTATTTAACGTTATGGAAACCTGGTTTACTGAATATATGAACAGGGTGACAGGCTGGTACAAAGTGATGGTACAAAAACAAATGTTTATTCTCGCCATTGGATTAACAGTTATTTTCAATTTCGACTTGTTCCATATTGTGTCAACGTTGCTTTCTGACAAAGCGCTGACTGCTCAAATCGCCAGTGCAGCAAATAATGCTCAACCTGTTAAAATTGATTCCATCAAAAATGACGCTGAATGGAAGCGGGCAGTTCAAAAAAAAGACTCACTGATTTCCGAATTATACAAATTAAATGCTCCGGTTGGCTGGCAGAACATTCGCTATGAATTAAAGCAAACATCTGCGAAGCATTTTTGGTTTTGGGTTACAAAAATATTGGGATGGCTGACTTGTGCTGCGGCGTTATCCTTTGGCGCGCCGTTTTGGTTTGATTTGTTGTCAAATCTTGTTAACCTTCGAAAGTCCGGCGTCAAACCACTTAACTAATCAATTTATTCAAACGTCATGAAATATTTCAATGCCCACGCTCATACTTTTAATATGCAGGATGTCCCTGATGGTTTTTTAAAAGTGAAGTTGCCGGACAGGTTCGCGAATTTTGTACACTGGATATTATCGCATGATGTTTCATCGAAAATCTTTTTTTGGGTTGCAAACAAACTCATACGAAAGGGAACTACTGCTAAGGCAATCGCTTTCCTGGCAATTGGTGTCAAGAAAACACAGGATATGGTTTTTGTAGATCTCCTTGCTAATTACCCAACCGGCGATGATGTTAAATGCATTATTCTTCCGCTTGATTTTACACATATGGGAGCCGGACCTTTGCGGGTTCCATATGCACAGCAATTGGAGGATTTATTCGAGGTGCAGATGAAATATCCGAATCAATGTTTTCCTTTTGTTGCTATTGATCCGCGAAGCGGAACCTCAGGTGAAAACCGTGATTTTGTAAAACGATACATTGATCGGGGATTTTCCGGAATAAAAATTTATCCCGCACTCGGCTATTTTGCCTTTGACGAAGGGATGTTTGATGTTTATAAATACGCGCAGGAAAATAATATTCCATTGATGACACATTGCTCTTCCGGTGGTATCAATTATGTGGGGGATACGGCTCCGCAATCGTTTATAAAACCAAAACCGGTTCCGCCATTGAATCCAGATGATTATTATTTTCCTCAAAAAGAAGGTCAGAAGATGTCAGACTATTGTGATCAATTTAACGATCCCACTCACTTTCGGGAGGTACTTCAAGTGTTTCCGCAATTGAAAATGTGTTTTGCGCATATGGGACTAAGTGGAAGAAACAAAATTGGTCCTAAGCGCCCGGAAAAACATCAACCACTTTTTCAATGGTATAAAATCATAAAAGAGTTGATGGACGAATATAAAAATGTGTATACAGATATTTCCTATTCCGTTGCCTACCCGGGATTTTGTGACTGGTTCAAAAAAGAGTTTGACACGTATTCGGCCGACATGCAGGATCGTGTTCTTTTCGGGACTGATTTTTTCATGACGGTGCAGGAAGATAAAGGGAAGGATAAAGAAATTTTTGATACGGTGATTAAGGGGCTGGGTATCCCTTTGTTTAGGAAACTGTCCGGCGAAAATGTAGA
>Ga0163162_10000253_pt1 | contig 48450 bp, 40 predicted proteins | sample S55metaG_FD_115310 | JGI IMG/M metagenome (GOLD analysis project Ga0163162, IMG submission 115310) | Switchgrass rhizosphere microbial communities from Kellogg Biological Station, Michigan, USA - S5-5 metaG | ecosystem: Host-associated > Plants > Roots > Rhizosphere > Soil | place: USA... | reverse complement strand
TCGCGATCCACTTTATCCAGGAAAATTCGTTCGTGTTGCTCTTCCATTTTATACCAATCTTTCTTGTTTCAAAGGTAATTGATTTCTTTTAAAAACTAACAAGTGTTAGTATATATTGCGCCGTCCTGAGAATTTTTTGTTAATGATAGATCAATCTTATGACTTGTCTCCAGTTTGGATATTTTTGTATCAGTAATCAAATATTATGCGCTATACATGTTTATTGTTTGTTTTTATCTGGTTCATTTCTGTACAGGCAGGATGCCATAAATCGAAAAATGCCGACGATAACTCTGCAAATCCACCACCTGTTTCCGCAACAAACGAAATCGATTGTTGGATGACCAAGGGAGATCAATCTGATCTGTTAAAAAAACAATCGTCCATCTTGAACTTCGGGAGCGAGACAAACAGTTTTCCTTTTATCGACGTAGTTGAAACGGCAACATTTCAGTCAATCGACGGATTTGGATATACATTAACTGGCGGCAGCGCATATGTCATCAACCATATGAGCGCGAGTAACAGGACAAGTCTGCTCAAGGAATTATTCGGAACTGACAATAATGGAATTGCAATTAGTTATTTACGGCTTAGCATTGGCGCTTCAGATTTGAATTCGTCGGTGTTCAGTTATGATGATATGCCGGCCGGACAAAACGATGTAAATCTCGATCACTTCACGCTCGATCCGGATCGGACAGACCTGATCCCGTTATTAAAAGATATCCTCGCCATCAATCCCAATATTAAAATCATTGCCGCTCCGTGGAGCGCGCCTGCATGGATGAAGGATAATGATAGCACAGCCGGAGGAAGTCTTCTTCCTTCTTACTATGATGCCTATGCGAACTATTTCGTGAAATACATTCAGCAAATGAAGGCAGAGGGTATTACGATTAATGCGGTTACGCCTCAAAATGAACCATTGAATCCTAACAATAACCCGAGCCTGGTGATGACGGCTTTGCAGCAGGCAGATTTTATCAAAAATAATCTCGGTCCTGCATTTCAATCAGCAAGCCTCGATACAAAAATTGTAACGTTCGATCATAATTGTAATCATCCGGATTATCCCATCACGGTGTTGAATGATGGTGCTGCAAAATCTTTTGTCGACGGTTCTGCATTTCATTTATATGAAGGCGAAGTAAATGCGATGAGCACGGTGCACGATGCGTTTCCTGATAAAAATTTATATTTCACTGAACAATACACTGCCTCCACCGGGCAATTTGGCGGAGATTTGAAATGGCATTTGAAAAACGTTATCATTGGTACAATGCGCAACTGGAGTAAAACAGCATTGGAATGGAATCTTGCCAATGATGCTTCATACGGACCGCACACACCCGGGGGCTGTACAACGTGCAGAGGTGCGTTGACAGTCGACGGAAGTACAGTCAGCAGAAATGTCGGGTATTATATCGTAGCACATGCTTCAAAGTTTGTTCAACCCGGTTCGATCAGGATCGCCAGTACGGAAAGCGGCAGTTTGCAAAATGTGGCGTTCAAAACACCTTCAGGAAAAATCGTTTTGATAGTGGAGAATGATGGAAACGATCTAACGAGCTTCAATATACGCATAAATGGAAAGTGGGCTACGGCACAGATACCGGGAGGTGCGGTCGCGACCTATGTTTGGTAATTACTGGCGCACATCAAAGTCAATCATGACTTGTTCCGATCTCGGGTGCGACTGGCAGGTAAGAATAAATCCCGCTTCCAATTCTTCTGGCTGCAAAGCATAGTTTGTATCCATTTCAACTTTGCCACTAATTAACTTTGCACGACAGGTTGCACAGACACCGCCTTTGCAGGCAAAAGGTAAATCAGCGCCTTGTTTTAGGGCAGCATCGAGAATGGGCTCCGCGTCGTAAGAGAGTTCAAAGCCAAAAGTAATTCCATCAAGTTTGATATTGATTTTGCTGACGGGTGAATTTGGATCGCCATGTTCAGATTGTATAGCAGTTTTGATTTGTCCAACCGTAGACATGGCTGAACCCTGGCCCGGCACAGTGAATAATTCGAAATGGATTTTTCTTTTATCGACTCCTTTTGCTTCCAACCAATTTTTTACACCGAAGATCATTTCTTCGGGACCGCAAATAAAATAGTCATCAATCGTGCTTATATCAAAAAGCACCTTAAATAATTCATCACATTTAGCTGCATCGATTCTTCCTTCATTCAATGATGCGTCTGTTTTTTCACGACTCAAAATATAATAGATGCTGAGCCGGTCCATATAACGGTTCTTCAATCCTTCTAATTCCTCCTTGAAAATAATTGATGCGCGATTTCTGTTGCCATAAATCAACGAAAAGTTGCTTTGCGGCTCATTGGCTAAGGTTGTCTTGATGATTGAAATAACGGGAGTGATACCGCTTCCTGCCGCAAACGCGAGATAATTTTTCTTGTTCGATGGATGTAGCTCGGTATAAAATTGTCCTGTTGGCGCAAGTACTTCCAACACTTTGTCCAACGTCAGGTGATCATTGATATAAGTAGAAAATTTCCCGTGAGTAGCTTTCTTAACAGCTATTCTCAATTCATTTTCGAGAGGACTGCTGCAGATAGAATAGGAGCGGCGAAGATCTTCACCATTGATCACCGTTCTGACGGTGATATTTTGTCCATGTCTGAATTGAAATTCTTCCTTTAATATTTCCGGAACTTCAAAACAGACGGAGACACAATCTTCCGTTTCTTTACGGATGTTCTTTATTTTAAGTGATCTGAAATGTGTTGCCACGATTTGATTGGAAATTTGTGCGGACTCTAGTTTTTAAGTCCGTCGATTAAATACTTGACCATATTTTCTTCTAGGACTTCTGCGCTTATTTGTTTCCGTGAGCGTTGCCAGGATTCAATTCCACTAATTGCTGATAGGATGATCAGCACTGCCGAATATGATTCTAATTTTTTGATCTCGCCTTTTGAAATTCCGTATTCTACCAGATCGGCAAGGCTCTTTCTATAACTTCGTCGCTGATTAAGGAAATTGGAAAGATAAGGTTCTGGAAGATGCCGCCATTCATGATCCGAGATGTATACGTACTCATACTGCTCCATCATCATTCGAATATGAAAGCGGATGATCATTTCTATTTTTTTCAATACCGGTTCTTTGCTCGCTTCTACCGCGTCTAAATGAGAAATAAATTCATTGGCCACTTTAAAACAGATTGCCTGTAAGATCTCTGATTTAGATTGAATATGATTGTACAGGCTAGCTGCTTCTACACCGACATGAATTGCCAGGTCTCGCATGGAGGAAGCTCCAAATCCTTTCTCTTTGAAAAGTTTGGACGCTTTTTCAATGATGACTTCTTTCTTTGTCGTGTTCTTTTTACTACGGATTTTTGCCATATGAAATGCAAATATAGGCGACTATATAGCTGTTAGACCTGCGTATTCCTTTTATAAATCTTCTCCTATTTTTTGCAATTCTCCGATCAAAATAATTTGAATATAGCGCGGCGGGGAAGGAGGCGAGAAATCAAATCTATCATGCATGATGCCATACCCATAACAGTTCATTATAAAATCGAAGTCTCCTATGTCTGTTGAAAAAGTTCCTTGATAAATTGTCTCTCTTGTTCCACTATAGCGGCGCACCTTTATGTGATAAGCATTAGTGACACCATCAACTCCGGAAATATTTAATTCCTCACTCACTTTTTCTTTTCGATTTTCTTCTTTTTTGGCTTTGGAGCAGGGTTGCCTGAGACTGATACTTTGATGAGGTCATCGAAGGAGCCTTTGACTATCAGAGGCTTTTCCCGGCTTATTTTTTTCTCTTTCATTGCAAACACAAAACTACTGTTCACCTTTTGATTTTGGTGGTAATTTTTTATTGAATTTAGTTTCTATTTTTTTAATATTCTCCGCTACGGGTAATTCTTCTGGCATTGTTCCTCCGAGCTCCTTTATTGTATTTCTTATTTTTTCTCCTACTTTATAATGAGTGGTATTCGCTTCATGCTTTCTTTTGATTTTTTCCTTCTTTAATTTTTCTTCCGTCTGCGTAGCCAAAAACAAATTAGCTGCTAATTCTGTGCTACCCATGTGGTCTAATATTGGTTCATTTTGGTCCAAACCTTTTTTTCGTTGAAGTTCCTTGCTACCCAACCCTCCATATAAACCCTTATATCCGAAATTTTTAAAAATTCCATAATCTGTAGGATCAATTACGCCAGCATCTTTGGCTGCTGCGCATAAGTCTTTATTATGTTCCCTAAGTTGATCTCTTAAAAAAATTCTTCTTTCTTCCTCATCCTTTAAAGAGGTATACTCGTCCATTTGCTGTATTTCCTGAAGTCGTGTTTGGACTGCGAAATATGTTTGTCCGGTTGCTATAATCTCCTTAGCGGGGTCTCCATTCTGAACTATTAAGTAACACGCGTACCTACTCAGTCGGACATCATCAATCTCTCGGGTAGCATTGGAGCCGATCTTAACCATTGTGACGGCTCTGGTAAAATGGTTTCTTGTATCTTGTTGACTGTTCTTACACGCCTCGAAGGCTTTTGTCATTACTTCCTTAAAGTTTTGATACTTTACGTAACCCAGAATGGGACTAAGTTCTCTGGCAAGCCAGTACTCTCCTTTCTCATCTTCCTTTTTTATTTGCTCGAAAATAGGGACAGAATTTGGAATCAGATTATTTTCCATACATGTTATTTACACAAATATAATGCAAATAGGAATACCCCCATTGACGGGCAAGAAAATATAGTCTTGATTTTCTTAACATGATAAAATATCCCTTATCTTTGCTGTTTAAACTAAGTATTTATGCCTATTCAAATAGAAGTACATGATTCACACGCACAACTACTTATAGAGTTTTATGTGAGTCGGTTAAAGCTATTGAGAGAAGAAATACAGGAACGCGAACGAGAATCAAAAGAAATAAACGGGGTAATCCAGCAGTTAAAAAAGAGAGCCGCGTTGGCTGGCGAGGCAGATGAAATCCCTACTCCTTTGGTGTATTACAACGATAAGTGGACGTGGTTGAAAAAAATACATTTCGCTCTGGAACAGAGAGGAAAGGCATTGAGCACTAAGGAAATTGTAGATACGCTAGCAGACTATGAACCTACTTTTCTTTTTGACAGAAAACGGGCGATTGCCAGTATTTCTTCTGTGTTGAGCGTTAAATCGGGTGCAGGTAAGGATTTTCTAAAGGTCGATACAGATTCTGGGGAATTTGCCTACGCAATAAATGATTTTCCTCCAGATGACGACGATATTAAGCAGATTTCTTATACTAAGACGCAACAATCCAATGAATCACTTGCGCCTATAGATGATTTGCCATTTTAAAAAAAATAAGAGGTGAATAATTCACCTCTTAAAATTCGCTATACAAAGGCGGGGGCGAAAGTTGGTCTCATTAGCCAACCGTAACCGAGGGCAGTGGCCTCAACCCGTCTTTTTGTTTTGTAAAATTACTACATTATTCCACATCCGCAATAAGCTCCTGATACTTTAACCTTCCCTCACTATTTCGTAATAGCAAATCAAAGCGCTCATTGTCCTTTATTTTTCTTGTATTGTATCTGCCCGAAAACTCATGGCAGTATCTATGCAAGTGTTTTGGACTTACATAATGGTAGATGCCAATAATCCCTCTTTTCAGCAGCGACCAAAAATTTTCGATGTTATTCGTATGAAATTTGTTTGCATCTACATAAACGCCTTTCGAGTGGTTTACAATGACGTGATTGTATTTAAACCCAACCCTATTATACATAGGATAGGCATCAGTTACCATAGTCGAACCTTCCGCAACATGCCGCGTAATAATTTCTTCAATCGCTTTGCGATGAACCCAAGGAACCACGTACGTTATAACTTTCCCATCCTTTTCAATTAATCCCACCACGGGCGTTTTGCTGTCGCTGCGACCTTTTTGTTTCTCCTTTATTCGTTTACTCAAATGCTTATTCTTTTCCAATCCGCCGACATAACTTTCATCAACCTGAACGGTTCCTTTCAGCATAGCTGGTGCTTTTTCGGTTAGCATTTCACGAATACGGTGATTTACAAACCATGCACTCTTTTGTGTTATTCCCAAGTCCCTAGAAAGCTGCAAAGAACTAATTCCCTTTTTATGATTGCCTATAAGGTATAAGGCAATGAACCATTTTTGTAAGGGTATTTTTGTATTCTCATAGATCGTTCCTACGGTGCAAGTAAATTTTTTATTGCAGGTTTTTTCGGCGCATTTAAACCGCTTGCCATCTTTGAAACGATACACTTTGCGAGATTGACAAAACGGACAAATGATATTACCATCCGGCCAACGCTGTTGTTCTAAATGCTTTCTACAAGTCTCTTCATCTTTGAAGTACTTCTGAAATTCAATAAGGTTTTTAAAATCGGTATTCATTTGCTATCGTTTGTAATACATGAATGAGAAAAAAAATTATTTCTTCTTATTTGAAGATTCTACTAGCTTCATAAGCTGAACCCGTACAAAGTCGCTTAGTTTTCTATTATCCTTGTCCGCCATCTTTTGTAAGACTTCTTTTAATTCCGGTTCCACCCGCACTAATATTGTTTCACTTTTATTTGATTGCTCTTTTGCCATATCATTGTAAATATACAATGTGTTCTTTTGTAATACAAATTTATTTTTAAAAATTACTTTTATGCTCACACATGGAGAAGCGTTGACCCTTCAAGTTATCACTCTTCTTGCGGTATTTTTAAGTCCAATCATGGCTGTCGTAATAACTCTGTGGTCGCAAAAAAGAAACGCCAAAAGAAATGCTCAAATGAATTTATTTATGGATTTGGTTTCTTTTCGGGATCATGTTCCATTTCCTTGGCAATATTCTGTTGCGTTGAATAGAATTGACGTAGTTTTTCACAAACAGGAAACGATTCTTTTGCGATGGCATGAATATTACGATTCTCTTCAGCACGAATTGAAGGGGAATGCTCTTGTATATTCGAATGAAAAAAAGGTTGCCCTGATTTCAGAAATTGCAAAACACTTGGGATATCGGAATATTGATCAGATTTTTCTTCAGCGTTATTATCAATCGAAGGGCAGTTTTGATGATTTTGTGAACGATGCCGAAATAAGAAAAGAATTTTTGCGTGTCTTAAAAAGTACTGAAACGCTCTTTGTATTGGGGAAATATGAGGAGAGTCCACTTGAAAAAGATTTTAAAGATGGAAAAATTGAAAGAAAAAAATTGAGTGAGAATGATGAGAAACGTCCTGAGGTCTAACAGGTATATAGTTGCCCAAATATAAAACTAACGGGTGTTAGTACAATCAAATGTGAAAATGTGTAAATGTGAGAATGTGAGAATTCTGCGGAGCCGCACAACGCTAAAATTCTCACATTCTCACATTTCCACATTCTCACATTTTCCCGTAGGTTTGCACGATTTTTCAAAAAGATTTGTTCATCAATTACATTATATGGCTTTAATCGCACTCGGTACCATGGCATACGATGCCATTGAAACTCCTTTTGGCAAAACAGATAAAATTGTTGGCGGATCAGCGACGTATGTAGCTTATGCAGCGTCTAATTTCGTTACGCCTATCAACCAGATATCTATTGTGGGTTATGATTTTGCTAAGGAAGAAATGGATGCATTAAAAAAACGTGGTGTCAATCTGGAAGGTGTTGAGATCGTACCCGATAAAAAATCTTTTTTCTGGAGCGGAAAATATCATCTTGATATGAATTCCCGGGATACGCTGATAACAGATTTGAATGTATTGGCAGATTTCAAACCAAAGGTTCCCGAAAGTTACCAGGGCAGTGAATTCCTGATGTTGGGTAACCTTGCGCCAGCAACACAGATCGACGTTATCAAGCAAATGAGAAATCGTCCAAAATTAATTGTGATGGATACAATGAATTTTTGGATGGAATCGGCCATGGATGATTTGAAAAAAGTTTTAAAAATGGTCGACGCCTTAATGATCAACGATAGTGAAGCGCGCCAGTTAAGTGGAGAGTTTTCATTGGTAAAGGCGGCAAAGTCGATCATAAATATGGGACCAAAATATCTTATTATAAAAAAAGGAGAACACGGTGCGTTACTCTTTCATGGCAACAATGTGTTTTTCGCTCCTGCATTACCGTTGGAAGAAGTTTACGATCCTACCGGTGCAGGTGATACGTTTGCAGGAGGCTTTATGGGACATCTTGCAAAAACAAAAGATATCTCCTTTGAAAACATGAAAACCGCCATCATCGTGGGTTCTGCCCTAGCATCGTTCTGTGTAGAAAAGCTTGGCCCGCAACGGTTGAAAGAAGTAACAAAGCAAGAGATTGATGAAAGGATCAGCCAGTTTGTACAGCTCGTTCAATTCGACATTGCGCTGGTTTAATCATTCCATTCATCAGCCATATTCTTTTCTTCTTCACAAAAATGCGGTGGACTCATAAAGTTTTATTTACATTTCCTGCTAAATAAAATTTTCATGAAAGGTCTAATAAAGGCTTGCGCCGCATTGTTTGTCGCATTTATCTATTTTTCGGCATGCAATACACCGGTCCCTGCGCCGGAAGTGAAGCAAAAATTTTTGGATCCTGCCGGAATGGATTCTTCTGTAAAACCCGGTGATAATTTTTACCTGTTTGTAAATGGTGGTTGGTTGAAGAACACGCCTATTCCCGCATCTGAGGCTTCGCTCGGTTCTTTTCTGAATTTAACCAATAGCACAAAGGAGAAATTGCATGGAATCCTGGAAGATCTTTCGAAAACAAATCAAACTCCCGGAAGTATCGAACAAAAGGTGGCAGATTTTTATGCATCCGGAATGGATTCCTCAACAATTGATAAGAGAGGATACGAACCCATCAAACCATTTTTGCAAAAGATAGATGGCCTTAAATCTCCAAAGGACATTATGCAATATGTTGCTTCGATTCAATCATTAAACAGTTATGTTTTATTTTTTCAAGTCATTGGTCCGGACGATAAGAATAGCAAAATGAATATTGCAGCATTTATTCAAGGAGGACTTGGACTACCTGATCGTGATTACTATTTCAAGAAAGACCCGGCTACACAAGCAGTGGTTAATTCTTATCAATCATATCTGAGAAGGACTTTTTCTTACATAGGATACGATTCGGTGACCGCCGCAAAAAAAGCGATGGAAGTTTATGAGTTTGAAAAAAAATTAGCTGGAAGTCACCGGACAAACGTAGAGCTGCGTGATCCGGAAAGCAACTATCACAAATTAGCAGTGAGGGACCTCGATAAAAAAATGCCGGCGTTTGCCTGGAAGTCCACGCTCGATGCGATGAGTAATCATTGCGACTCAGTCAATGTTGCACAGCCTGCCTATTTCGCAAAGGTCAATGAAATGCTGGTATCGGCTCCCATTGAAACATGGAAAGATTACTTGCGATTTCATACGCTGGATGCATTTGGTTCAGGTTTAAGCGGCGACTTTATCAAAACACGTTTCGACTTTTATGGGAGAGCGCTCAACGGTCAGCAGGAAATAAAACCCTTATGGGACCGGATCGTCGCGGCCACAGATTTTTATTTGGGGGATGCACTGGGGCAAGTTTATGCAAAAAAATATTTTACCGAAGATGCAAAAAAGCGCATGCTCGAGCTCGTGGATAATTTACAGGCGGCATTTGATGCACGCTTGAGCAAACTGGACTGGATGAGCGATACCACGAAGCAAAAAGCAAAGGAAAAATTACACGCATTCCTGAAGCAAGTGGGTTATCCCGACAAATGGAAAGACTATAGCAAAGTAGAAATTGACAGAACTAAATATTTTGAGAACAGGATTTCAGCCACCACGAATGAATACAAATTCCAGGTAAGCAAAGTAGGCAAGCCGGTTGATAAAAAAGAATGGGATATGACCACACCAACCATCAATGCAGGATACTATCCTAATTTTAATAAAATTCTTTTTCCCGCCGGGATTCTCCAATTTCCATTTTTTGATTTGAATGCCGACGACGCGATTAATTATGGCGCTATCGGAATGTTCATCGGTCACGAAATCACACATGGATTTGACGACCAAGGATCGCAGTATGATAAGGACGGTAATTTAAAAAATTGGTGGACGAAAGAGGATCGTGAAAAATTTGTTGCGAAATCAAATAAAGTTATCGCTTTGTACAACACGTTTACGGTACTAGACACAGTACATGTTAATGGCGCGTTGACAAATGGAGAGAATATCGCTGATATTGGCGGGCTCGCCATTGCTTATGACGCATTCAAAATGACAAAGCAGGGACAGGATACAACGAAGATTGACGGCTTCACACCTGATCAACGATTCTTTCTCTCTTTTGCACAGGCATGGCGAGGTAAATACAAAGATGAATTCATGAGGACAATAGTGAATACGAATCCACATTCTCCGGATTCATGGCGTGTACTCGGCCTCTTGATGAATTTTCAACCATTCTATGATGCATTCAATGTAAAGCCCGGAGACAAGATGTATGTTACAGACAGCAGCCGAATAAAAATCTGGTAATCTTTTTTTAATATTCTATTACTATCAAATTGACAAGCATGAAAAATATATTAAAAGCAACTTGGATGATTACACTGATTGCGGCACTGCATGGTTGCAATGATCAAAAAGCAAACACTGCGGCAACAGAAAAAAAATTCCTGGATACGTCGGCCATGGACCCAACCGTAAAACCTGGCGACAATTTCTTTTTATATGTTAATGGAGGATGGATGAAAAAGACAGAAATCCCTGCCACTGAATCACGCGTGGGTTCGGTTACCACATTGTTCAATCAAACTAAAGAACATTTGCATTCTCTCTTAGAAGATCTTGCAAAAAATAACCAGGCGCCGGGAAGCCTGGAACAAAAGGTTGGTGATTTTTACGCATCGGGGATGGATACAACAACGATTGATAAACGCGGATATGATCCTGTAAAACCATATCTCGAAAAAATTGATGCGATCAAAAATCCGAAAGATATCATGCAATATGTCGCGTCGCAACAGACGGAATTGAACAATTTGTTATTTGGTGCAGGGATCATTCCCGATGACAAAAAAAGCTCGATGAATATTGCTGCATTTAACCAGGGCGGGCTAGGATTACCAGACCGGGATTATTATTTTAAAACAGATTCGGCAACATTAGCGGTTGTAAAAGCATATCAAACCTACGGCACGAAGATGTTTGAAATGACCGGGAATGATCCTGCTACGTCTGCAAAAAAAATGATGGCGGTGTACAATGTTGAGAAGAAATTGGCAGAAAGCCATAAGACAAATGTCGCATTGCGTGATCCGCAAAGTAATTATCATAAGGTGTCAGTTGTCGAAATGGATAAACAGATGCCTGTTTTTGGATGGAAGACGACCCTGGGAACTATGGGTATTACGCTTGATTCGATCAACGTTCAACAACCGGAATTTTTCAAAAAGGTAAATGAGTTGCTTACGTCCGTTCCAATTGATACATGGAAAGATTATTTGCGGTTTCATACAATCGACGGCTATGGCGGAGCGCTGACAACGGATTTTGTAAACACCAGATTTGACTATTATGGAAAGGCATTGAGTGGGCAGCAGCAATTAAAACCAAGATGGGATAGAATGGCGACGGCAACAGATAATAATCTTGGCGAAGCACTTGGACAGATCTACGCAAAAAAATATTTTACCGAAGATGCAAAGAAGCGCATGTTGGAGCTCGTGAATAATTTGCAGGCGGCGTTTGATGCGCGTTTAGGCAAACTGGATTGGATGAGTGATGAAACAAAAGCGAAAGCCAAAGAAAAATTGCAGGCGTTTTTAAAACAGATCGGTTATCCTGATAAGTGGCGCGATTATTCCAAAGTGACAATCGATCGCAGAAAATATTTTGAGAATTTGGCTTCGGCTGCGAAAAACGAATATGCGTTTCAAATCAGTAAACAAGGTAAGCCGGTCGACAGAACTGAATGGGATATGACGCCACCTACAATTAATGCTGGTTACTATCCCACATTTAACAGGATCGTTTTCCCTGCCGGTATATTACAGTTTCCTTTTTTCGAGCTTGATGCCGATGATGCGATCAATTACGGAGCGATCGGCATGGTCATCGGCCACGAAATAACACATGGATTCGACGACCAGGGGGCGCAGTATGATAAAGATGGGAATTTAAAAAACTGGTGGAGCAAAGACGATAGTGTAAAATTTGCAGCAAAGACAAAATTGGTCGTCGATCAGTACAACAAATTTGTTGTTTTAGACACGTTGCACGTAAACGGCGCACTAACTGCTGGCGAAAATATTGCAGATCTTGGTGGACTCAACATCGCATATGATGCATTTAAGATGACTAAGCAAGGGCAGAGTAATGAAAAGATTGATGGTTTCACACCAGATCAACGATTCTTTTTGGCGTATGCACAAATCGCCAGGGAAAAGAGAAAGGACCAGTTGGTTCGTCGGTTTATCAATATCGATCCGCATTCGCCGGTGATGTGGAGAGTGAATGGCCCCCTCGAAAACTTTGCACCATTCTATGCCGCATTCGATGTGAAGCCGGGCGATAAGATGTATAAGGAAGAAAAAGATAGAATCAAGATTTGGTAATACGACAAGTTTTGTTTCACACAAAGACATAATTGTTCGCGATGCCTTGTGTCTTTGTGTGAAACCAAATCTTACATTATTTTCCAAGTACAATTGCCTTTTTGACAATTTTTACTTGTCCATTTAAATTAAATATTTCGGCTAGTACCACATAAATTCCCATTGGTAATTTTTGCTGCGCATCATTTAATCCATCCCATCTGAAATTTCCATTCGTTCCAAGAATCGCATTCCTGGCGAGATAACGTACTTCCATTCCTGCCGCATCAAAAATTGTAATGTTCGCTGAATAGCCTGGTTCTGACAAATTATAGTTGATGAAACAATAATCATTGTATCCGTCATTATTGGGTGAGAAGGTTTTTGGAGTGACAGAAAAATCGATTCCCGATGATTCATTAATTGCAAATTGCGAATTTGCGTAAGTTGGCGTTCCATATCCCGATGTTGACGAGGCCGAGGTCCAATTATTTTTTATTTGTGTTGCCTCATTATAATTGATACGTTCGAGCGCTACGCCTTCTTCATTATTGACGAGTCCAAAATGCCACGTGTGATCATACTCTAATGCATCGATGGTATTTCCGGAATTACTTAGCAGGTAAATATTTCCGTGGTCGTCGGGAAGGGATGGCATGGAAGTTAGTTCAACGATATTTTCAGGATGTTTCACCAAGTAATTTTGAATTATGCTTTCGCTGTTTTCGGTCATCACGAAATAATTACCCGGGAAAAAAAGAACCGGGCGATTACTTAACGAAGCAATTTTATCAAAGGAGCCAGAAGAAGATTTATTAGCGAAAAATAATTCTTTCAGATCTACAATTTTATTACTCCGATTGTATAATTCCACGTAGTCGTATCCGTTAGTCTTTGGATTAAAAAGAATTTCATTGATCACGATATCCGTCGTATCGGCAGCGGTCGGCAATCCAATCTTTATTTGGCCATTTCCTTCAGTGTTACCGGCGCAATCGCTGATATTAGTTGTAGTTAGTTGATAAACCAGGTTTGGATGCATTGCAACCGGAAGTTTCAACTCGACTTCAGTAAAAATTGGCGGCTTAGAGTTTGCCGAAATTGGCGAGCCGACTCCCTGGTCAATTTGATAATTCTGAATTGTAGAAGCTGAATTGCTGTCAAGCGGTTCATTGAAAATAGCCACGACTGTAACACTGTCGATCGTGTAGGTTCGTAACAAAGCTGGAGCGTATTCATCCGGATGATTTCCATCAACAGAATTTATTGTGCCCGGCGTTCCGCCCTTCATATTCTCGCTGGCTTTCCAGTTATCAAATGCACACGGATTTTTTGTATCAATCATTTCGAGACTCCATCCACCATTGCTTTTCACATCATTTTGATAAAATGATTTCTTGTAAGCGATAGCGTGAACAATAACTCCTTCAGGTGATTGAATTGAAATCGTATCACCTTCATTACCCAGGGAAGGAAAACTCGATATGCCAAGCACAGCACCGAACGGTAAATAGAGATCAACCGCGGATGTTGAGCAGACGATTAAGAAACTATCAGGCTGAAGTATGACACTCCTCTTGATGATAGAGGTTGATGAATGATTAGAAATTTTCCATCCATTTAAATCCCACGGCACTGCCGAGTTATTTTTTAATTCAATAAACTCGGCGTTGGGTAATGCGATTGCCGGAGTAGGGTCCGGCAATAATTCATCAATAATAATATCAAAACGCGCAGGTGATTGTCCAAAGACATGTAAAGTGCAATGCAATAGTAAGCCGGCTACCGCGGAGAGGCGAATATTCATATGATCAGGTTGAAATAAACCGATAAATTAGGATTTGTGTGGATCCCTCACAATAGCGAATTCAAATTTTGGTAATGGGCCTTGTGTTAATAAGAATCCGCGTAATCCGCTAAAATCCCTAAATCCGCGATTTAATTTTGGAACGAAGTCTTTTATACCTATTTTTGCGGCGCATTATGAAAATGACGAAGATTTATACAAAGCAAACAAAGAAACTTTTCCTCAGAAGGGAAGCTGCATAGTTGTTTTGTATGTCAAGATAATAAGAGCCTTCCCAAACCGGGGAGGCTTTTGATTTTTAAACATAAAAGCTAACGAAAAATGAAAGTCGCAGTAGTGGGATCCACCGGCTTGGTCGGAACCAAAATGCTCCAGGTATTGGCAGAAAGAAATTTTCCCGTGACGGAATTAATTCCGGTCGCTTCCGAAAGGTCTATCGGTAAAGAAGTTGAATTCAAAGGGAAAAAGTATAAGGTGGTAAGTGCAACAACTGCCATCGCGGCTAAGCCTGACGTTGCGCTGTTTTCGGCGGGTGGAAGTACCTCGCTCGAATGGGCTCCGAAATTTGCTGCGGCGGGAATTACTGTGATTGATAATTCATCGGCATGGCGCATGGACCCGACAAAGAAACTTGTCGTACCGGAGATTAATGCAGATGTATTGTCAAAAGACGACAAGATCATTGCAAATCCGAATTGTTCAACTATTCAAATGGTGGTTGCATTAAACCCGCTTCATAAAAAATATAATATCACCCGCATTGTTGTCAGTACGTATCAAAGTGTAACTGGCACTGGAGTAAAAGCAGTGACTCAATTGATGAACGAACGTAAAGGTGTGACAGGAGAGATGGCTTATAAATATCCAATCGATCTGAATGTAATTCCGCAAATAGATGTTTTCCTGGAAAACGGGTATACAAAAGAAGAAATGAAGATGGTGAATGAAACCAGGAAAATCATGCGTGATGATTCCATTCGTGTAACATCAACCACAGTTCGTATCCCTGTAGTCGGCGGGCACAGTGAATCGGTAAATGTCGAATTCACGAAAGACTTTGAGTTGAATGAAGTAAAATCTTTGTTGCAAAAAGCAGATGGCGTTGTGCTGGTCGATGATCCGTCAACCCAACAGTACCCGATGCCAAAAGACGCTCATGAAAGGGATGAAGTTTTCGTGGGAAGATTGAGACGGGATGAAACGCAACCGAACACGCTGAACATGTGGATCGTTAGCGATAATCTTCGCAAAGGCGCGGCGACGAATGCCGTTCAGATTGCGGAGTATTTGATGAAGAGGAAACTGATTGGGTAATCGCATTCTATGCGCCTATCCTTCTAGGTGGTAAAATTTTTTTTCACCACATAGAAAGACAGGCACATAGATTCTCATTCCAATGAGCGATTTATAAATTGTACCAAGGGATATAAGGCGTCAAACGCTTCCGCAACTTGTTTGGCCAAATCTTTTGTTGACAACAGGCTGTCCGGAATTTCTTTCATCGCGATAAAGCTCTTCAGTTTAATATAATCAGCTGCCGGGTTATTCTTATCAAATCCCTGGGGAACTTTTACGAGACTGACATCTTCTTCCCGATACAGATCCTTATATACCTTCTTGAATTTTTTGGATGTGATGATATTCTTGAATTCATCAAAACAATAATCGATTTCCTGTCTGACTTTTTTCAAATCCGGAGGCATCGGCATCCAGAGTCCGCCCCCGGCAAAACTTTTGCCGCCGGGTTCGCAATGAAAATAGTAACCGGAAAAAATAGATTTCTTACCACCACGATTTATGCTAGCGCCGAGATTTGTTTTGTAAGGTGTTTTGTCTTTTGAAAAACGTATGTCCCGATTAATTCTGAATACACACTCTTTTGCTTTCAACGAACCAATAGTTTGATCAGTTTTTGCATGCCGGTCGATTACCAGTTGAATAAAATCTATATAATCTTTTTTTGCGGCATCATACGCTTCGCGATGGCTGTCGAACCAACCCTTGTTATTATTCTTTTTGAGATCTTTTAAAAATTTGATGGTTGATAAATGTAACATGAAAAAAAATTTGGATGCACAATTTACGTCAAATAAAAAAGGAATTGGGTTGCCAATTCCTTTACAAAATAATTTTAGTTTTACTTAAACTTTGCTCCAGTTTTCACCACTCTTGATCCGGTACATTGTCATTTCACTCACTCCATATTTGTCGGCCAGTTTTTTTATTGTCAGCTGGCGGTTGCTGCTTGATAATAATTTTTTAATTGACTTTACTTGCGCAGCGGTGAGTTTTAGTCCCTGTTGACGATTTGCTTGTACTCTTTTGTAGGCAACCTTAGCAGGACTTTTTTGTTGATGATCGATCATTTCTTCCAGTGTGGCCCACTTTAAATTTTTTGACGAGTTATCAACCTTTTTGTGGTTGACGTGAATTACATATTTGTGTTTGGGCGAAGATTTTTTTAGAAATAATCTTGCGATCTCCCTGTGAATATACAGTGTGCCATTATTGCCTGGACGGTGAAGATTTAAAGTTTTGTAGCCGGTGGTGAGAGAACCGTTTAATAATTTGCCATCATCGGCAACATCGTCTGTGTAACTGGCAACGCGTCCCATAGATGATAACGCATATTTTTTGCGAAGTTGTTTCCAGCCTGGAAACTCGAGAGGTTTCCACGTTTCGCCGGGGATTTTTTTAATCATTGACTTGCAATTTTATTAAAGTTACAAAAAAGAATATCGAATTAACGCAGATCAAAAAAATAAACTTAGCCATTTAAAAAGTCGAGGAACTCATCTTCACTCAAAATCTTTATGGAAGGTATTTTTTTTGCCTTTTCCAATTTCGATCCCGCATCTTCACCCACTACAAGATAATTCAGTTTGCTGCTTACGCCACCAAGAATTGCACCTCCATGCTCTTCCACTTTTTCTTCAGCTTCCGACCTTTTTAATTTAGATAGAGTGCCTGTGAATAGAAACGTTTGACCATCAAGGTTACCCGCAGCACTTTTTTTGGATTTTGTTGTTTTTAAATTTAATCCTTTTGCTTCCAGTTGTTGCAGCATATGAATATTGTCCTTATTATGAAAGAACTGGTAAATGCTACCTGCAACTTTCGGACCCACATCTTCGAGATTTTGTAAATCTTCCACAGTGTAGTTCTTAAAATCTGGCAGGTAACTGATTGCCTTTGATAATACTTTTGCAGTCGTTTCACCCACATATCGGATACCTAAGGCATATATAAGTCGATGTAATGGCTGTTGTTTCGATGCTTCGATTGCCTTCTGCAAATTATCAATACTCTTTTCTCCAAAGCCTTCGAGTTTCCTGATTTTATCGAAGGGCAATTCATATACAGCGGGCACATCTTGTAGAAATCCGAGGTCATAGAATTTACGAACATTGGCCGCACCAAAACTTCGTATATCCATGGCATCCTTACTCACGAAATGTATGATGCGTTCGACCACCTGCGCGGGACAATTGATATTCACACATCTTAATACCGCTTCGTCTTCGGGCTTTACGAGTTTATCGCCGCAAACCGGGCAATGGGTCGGAAAAACAATTTCCTTTTCCTTACCGTTTCGAAGTTCCAAAAGAGGTTTTACAATATACGGGATCACATCACCAGCACGTTCTACGAGCACCGTATCCCCAATCTTCAGGTTCTTTTCGCGGACAACATCTTCATTAAATAAGGAGATAGACGTGACCGTTACACCGCCGATTGGTACGGGATCGATTTTAGCGACGGGTGTAATACTACCGGTTCTGCCTACCTGAAATTCCACCTTTTGTAGTTTGCTGGTGGCTTGTCTTGCCTTAAACTTAAAAGCGATGGCCCAGCGAGGATGATGTGTTGTCATACCCATCCGGTCCTGTAGTGAAAAATCGTTTACTTTAATTACCATTCCATCGATTTCATATGGCAGTTCATCACGCATTGCTTCGAACTCTATGCAATAATTGATTACTGCCTGGATTCCCTTTAAAACCTTTTTTTCTTTTTGCGGGCTTCTAAACCCAAGGTTCCACAGCATTTCCAAGGAAGCGCTATGCGTTTCAGGGGGATGCCCAACGCTTGCGGTGGTTTTTGATTTTTCCTTCGTTTTGCGGCCATCGTCTTTTGTGGTAAAATAGCTGGCGTGATATAGGAATGCTTCGAGGTTGCGGCGACTCACTTCTTTCGGATCTTTGATACGCAACGATCCCGATGCCGCATTTCTTGGATTGGCAAGCGGAGGAAGATTTTGTTCAGCCAATTGATCATTGTATTTTTTGAAGCTCGACTTATTCATTAGCACTTCTCCACGTAGCTCGATCTGCTGAATATTGTACGAAGAAAATTTTGCAGATAAGGGCACCGATCGAATTTGCCGGATATTAATTGTCACATCATCGCCTTCAACTCCATCGCCTCGTGTTGCACCACGCACTAACGAGTCTTTATCATAGATCAGGGAAATGCTCGCCCCATCAAATTTCGGTTCCACACAATACTCTATTTTTTCAACGCCCGTCAACTCCCGCGCTTTACGATCCCAATCGATCAGGTCATCCGCGTTGTATGAATTTTCTAATGATAACATTGGCACCAGATGTTGTACCGTCGGGAAATCTTTTGTCAAGCCTTTAGCGATTCTTTGAGTTGGTGAATCAGCAGTAACCAGGTCGGGATTTGTTTCTTCCAGTTTTTCAAGCTGCTTGTATAATGCATCATATTCAAAATCGGCAAGTAATGGATCATTTAGTATATAATACCGGTGCTCATGAAAACGAAGGACAGATCGCAGGTCTTCTATTTCTCTTGGTTTTATTGTGCCGGCAGTAGCTTTTTCAAGCAAAGTTTTTGTGATGCCCTGGAGACTGCGCGTTTGTTCGGAAGAATACATAAAATTGATTTCGGTCTATAAAAATAAGGTAAGTGCCTTATATAGTACAATGACAAATGCTGAATGCGGAACTGCGAACGCGAAGCGCCCCGCGAGCTTTACATTCGGCGTTTTGCGATCAGCATTTAGCATTCAAAAATATTCTGTAAATTTCTCCAGCGCTAACCTGGAATTAATCATCATAAAATAAAAAGCACAATGACCGTTGAGGCAGGAAAACGATCTCGTAAAAAAGATATAAAAACAATAACACATCAATTAGAACATGATGGTGTAATCGGTATTTCTGTTGACTGCGTAATATTCGGTTTTGATGAAAATGAGTTGAAGGTATTATTGATTAAATCGGACTTAAAAAAATTTGAAAGCAAATGGTCATTGTTGGGGGACCTTGTAAACAATCATGAAAATCTCGATGAAGCAGCGTACCGGATCTTGAAAGAGAGAACTGGTATGGATGATGTGTACTTGGAGCAGGTAAGGACTTTTGGAGATATCAAACGACATCCTGCCGGGCGAATTGTGACGATTGCATATTGTTCCCTAATCAACATTCAACATCACGAATTAAAAATATTGGATAACGAATTGCATTGGCATCGTGTCGTGACCTTGTCTGAAATGGCCTTCGATCATAAAGAAATTCTCGATGTTTGCCATGAATGGTTGCAAAAAAGAATCCAGGAACATCCACTTGGATTTAGCTTATTGCCTCAAAAATTTTCGTTGCGTGAATTGCAAAATCTCTATGAAGCAATTCTTGATGTCAAGCTCGACCGCAGGAACTTCAGGAAGAAATTTTTCTCAATGGAATTGCTTGAAGATATCAATGAATTTGAAACGGACGTGCCACATCGGCCTGGAAAATTGTACCGTTTTAACTACGATAAATATCAAAAGAAAGAAAGGAAAAAATGGTTTGGAATCGATTTCTAGTTTGATTTATGAATAAACTATTTTTTCTTTTTTAAATTCAGACGGAGTCTTCCTGGTGATTGTTTTGAATACCTTATTAAAATATGGAACGTTATTAAACCCGCATTCAAAACAGGTTTCAGCAATCGTCTTCTCTTGTTGGAGTAACAAACATGCTTTCTGAATTCGATAATTGTTCAGAAAATCAGTAAATGTTGTGTGCACCAGTTTCTTAAAATAATTGCAGAAAGAAGGAACAGATAAATTTACTAAGGCTGCCACGTCTTTAATATCGATCTCTTCATTGAAATGTTGTTCTACATAAGTAAACACTTTTTGTAGGCGATCATTATTTCGTTTTATAAGTGACGAGAAGGATATGCTTGGGTTCATCAATTCACACTCACTGGTGGTTGCCATGATTTGCAAGATAGAAATGAACTCAACGTATTTTTCAAACGGCGCCAGCTTGATCAGGCGTAATAATTTTTTTGTGATTTTTTCCTTGGTAGCGCCGGTAAAATAAATTCCATACTTCGAATTCTCAAGGAGCTTTGATACGTCCGCCATTTCGGGACGCGACACGATCGATTGTTTAAATACGTCTTCCTTGATTTGAATTACTATTTCTTCATGCGGGCCAAAAGCGTTTAAGCCAAATCCGGCATGAGGTAAATTTGGTCCAAGCAGACAAAGATCTCCGTTTTGATAGTTGCTGAAATGATTACCAACATGTCTTGATCCACTACCACTTAACACGCAAACGATTTCGTATTCTGGATGATAATGATAGCGCCACCCGAATTCCTCAGCCCTCAATTTTGTATGAAGTAATCGGAATGAACTGTTTTCATCAGGATGGACTATCTCGAATTCGATTTTCATTTGTATTAATGGATATTTTATCAAAAATAGTTTTTTTGTGATAACACAGAAGAAGGAAAAGTAAATGGAGAAGAATTTTTATTCGTAGTAAAAAAAGATTTTTACCTCCGGTATTCAGTTTACACGATAAAATTTTTTGATAATAAGCTAGTCGGGATTACATCGTCACTGTTATTTTTTGTTCAAAGCAAAGAGTGACGGATGATGGCAACCTCAGGCAAACAGTTTTTTATGTAGTCCCGGCGCTTGTTATCGTTGTTAATTCGTTAACGCAGAATAATCCATTGCTGAAGTGCAGCATTCGTACGTTCAATGCTGTCTTGCATTTACCCCAAATGGTTAGCCCGGTACGTAGATTAAAAATTTGTTAATTAGGAATTTATCTTTAATTTCGACAGATAATTGCTTAAACCATTGATTATGACCATCAACCGATTGCTTACAAGATTGGCGACTGTCGCCATATGTGTACTAATTACACAGTTTGCATTTTCCCAAACAAAAACAATAACAGGTAAAGTAACAGACGAAAAAGGTGTCGCTGTTCAGGGCGCCAGCGTCAGTGCGAAAGGCTCAAAGGCCGGAACTTCTACGGATGTATCCGGAGCATTTAAGCTTTCCGTGGCTGCCGATGTCAATACACTTGTCATAAGTTCTGTTGGTTACACCAGTCAGGACGTTGACATTTCGGGTAAAACAGATGTCGCAGTTACGCTTGCAACCGGCAATGCAAGTTTGAATGAAATAGTAGTAACCGGATACAGCACTGCGAGAAAAAAAGATTTAACGGGAGCCGTTGCTTCGGTTAAAGCAAAAGATTTCAACGCAGGTGTGATCTCATCACCCGACCAGTTATTATCTGGTAAGGTTGCCGGTATGGAAATCATTAATAATAGCGGTCAACCAGGAGCTGCCACTACGATCAAAATTCGTGGTAATAGCTCCATCCGTGCCGGAAATAACCCGCTATATGTCGTTGATGGAGTACCGTTAGACGGCAGAACAGCAAAACCGCCTTTGGACTTGGGCGCAAATGGTTTGCCTTTCGGTCCAACTCCGGAATCAAACCCGTTATTATATATTAACCCAGCGGATATCGCGCAAATCGATGTTCTGAAAGATGCATCTTCCGCGGCCATATATGGTTCACGAGGCGCAAATGGAGTTATTTTGATTACTACAAAGAAAGCTTCTTCTGGCCCTTTCAGGTTGGACGTTGGTGCCAGCGTTGGCGCATTCGCGGGATATATGAAGAGGCACAAAGTTCTTGATGCAAATGAATTCAGGAATGCAGCAAAAGACAATAATCTCAGCGGTCTGGATTCCGGAGGTTCTGTAAATGCCCTTGATGAAATCACACAGCATACGCTGTCACAAAACTATAGTGTAGCGATCAGTCAGGGTAATGAAACCGGTAAATTCCGCGTGTCGTTACTTGGATCAAGCAACCAGGGTGCATTGAAAAAAACTTCGCTGGATAAATACATCGCAAACATTTCTGCACAATATTATTTGCTTGACAAGCGCGTGACGCTCGATTTTAGTTTGATAGCTGGTCACACCAATGAGCACATGACCAATGTAAGTAACACCGCGGGTGCCGGTGGAAACCTCCTGGCTTATGCTTTGAACTGGAATCCGACGGTTCCTATCAGAAACAAAAGCGGTTTGTATAATTTGAATTCATACGCAATTCCAAACCCGGTTTCCGTAAATGATGCATACAATGATGTGGCTAAAGTGAATGTGTTCTTAGGAAATATCTCTGCAACCGTAAGGTTGTTTAAAGGATTAGACTATAAATTTTTGTACGCCATAAATAATGGTTCGGGAACCCGTGAGATGAGCATGGACGGATGGATTTCAGGGGTACAGCCTATTTCAGGACAAGGTCTGGCAGTTTTAGGCGATGCAACGTTGACGTCGCAAACGTTTACACACACTTTAAACTACAAGACTAATCTGACCAGCAACATCATATTGGACGCGGTTGCAGGTTATGAATATTGGAAAACAGATTTCAGGAGTTCATCAATATACGCAACTGGATTCAACACGAACTTAGATCAGTCGTCGCGGACATCCATTCTTTATACTAGCATGTTCCAAAATGCAAAAACACAATATCCGCTTACAACCACTGTGGATCCGACAGTCGAAATTCAATCTTATTTTGCGAGAGTTAATCTTAACTTCTTTGATAAATATTACCTGACGGGAACATTCAGAGCTGATGGTTCGAACAAATTCGGATCTGATAATAAGTATGGATATTTCCCTTCAGTTGGTGCAAGATGGGTAATCAGCAACGAAGACTTCCTGAAAAATTCGACCGTATTTTCAAGTTTAGCACTGCGCGGTTCATGGGGAATTACGGGTAACCAGGAATTTCCTGCAGGAGCGGCACTTGACCAATACGGAACTAACGGCTATCTCCAATTTTCGCAGATCAACGTAGGAAACAAGACTTTGAAATGGGAACAAACAAAATCATGGAATGTCGGATTGGACTACTCAATCATGAATAACAGGATCTATGGTTCAATTGATTTCTATGATAAGAATACAAGCGATTTGTTAATCCAGACTGCTCCCATTCAACCGGCCCCTGCTGCCGTTGCATTCTACAATCTCCCGGCAAATCTGATTAACAGAGGTATTGAATTTACAATTGGCGCCTCTATCATTCAAGGTCCGAAGTTTACCTGGGACGCAAATTTCAATATCGCCTACAACAAAAACAAGCTGACGAATTTCAACCAGCCTCCGATCCTTACAGGTCAAATCAGCGGACCTAGCTTAAGTGGTGCAACTGCAGAAGCTATTGCAAATGATCAACCAATTGATGTCTATTATTTGAAACCGTTCATGGGTTTTGATAAAACGACTGGTGCACAAATCATCGGAGATAATCCCCAATTTTCGGGAGATCCTAATGCGCATGAAATCATTGGCTTTAGCAATACATTCAGATACGGTAAATTTTCTTTGTCCTTTAATATGAACGGATCTTTTGGATTCCTCATATACAATAACACCCTCAACGGAGTTACACCGTTGTACCAACTTAGTAAAGGTGAAAACATTGCTACGGGTCAATTTGGAACCGGCGAACAACTTGCCACAGCAAGCATAGCTGCTTCAACTCGTTATCTCGAGAAAGGCGACTATTTCAAAATGAGAAACCTGACTTTTAATTATTCGTTTGGGAATACCGGAAAATATCTCAAGAATCTAAATGCTTACATAAGCGCAACCAATTTGTTCGTTATTACGAAATATACTGGAGGGGATCCTGAAGTCAACGTCGATAAGACTAATAACGGATATCCTTCTTTGAGTATTGACTATATCCCATTCCCTACACCAAGATTAATTACTGTTGGGGTTAATTTTTCATTGTAAAAAATATTAAAGTGTCTTTTATGAATAACAAGAACAAAATAAAAATTACAATATTATCCCTTAGTATGATTGCGATAACTATGGGATGTACAAAGCTGAACCAGAGTCTGAACAGCACGTTAACACGCGATCAAACAATAACGGCTTTAGGTGCAAACGGAACACAGTTGCTGTTGCAAACAGCATATGATGATCTGCAGCAGGCATATTCAGATCCTGGAAACGTTTTCTCACTCGAAGAGGTTGCCGCCGATGAGTGTATCGTTCCCACACGTCTTGGAGACTGGGATGATAATGGAAAATGGCGTGCATTGAAATTCCATACCTGGACAGCTGATGGAGTTGATGTTATCAGAAATCAATTTAATACTTTGAATAAATTGAATTTTGATGCAACCAACGTGTTGTCATTTGCGCCAACAAAACAGCAGGCTGCAGAAGCAAAATTCCTAAGAGCGATTGCGCTTTACCAGCTTTTGGATCTCTATGGTAAATTCCCAATTCGCAATCCAGGCGATAATCTTTTAAATGCTCCACCTGTATTAGCAGGATCAGATGCGATTGATTTAATTATTGCTGACTTAAATGCCGCCTTACCCGATTTGCCAGCTGTTCCCGCTTCAAAAGCGCAAGCTGGTCAGGACGCCGCAAAGTTTTTGTTGATGCGTTGTTATCTAAACAAAGGAGCATTTAAAAACCCTACGTCTCCGACTTTTGATGATGCAGACATGCAACAAGTGATTACACTCGGTACTGCTTTAATGGGCGCTGGCTATTCATACACTGCAAATTTCTTTGATAATTTTAGTCCTAATAACTCCGATGCGTCCGAAAGTATTTTTGCACTCCCAAATACAGCCGGTAAAATTGGTAACCCACAATCAAACATTCAAAACAGGTGGTGGGCTCCGTTACATTACAATCAATACACTCCGCTTAATCCTCAAGCGGGATGGAACGGTTTCTCAACTGTAGCCGAATTCTATAATAGTTTCAGCCTTAGTGGTACAACAACACAAACGCCTGCTGATACGCTGCTTGACAAAAGAATCGGGGGCCGTTACTATGCTGGTGCTACCAACCAATCCGGTGTAAGACCTGGCTTAATGATAGGGCAACAATACAATGAATCGGGAGCTAAGATCAGTGACAGAAAAGGAAACTTTTTGATCTTTGATCCGAATATTGACCAAAGTTTGAAGGAAACAGGAAGTACACTTGAAGATAAAGGAATCAGAATTGTTAAGTATGTACCTGATTATTCACAGGGGACAATAACTTATAGCGCACCCGGCAATTGGCTGATCATGTTCAGATATCCGGACGTTGTATTGATGGTTGCTGAAGCAAAAATGAGAGCAGCAACACCTGATGATGCTGGAGCATTGACTTTAGTTAATAATTTAAGAACAGCTCGCGGAGCAGCCCCGCTTGCAAGTATGCCTTTGGTAAATACGACTAACGTATATGATCCAACCACATTGTTGGCTGAAAGAGGGCGCGAATTATATTGGGAGTGCGTCAGAAGAACAGATTTAATTCGCTTCGGAGTTTACCTGATTAGCTGGGCTTACAAACCAACCGACGATGCACATTATATTCTTTTCCCACTTCCGAGCGATGCGGTAGCCGCCAACCCGAATTTAAAGCAAAACACCGGTTACTAATAATTTCAAAGACACATAATATTATCTACGCAAAAGGCCATTTTCAAATGGCCTTTTGCAATTTCAAAAACCTGATTTTTGCGTCATAACTTACGCCTGCAAAAGACGTCAATGCATGAAAACGATTTTTAAAGTTATAGTGCCTTTTTTGATATGTGCATTGATTTCATTCGAATCATGCAGGGAGTCACACAAAGAATCTTTGTTTGAATTAATGGATAATACCGGCATCGATTTTAATAATAAAGTTGTGGATGCAAGAAAGGATAATAGCTTTTTGTTTCGCAATTTTTATAATGGAGGCGGAGTGGCAATTGGAGATATTAATAACGATGGACTGGCTGATGTGTTCATGACATCCAACATGGGGAGCAATAAGCTCTACTTAAACAAAGGAAATTTCAAGTTTGATGACATTTCTGATAAAGCAGGCTTTAAGCAGGATAGCATGTGGAGCACAGGAGTTGTTTTTGTCGATATCAACAACGATGGATGGCTGGATGTGTACGTCTGCAACTCTGGCCACATGAGTGACGGTCGGCGGACAAATAAATTATACATAAATAATCACGACCTCACCTTCACTGAATCAGCTGCTGCATATGGCTTAAACATTTCGGCATACACTACGCAAGTTTCGTTTTTTGACTTCGATAACGATGGCGACTTGGACTGCTTCATGATTAATAACAGTCCCATCCCCGTAAACACGCTAAATAATTCGAATCGCCGTGATCTCCCCGATGCTGAATGGCCTGTTGCAAATTTTTTGAAAGGAGGCGGAGACCATTTATTCAGAAACGACAACGGCCATTTTACAGAAATAACAAAATCTGCAGGTATTCACGGAAGCCTGATTAGTTTCGGACTTGGAGTTTCCGTTGGAGATATTAACGATGATGGATATGCGGACATATTTGTGTCGAATGATTCTTATGAACGCGATTATCTCTACATTAATCAGAAGAACGGAACTTTTAAAGATGAAATGGAAGATTGGTTCGGTCACACCAGCTTTTCATCAATGGGTGCGGATGTTGCCGATATCAATAATGACGGTTATCCTGATATATTTTCTACCGACATGCTGCCGGAAGATGACTACCGGTTGAAAACACTTGGCGCCTTTGACAATATTGATTTGTACAACGCCAAAGTCAAAGCAGGATTTTATCATCAGTATATGAAGAATTGCCTGCAGCTCAACAATGCGAACGGGAAGTTTTTAGACATAGCCAACTATGCCCGCGTGGAGGCAACTGATTGGAGTTGGGGCGCATTGATATTTGATATGGACAACGATGGATTTAATGATTTATATGTTTGTAATGGAGTCAACAAAGATGTTACGAATCTTGACTTCATGAATTATTTTGCGAATGACGTACTTCAAAAGATGGTTCTTGATGGCAAGAAAGAAGAGATCGATAACATACTAACAAAAATTCCCGTAACACCCATGCTCAATAAAGTGTACAGGAATCTGGGCAATCTCCAATTCTCCGATCAGGGCATTGCCTGGGGTTTCAACCAAAAATCTTTTTCGAATGGAGCAGCGTACGGAGATCTTGATAATGACGGCGATTTGGATTTGGTAATAAATAATGAAAACGGTTCTGCATTTGTTTACAAAAATGATTCGCGTGAAATAAATAAAAATAATTACATCGGAATATTTTTAAAGGGTAAAGAAAAAAATGTCTACGCAATCGGGAGTAAAATAAAAGTTTATAAAGACGGCCAAATATATTTCCGCGAAGTTGTACCGAGCAGAGGATTTCAATCATGCGTCGATTACAAACAAATAATTGGGCTAGGCAAGAATACGCAGGTTGATTCAATGATCATCGTATGGCCGGATATGTCTTCAGTAAAATTTGACCATCCTGAATTGAATAAGGTACATGTAATTGTTCAGGGTAATGAAAAAGGGTTCACACCTGCAATTGAAAAAATTGATTCATCTGCGATGTTGCTCTCGATTGTGAAAAACAATTTTGAGAAGCATGAAGAAGACGACTATGTTGATTTTTATTATGAGCGCAATTTGCCAAAAATGCTTTCACGGGAAGGACCCAAGGCAGCAGTTGGTGATGTGAATGGCGACGGATTAGAAGATGTATTTATCGGAGGTGCGTCGGGTCATCCCGGACAAATTTATTTACAGACTTCAAAAAACACATTCGTCAGGCAACCGGAACCGGTTTTTAATCAGTTCGTAGATTTCGAAGATGATGCAGTGCTCTTCTTCGATGCCGACCACGACGGTGATCTGGATCTTTTTATTGGGCCAGGAGGAAATAACAATCCACCATTTAGCCGGCAAATGCAATTCCGCCTTTTTAAGAATGATGGTAAAGGAAATTTCTCGCTCGATGCCTCAGCTTTTCCGACGAACGAGAACGGAATGAACACGGGAGTTGCAGTAGCATACGATTTTAATCACGATGGTTATTTGGATCTTTTTGTGGGCGGAAGAAATATATCCAGGGAATATGGTCAATCTCCGCGGAGTTTCCTGTTCGTGAATGATGGGAACGGACATTTTTCAGATATCGCAAAAACAAAAAACCCTGACATCGCGAATATAGGAATGGTTACTAACGCGCTGTGGGCCGACGTTACAGGAGATAAGGAAAAAGAATTAATCATTGTGGGAGAATGGATGGCTCCAAGAATATATGAATTTAAAAACGACCACTTCGAGGAAATCAGCACCAACCTCAGTCATTTGTCTGGATGGTGGCAAACAATTGCAGCAACAGATATAAACAGGGATGGCAAAATCGATTTGATACTAGGAAACATTGGAGAAAATTTCTACCTCCATCCCGACTCCGCAAATCCCGTAAAATTGTGGATCAACGATTTTGATGAGAATGGAATTCCCGATATTGTAATGACAAGAACGGTTGAAGACAAAGACGTTCCTGTTTTTCTAAAGCATGAAATGGAAACTCAAATTCCTTCTATCAAAAAACAGAATTTAAGAAATGAAGAGTTCGCAAAGAAATCGATCCGCGAATTATTTCCTTCCGATCTTCTTAGTAAATCGCTCGTCAAAGAATTTAATTTTTGCAGCTCGATAATCGCAGTCAACCAGGGCAACGGAAAATTCCTTATCCAAAAAATGCCGCAAATGACGCAGCTATCTTCAGTGAACGCGATAAAGTGTTTGGATGTTAACGGAGATGGTTATGAGGATATCATCGCCGGGGGAAATGAATTTGGATTCCTTCCGCAATTTGGCAGACTCGATGCGAGTTTGGGTCACGTATTATTAAATAATGGAAAGGGACAATTCACCGAACTTAGAACGACGCAATCCGGACTTGAGTTGCGAGGGCAGATCAGAGATATTGCAGAGTTGAAAGGGAAAGACAATTTATTTTTATTATTTCTTCAAAACAATGAATACCCTGTTTTGTATGAGATTGGCAAAAACAAGAAATTTCCGGTTAAATAAGAATTCCCTGTTTCTGAAATTGGTTCATACGATATAAAATTTTGATGCGTCTATCATTAAGTTACATATGGAACAGGTTTAATCTGATCAATATAATTATCGGTATATTTTTATTGCAGTCATGTAGTAGTGGTTCAGCGAAACTTGAGCAGCCAATGTTTGTAGTGCTAGATGATGCAAAGACCGGTTTGGATTTTAATAATAAACTAAAACCAACCGATGATTTTAACGTGTTCAAATACATGTATTATTATAATGGTGCCGGCGTGGGTGCGGGTGATTTTAATAACGATGGTAAAATAGATGTGTTTTTTGCCGGCAATCAAACAAATAATAAACTATTTCTGAATACAGGAAACTTGCAATTCAAGGATGTGACTGCCGAAGCAAGAATTCCTGCTGACGGAGGATGGTCAACCGGGGTTTCAGTGGTGGATATAAACAATGACGGTTTGCTTGACATTTATATCTGCCGGGTCGGCAATCATGAAACCTTACATAGCCATAATCAATTCCTGGTATGCCAGGGAATCAATAAGAACGGAGTACCGTTTTATGAAGACAAAGCCAAGGAATTTGGATTGGATTTTTCGGGCTTCAGTACGCAGGCTGTTTTTTTTGATTATGACATGGACGGCGATTTGGATATGTATTTACTAAACCATTCAATCCATCAGAATGGTACGTTCGGGCCACGAAAAGAAAAACTGCAAGTAAATAATCCTTTGTCCGGCGATCACCTGTATCGCAACGATGGCGGAACTAAATTCACCGATGTCACAAAGCAAAGCGGAATTAATAGTTCGGTCATAGGATATGGACTTGGAGTTGCCGTTTCAGATATTAACCTCGATGGATATCCCGACTTGTATATCGGAAATGATTTTCATGAAAATGATTATCTCTACATCAATCAACACGATGGCACATTTAAGGAAGAACTAAATGAAAGGATCACGCATACGAGCCGGTATTCAATGGGGGTTGATATCGCAGATGCTAACAATGATGGATACCCGGAAATCATCACAATGGATATGATGCCATATGATCCATATGTCTTAAAAAGATCGCAGGCAGAAAATGCTAACGATGTTTTTAACCTTAAAATCAGCTATGGCTATAATTATCAATATGGCCGCAATAACCTGCAGTTTAACCGAAGAAATGGAATGTTCAGCGAAATAGGTTTCTATTCGGGTGTTTATGCAACGGATTGGTCCTGGTCGCCTCTATGGTTTGATTTTGATAACGACGGACTAAAAGATTTATTCATATCAAACGGAATTCCGAAGAAGCTGAATGATATGGATTACATCAACTACATTTCCAGCCGCGAGATACAGGATAGGATAAATCCGGGCAACAATGATCATGGCGATCCGGGTTTGACTGAAAAATCGCTTGAAATAAAAACGCCCAATAAATTTTTTAAGAATGATGGAAATCTCTTGTTTGAAGATATGAAAGGCAGAATTGAAAATGAGAAAGACACGTATTCTAACGGAGCTGTATATGCGGACTTTGACAATGACGGTGATGTTGACGTCTTGGTAAACAATATAAATCAGACAGCCTTGCTATATAAGAACAAAACAAATGATAGCAGCACGAAAAAATTTGTTGAGATCAGGTTGAAAGGTTCGGATAAAAACATAGATGCCGTCGGCTCCAAAATTATAATATACGCGAACGGAAGAATCATGTCCTACGAAAAGACGCAGGTCAGGGGATTTCTATCAAGCATCGAGACGCCCATCCATATCGGTTTGGATAAAATAAAAATTGATTCGGCATTTTTGATATGGCCCGACAATACTTTTCAGATGGTCAATTTGACTGGCGGAAGTCCTCAGGTGACTTTCAGCTATCAAAAAAATCTTCCAAAATTTAACTACGAAAAAATAACCGGCTACTGGAAGAGTCCGGTGAATCCGATGAAAGACATCACCGCTGAAACAAAATTACTTTACAAACATGAAGAAAACGATTTTCATGAGTTTGACCGCGAAACGTTAATACACCGGATGATTTCTACCGAAGGTCCAGCGCTTGCTGTTGCAGATATTAATCATGATGGACTGCAAGATGTGTTTATCGGTGCCGCGTCAGGGAAAAAAAGTGTTGTTTTTATACAGCAGAAATCTGGCACCTTTATTAAAACAAACCAACCGGATATCGACAGTGACAGCACATATGAGAATGTAAGCGCAAGTTGGACCGACTTGAATAATGACGGTAATATAGATCTGGTAGCGGCGAGTGGGGGGAATGAATATTATGGGCAAGACAAACATCTTAATCCACGAGTTTATCTTAACGACGGTAAAGGAAACTTGAAAAAAAAAGAGCAGGCATTTGACTCGTTATACATAAACGCATCGGTAATTGTTCCAGCAGATTTTAACGGCGACGGATTTATTGATTTGTTCATTGGGGGAAGATCTGTTCCCAATAATTATGGTATGGTTCCCCGGTCATACTTGTTACAAAATGATGGAACGGGAAAGTTTACTGATGTTACGGAAAAATACAGTAGTGAAATTTCGCGTGTTGGGTTTGTTACAAACGCCACTTGGTTTGATCTCGACAAAGATGGTAAGAAAGACTTAATTGTTTGTTTAGAATGGGGTGGCATCATGGCCTTTATCAACCATGGGCAGGGATTTACAAAGAAAGTGCTGACCGATAAAAAAGGATGGTGGAATTTTATTTTACCGGTTGATTTAAATAATGATGGAAACATAGATTTTATCGCTGGAAATTTTGGACTGAACAGTCAATTGAAAGCATCTGACAAGACACCTGTTCGCCAATATTATTATGACTTTAATGGCAACGGTAAGAAGGAGCCAATTTTGACATATTATATCGGCAATTATGAACTGCCTTTTTCAAGTAAAGAGGAGTTGGACAAGCAAATCCCAAATTTGAAAAAAAAGTTTTTATATGCTGAGGATTTTGCAAAAGCGTCGCTTAAAGAAATTTTTTCAGAGGAAATACTAAGTAAAGCAGATACGCAATCTGCGAATTATTTTTCCAATGCAGTTTTGTGGAATGTAGGTAATCTCAATTTTAAAACAGAAGCATTGCCATGGAACGCACAACTGTCATCATACCGGGACGCAATCGTGATCAACGCAAATAATGACAGTCTGCCGGATATCTTACTCATGGGCAATTATTATGACAATGCAATTCAATTAGGCAGATTAGATGCAGACTTTGGAACTATCCTCTTGAATCATGGCAACGGCGTATTGAGTGCAGAAGAATTAAATGGACTGCAAATTCGCGGACAGGTAAGGCATGTTGCTAAGATTAATATCAATGGAAAAGAAGCGTACGTTCTTGCAAAGAACAGCGACAGTACAACGGTGATGCGCTTCAAATAAAATTCCAGAAACGTTTTAAAATATTGGATAATAGATTTGGGTGACCCACTTACTCGTATCCGGTTCGGCTTGTCTATCGGTCACCAATACGTGAAATGGTAATGCAACAAAAGTTCTGCTATAATCTTCCATGTAAAGGTTCATTTGCTTTGAAGCATTATCGATGGCAGACTCGCCACCTTTGATTTGTGACACAAGGAATTTGCCTGGCACCATTCTCTTGGGACGAATCTCAGAGGTTCCAGGAAGACGCTTATCTATCGGGATCGCAACCATTGTTTGAAACTTACCCGAGTCGGCAGCGGTAATATTTACCATTGGATAGTTTGTTTGCACCCGACCTTCCTTCGATGCATATTTTTTTAAAGTTCCGATAAGATTATATATATCAGTCGTAGAAGGTTTGCGCATGAAAACTGATTTGATAGATATCAGCGTCGTGTCAGTTGTTGAAGTTTCCAGGATCGGGAAGCCATATACATTTTCTTGTTTTTCTAAAAAGACTTTTGCCCTTTGAAGAATATCAGTAAAATCATTTTGAATTTTTTTACCCAGTCGGTAAGCGGAGATTTTTTTTATTGGGTTAAATGAAGAATCAATCTCACAAATCCATTCAACTGCGCATGAACTATTTGGCAACGAGACAGCACGTAACTTACTAGTCATTTTTGTGTCGTTGTTCTGAATAACGATCTGAATACCGTTGTAAAATTTTCCTTCCAGATGGTAGCTCAAATTTTTGTAAATGAAATTGCTGTCATTGTTCGCAGATTCTTTTGATGGCCACCATCGTTCCCATTTCGCTCCTGCGGATAAAATCCGCTCGGCTCCGCTGCGAGTGCAATTGATAATAATACTTTTGGAGACTATAATCTTGCGGGGAAGAAAAATATAAACACTACCGATTGCTAAAATGCAAATGATCACTAAAACCTTGATCCAATTTTTCATACGGTGCAAACTTCAATTACTCAAGGGAAAATAAAAAATATTTCACAAATATGTACTCCATTTTAACTTCTACATAAGAGGTCACAACTATACAACTGCATCACTCACCATAACAACCCGGATTTGACTCAAGTACAAACGAGTTTCTGATCACTAAATTACATCTCGTTGATGTTCGATAATAAATTCAATTATTTCCTCGAGAGAATGATCAATTCTGCCGACTGCATCACTAATGTCATCCCTGCTTACCTGCGCAGCAAAAGAAGGAGTTTTCAGTTTTTTCATTACGCTCTTCACATCCATGCCATCGTATCTTGCCGGCCTTATTAACGCTGATGCGTGTATAAATCCTGAAAGCTCATCAAAAACGTAAATCATTTTATCCATCTGGTTGTTGGGTTCAACACCAAAATATTTTGGTCCGTGAGAAGCGATACAATGTATTACCTCGGGATCGACATGCAATTTTTCCAGGTGCTCAATGATTATACGACAATGATCGTCTGGATATTTTTCCCAATCAGCATCGTGTAGCAATCCGGCGAGCTCCCATTTGAGCGCAGTCTGTTCATCTGCATTCTCTTTTTCAATCGCCCAGGATCTCATTACCGCTGCGACCTGGCGCATATGCAACCGGAGTCGGTCATTACTTACCCATTCGTTTAAAAGTTCGTCTGCCTGCTGCCGAGTGATTAAGCTGCCGGCATCTTTTAAATCGCCAAAAACATTTCTCTGGAGTAAATGAATCGCCATTTTTTGCCGGGCAATTTAAATGATTCCTATCTGCCTATCTTCTTATGTCGGGAAAAAAAAATTTTACCACATAGGAATAATTGGGGTAATTAGCCCGGCCGGACTGCATAATAAAAATTAATAGCCAAAATTTTTATTGTAAACCAGCTAATTACAAAGGTGACATTGAAAAAACATCCCTTTTTCTTTGGAACTGAACTATGCTTTCACCTACCTTTGCCATCCATTTTTAAAAGCCGTTGGGATAGCGACGGTGAATCACAAAAAAACATAAAATGAGCAAATTACATTTCACCACCAAGCATGCGAACGAGGCTACCGTACAGCGCAACTGGTATGTTGTGGACGGTACTAATCAAACCGTTGGTCGCATCTGTTCAAAAATTGCTGCTGTATTGCGCGGCAAGAACAAAGTTTATTATACGCCACATGTAGATTGTGGTGATTTTATTGTCGTAATCAACGCCGACAAAGTTTTGTTTACTGGAAATAAGCTCGAAGAAAAAGTGTACTTGAACTTTTCTGGATATCCGGGCGGACAAAAACAAGAAACAGCAAAAAATCTTTTGAAACGCAGACCAGAAGTTGTGATTGAAAGAGCGATCAAAGGAATGCTTCCTAAAAATCGTCTTGGTCGCAAAATGTTCAAAAAATTGTTTGTATATGCGGGCGCTGAGCATCCGCATGGAGCACAGAAACCTCAAACGTTAACTTTTTAATTCACATCAATAAATGGAAAAACAAAAAAACGCAACAGGTCGTCGTAAGGAAGCGGTAACTCGTGTATTCTTATCAAAAGGCAATGGAAAAATTGTTGTGAATGATAAAGATTATAAAGAATATTTTACGCTCACCTATCTTCAAAATCAAGTTGAATTGCCGTTGAAAACGATCGAGTCTCTCGATAAGTTCGACGTTAAAATTAACGCATCCGGTGGAGGAATGAAAGGACAGGCTGAAGCAACAAAGCTTGCGATTGCGCGTGCATTGCTCGAGGTCAATCCTGAGTTTCGTCCACTTCTTAAGGCTGCCGGTGTATTACGCCGAGATCCAAGAGCTGTTGAGCGCAAAAAACCTGGTAAGAAAAAAGCAAGAAGAAGCTTCCAGTTCAGCAAGCGTTAATTCTATTGCAGCGATTGCTGCAGATATCATTCATATTAATCAAGGCAAACGCCTAGTTAAAAGTTAAAAAATATCATGGAACAAAATACTTCATTACAGCAACAGTTGTTGGAAGCCGGGGTTCACTTTGGCCATCTGCGCAAAAAATGGAATCCAAAAATGCTGCCTTACATTTTTGCTGAGAAGAAAGGCATTCATATCATCGATCTGAATAAAACAACGGAAGCCTTGCAAGACGCTGCATCAGCGCTGAAGCAGATTGCAAAAACCGGTAAGAAAATAATGTTTGTCGGTACAAAAAAGCAGGCAAAGGAAATTGTCACCGAGTGCGCAAAAAAAGTGAACATGCCGTTTGTTACCGAGCGTTGGCTGGGTGGTATGCTTACCAATTTCAACACGGTTCGTAAGAGCGTGAAAAAAATGCTAAGCATTGACAAAATGCTGAACGATGGTAGTTTCGACAATATCACGAAAAAAGAACGCCTGACCTTAACACGTGACAAAGACAAAATGGAAAAAGTGTTGGGTGGTATTTCTCAATTGGGACGCGTACCAGCTGCATTGTTTATCATTGATATCGGTCATGAACACATCGCACTTGCAGAAGCAAAACGTCTTGGTATAACTACTTTCGGAATGGTAGATACAAACTGCGATCCGAACAAAGTTGATTTTGCAATCCCGTCAAATGATGATGCCACTAAGTCTATCGCCATCATCGCCAATTATATTACAGCTGCAATTGCAGAAGGTCTTGCCGAGAGACTGGCAGCAAAAGATGAAGAAGTGGAAGAAGTAGCATCTGATGACAACGAAAAGAAGGCCGCACGTTTGCTTGCTGAAGCAGAATCAGAAGCTGCTCGTGCCCGTGGTAACAAGGTCCGGGGAGGAAATCAGCCCAAGCGCCGCATTCCGAATTCACCCAGACGTACAGGAGCGAAATAATTGAATAGAGGTATTGGACAGCCTCGCTGCCGATTTAAAAAAACAAAAAAATATTATGAATATGTCAACTGCAACAATTACAGCAGCAGATATTAATAAGCTTCGCCAGACAACTGGCGCCGGCATGATGGATTGCCGTAAAGCATTAGTGGAAAGCGATGGTGATTTTGAAAAAGCCATTGACTATTTAAGAAAGAAGGGACAGAAAGTTGCTGCATTACGTAGTGACCGTGAAGCAAAAGAAGGTGTAATCATCGCGAAGACAACTTCAGATAACAAAACTGGTTTCATCATCACTTTGGCTTGTGAAACAGATTTCGTTGCAAAGAATTCTGACTTCGTTGCTTTTGCACAAAGCATCATGGATGTTGCTGTTAAAAATAATGTGCAATCTCTTGAAGAATTACAAACTGCAAAATTGGATGGAGTAACTGTATCAGATAAAATAAATGACCAGGTTGCTAAAATCGGTGAAAAAATTCAACTTGCACGCTTTGAAAGAGTGGATTCAGATGCGGTAGCCGCGTATATTCACGGAGCATACAGGATGGGCGTACTGGTGGGCTTGACAAAAAATACGCCCGCTGTTTTGGAAGCAGGTAAAGATTTAGCGATGCAAATCGCTGCAATGAATCCTGTTGCTGTTGACGCAGATTCAGTGTCTCCTGAAACTATCGCAAGAGAAAAAGCAATCGTTACAGATCAAATAAAAAATGATCCGAAGATGGCCGGCAAACCAGATGAAATGATTGAAAAAATCGCTACAGGTAAATTAACCGCCTTCTTCAAAGAAAATACCTTGCTTGCGCAGCCTTATGTAAAGGACCAGGCAAAATCAGTTGGCGATTATTTAAAAAGTGTAGATGGATCTGTGAAAGTGACCCAATTTAAACGCGTTCAGTTAGGATAATATAAAGGAGAGTTTTTAACTCTCCTTTTTTTTGCCATGTCAATGGGTGATTGTGAGACCTGTTACGGGAAACGTGAACTGAGAATCTATTTTGACGTTCAACATTCACTTCCCGCGAATTGCAATTCTCAATTCACCATTGACGAAAAAACCTTTTCTTTGCACAACCAGTGCCAGGACTTTACGTGTGAATAATCGATCACTCCAGATTTCGAAATAATAGAAACTACAAGCACATGCAGGCAAAGTACAAACGCATCTTATTAAAATTATCCGGAGAGGCCCTGATGGGTGATAAGAGTTTTGGATTTGACACCGAGGTTATCGCCCAATATGCAAACGATATCAAAACGATTGTTGATATTGGAGTAGAGGTTGCGGTGGTCATTGGTGGAGGGAATATTTATCGTGGAATGAATGAAAAAGAAACCGGCATCGAGAGAGCTCACGGAGATTATATGGGAATGCTTGCCACGGTGATCAATGGAATGGCGATGCAGGCGAGCCTTGAAAAAATCGGCGTATATACAAGGCTGTTAAGTGCGATAAAAATGGAGCAAATCGCAGAGCCATATATTCGTCGTAGAGCTATCCGGCACGTCGAAAAAGGCAGGGTAGTTATCTTTGGCGCAGGAACTGGCAATCCATATTTCACAACCGACACTGCAGGATCTTTGCGCGCAATTGAAATTAGTGCAGAAGTCATATTAAAAGGAACTCGCGTAAATGGAATTTATACTGCTGACCCCGAGAAGGACCCAACAGCAAAAAAATTCGACACAATTACTTTCCAGGAATGCATTTCAAAAAATTTGCGCGTGATGGACATGACGGCGTTTACCCTATGCATGGAAAATAAACTGCCGATCATTGTTTTTGATATGAATCAGAGGGGAAACCTGTTGAAAGTGGTAACCGGAGAAAAGGTCGGTACACTTGTAAAGGGCTGATAATGAGGGCATGTCTAAAAAAATAGTCTCCATTTGTATATCTGCGAAATCTTTGGTATTTTGTCGATCCGGAAAACCACTTACCAAAGTGGTTTTTTTGTATACCCTCTCTTTTGTCCAATCCCTTAAGAAGCCTGCATCATCAAGTTTTTTTTATCCGGGAAACCCCTTTGTTTTTAGTTTTTGAACATTATGAAAACTTCACCCCTAATACTTGATATTCACTTTACGGTACGTCTTCCGGAGATAATCATCTTTTTGCTGGGAGCGCTTATCCTTGGCTTCACCATTCACTATTTCTGGAGCGCAAGAAAATCAATTCGGATTGACAGGTCAGGAGAAGAAGGAATTAGCGAAAACGACAACTGGAAATTGAAATATTATAATGACATGGATATGCACGAGAAATCGTTGCAGCAAATGCGCGAACGATTATCAGCATCCGAGGAGAACGAACAAATACTTAATATCGAATTGGAAGAGCTTCAAAAAAAATATAAGAATGTTGACCCAAAGCCGGAAGCCGCACCAAAACCTTCCTCCACAACAGAAGATTACCTGACGCAGTTGAGATCGGCACAGGAGAATTTGTACCAGCACAATCAAAATGTAAATCGCCTGCTCGAACAGATCCAGTTGTTGAAAGAGTCTGAAAAGAAATATGTCGACCTTCAAAAAACGAATCATGAGCTGAATGATTTAGTTTCTAACCTTCGTAAATCCGTTAGCAGCAAAGAAGCAGAGATCATTCATATTCGCCAACAACAAAGGCTGACCGACGAAATTGCAGATCGCATGGACAAAGCCTATGCAGAATACAATACACTACAGGAAAAAATCCAAAAACTTGAATCGCATCTTGCCCTTCCACATTCCAAAAAGATAGACTACGACGAACTTCACGATGCATATTTCAGAATCAACAAAGAGCTGGACGAAACAAAAAATAAGCAGCTTTCTTTGTGGGATGAAAATCAACGACTGAACAGAATATTAGGCGACACAGAAGATAAATTGCGCGAATCAAATTTTCAACGACAGCAACTTCAAAAAAAGACTGCATTCCTTGAAGAATTAAACAAGGACCTTCAGGAAGTGTCAGAACACAACAAAAAACTCGAGAGCCAGTTGAGGCGCATCAGTGAGATGGAATCATTGCTGGCCAAAGTTCTTCCGGAGAAAAAAGATTAGACTGGGTAAAGGGTATTGTGAGTAAATTCATTTCTCAACCTCAACCCGCCCTCAACGTCATTCCCCCACATTCGCTAATTTGCATATTAATTATGCAATCAATCTCCGATATTAGAAAAGACTACAAATTAAAATCGCTCTCTGAGGAAGATGTGGATGCAAATCCATTTCGGCAATTTGAAAAATGGTGGAATGAAGCGACCACAAGTGATATTGGCGAGGTGAATGCCATGACACTTGCCACATCGTCAAGCGACGGAATACCTTCGGCAAGAATTGTTTTGTTGAAGGGAGTAGATCCAAGAGGATTTGTTTTTTTTACAAACTACGAAAGTTTTAAAGGTCAGCAACTCTTGGAAAATCCGCGTGCATGTCTTGTTTTTTTCTGGAAAGAATTAGAGCGACAGGTGCGAATCACCGGTGTGGTTGAAAAAGTAAGCGCGAGAGAAAGTGATGAATATTTTGATAGTCGCCCTGAAGGCAGCAGAATAGCGGCATGGGCCTCCCCACAAAGCCAGGTAATTGCAAGCCGAGAATGGTTGGAAGAGATTAACAAAAATTTGCAAAAGAAATTTTCGGAGTCAGGCGTCAAACGACCGGCATATTGGGGAGGATATCGTGTAATGCCAATCGATATTGAATTCTGGCAGGGAAGACCAAATCGCCTACATGATCGTATTAATTATACACTCCGGGAAGATGGAGGGTGGACGATTGAGAGACTTGCGCCGTAACTGTTTTTTCTTTGTGTTGACTTGTTGAAAAGCTGACTGGTTATATTCACTGAAATTTTCAATAATCAATAATTCAATGTTCAAGTCAGATCAATTTCGCTCTTCGAATTCCGACTTGAGCATTGAAGATTGAATTATCTACTTTAGAATATTTCCTTCAAAAGAATCAACCTCAACTGAATCAGCTCTTCTTCTCTTCTTTTTTTCCTTTTCTTTTCGTCTTAGCTGGTCTGCTTTTTCCAAATGATCCTTTGAATATTTTTCCTTTTTTTGTTTTTTTATCACCTCGTCCCATCGAAATAAATTTTAGTGTATGAAAATAATGTTATAAAATAAAAAGCTCCGATAACGAAAGTACCGGAACTTTTTCAATGCTGCTTGTGCAGCATTATAATTTAGCGGACAATTCCTTGCCGGCTTTAAACTTTGCAACCTTTTTCGCTTTTATTTTAATAACCGCACCTGTTTGTGGATTGCGGCCATTGCGCGCCTGTCTTTTTGAAACAGAAAAAGTTCCAAAACCAACGAGTGTAACTTTCCCACCGCCTTTTAATGTTTTAGTGACTGCTTCTACAAAAGAATCAAGACTCGAATTGGCCTGTGTCTTTGTAATGCCTGCATCATCGGCAATTTTCGCGATTAATTCAGCTTTGTTCATAGTGTAATTGTTTTTTAAATTAACGGACAACAAATATACCCGCTTTTTACAACCAGCAAAATTTTTTTGAGTTGCCATTTTGTTATAAGTCAGGCGGGGCAAGCATTCCAGCGCATTCGATCGTGCGTGAAAAAAAATAATAAAAATCAATTACACGTGAAACACAATACTGGCACGGGTTTGAGCTGTGGCTGAAAATACAGGCTGATAAAGGCTCGCCCGCGGTTGCGAAGATTTTTATTTTCCACAGCTAGCGCACAAGCTCCATAATTGTTCGATGAGCGATGAATTGATCTCCCCATTTTTGAAATGATTTCCGGACTAACACCGGGGCAAATTCTTCGACAAAAATTCTTAATCTTTCTTCTGTAGAAGTGAAAATTTGAGTAATATACGTGGGTCCTTCCTCATCGTCTTGCTCAAGTAACCTATAAATGTGATAACTATCGAAAAATCCCGTACCAAGAATTTCAGGAACATATTCGCTTTGTTGCCATCGAAGCCAATCATCAGCAATCGCCCATGAAATTTTGGTTGTGATATTGTATACGATCATTGTGACTTATTCCCTGTTCTTCGCTCTAAAACTAAGTCAATCTTTAATTTTCAACTCCAAATATACCGGGCAGTGGTCACTGTGCTTTACGTCGGGATATATTTCAGCATCCTTGATATCTTTTTTCAAATCTTTTGTAACATTGATGTAATCTATCCTCCATCCTTTATTTTGCGCACGTACGGTTGGGAAGCGCTGACTCCACCAACTATATCGATGAGGTTCGTTATGAATTGCCCGGAAAGAATCGATCCAACCTGTTTCAAAGAATTTATCCATCCATGCCCTTTCCGCAGGGAGAAATCCGGAAGAGTTTTTGTTTCCCTTGGGATCATGGATGTCAATTTCTTTGTGCGCGATATTATAATCGCCGCACAATACAAGTTTTGGATATCGCTCACGCAATTGATCCAGGTACAACATGAACTCATCAAGCCATTTGTATTTAAAACCCTGTCTTTCGTCGCCCGAAGTACCAGAAGGAAAATATGCATTGATCAATCTTGTTTTTCCGAAATCTAGTTGCAACACCCTGCCTTCATCATCACTCACTTTATGACCGGTTCCATATTCAACCTGGTCCGGTTTCAACTTCGTAAATACACAAACACCACTGTAGCCTTTTTTCTGTGCGCTAAACCAATAATCAGAATAACCTAGATTGTGAATTTGTTTAATATCGATATCATCTTTAGTTGCCTTTATTTCCTGGAGACAAACAATATCGCCGGGATCAGTTTTCAACCAATCAACAAAACCTTTTTTAAAAGCCGCACGAATTCCATTAACATTATAACTGATAATTCTGATGGATGACATAACAATGTTTACATTAAATTCACGTGCAATTTAGTATTTGTCAATATACCATTCGTTACCATGGAAAAAGACGAGCAGATTATTTCTGCGAAAGAGCCGGTCTATCTTGAAGGTCCAAAAAGTCGTGGATATGAATTATTATTTGCGTGGAAAGTTTTCACCGAATTTATAAAAGGATTCCGGACACTTCATTTCGTTGGTCCGTGCATTACCGTATTTGGTTCTGCAAGATTTAAGGAAGATAATCGATATTATATTTCTGCACGGGAATTTGGAAAAAGAATTGCGTCGCTCGGTTTTACAACGATGACTGGTGGCGGCCCAGGCATTATGGAAGCTGCAAACCGTGGTGCATTTGAAAACAACGGCATGTCCGTTGGGTGTAATATTAAATTGCCATTTGAGCAAAAGCCCAACAAGTACATGCACAAATGGATTACAATGGAATATTTTTTTATCAGGAAGGTAATGTTGCTAAAATATTCTTACGCATTTATTGTGATGCCGGGAGGATTTGGTACGATGGATGAATTATTCAATACAATCACGTTAATACAAACAAAAAGCATCACGCAATTTCCAATCGTGTTGTTTGGTACAGAATATTATTCTCCATTGATGGAAACGATTGAAACCATGTCGAAGGAAGGAACGATTTCGAAAGAAGATATGGCACTTGTGTTGATGACTGATAATATTGACGAGGCAATGAGACATATCAAAACATACATCACGAAGAATTACCAGATAAAAAGAAGAAAGAAGCTATGGTGGTTGTTTGAAAAAAACTAAAGACAATGTGGAAATGTGACGAATGTGATGAATGTGATGAATGGGTCGCGAGCGGTGCCTAGGAATTCGGTTAGATTTCTCACTTCGTCCGCCTCGGCGGACTCCGTTCGAAATGACGGCTCGCGACTCATTCATCACATTTATCACATTCGTCACATTCATCACATTTGCTACTTTCACTCGCGCTTGCCCACGGGGAAACTCACTCCCAGATTCAGAATCATCTCGTAAGTTCCAAACGCGTGTCTTGCCGTGCCTTTGTAGATTTTCAAACCGGAATATCGTGCGTAATCAATCTTGTTAGCATACTCGAGAAAAACGTACTTAAAAAATGTTGCGCGGAGCGCGCCTTCAACGCCAATGTTCCATCCCCCCAATTGAAAATGCGGGTCATTCTTCTTTCCAAAAAAACTATTTTCAACATGCGGAATAACGGGTCCAATTCCGGCCTTACCTAAGAAATCAATTTTTACGTTTCCATTTTTTGATTCGTATACATCCCAACGCTTAACAATATTGAACAGTAGAAAATTGGCGCCATTGTTTAAATAGTAGAAGAAACCATTTTCAGTGTTGAATGCGACGGTACTGTCAACAGGTTTATTGTTGAGCGTTCCCTTAATATGCGCATCCTGTTCACCAAAAATAAATTTGGTGTGATCAAAATTGATTTCGAATCCCAATCCTTTTTTCTTATTGAAAATATATCCGATGCGGTAATTGTATTGAGGAATGGTTAAGGCGGAACTGAACAACGTTTCATTCCAACCCTTGTGATCGTGACCTAAAATATGTTTGAATGTATAGTTGTTGCCAAGTTCAGGTTGAGATACGGACACATTACTTTTTGTATACCATTCCGTATTGTACCCCCAGGAAAAATAGAATTCATGTTTCCGGGATTTTGGCTTGTTCTTTTGGGCATATGAATATCCAGGCACTGCCAACAAAATGATCAACACGACCTTGATACTACGATTTAGAGGCATCATCATTAACGCACGTATTTAAAAATCAATTGCCGGTATCGACAAAGGTAAAAATTGCCGCAAAGCTACGTCAAATTGTTGGAATGATCAGGCTGGCGATCTACCTATGTATCTATGTGGTAAATTTTTTTCACTACATAGATACATAGGTGAAACTAATCACATATCGTATTCCAAAATCGGTCGCAACCATCTTTCAACATCTTCCACGGACATCTGTTTTCGTTGCGCGTAGTCTTCCACCTGGTCTTTCTCAATTTTGCCCACGCCGAAATATTTGCTTTCAGGATTTCCAAAATACCATCCGGAAACAGAAGACGCAGGATACATTGCCAGTGATTCGGTTAATGTTATACCTGTTGCATTTTCTCCGCCGAGTAAATTGAAAAGTTTGTATTTCTCTGTATGATCCGGGCATGCAGGGTAACCAGGAGCCGGCCTGATTCCGGAATATTCTTCTTTAATAAGTTGCTCGTTGCTGAAGGATTCCCCGCTTGCATAACCCCACAATTCTTTACGTACTTTTTCATGCAACAATTCCGCGAATGCTTCTGCTAATCGATCGGCGAGCGCCTGCAAAATAATTTTATTATAATCATCATGCTCTTTGACGAATGCATTGATGTGTTTTTCTATTCCAAGCATTGTCACCGAAAACGCGCCCATAAAATCCTGCTTTCCGAATTCTTTTGGTGCGATAAAATCTGCCAACGAAATATTGGGTTGATCAGCAGCTTTTTTGATTTGCTGACGAAGAAACTCAAGTCTTACAATATCCGTTTCTGACGCTTTGATCTCGACCGTGTCTGGCGCAGAAGCAACAGCGGGCCAGAAACCGATTGTTCCCCTCGCGGTAAGCCAATTCTGATCGATAATTTTTCTAAGTAACTTTTGCGCGTCATCGTACAACTTCGTCGCTTCCTTTCCAATCTTCTCATCTTTTAATATCTGTGGAAATTTTCCATGCATTTCCCAGGCAATAAAGAATGGTTGCCAATCGATATATTTTGAAATTTCTTCGAGCGAATACTTGTCAAAAATTTTTGTTCCTATAAAAGTTGGATGTACAGGCGCAAAATTCTTCCAATCAATCTTTACCCTTTTGGCCTGAGCCTGCTTAAATGGTAAATATTGTTTGACTGTTTTTTTGTTTGCAAAATCTTCTTTGAGTTTTGCATATTCTGTAGAAACGTTCTTCAATAAATTTACTTTTTGTTCCGCATTCAACAAGGAACCTACAACCGTTACACTACGTGAAGCATCCAATACGTGTACAACTCCGTGTTCGTATTCCGGCGCAATTCTAACAGCTGTATGCATACGCGAAGTGGTGGCGCCCCCGATAAGCAATGGAATTTTAAAATCCAATCTTTTCATTTCTCTTGCAACGTGCACCATCTCATCCAAAGAAGGTGTAATCAACCCGCTCAAACCGATGATATCAGCATTCTCTTTCTTCGCCGCATCAAAAATTTTATCTGCGGCAACCATTACGCCCAAATCGACAATATCATATCCATTGCAACCGAGCACAACACCCACAATATTCTTCCCAATGTCGTGTACATCTCCTTTTACAGTGGCTAATAAAATTTTTGCCACTTTTTTTATCGCTACACCTGACCGACTAAGGTTTTGTTTTTTTTCTTCTTCGATATAAGGAGTTAATATAGCAACAGATTTTTTCATTACGCGCGCACTCTTCACCACTTGGGGCAAGAACATTTTGCCGCTTCCGAAAAGATCACCCACCACATTCATTCCCGCCATAAGAGGACCTTCAATGACGTCAAGAGGTTTTGGATATTTAAGTCTGGCCTCTTCCGTATCTCCATCAATATAATCGGTAATACCATTTATCAATGCATGTTTGAGACGTTCTTCAACGGAACTGCTTCTCCAGGCTTCGTCCTTTTTTTCTTCTTTATCTTTTCCTTTGACTGTTTCAGCAAAGGCAATCAATTTTTCCGTGGCCTCATTTGTATCATTATTCTTATTGAGAATGACATCTTCACATAGTTGCCTCAGGCCGGGTTCGATTTCATCATATACTACGAGTTGCCCGGCATTTACAATCCCCATGTCCATCCCTGCCTTGATCGCATAGTAAAGGAACACACTATGCATGGCTTCACGAACGGGTTCATTGCCTCTGAATGAAAAAGAAAGATTACTTACTCCACCGCTTATTTTTACAAGGGGAAATTTTTGTTTGATTGTCCGCGTCGCTTCAATAAAATCGACTGCATAATTGTTATGCTCTTCAAGCCCTGTTGCAATCGCGAAAATATTTAAGTCGAAAATGATATCCTGCGGATCGAAACCAACTTCCTTCGTTAATATATTGTAGGCTCTTTCCGAAATATCGATTTTGCGCTTCATTGTATCTGCTTGTCCTTTTTCGTCAAATGCCATTACGATAACTGCGGCACCATAGCTTTTGCAGATAATAGCCTGGTCGATGAATTTGTCAACACCTTCTTTCATCGATATGGAATTCACGATACATTTTCCCTGTACGCATTTCAACCCCGCTTCGATGATATTGAATTTGGAAGAGTCAATCATGATCGGAATCTTCGCAATATCTGGTTCGCTTTGAATAAGGTTGAGAAAAGTTGTCATTGCCTTTTCCCCATCCAATAACGCATCATCCATGTTCACGTCAAGAATCTGTGCCCCGTTTTCAACCTGCTGTCTCGCTACACTAAGCGCATCTTCATATTTATTTTCTTTTATAAGGCGCGCGAATTTTTTCGAGCCGGTAATATTCGTTCTCTCCCCCACATTCACGAAGTTTGTTTCGGGTCGCATAACCAGCGGCTCTAATCCGGATAATCGCAAATATGGTTTGATGACAATATTTTCTTTCATGCTATAAAACTTTTCCTGATCAACCTTTGGTTGATTTTAAAATATCTCTTCTAACACGGGCAATGGCCGCGGCTGATAATTTTTAACGTGTTCGGCAATATGAGCGATATGATCAGGTGTTGTTCCGCAACAACCACCGACAATATTCACAAATCCTTCCTTTGCCCAGTCCTCGAGGAAATGAGCGGTTTGCTCAGGACGTTCGTCATATTCACCCATCGCATTCGGTAAACCTGCATTCGGATATGCTGAAGTATAAGAGTTTGCTATATGCGATAATTCCTCGATATGCTGACGCATCTCTGCAGCGCCTAATGCGCAATTCAATCCAATACTCAAAGGCCTTGCATGCATCACTGAAGTATAAAAAGCCTCAAGTGTTTGTCCACTGAGTGTACGTCCACTTGCATCTGTGATCGTTCCACTGATCATAATTGGAATCTCCGGTTTCCTCGTATCCCTGAAGTATTTCTTTATGGCATAGATTGCCGCTTTTGCGTTGAGCGTATCAAAAATCGTTTCAATCAGCAACACATCAACACCACCATCAACAAGACCTTTCACCTGTTCATAGTACGCTGAAGCTACTTCGTCAAAATTAACTGCACGGAATCCCGGGTTATTTACATCCGGCGAGAGCGAAAGTGTTTTGTTCATCGGACCGATCGCACCTGCCACAAACGCAACTTTTTTATTCCCCGCGGCTGGAGAAGACAAGAACTCATCAACTGCTTTACGGGCAATTTTCGCAGCGGCAACATTGATTTCATATGCGAGTGATTCCATATGGTAGTCGGCCAACGAAATTCTTTGCGCGCTGAATGTATTTGTCTCGATAATATCTGCACCGGCCTGGAGGTATTCCTTATGGATCTCTTTAATGATATCCGGGCGAGTGAGGCAGAGAAGATCGTTGTTCCCCTTGATATCCGATTTCCAATCTTTAAATCTTTCTCCGCGATAATCCGCTTCGGTTAGACGATACCGTTGTATCATGGTGCCCATCGCTCCATCGATTACCAGTATTCGTTTTTCGAGTTCACTTTTAATGTCGTTCATAATAAAAACATTTTTACGAAATCATTTTTCAACAAGGCAACATAACATGGCTGGTGGCTGTCGCGGTAAATGGCTGGAATAGCTAAACTGTATAAACGTTTGGGAAGATTAAACGAGGAGGCTTCCTGTTCGTTTATT
>Ga0163162_10000252_pt1 | contig 48471 bp, 56 predicted proteins | sample S55metaG_FD_115310 | JGI IMG/M metagenome (GOLD analysis project Ga0163162, IMG submission 115310) | Switchgrass rhizosphere microbial communities from Kellogg Biological Station, Michigan, USA - S5-5 metaG | ecosystem: Host-associated > Plants > Roots > Rhizosphere > Soil | place: USA... | reverse complement strand
GTGTGGGGCATTGTGCGATACCAGATGCACAAGTCTCCACGATACAGCGGACGTGCGCTCGCGTTGGAGGCTGGCAGTGCAATGCATGAGGTGTTTGCATGGGTGCGTCTGTGCACACTCGGTCAGGCATCACAAGGTGCACTTGGTTACCACGGTGCACGCTTGTTCGGTCAGAAACGATGGCTTGAGATCACAAAGGACGTGCGCGACTTCCGCACGCTCGACGGATGCAAGTCAGGTGCGATCACCGTGCTTAACACGTCAGGTTACTATGACGATCCGCGTGACAAGCGACGGACACTGTCCAACCTCGAAGAATGCGCACTTGCCTACATCGACCGATGGCGCTTCGATCAACCGGTGTGGCGACGTGACCAGCATGACGACACAGCAGACGTGGGCATCGAGATACCGTTTGACATTGTGTGTGATCTAGTTACCGCAGTAAGTTCTCGACAGTTCCGCTTCACCGGCAAGATCGACGGGATACACCAGCATCACGACCGACTAGCCGTGCATGAGAACAAGACAGCCGCTCGACTGAACGAGGCGTGGCACATGTCGTTCCACACGTCGTCACAGATCACCGGCTACTGCGTCGCAGCATCCGTGTATAGCGGCGAACAGATCAAGGTCGCCGACGTGCTCGGTCTGTCTGTGCCGATGCCTCGATCATACGAATACGGAGGGTTCATACGTGACTCGTTCATCCGACATGACTACCACTTCGAGCGGTGGGCACACTGGCTCAACAACACAGTCGCCATGTATGAGCTATACGCCGACAACCCTTATGAAGCCCCGCAATACACACACTCGTGCAACCGATACTACCGACCGTGCTCACTCATCCCCTTTTGTGATAACAACAGTGATGAACAGCACGCTGCCATCGACGAGATGATTACTGTCGAGTGGTCGCCACTGCATGGTCTCGTCGAGAAGATGGCGGACGGCAACGAGGCTTGACATAGTGTGTGGTTAGTCTATGCTCTTAATGGTGTTCAGCATTTGAACACATTACTTCCTACATAGGGAGCAGAGCATGGTGATACTGGTTGATCCAGAAGACGAATGGCTCTTAGAAGAACTTACTTGGTTCATAGATGATCTCGGCTATGTGCGATCCAACATGGCGCACGGTGCAGGCCAGATCGGTGTATGGTTACACCACTTCATTGTCGGACATCCAATAGACGGTTCGGTCATAGACCATGAGAACCGTGATCCCTCCGACAATAGGCGCAGCAACTTACGCTACGCATCCCGATCGCTGAATGCGATCAATTCCCATCGTTCAGATACAGCGAAGTATATCCGAGTGACATACAACGATAAGTATGAGGTTCGGATCACACACAACAAGGTAACGCATCACATCGGGACGTTCGGTGTGTATGAGGATGCGTGTGCAGCACGCGACGAAGCCCTAGCTAGGTTCGGGAGAGACTAGATCATGGCAGAAATCAAGCTCGGGAACTTACCTGTCATCCAAACGGATGCTCCGTTAGATACGCAGCTCCCCGTAAATTGCATGTTGTGGGGAAAGAGTGGCAGTGGGAAGACAAGTCTCGCATCGAGCGCACCGGGACGCAAATTGTTCATACAGTTCGACAACGCAGGACACATCTCGCTCATTGGCCGTGATGACTGCTTGGTGATCGATCTGTCTTCACACGATCACTCAATTACGCAGGACTTCACCGGCGACAATCCCCTGAGACTACGCGAGTTCATACTCGCACATGAGATCAAGACCGTCGTGTTCGACAGTCTCACGACCTACAACTGGATGCTCCTACTAAATGTGGTAGCCAAACTGAAAGGACGCAACAACATCTCGCTCGAAAGTCCGTCGCAGGCTGGCTATGCGCAACGCAACATCGGCATGCAGCGCACATTGACGAGCATCTTGGGCTTGACCAGTCGCATGAACATCGGCACAATACTGATCCTTCACGAGAATACTCCCACAATGAAACAGGTGCTAATGCCGGACGGCAAGACTGCCGAGGTGCCTGGGGACATTACGCCATCGATCACGATGCGCATGGTTGACACCATCGGTGTGCGCATGAGTGAGATATGGCATCTGACGCAACTCGACAACGGTGCACGCCGTGTCGAAGTGCGGCCCGTTCGTGGCTATACGCCGATGAAGACTCGAATGTTCAACGGAGGCGTCGGGACGAACGGTGAGTTCATCGTCAAGTATGATGCAGCAACCAACACAGGAGACGGCATCGCAACATGGATTGACATGTGGAGAAAAGGGGGAGGACGTAAGCTCGCCCTCCCCAGAGTTTGACATGATTGACACAAGGAACTGACATGAGCGATAGCGCAACACTGCCATCCATCCTCGACTACAGCGAAGACGTTTCGACAGCCGAGGCACCTCCGCCACTGCCAGCACGTATCTACCCTGCACAGGTGGTGAGTGCAAGTCGAAAGATCAGCAAGTCGAGCGGTAACGAGTATGTAGCGTTGGCCGTTCGTATCTCGCCTGATGCATACCCGGTTGACTACACGACCGGCAATCCCGAAGGCACGACATTGAACTACAATCGTGTCGTATATGCAGACACATACGAAGGGCGCTACCGTATGCGTCTACTGTGCGAGGCACTCGGCATCGCGCCGTCACGGCAGGTTGATCTGAACCAGTTCGTCGGCGCATCATGCCGGGTCGAGGTGACGCACGACAAGTTCGAGGGCGTTGACCGGCATCAGGCGAATGCGATCCTGCATCCGTAAATAAGTGGGGCGGTCGAGGCATTTACTGTTGCATCGACCGCTCATCACTTCTAGATTGTGACTGCGGAGTTACCGCAGTAAGTCATCACCATCATGGAGCCTCAGAACATGGCACAGTCGCCCAATCCAGTAGTCAACGCCGATCAGGCACAGCCGTCCGCCGCACCGAGGCGGCGTGCATCCGCCAATCCCCGCGCACCGCAGGGACCGCGCACTGTATACGTGATCCTGCAAGTCCTCGGCGACAACGGTGAGCCGATTGCATATGACAAGAAGCGTGTTCGACTCGTCGGACTGGAGACTTCGGCTGAGACCATGCTCGGTATGGTCGATGCCGGCGAACAGGAGAACGTGTTCTTCCTTCGTGGTCAGTTGAAGCGTCGCAGTCGTGTGAATGCACCGGCGACACCCGCGATCACCGGCATGCAGGGACCGCGCGCTGCCTGATACGACTTACGACTACGCCGACCAATCAAACAACGGGCCGTCTCACTTGTGGGGCGGCCCGAACTACATGAGAGACACAATGAACATTCATGATCTGTCCGACGACAAGTTGGCGAACTATCTCGCGTATCACCTCAGCGATCTGGAGTTTGAGTTGCTGGTGCGTGAGCGTATCCGCATACGGTTCGTGCATCAGCACACACTGTGGCCGGGGTTGGCCGAGCATCACAACGCGTGTGCATTCCGCTACAAGTGGGAGGATGCGAGCGAGTGGACAATCACTGTCGGCTCGACGTATCGTGACGAGGTGACTGTCAAGGGCGAGGTGTTGTCCATGACAGTGCACAATGCAGCCGATCAGTATGCACGTCAGCACGGCAATAAGTTGTCGCTGCTGTTGCCACCGCCAGCACCGGAGTTCAACTCCGCAGACATGGACGAGATGTCGTTGAAGCAAGTTGACAGCACGGACGATATGCCATTCTGAGGTGACACATGGTTGACATCGTATTCGACGAGAAGCAGCAGGAAGCGGTTGCAGCCTGTTGCGATTTGTCTAAGCGACTGGTGGCTGTGACGGGCAAAGCAGGGACCGGCAAGACTACGATCATTCAGCAAGTGTATGAACAGTTGACTGCACAGGGTTATACAGTCGCGTGTAGTGCACCGACAGGCAAGGCGGCTCGCCGGATACGCGAAGTGACCGGTATCAATGCACAGACGAACCACAAGTTGCTCGGGTATGGGCGACCGCATGAACATGAGGAAGTCGATAGCTCCGGCAAGATACGCGTCTACGATGTATCGACCGGACCGCGCTACGGACGGCACGAACCACTCATGTATGACACTCTGCTGTGCGATGAGTTCATGATGGTCAACGAGGAAATCTACGGCAACCTCGTGGATGCACTGAAGCCCGGCGCACGCATCTGCATGTTCGGTGATGTCAATCAGTTGAAGCCCATCGAGAACGGACTGCCCATGCGTGCCGAAGTCAAGTGTCCGTTCGAGCGCACACTTGAGAAGTTCACCAACGTTACACTCGACACGATCCATCGACAGGAGGAAGGCAGCGGGATCGCATACAACGGTAGTCAGGTGTTGCTCGGTCGCATCCCACAGAAGCGACCGGACTTCGACATACGGTTCACTGACATACCGCTGCGCATGCTACTCGACTTCGTCATCAACTCGAAGGACCAGGGCATCGACTACTCCAGCCTCGACCACCAGATACTCACGTGCATGAACAAGTCATGGATCGGCACGACTCGGCTCAATCCAGCAGTGCAGGACTTGTTCTGGCAGCGGCATCTTGTCTACATGTCGTTGCCGCGCCGTCGTGCACGTCGTGGCGAGGATCAGTTGCAGCCGATCAAGGTGCAACTCGGCAGTAAGGTCATCTACACGAGCAACATCTACGACATGGACGGCAACGGCACCGAAGTAATGAACGGTGAAGTCGGAGTTGTAACACAGCTTGACATAGACGGTGGATCTGTTACAATAGACTTTGGTGATCGAGAAGTGGAGATACCTCCGCTTGTCATCGCCACACGTGCCGACGGTCGAACATATGAGATGGACCCGCGGACACTGATCGATCTCGCATATGTGCTAACGACACACAAAGCCCAGGGCAGCGAGTATCAGCACGTCATCTATCTGCTGAACAAGTCTACGTCCTTCGCACAGTCACGCCGTAATCTATACACCGGCATGACGCGTGCTCGTAAGCACTGCACGATCATGACTGACCAACAGTCGCTCATTCGTTCGACGCGTTCTCTCGGGTGAAACTAGACGGGGGACTTACTGCGGTAAGTTCCCCGCTTCACAAGGAACTCGTCAACATGCCATTCGTAGAACTCAACAAAAATCGCATCAGCACACACGACCGCACAGGGGTCGTCGCACCGACGTTATCATGTGCGGCAGGCAGCAACAATCGTGTGTCGATCTACTTCCGACTGCCTCGACAGCTTGTCATCGATCTGTGGGAGAAGCAGTTGTTCAACGACGGAGCGAGTGTGCGGCTCGGTATCCTCGAAGGAACCGAGCAGGATGCAGGCTTCATCATGCTGAGCCACAGTCCGACTGGATACACATTCTCAACATCCGCGTATGTCAAGTCTGGTGAGAAGGAAAGCACATCGTCATTCGTCAGCAAGATGATACAGAGTGCATTCAAGTTCTACTCGCCGGTCAGTGTGCCGTGTCCACCGACTGACATGGAGTATTCAATCGACGGTAGTGCAGTCTTGATACAGGTGCCGTCGTGGTTCTCATACATACAGCCACCACCGTCACGCAAGTCACTCGTGCCGGTCGTGCGTAGTGAGCGTGGTCGTCCTCCGGCACAAGTCAACATCCGCAACCGATGACAGACGGCACCAAAGTCATCATCTTCTTGCTGGGCTGTGCGAGTTTACTCGCACTTCTCAGTTTCATGATACCGTGGAGGTAAGCATGCAGAACATCACCGACGTTGCGTCGATGAACCGTGAGTTGCGACAGTATTGTCACACGGCAACACTGCAATTCGACTGCGGATGCGGCGGCTCGCTCGACAGTGAGATCGCCATCATCGCCGAAGCACCCGGCGAGCGTGAGTGTCAACTCAAAGAGCCGCTGATTGGAGGCAGCGGCAAGTTTCTGTGGGAAGTGCTGCGCAAGGACGGTCTAACACGCAACCGTGTCTACATGACGAACGTCGTGAAGCGCATGCTGCTCAGCATCGGCGAAGGCAAGTCACGCAAGGCAGCAATCGGCAAGCAAGAACTCGCCATGTGGCAGAACTTACTGCGGGAGGAGCTATCGTATTTACCGAACCTCAAATACATCGTCGTGCTTGGTTCGTATGCCCTTAGCGCACTCACACGACATCATGCGATTACACAGCTTCGTGGTTCAGTCGAGCGCGTCACAATCGGTGGTCGTGACGTGCCTATACTGTGCACCTACAACCCAGCATTCATCATGCGTGAGCCACGACTTGAGATCGTGTTTCGTATGGACCTTGGTAAACTCAGTCGATTGATACGCGGGGAGCTTCGGCCCCCCGCTATCAAGGCGTATCACAACTTGTCGTTCGAGCAAGCACTCGGTTGGATCACATACCTACATGATCTACCAGATGAGGAAATGATTGCATATGACATCGAATGCATGGCGGGTGAGACTGCGTGTGTGGGCTTCGCAGCCACAACTACTGCCGGTGTCTGCATCAACTTCCGGGCCAATGGACACAATCTCTACACACTCGAACAAGAGCGCAGCATCAGGCTCGCACTCGCGAACTTCCTTGCCGACCCGAACAAGCGGTTCGTCGCACAGAACGGTAACTTCGACAGCTACTGGTTGTGGTATCGAGACCGCATCCGGGTGCACCGTAATTACTTCGACACCATGCTCGCGCATCACTTGCTCTACCCGTCACTGCCGCATGACCTCGGGTTCCTGACTGCGCAATACACCGACCATCCGTATTACAAAGACGAAGGCAAGGAGTGGCGGCAGGAGAACGACATCGATGCGTTCTGGGAATACAACGTCAAGGACTGTTGCATTACGCTTGCCTGTGCGCAGCGACTACTTGTCGAACTCCGTGCTCAGGGCTTGGATCAATTCTTCTTCAATCACGTGATGCGGCTGCAACCGCACCTCGTTCGCATGACTGTCGGAGGTATCCTGTGTGATGTCGGACTCAAAGCAACCATCACCGAGCAACTCGCTGGAGATGTCGAGCAAGCAAGACGAGTATGCCAAACAAAGGCTGCTGAGGCGCTTGGACTATCTGACTATGAATTTAACCCCAACTCTACACCAGATGTGCAGCGACTTCTGTTCGACGAACTACACTTGGTCGGACGAGGAAGATCAACTGACAAAGAAAATCGTAAGCGTATGCGAGCACATCCTCGAACCAGCCCAGCGGCTCGCGAAGTTATCGATGGAATTGATGGCTATCGCAAAGATGCAAAGTTTAACAGCACCTACGCCAGATCAAGGATCGATCCCGACAACAGGTTCAGATGTGAATACAAGCAAACCGGCACGGCCCGACTTCCAGGGCGCCTTAGTTCCTCGCAAGTGATGTGGGGCAACGGACAGAACTTGCAGAACATACCAGTGCGAGCGAAGCCCATGTTCATCGCCGATCCTGGGTTCGTGTTCAGTTATTACGACATGGCCCAGATCGAGGCACGGATTGTTGCCTACCTCGCTGACATTCCTGTGTGGAAGCATCAATTTGAGATGGCGAGGTTGCATCCCGGATCGTATGATGCACATTGTGCATTAGCGTCGGAGATGTTTGGTATTCCCTATGAGCAGGTTCCAAGAGAGGACTGGACTGAAGCCGGTGAGCCTACCGTTCGGTATGTCTCCAAACGGTCACGTCACGGTCTCAACTACAGGATGCAAGCAGACCGACTTGGCATTGTCACCGGACTGCCACAGCATCAGGCTGAGCGGGCATTCAGTCTATACCATCGCGTCACACCACAAATCTCCGTGTGGTGGGATGACGTTATTGAACTTGTCAAACGGGATCGGGCAATTACTACTTGTCTCGGACGACGATGGATACTGCTAGAACGACCCGATGATCAGGCATTCGAGAGCATCATTGCCTTCGAGCCGCAGTCGATCAACGGTGACTTCACGGCAAGTGTGATCTACAAGTGTGAGTCCGACCCACGGTGGCCTCGCGATGCGCGCATGATGATGAACCTGCATGATGCGAACATCGCGATGCACCGACCGCATGACGGTGAACTCGTGCGTGAGATCATGCGTGAGTATGCCGAAGAACCGCTCATGATCAACAGCGTCAAGAACCGCCTACGAGGGGTTGACCAGCCTGAGCCACTGATTGTGCCTGCGGAATTCAAGGTGACATACCCTGACGAGTATGGTATACATCGGTGGTCCACGCTCGACAAAGTCAAGAAGGTGTATGAGGATGCCGACTAAGGCCATCGACAGTAACCAGTGTCGCTACTGTGGGTCTGGCAATGCGATGACAATTGACAGCCGCCCGGCGGATCGTCCGTCGTGGCGGCGTCGTCGTAAGCAGTGTGCAGACTGTAACATGCGCTGGTCTACGATTGAACTACCGGTCGAGGACATCGAGTCGCTGTTGGCAATTACATACAAACTCGACGACTTGGGCAAGTATGCACTCAGTGTGCACGCTGCAATCGAGACACTGAAGAACAAACCAGACATGTCCGTCCCTGAGCCGACCGAGATTGCTGCATGAGCGAGACCTACGATGATCGGGTCCGTAATTGTATCGCTAGGCTAGAGAATGTGTATCAGCAACAAAAACAGAATGGCAATTATCTCGTCGGACCAGACCTGATCGACGAGTGCTGCGGTTGTTTATACGAATATCTGGCCCACCCCGAGCCGGCAGACTACTTACTGCGGTAAGTTCCGCGGCCCGCCCACCGCCCTGGTAGGGTGATGGGTGAACGTGTGTTTGTCAAGGGAATTATTCAGGGAGGTCGAGCAGCTTCTGTTGCTGTGGTTGCGCCAACAACGCCGGCACAGCGAACTGCTTCGATCCAACACGCCAGTCGATGTGCTGTGCATAGTCAATAGGCGCACCTGCGATCTCGGATGCACGTTGATTTGCAAGTTGCACGATCTCGGCAGCACGTAGATACGATTGATGTATCTCGGTGGCGATGCGGTTCGACTGCTCGCGCTTGTCGGCCTGTGACATAGGCACATCGTCAATGTGTTGTCGTTGTTTATCGAGGTCGGTGATGTGCTTCACCACATCGTTCTCCAGATGACGGAACAAACCCGTGCCGACATCGAATACTTGCTGCATTATGGGATCGGTCGGATACAATGACGCACCGGTGACAGGTATCGGCAGCCCGCCTTGTCTCGTCATACCCTGTTGCTGTGCACCCTTCTCAACACCCTGCAATTCACGTAGATTGATCAGTGTATTCATGACTTGTTGCTGCGGGTAATGCCCGCGTGGTTGCACGACAGGTGCATTCGGCCACAACACGCCAGTTGCGAGTTGATTGAGGTCACGAACACGCTGTTGGTATGCATCCTTGGCACCAGCGAAGAACCCGCCGAGGGTATCTGCGCGTGTTGCCTCTCCCCAGATCACTTTCGCCGTCGCCATCGCTTGTCCGAACGCTGCACTACCGAGTGCATTGATCACACCAGCGTCACCGCCGCTGTTGTATGATGCATCTTGTCCAGGCAACTTATACGGTTCGCTGATCGGCTGTGTCAGTGTGCCTTTCTGACCGAGCAGTGGTCGATGCTGCTCAATCGCATCGATCATGTGGTGTATCTGTGGCCTGAGTTGATTACCGGTCGCAATTGCACCCATCTGTATCGGTAGTGGCGGTTGCAGTATCGGGTCGATGTTCTGCGTCGCACCGTAGATCGCACTCTTTGCAGTTGACTGCGACATGTAGGAGCCGAACCACTCCTCGAAGCCTCGCTTGATCAGATCGACAGTAGACTCGTCCATCTGCGGCTGAATACCGAACACGTGCTTGATGAACTGTCGCAGTGGCTCAATGATCCACCGATCTTGCTGTGGCACACTCAGGAGTGACCAACCGAGTGGGTTGCCTGAGAAGTTCAGGAAGATGCTGTCTGCTTTCTGCTCCGGTGTCGGCACTTCGTCCAGTGCACGGACGTGTTCTGGACCACCGATCGTTGCAAGCATCTGTTCCGCAGCTAGGATCATGCCATACGTCGCGACCTTACCAAAGGCTGTGCCGAATGGTGACTCTTTGTATGACCGCGCCATCCGTGCGACACCCTGTATCGACGGATTGAGATACGGCACAGTCGCATTCCAGTTGCGCATCGACGCGCCTTGTGTGCCGGGTGCACCAGTGAGTTGACTTGTCTCATATGCGAGTTCAACAGTTGGTTTGCCACGATTGAGTCGATAGAAATACGAGTGCATGCCGTCGTTGATCAGGTTGTTGAAGTCATTGACCATGCGCTTTGCACGAATGGCACTCGCGAACCCACGCGGTTGGAACAACTCGGGCACGGCACTATGGATCGGTGATGGTGGTGCGCGCAATGCTTCACCGAGATACTTCGGGCCGATGCCTCGTGGTATGAGTGTGCTGTTCACTTCGACGGACGCACGTGCGCCCTGCCCACCGAGGCCACCGCTGCGTTGTTTATGCAGGATGCTACTGATGTAGCGATCATTCAGCCAATCACTGAATTTCAGCACGTTGTCTCGACCGGCAGCACCCTGTAACAGTCGAGCAGTCGGCCCGGTGCCTCGTTCGAGTGCATCAGCAAGTCCTTTAGCGAACATCGCTGACATGTTGGCACTGAGTTGGTAGCCGACGCCGACTGGTGTTGTCGGATCGAGCACACGTGAGCCAACACGTCCACCGGTGCCAGCTTGCAATGCTTTGTCAGACAAACTGCCTGCATAGCCAGTCGGTCGCTCGCTTGCTGCACTGATAATCGAACGGGGTAGGTTCGTCGTCAGACTGAACAACCGACCAGCGAACATAGACAGTGGACCGGTAATGCTCGACTGCAAAGTCTGCGACATGTGTGCAGCAGCACCGACCATGACTGGCAGCATGCTGTCGCCCTTGCTCAGTAGATGATACACGACAGGATCGTGTATCTCCCAAGCCTCGGGACCATTGCGTGTGTGCACACGGATGATGCGTGACTGTGGATCGTCGATTGCCTCGCCCGCGTAGCCTTGTCGGCGTGTTGCAATGATGTTCAGTGACGGATCGCGAGCTTGACCCCGGCCAATTGCTTCAAGGAACTGACGATTTCGGTCGTTGAGGTCCGCAGACCGTGCAGTCTCTATTGTTTGTTGCTGTAGTGCATCCCATGCCTTGTGTTCAATCGACGTGGGGCCACCACGTGGCTGCAACTCGCGTTCACCGAAGACTTGCAGCAATTTGCCTTCACTACTCATGCGCGATACATGGTTCGGGCGGATTGCACGCATGTTCGACGCGTCGCTGTCGCTGATCAGGCCACGTTTCTCGTTGTAGTGCCGCAAATACGCGTTGTCGATGGTGCGAAATTCATCCATGAACTTCAGCACATCAGGATCAGCCCGTGCAGCGGCTACTTGTGCCTTCAGTGTCGGTGTATCGGTAGTCCACAACGCATGTCTCATCTCCGGGTCGTTGATTGTCGCTTGCTGTCCCTTCATCAGTGCCTGTCGCACCATCTCAGCACGGTCGTCTAGTTCATTCGCTGCATACAGCCCGGTGTTCAGCAGATTTTGTTTAGTCTCAGGCAGGTCTGCACCGATACGACGAATGTATCGCTCAACAGCAGGCAGTCGATCCTTCGTGATCCAATCGACGCCTGTCGCAAGCAGTTCGCGAGCACGTGTATTCGCTGCTTGCTTGTCACCGAACTGACCAAGTGCAGCCTGCAACGCACGTGCTTCCTGCGGTGACTCTGCATACGCTTCGGCAATACCCTTTGCACGTGCTTGTTCGTCAACGAATGCAGTGACTGCACGTGTGCCTATACCACCGGACCCAGGAACAGGAACATCGGGTAGTGGTGGTGGGTTCGTAGGATTATAGCCAGGAGGAACAGGAACATTGGGATCACCGGTGCGCAGACCGATTGCTTCATTCAGTTTGGCAGTCTCACCAGCACGCATTGCACGACGAGCAGCACCGACTACTCGACCGAGTGGCGAAGCAAGCGAGATAGCAGCAAGGCTACCCGTTGCGAGTGCAAGTCCTTGACCAAATGTTAGACCAGTCTGATCGGGTTGCTGTGCAGTGATCGGTGGTGCATTCACACCGGGCTTCGTGTCATCCGGTAGTTCAAGTAGCGACTTCGGTGGTGCCGGTGGCAGAGAACTTACTGCGGTAGGTAAATCGAGCAGTTGTTTCTGTGCAGTAGGCTGCGCTGGTGCATCAGTCGGTAATTCAAGCAGTGGCTTCTCCACCGCAGCGTGTCGTGTCTCTGCTTGGTTGTATTCTGCGATACCCTGACCGACTGCGGCAGTGCCTCCCTGCAATGCAGCGTTGAACTTCGGCAACACGAGTGACGGTGTAACGAGCGCACCAACGCCGCGTGCTGCATTTGGTAGCATACGACCGAGACTCGACGGTAGAGGCAACGACTGACCAGCAGCATCGACACCTGCTGCAACGGTGCGCTCGATTGCATTGCGTGGTTCGATTGCTAGACCAAGTTGACCCTGTGCAGCCTTCAATGCACCACCAGCATGACGTGTTGCATCACTGACAAACTCAGGTGGCTCAACAGGTGGCTGCGGTGCATAGCCGAACACTGGTGGGATGATCGAACGCAGTCCGTTGTATCCCTCAGTGCCCCATTCACCGAGTTGACCAACTGTCTGCTGCACAACACCAGGAATGTATCGACCTGCGGTTGTCTCAGCATTCGGGTCGCCGCGCACACCACCGTATAGCGCACCGGGGATGCGACTGACGATCAGTTTCGACAGATCGAGGATCGATGTCGGTGGTTCGAGAACCTCGTTCGGTTGTAGAGCCATTACTCCCTCACACCTACCACCGGCCTACCGCTCATCGTGAGATACTTCTTGCCTTGTTCAGTTACACCGATGCCGAAGTTCCCGCTACTGAAGTTCGCCTTCACAGCAGCTTGTTGTTGCGGTGTGAGTGTCGAACTCGGACCGGTAGCCCAGTTGTAATACTGCTGTGCATATGGCTGCACCTTCGACCAATTCGCTGTTCGATCAGGTGCAACCATGATACCAGCAGGCACAAGTGACGCACCTTGTGCAGTCGATGCAGGCGGCGGTGCTGATGTGTTCGGTGTGCCACCGGTTGCAGGCTTCAGTGGTGTATTGTATGTGCTGGTGATTGCACCAGACTTACGATCCTTGATGACGCCTGATGTCGTCAGTTGTGGATTGCCGGCGACTGTCTTCGTTTCACCATCCGCACCAACATACGTCTTCGGCGGTGCGTTGGCGATCCGATCGAGGTTCGCACCGGCCTCACCTACATTTCCAGCGTGCACACCACTTGCTGTCGGCACGATGTTGCCATCTTTGTCACGTGTCAGTCCATATGTGACCTGACTGTCCCTCAGCAACTGTGCAGCAGAGCGCGCATTCGCTCCCTCCTGACGCATGCCCTCAAGTTGCATCGACAGTGGTGCCTTCATGACGGGTGTCGTGCCCGACATCGCAGTGTAGTCAGGAATACCGACCGTGTATCCTGAGTCAACACCTGCCTTTGTTCCTTCGGCAACTGTCTTGAAGATACCAGCCTGTGCTTCACGGTTCTGTAGATTGGTGATGCCACCGATTGCTGCGGATGCAGACGGGTCTGAACCAGCGAACAAGCCACTCGTTAGACCAAGTCGTGTAGCGAGATCAATTGCACCGGGCGTCTTTGAGTTGATCAGCGTTGTCAGATGCGTCATGTCATTGTTGCGGGCAGTGTCGCGCTGCTGTAATGCAGCCAATGCCTGATCATACGCATTGTTGGCATTGTATTGCCGGAATGCGTCTTGTCTCGCAGCCTGTGCACCGATCAACAGTGGAAACGCAGCACCGGCCTTCGACGGATCAAGCGTCTGCAAGCCGAAGTTCATCTCGGCGTCGCCGATCTCGCCCGCGCGTGGACTGTATGCAGGAAGTGCCATGTCACATCACCTCATTAGAACGCGCGTGAGAACTCATCCGTAATCGCATCGCCTGCTTGCGAGCCAGTGCGCTGCAAATCACTGAGTGTGCCCTCGTTGAACCCACTCGCAGTCTTCTTGTCTGGACCAAACAATGAACTGAGTGCCTTACCGAAGCCCTGCGTCCCAATGATGTCGCCAAGTCCCTTCAGTGTGTTCGGCAGGATGTTGTTGCCGGGTATCGAGCCTGCGACTTGGTTAGACGCTTGGTTGTTCAGTCCTTGTGCCTGATTACTGACAAATCCAGCACCCGATGTAACCCCGCTTGCTGTCTTTGCTCTATCGGCGGCGATGGCGGCGAGTGTCTTGCTACTGTCGTCTGCTGCAATACCGGGGAACTGCAATGTGGGATCAGCACGCCCTGCAAGTGTAGAATACGTGCCTCGCAGTCGATCCATGTTGGACTTGTTGATGTCTGCTGCACCTGTGTATCCTGCAATCTGCGAGTCGAGTATGGCTTTGCGGTTCTCGCCTGCTTGTGCGATGCCGAGTCGCGACAATATGTCACCGGCATTCGATCCAGTGCGCGTTGCATCCGCAGCGGCACTCTGCACGATCGGTCGGAACGTCTCAGCGTTGCCCTGCGTCGTGCGATCAGTCAACAGTCCAGCAAGTTGTGATCCGGTGATCGGTTGGTATTGTTCGATCGCTGCAAGTGCTGGACCAACTGCACGATCAGCCGCAAGAGCACGCGCATCTGCACGCGTGTTGACACGATCTGCCATGAGCATGTCAGTGGTATTGCGTTTGATCGTTGCGTCTTGCTGAGACTTAGTTGCAGCAGCTTGTCCTGGCGACGGTGTTGTGATCCATTGATTTGTCGCTGGGTCATACTGAATTGACCCACCTTGTCCGTCGCTGAACCCGGCTCGCGACTGTTGAATGCCGAGTGCATTGAGTGCACGGACGTAGTTCTGGTTGTTCTGACTGTCGAGCAGTGCAGACGAGTTCTGGTCATACACTTGCTGCGGCTGCTGACCGCCTCGTGACGCATTCAACGCAAGCCCACCGACACCGACGCCGGCGCTGATCAGTGCGGCAATGGCTGCGACCATCTTACAAGTCCTTCTTGTATGCGACTTCGCTAATCTGGTAGCCTGACTTGTCGAACAGTGTCGGTATCGTGCCGTATGCGTCCATACGGAAGCCGTGCACAATCCGCTTCACACCTTGTAACCGCAGTAACGGTTCTGCTGACTCCATGAGACGCCGCCCGATGCCTTTGCCGCGGAACTTCGGCGCAACGGCGAGTGTATTGCACAGAGCGATCTTCCAGGTCTGGTGTTGTGGATGCATCTGTATGATGTAGAGCACAATGCCGATCAACAGGCCGCCTTCGCGACATGTCATGCACAAGATGTGCCCATTCCGTTCGAGTGTCAGGAAGTGAGGCCAGTTGAAGTCGAGTGGTGGCACGCCGACTGACGCATCGGTCGTGCGATAGTAGTCCTTCGCCATCTCGTCGAACGACTCGTAACACAGTGCAAGTGGTTCGTGTGCGATGACGAGTTGCAGCATCAGAATGCACCCTGATTACCGAGACCACGCGGTTGATTGCGTCGCTTCTCCGCTTCAATCGCCGCAGGATCAATCGCGCTGTCGGTTCCAACGCCGCCACTCTTGTCAGGCACATTGGCCGGACCAGTTGCCGATCCGGCGGCAGACAGCAACTCATTGATGTCGAGATACTTCGTCGTGCCGATCTTGCTGCGCAGATCGCCGCCGAGCGAACCAAGCCGCGCACCGATCAGTTCATCGGCTTGCTTCTGGTATGAAGTCGGGTCGAACGTGCCACCCGGTGCGAGATTGGATGCAGTCGTGCGTCCACCACTGATCAAGTTGTTCACATCGAGACGGTCGGTGTCGATCACACCCTGACCGAGACGCTGCACATCTGCTTCGGCACCCGTGCGCTTCGTTCCGAGCAGATCACTCGCGGCTTTGTATCCTGTCTCGTTGATCGTGCCTCGTGCGAGCGACGCTTTGATCGAGTCTGCGAGCGGATTGAACTGTTCGTCGAGAATGGACGAAATAAGTGGATCATCTGCCGTGTATGACAGTCGATCAGTCGCATACGTCGGTGTGAATATCTGATTAAACGAGTTCGTCGCCCGTGTGCGTCCACCGGATGTAATGTCGTTGACAATCGACGCACCGAGGTTCGGATCGAACGCCGTGATCGGGTTCGGTGCAAGGTCAGGTATTGACGCCTTGCCTGTATTGATCGCACTTTCGATCTCGTTCGTGTATTGATCAGGATTGAGACCCTGCTGCGTGAAGTAATTACGCAGGTTCTGTCGTTCTTGGTCAATTGCACCTGTGACACGTGTGCCGAAGTCAGTTCGTGCAGTGTCGGAGACTGTCTTTGCATCAGCGATCCTCTGATCACTCAGTGCCTTCTCATTTGCCTGCCGTTGGCGAATATGCTCGTTCAATCGATCCTGTGCAGGTGCTTCCTGCGGCATGTTCATGCTGAGTGCACGCAAATACGGATTGGTCTCTTGCGTGAATGTCGTTCCGTCAACCGGATCGGTCAATACGAGCGGTTTCGACGCCATTGGATCAGCACCACCACCACCGCCGCCACCTTTGCCACCACCACGCACACCAGCGAACACTAGGTGTGCAATCTGTCCACCTTCACTGAACATGCTCGCCTCCTGTTTGCGGCTCGTGTGCATAGATCGCACCAAATCGCTTGAACCCTGCGTGTCGATACAATGCATCGACGGCTAGACTATTGATCGCAGCAACATCCCCTGACTGCACCATGACGCATCCGTGTATGGCGTAACACCATGATAGGAAGTTGCGGACCAAGTTAAGCGCAATTGCGCCTCGATACTTCGTGCCCTTACGGACATACAGTAGTTGCTCGTATCCAATGAGCCGACGAGAAAACAGAGTGGACGTGACGTTGCCGACCATGACACCGCAGTATTCACTACCGTCCGTCGTGCGCGCGAGACGGAGCCACCACGACGGATCATGCATCTTGTTGGCAGTGAGTGCACGGTTGAACGACTCATCAAACGGTATATGAGATAGTGCCCCTTGTCCGTGCAATTCCTTGCCAAGTGCACACCCATACGCCATGTTCTCCAGTGTGAACGGCTCGATGATGAGTGTGGTTGACACACCGTCCATCAGGCAGCTTCCAACACCGCGATGCGCGCTTCGAGAGTCCGTATCGCATTGACGCATGCATACAACAACGCGGTCGCGTCAACACGACGCACATCGGTCTCAAGTGTATCGTCGATGTAGCATGAGTATTGCGTCACCAACTCAGGCATGTATGCTTCGCATTCCTGCGCGACGAAGCCGATGTAGTTCGTCGTCGTATCAGGATGCATCGCCTGACCCTTCTCACCACCTTCGCCGATTGCGTAGTCATTACCTTTGTATGTGAATACCTTCGGCTCCATCTCCAGGATTTCAGCGAGACCTGCACTGTATGGACCGATGACAGTCTTGATCCGTTCGTCAGATACATCTGACCATACACCACCGCCGACTTTGCCTGCGACACCACCAGTGATGAGCAAGTTGCCACCACGATCGATTGTCATGACAGTGCGCAGATTAGCAGTCGAGTTCGCTACACCAGGGGTCTCGCCAGTCATGAAGAAATACATGATCGGCAGGCCGGTTGTCGGCGTAGTTGTTGCCCACCCACTCGCTACGATGTTCGGCAATGCGTAGTGCCATCGCCCATCAACAGAACTGAAGTAGAGATTGATCGTGTGTGTAGAGAATGCGTTGATGTTGTTTGCGAAGATGTAGTTCGGATCGGCTGCATCTGGTGGATTGTAACCGACGCCGAGTTTGCCCTGACGATTGCCTACGTTGGATGCAATGACGAGATTACCGTCAGTCAGTTGCTGATTGCCCGTAACCCCCATCGCTTGCGTCCATGCAAGGCTGCGTCGTCCATACAGTGTGCCGTTGTTCGGTGCTTCGGGGACCATGCCTTGTGTTGACGGCACATCTGCCCATGCAGTGCCACTCCACACACGAAGTCGCGGTGTTGTCGTGTTGTAATACATATCGCCCGAAGTGCGTGCACCACCGATCGGATCGGTCGCCGGATCAGTCGCCGCCGCTCCGTAGTAGACCGTGCGGAACGAATTGAGGTTCGCCGCTGCTGCGGTTGCACTTCCGGCTGCTGCGGTTGCACTGTTTGCCGACTGAGTAGCACTCGCGGCTGCTGCGGCTGCTGCATCCTGCGATACGTTGTTCGTCAGCTTCCATAGTGTCGGTCGAGCAGTGCGATCTGCTGCGAATGAGCCAGTCGATGCACTCGTGTGTGCGACCAGCACTGTGTAGAACGAGCCAGATGCCGTATCGAGCGCAACATTGTTGATGCCATACGCATGCGCGTTCACCCATGCACCGGTGAACCCAGGTATCGACATGAACTGCTTCACGAACCCATCGATCACGTCGAGGTTCGAGTTCATGTTGTCGTCCCAGCCTTCTTCATTCGTGACTGGCTTATAGAGCTTCAGGAATGTGGTGAACGTTGCCATTATGCTCTCCGAACCGAGCCGCGCGTGTAGCCGAGCGAGATACTAATGAACTTGACTGGTTTCTTCGTCACGCCGCGATACAGCAGCTTCACGAGATTGGCTTTCATCGGGAACCCGTAGAGTCGTTCTTCGTTCGTCGGATGTCCAGTCGAGCCACCACCGTATGATTTGCCGTATCCATCACGACCGTAGCCGAGTGACGACGCTGCATCGAAGTCCATCGTCAACTGCGGCGCGTCGATCTGCCCGGTGTCGTCTTTGCGGATGTTGTCTGAAAACGCATCCAGTGTGAACGATCCGGTGCCCTCAGTGTCCGTATGGATATACTTGATTGTTTTGCTGTTCAGTCGCTTGTCGAAGTCGGCCCACGGTAGTTCCCAGATGAACGTCTGCGCCACACCTGAGCCATCCGCTGCAAAGTCAACATCGCCCATAAAGTCAGCACAATTCTCTGCATCGTCGAACTCATACGAATAGAGCTTGTTCGAGAATGAGAAGATGATGTTCTGCAATGCAGTGCGACATGCAGCCGTGAACGCCCAGCCGCGTAGACGCGCCCAAGCACTGATCTGCAACTGCGCAATCGTCGTGTAACTGTAGACGACGGTCTCGACGATCTGGCCGCCTGCGTTAAGAGTGGGAACAAACAGCATATATCGGCTATTTCGCAGGTCGTAGACGGCAAACACGAATTGTGCGATCTGGTTGGGTGTAAGTGCGTTAAGAGATCGGGTAATGAGACTGTCAATGAGATAGGAGGTGCGGCGCGGTCGTAGCGTGTTGACCAGAGACACCCGCTGCAACGTGTTAACGCCGATGTTGTCACAAAAGTATGTGTCATCGCCTACATTCACCATTGATCGGTGGCCGAGACAGCCACTCTCTGCGATAAAGCCATCATCGCCTGGCGTGTGCACTGGTGGCGAGCCCGTGAACACATTGAGGGTCATCGGCAACACACCGCGCTCGAATGACACGATCAGTTTGTCGCGGTATGACACGAGACCCGTAATGACAGGCGAACCGAGCGACACACGTGAACCAAGATCAATCTCGACACCCGGTATTGCCGGCACAGGTGTCGTGCCTGCATATGCACCGCTAGTATCGCGTGCAGAGATGCTGATCGACGATGGTTTGTTCTTCGATGCATCGAGTGGATCGACCAAGTTCGCATGCACGACATAGCGTCCATGCGTCACGACATACTTGCTGATCGGCACGAATGCATTCGACTCGCCGACTGCACCAAGGTCGCGAAGTAGTTGCAGCGTCATGAAGTTCGGCTTACCGACCTGACCGACGATGATGTATGGCTTATCCTTGCCATCGACAATGATCAAATCGCTGTTGAAGATCGTGAAGTTAGCGATCAGCACACCACCGGACCATGCACCGCCAGCCGGTGGCGCCATGTATGTTACGTTACCCGCCCCATCCGTGCGAGACACTGTTCCATTGAACTGCACTGAGATAATGTAGTCGTTGAATTGCGTAATGTTGATGATCCGACTCGTGTCACCATTCGGAGACAAACGAGCGCGCAGACGTGTTCCGGGTCGGACGGAGAGTGTTCCATCCAGATTGCGTTCAATGTTGTCCAGAACTCGGGCGAACTTGGGCGACATATTAAGGTCAGTGTCAGCGACATTGAGCCCGCCCTCGAATGATCGCACAGTCGTCGTGCGCAGGACTTCATGGACCTGCTTACTGACTGGCGACTTGCCTTTCGACAGATACATTAGCGCCAACTCTCCTGCCACTCGTTCGTCATGCCGGCGAAGCGATTGTCGAGTGGAATGGGCTGTTGATTGAACGATGACACGACTTGTGTGCGCCGCTTGCGGATCAACAGTTCATACTTGGCGACCTGTGCGGGGATCGTGCCGTCGTTGACGCAGTATTGCCATGCAGCATCGAGCATGAGCAGCAGTGCATCGATGCCGACTTTGGTCGATAGCGAGAACGGGAACGATTGCTTCTGTCGTGCCCACAACTTCAGTGGACCGATGCCGGTTGGCGGCAACACACGAAACGGTCGCTTCGCAACTGTGCTGTCGGGTATCATGTATAGCGGATTTGCAGCACCACCGACTGTGACGGTGCCTGGGTTCGTGCCAGGACGCAATGCGCGTAGTCGTTGGTTCGTTCCTGCGACCCACACGATCATGATGTCGCCCATGTCTTCAATCGAACTGATCGGTCCTTGCAAGTCGCTGGTCAAGTGTCCGGTCGTGCCGTCAATTGTCGCATCGAGCAGCACCATGTAGTCAGGCCACCATTGATCATCGATCTCCAGCAAGTATGCAGTCTGGATATACTGCGTGATGATTGGCGTTGAATACTTCTGCGTCACAACGCCGGGGACTTGTGAGAGTTCATTGATGACCATCGCGACGATGTCGCTGACGAGTGTGAATGCCATCTCATAAGCCTCCGAACTTACTGCGGTAAGTGGAAACGGGAATGGTCGGTGAGCACGAGGTCAACTCACCGACCACACTTCCCGCACTTGGGAGGAAACTAGCCTGCGTGCGGAAACCCCATCAATCCACAGTTCACACCAGACAGATCATTCGCAAAGTCGAAGGATGCATCGATCAAGTTGCCGTTTGCACCGTTCGTGCTCGTGAATGCGGTGTTCGGTTGATATGTGCCGCGCGGATCAGCCTGACCGACTGCATTATTCGTCTGTGCGAATGGACCAGCGACGAACGTGCCCTGTGTTGCAGTCGGCACACCATTCGCAACCTCAGTGCTCTGTGCAATCGCACGATACGGTAGACCGAGCTTTGCACCCCAGCCGACAGAGATCGTGTTCGGTGCAGCACCACCGTTTGCACCGATCGACACGAGTATGATCGACTTGAATGCCTTGATGCCCTGAATGACTGTTACACCTGCTACTGTGGTCAGTGCCTCAGTCATTGGCTGGTTCAAGTAGTCGTAGCCGCGAATTGTCACTGACGAACCTGCTACTGTGTTCGCAACACCGGCTACCTGAACAGTGCGACCAAACGGCTCCGGTGCAGCAGCGACACCAGTCGTATCGTAGTTGCCGGCGACCGTTGCATTCGTCGCTGCGAGGATGTTGTTCGATGACGAAGCGAGCGGACGCCCGAACGAGATACGCGTGCGCCCACCGTAGTTCACATCCGATGCATACTGCATCGCACGGACATACTGATTGACACGCCGGGGGTGGAACGTGCCGGGATTGATGACATTAGCCACGTGCTTCCTCCAACAGTTCAGTCAGTCCGCCGATGGTTGTCGTGTGACGCTTGCGTGTCTCACTTGCTTCGACGATCTGCTTCGGTGTCATGGTGAAACCCTGCGGTGCGACTTCACCACTCTCCATGTCAACCAGTCGCGGGTCACGCATGACGCCGAGACGGATCAACTGCTCATGGTCATCCGCAGCGATCAGCATTGAGTGACCTTGCGGGAAATACAGCATGATGCCTTCGGTGAAATCCTCCTTCTCCTTGACGAGATTGCGCGTAATGATCTTGCGCTCTCCGTTGTGGCCGTTGATGACACGCACGTCTTCGACAATACGTGTAATGTCACGGGTGAACTTACCCGTGACGCGTTCTGCCTGCCATGCAGGCATGAGGTTCGCTTCGGGCATCAGTTTGTGACAACTCCGTGTGTGCGGAAGCACCTCCATGTGCACCACTGACCTTGCCACACAACGCGCGAGCCTGCGGCATCGACGTTCCACGGTGCAGTCAGTTCTTTGACCTTCATGTTCACACCACGAAGGATCGTGAGCCGGAGATACTTGTCGTTGATGAAGTATGAGAAGTTGACGGGGCAGTCTTCGTCATACATCAGCGGGATACCATTGTGGAAGCATCCCTCGAAGCCGAGATCGAACATCCGCTTCCCGGCTTTGCCTTCACTGAGCGGCATCGTGAACTTGTCGCGCACAGCCTGCCGGTAGATACGATAGATGTTACGACCGACGAGAATGACGGTCGGCTTGTCGCCTTTGAGCGTCAAGTCCATCAACACGTCGTCGAACACTTCCTCGATGTTCGTCGAGTCAATGCCGCCGGCGAAGTTATATGCACTCGTGCGCCACTGTATCTGCGTCGCGCGGTTGATACCGCCGAGCACACCGACTGTTGGATTGGTCGGAATGACGGTGCCGAGTCCGAGTGGATCGGTTCCGCCGCCGACACCATACAGATACGACGAGAACTTCTCCTTGATGCTTTCTTCAAGGACATCCATCTTCGCCTTCATGAGTTTGAAGATGGCAGCCGCGCCGTTGTTCTCGTCTTCTTCCTGATCCGAGATGATGACCGAACCAGCAACACGCGAGTAACCATACTCGACGGTGTCAAACTCGTCGGTCTGGTCGATCGGCAGTTGCTGATAGTAGCGATATGACGCAATGTTGGGATTGCGACCGACCGTCAGCGGATTGGTGATATTGTAACCACCGTCTTCATACTCGACACGGTCATTCGCGAAGACCCATGCCATGAGCGAGCACGACTTGATGCTCGCCATGATCAACTTCTTGCGCGACTTCGTGAGTGTCGAGTTCAGAACCGTTGCAAGCAACGGAACTACTGAACCAACAGGCATCTATTCAACTCCTATCTGAATGTCATTCCACTTTCTTCCATCGACTGCCGAATGATGGCACTCCACGGAGAGTTTTCGTCGAATGAGCGTGCGTCGCCGACTGGTGTTGTTCCGGCAGTGCTGCTTCTGCCGTTTGGCAGTGGACGACGGCCATTCACAGGCTGCTGAGTAGGCTGCTGGTTCTGTTGCTGTTGCGCCGCTTCATTGATTGCGTCAATTTGCGGCTTGATCGGTTGCGAGTAGTCAAGTCCGTTCGTGTAGCACCACTGCATCATCTTGACATACGCATCATGCAGGGTGAGGTGGGGCTGGGCCTCCATCATTTTGGCGATCACACCGAGGTTAGCATTGGCCTCGGGGTTTGTCACCAGGAAAGCGTCAAGTTGTTTCGTCAGCGCGGCGGTTTGTTCGGCCTGACGCTGTGCATTCTGCTGTTGCTGCGTCAACGGCAGCATCTTCGCATCGATCATGCGACCGATTGCGTTGAGGTCCATGCCGGGTGACACACCTTCCGTCAAGAACGGCAGCGGATAACCCTTCGACTTGACTTCTTCGATCAGCGACTGAAGCGTGCGCACCGGATCGCGGACGAAGTCGGCCATTACTCGAATAGCAATGACTTGGTTCTCGGGTGTGACGGCAAGTTCGTTGGCAACACGTGACACTTCACTGACTGTGCCGACATGCTGTCGAAGTGTGTTGAGTTCCTGCTTGAGAGTTGCGTTCTCACGTGCATGCCGCTGGCCTTCTTCAAAGACATGGCGCTCAATGCCGCCACGTGCAACAATACGGCCAGTGCGAGGGTCAACAAGATCACGCGCACGATTGTTCTCAGGATTTGGCCTTTCTAACAGTCCGTCGTGTCGGACGCGATCAGTTGGTTGAGCGCCCGTTTCAGTCGGCGCAGCCGAAGTTCCTCGCGCACCACCAGTGTCACTGCCACTAGTGCCAGTATCACCGACACCGCCACCAGTGTCATCGCCAGTATTGTCATCGATACCTGGGATGTTGTTGAGGATCGTGTCTTCAGTCGATGTGCCGCTGTCGGCACTGCGTGCATAACTCATTGTAGTCTAGCTCCACTTGGTGCTGATTGCTGCGGTGGTGCTGCGCCGTTGCCTTGCTGCGCACCTCCACCTTGAGCGGCCTGTAGCATCTGTGCCAAGATTGCTTGTGGTGGTGCACCTTGTGCAAGTGCAACACCGATAGCCTTCAATACTTGCGGCGGTAATTGTTCGAGTGCTTTCGTAACCATCACTGCCATCTGCAATGGTTCACCGCCGCCCGGTGTTGCACCCGGTTGATCAGGTGAAGGTGCACCGGATGGGGAGCCTCCACCAACACCCGGTGCACCACCCTGTCCTGCAACCAATGTGTGTTCTACTTCAGCATCAATTGCAGCCCAGTCTTCCTTCGTGATCGAGAAGCTATCGAACGCTTCACTGAACATGCGTAGTGATGCCTTCAGCACTGTTGCAGGTGCTGCCTTGACATACTGCGACAGGATTTGTCCGATCTCGACCGCGTCGTGCTTCTTTGCCTGACTTGATGCCTTCTGTGTCGAACCACCGACACACAGGCACGACCATCTGTTCATGTCGGCCAACGGATCGAGCGGTTTCCAGAACTGTGTGACATCGAGGTTCGTAATCGCTTGCACGGTCTGCGGTTCCATGAAGCGTAGACATAGTTGCAGCAGTTTCCAGCCAACATCTGCGATGGCGTCCTCGATTGCGTCGAGGCGCATGTCCATACGCATGTTGCCCATCGTGCTGTAGTAGTCGATGGCTTTGTTCGTCGTGTTCGTCTTGAACTCACCACCGCGCTGTGCTTCGGATGTAGCTGCGATGCGGTCGATTGCAGCATACAGGTCTTTCTTGTCGAACAACGACGCAAAGTTTGTGCTCGGCGGCGTGATCGAAAAGAGCATGTCTTCCGGCTTCTTGCCCTCGGGCACTTTGAGCGGCGTTGCCGTCGCCCGTGGTCCTTGCAGGATTTTGTCGGCTTGATCCTGCGTTACGCCACTGTCTGGATCAAAGAAGATGTTGCGTCGTGCCCACATGAGTGCACGGCGCTTCTCATCGTTGATCTCGTTGATTTGGTCTTGTTGGTCGAGGTAGTATGACACCTCGCCCTTCGCATACATGCATGACGGATCGTCGTGGAACCACATCGGCACGAGTGGGAAGAAGTTCTGTAACTGGTATGGATCATCCCATACCCAGATCGGCCACTTCCAGTCGTTGTCGGCCCACAGTTCGAGCCGACGCGTGACCTTGTCCCACACATACCAAACCTGCGTGCGCTTGGCCTTGTCGAACGATGACTGATCATTGAAGCCGTAGTTCTTGAATGCAGCTTCCTTGTTGAACAGCGAGAAGTTGTCTTTGCCCATGTCGGTCTCGCCGCCATTCACACCGGACGTGCCACCGACCATGATGTGTGTTGGCTCGAAGATCGAGTGCACTTCTTCGGGGTTCTCAGGATTTTCTTCACCATAGACTGCGTTGATGTAATCGGTTGGCAACATGTCGCCGATCATCATCCAGTTTGCAGCAATGCCGTCAGGGTCTTGACAATCAGGATCGACCAAGACTTGACCAGCGAGACGCACGCGCACGAATGGACCGCTCGGCTGCAAGAACTCGACACGTTCCTCCAGCGCATAGAGTTTGGCCTCAATGCGCTTCATCTCGTTCACGTCTTTGGCTTCGGCGAGTTGCTGCGACAGTGTGATGATGTTCTGTAGTGCCTGTTCGCTCGATTGATCCTTCTGGACATAGCCGACTTCGAACCATGCACGGTTCATCAACAGTGTGTTCAATACGTTACGCTTGGCCTTGGGCTTGAGATTGACACCCGGTGAGCCTTTCATACCGAACAACGAGTTGATCAGCTTCTCGCCTGCACGTGCGAACTCATTGTTGTCTGCACGAACTGCTTCATCGCCGCCTTGTGTGCCCGTAAGTGTAATGATTGGGTTCTTCGCATAAAGCTCAGGAACCTGCGATGAAACATTGGAGAATACGATGTTCTCTGTCGAGGTGAGACGCTCATTGAGTTGCCGTGCAAGATAACGATTACCCGAGACCCCAACATCATGACCGTCACGATGCTCCTGCTGATCGTGCTTGTAATAACGCACGGCTTCATCCCATGCATCGGGGAGATCGCCCATCGCCTTCTGTGCGAGATCACGACGAGCGCGCCAGAGTGTGCCACGCTTGCTTGACACCGGTATTCGACTGTCCGGCATAACTTTGTAAACAGGCGGCGGCTCGACGGGCGCATCTGGCGGCACACCTGCTTCATCGTATGCGCGCTGAACACCGTCCGGCTCCTGGATATTGTCCAGTTCGAGTTTGTTTGGGTCTTCAGGAGTTGTGCCGCTCATCTGTATTCACCGGCTTGCTTGTTGTGCAGTTGAACTGCGTAGTCGTCTGCATTCTCCGGCGTATCGAAGATGCCGAGGTGCTGACCAGTCATCTCGTAATACTTCTGTGCTTGGTCAATCGGCACAATGCCGCGACCTGGGATGACAGTCGGGATCAACACTTGTTGGCCTTGATCATTACCGACAGTTGCAGACCGCACAGTCGAGATACTGCCGTTGCTGTTGTGCACGACCGGTCGCTGATGCAGGTTCAAGTTGCCAGGAACTTGCAGACCTTGTGCATTCGACGGATCAGTGTCAAACAACGACCCACTACCTGTCTGTGGAGGCGTGATGCCGCGCGACTGCATGACTTGTTTGATGATGTCGTCGAACTCGCCGCTCATCGATCAGAACCTTCCGTGGATACCGCCGCCGAACAGCAAGAACAGCACGAGTATAACGAGCAGGATACCGACGATGCCAAATCCACCGGGTCCGTAGTATCCGCCGCGGTATCCGTAGTAACCACCGCCCAATCCACCGAACAACAGTAGAATGACGATGACGATTATGATTAAGCTCATCTGTGCCTCGGCTTCGCTTGTCTACGTTCTTCGCGTTCGATCTCATGCCACGCTAGATACGCGGGCGGTGTGTTCGGCTTGCCTATATACCGAGCGAGCTTCGGTCGCTGCGTCATCGCGTATTTCCACATGTCCATCGCATGGTCATTTCGGTCGGTCGGCTTGTCGGTCATCTCGTCCGACGTGTCACGCTTGAAGTAATACTCGGTGATCTCGTCAATGAACCAGTCGCACTCAGTGCAAACGTAGAAATGCGGCGCAGGACTTACTGCGGTAACTACATGCTCGTGGTCCGGCACCGGCGTCAGGTATTGCCAATTCTTAGCGACACCGGAATTGATGTCATTGTTCCCGCGCTGCATGTCAATGCCTTCATCCGCGAACAGCTTGGCGACGGTCTCGCCGACTGTCTGCGAGTTGCCGGTCTTGCGTCGAAACAAGTCAGGATCGGCAAAGATCGGCGTTGTGAGTTCTTCGTCGCTGATGTTATATAGGTTACGAATGCGTTTGATGGACTCGGCAGATTGTGCGACAGTTTGTTCACGAACGCGGAACCCGTCCATGAGGACAATATTGTTGTCGTCATCAGCGAAGAACAGTCCGTAGCAACTGTGTCGCATGAGGCCATGATCGTAGCCTTCGATCCACGTCGGTCGATACCCAGACATGCGCATCTCGCGCAGATACTCGAACGCTTCATCGCGTGCGATGCAATGCACAGCTTCATCGAATGTCGGATAGATCAGACCGGAGAGTGCACCCCAATGACCATAGACGAAGCGATCACGCATACTACCCGTGTAGGTGGACAACATCGTCTTGATGTAATCTTCGCCGACGTTATCCACGTTCTCGTATGTGCTGCCCTCGAACAACTCGACTACAGGTGTCGGTCGCCCGTTAGTGAGGACAGCCTTACTGTCCGCGTCCACTTGACAAATCAACTTCGGATTGATGAGGCCGCGCTTGTAATCGTGCAGCGGCTTAATGATCTCTCGATAGCACCAATTCCGTGTTGGATTGAGAGTGGCGATGAACCAACGTGGTCCGACCTTCGGCATAGATCGGTCATTTCCCTCGTATGTTGCTCCACCGCGCAACCGACCGATCAAGTCCATAAAGTCTTTGTGGCTGAACTCGGGGTCTTCCAACTGATCTACAACGATCCAGTCATAGGTGGCAGACAACAAGTTCGACTGTGCTTCTTCTTGGTCACGGCGACGCTGAGCTACATACCGGAAGTTAATCGTCGTGCCGTTCGTCAGGATGATTGTGTTATCATCTTTCGTGTAGAGGCGCTTGATCCAGTGACGCGGGCACCATTGCATAAACTCACGACGGATCGTGTCGTTCAGCTTTGGATACGTGCTGCGAGCGATGAGACCATTGCAACCGGGATATTCGATCGCGAGTTTCAGCGCCTTCACGCAGGCGGCGGCGGTCTTACCGTTGCCGTAACCGCCGCCGATGACTTGTATCTTCGCACGTGATTGATGGAACCGGTCGTGCATTCCACCTTCAGTGATGCGATAGCGTTTGTTAGCCACTGATGCACCACTTTCGTGCACGCGAGCGCCCGGTCGAGCCGTTGATCAGTGTCTCGACCTGACCGTGTATCCACTCGTGCGATGCAGCAGCAGCAGTGACGCCGACAGACTTGGCCGCAGCGAGTGCACCTTCCGTGTATGACGGATACGAGATGTCATTGCCTGTGATCGCCAGCACGTTCGGATCGGTGAACGTGAAGTGATACCGTGAGTTCGTCAAATCCCACGAGTCCTTCCATGTTGCACACCACGGCGCAGTCTTCGCTGGTCGCAAGTTCTGTCGATACGGTGTGCTGATTGCACGCACCCAACCGGACTTGCCGTCAGTTCGACCGATCGTGTTCTTCGCTTTCCACTCGACGATGGGTTTCCAGTCAGCGAAGCCCATGCGAACTGCCCATGCGAAGATGACGAGTTCAAATTCCTCCATGTATGTCTGCGAGTATGTGCTTTGCGGTGCAGCCGGTGACTCGTCGTTGTCGCCGAATGACTTCTCAGTCGTGGCGAACAGTGGATACGGCGCGGCGGTGTTGTTGACGAAGCCGTTGAGCAACCAATCGCGGTTCTGGTTCATGTAGTTGACGAAGAACGACTTCGGCAGCATCCAGTCGGGCGTCACGTCAGGTGTTGTCTTCGCAGCCTGCATGACTGAGCGCAATGACCATGCATGCGCACGGATTGCGAACCAGATGTTGAACTCGCGACCATTCCACGGCTGTGAGATGATGGTGAACAACACGATGGCGTGCAGTTCCTCCACGTAGTATGGATCACCGGTCAACAACCACGGCAGATACGCAACTGCCGGGAAGTGTGCAGCGTCGCACTGGATTGTCGCAACGCGGTCGCCATTGTCAGGATTGAGTGCCCAGTCGGTCGGCAAGTATGGATTGGGTGAACCTGAGTTGTATTGCGATGCCTTCGGGTGTGTGACGAACGGATCGATCCATGCACCGGTTGCTTTGTCGCGCCAGTGTATCGGCAGTGTGCCACATGCTTCGCCTTGTGCGATGACGGTTGACAGGTTTGCACCATTGCAGATGTAGTCGCCCTGATACTCAGTCACCGGACCGATGTCTGGTCGCTCACCTGTGCCGGTCATTGAACCGGTGATGCCAGCGAGACCCATCGTCGTGTATGTATGCACTTGCGAGTGCGGTGTCTGCCGTGCGAGTTCTTCTTTGTAGTTCAGCAATAGCCCACGCGCAATGAGATCGGCCACGGTCTCGCGAACGGGGCGTGGTGACGAGAACCAACGCCACCGCGAGTAACCGTAGTGTTGTGGCACAGTTTCCTCATGCAGCACAGTGTCACCCTGCATGATCGTGACTTTGTAGTTCTTCAACACGCCGGGGTTCTTGCCGGACTCGATCGATGTGTTCTCGATGACGACTTCTTCACGCTTGCCGTCTACATCGGGCCGGATGTGCAGCAGGATGTTCGGCAGTGCGACATTCGCGAGTTGAATGCTGCGTTGCTCGAACTCGCCCTTCGGATCGACGTAGTTCTGTCGCACCGTGCCGACAAGTTCGTCATATTGCACGTCGAGTCCGTTGTATGCGATGCTGACTTTCAACGGCACACGCACGCCGGGTTCCGGGTTCGGATCGGGCGGATCAGGTGGTAACGGATCGACAGTTCCACCCTCAAGTGTAGACACACGTGCATCCAAGTCATCAATGTCGGTCTCAGCTTCGTCGATTGCTGTCTCTGCGACAGTCATGCGCTGTTCAAGTGCAGCAACACGTGCCGTGAGTTCTTGATCAGTCGTCGGTGGTTTCGCCATTCTGTCCTTACCTCGTCAGAGCGATCAGTTCTTCGTCAGGCATCGTGCGAGTCCATATCTTGGCACGACGAATGTAGCCATTCGGTTGCTGCACATTGGTATCTGTGCCAACAACAATGGTGCTTCGTGTCGTAGCAGGCAGCGCATAGCTATTCGCTAGACTCAACACGCCATCGAGCGCACCAGACTGTGCAGTTGGTGTAAATGAGAATGCAGCTTTGAATGGTCTACCAGTTGGGACCTCTCCCATCTGTTGGTTCAGTCCTAAATTCTCGAAGTATGCAAGTTGGTTGGCAGCCTGCACGATGAAACCAAGCTTACCAACTGTGCTGATTGCGAAGTATGTCGCGGGCTTCGACCACAGGCCCATCTGCATACCTTCGACGAACATGGTGCCTGTGAACATGGAGCCGAATGAACCAGCGGGCATAGTCAACAATTCTTTGATACGTGTCACAGCAGCGACGGTCGTAGGAATGTATGACGTAGCAAATGCACCAGCTTCTAACTGCGCAGACACAACAGAACCAGTCACAGTCAGTGTCAGTAAACCAGCCGTAGGTGTGAACGTCATCGTCACACGATTAGGCATTGCACCGACACCAACGAGCGTGCCCGTCGCTACACCACTAAGTGTGACAGTGCCTGTGCCATAGAATGACAGCGTGTATGCTGTAGCCGTGACAGTCACACTCTGTGTCACGAGTGTCGCAGCGTTCAGCAGTATGTTGATGCGTTGTTCCTCGATCAACAGACCGCGCAGCACATGTGTGACTGGATCGTATTCCCAACGTGCTACACCCGTCGCAGCAGTCTGCATCACACCAGCACTATCGAAGTATGTGGCTACAGACGCACGTGTGAATGTCATACCGGCGGGGAGTGTGCCCGGTTGCATGAAGTCAAGATCAAGTGCTTCACCTGCACCAGCAGTGAGCGATGCCATCTCATCCGGTGTCATCGCGTAGTCATACATCTGCATACGACGCACACGGGTGAAACCAGCAACAAATGAGTTGGTGATGTCCACTCGTTGATTGTTGATTATAAAGTCAGTTGGATACAGACTCGGGCCGGAGTTGTATGATGTCTCACCGATGATGCCATTCACTACGATCGTGCGCTTCGCCATGTCGATTGCATACGCGACCTTGAAGATCGTGTTCAGTGGTTGGTCGGCCTGTGCTTGGTAGATGCCACCGTAGTTGACATTGTTGTTGTGTCGTTCACCAGTAATGCGCATTCCGACGCCCGTGTTGCCATCCGTCAGTGGTGCGTATAGTTGTTCACGCTCGCCTGGGCTATTAAACACACTCGCTAACACACAACTTGCTGCACGACCAGTGATCATGCCTTCGTAGAGATACGTGTGCTGGTCTGCATTATACCAATTCGCGGCCTTCATATACAATGATTCAGTGCCACGTGAGCCTGTGTTACCGGCCTGTATGAATGAAGACGCATCTAAATTGACACCTGGCACAGCAGAGTTCGGGCCAAGATTCTCCATCTGCCACCAATTCAATGTGCCAGTGAGTGTGACATTGACATTGCCATTCGCACTGCCAACGATGTTGAACTTGATCGGATTGCCGTATGTCGCTGTGTCACCAGCATCGAAGATAGGGATTGCTGTTCCTGCGGTAACACGTGCGCTGCCTGATCCGTTCACAAACAGAATGTAGCCCTGATTGTTGGCGAGTGTTGCAGTCAGCCGTGTCCCAGGTATGTTAGATTGACCAATATACTGCGTCCTGCCTTGCTCCAACCAAACCCCCTGCGGACTCGTGCGCGGGATGATTGCAGCAGGCCCCATGCCATACGTGTTGAATGGCGCACCACTTGCATCGGTGATACTTGCGTCTGTCGTTGTAATCTGTCCAGATGTGTTGCCTTTGTAGAATGACAGCCTACGCGGAATGGTCGGTTGCTTCAGATCGAAGTCAAACACCGGTGGATCACGGAAGTAGCCTGCCGATGTGATCTGTTGTATCTGTATCTCAGACAGATGATGTGACCAATACCGGAAGTTGCGCAGAATGCCGTTGATTGGCGGCGGGCCACCACCGGACATGATTGCGAGTGTCGTTAGTGCAGTCGGTCGTGGTCCTGGATTGTAACTCGTGCCGACGACACCATTGAGTGCACTGCATAGATATTCTGCACTGACTGTGACTGCTGCACGTGTGACCGAGAATACCGGTGCGGTGTATGGCACTTGCGAGTAACCAGGCATGTTACCGGCGCTGTCCATCACCGTCGAGATCAGTCGTGGTGCTACAACATCCATCCACATCTGATCAGCATCAAGTGCTGAACCAAGTGGGTTTGATCCAGCCATGAAGATGCGACCATTGTTATTTGGCGCACCACTCAGCATGAACTCAACGAGGTATGTGCCTTCTGCTAAGTTGAGCGATGCACCGGAGCATGACAACTGCTCGACCGCGCGTGATACGGCAATGCCAGTTGTCGGGATGTAGCTACTCGGCGATGTGCCACCTTCGACTTGCACACGGAGCACAGGTGCAGTGCATGTAACTGTGATTGTGCCAGCAGTCGTAATGACCAGCGACAAGAAGTTACCGGCTGTTGCACTACCAAATCCTGTGCCAACTGCACTACCCGCAGCAGCAACGACCGAACCAGTGCCCAACATCCACACAATGTATGGACCGAGTGCAACAGTGATCGTCTGTGTGACCGGTGCGTCACTGTTCAAGAAGATGTTCGTTCGTCCAGGCTCGATCAACATGCCGAATGCCGTGAAGCGCGGCAAGTTCGCAGCGTATGTCGTGTATGTCGTGACAGTCGAGCCGTCGAGATACGTGCAATTGGTCGCATTCGCACTCGCACGCGTGAGTGTCCATCCGGCCGGCAATGAAGTCAGGAATGACTCCGAAGATGTCGGTGGTGGCGCGTCAACACCGTATTCATCCCATTCAGTAGGACACGGCATGCGACCAACAAGTCCTGGACGGTATAACATCAGTCGTTCGCCAACTCTGTGATGTAGAGAAACCCGCCGGCTACGTCCTGAATTGCGCGGACTTGTTCACCCGGGCGCACCCAGAAGTATTCGGGTAGGTTGGCGGGCATGAACATGGCAGGTGAGAGTTGTCGAACAGTCGTTGGTGGCGGATTGCCGAACGATACCCAACATGCGACAGTCGAGACGAGTCGGATGTGCAGTGTCAGTTGTGGCACGAAGCCTGCGGTGCCATCCTCACCGTAGTATGTCGGCTGACCATCCGTCTGCTGCAACACGCTGAACGGTGCGGATGTGTTAGCTGCTGCACCGACCGTGACAACCTGCGTGAGATACGGTCGTGCTGCCTGCACGATGTTGCCGTAGCGGTCTTGCTTAACTGTCATCGGGCAACTCCATTTCGATCACTGGTGCAACTTCGTCTTTGTTCTTCCGAACGACCTCAATTACGAGGCCACCTTCCATCCTGTGTCGGTGTTCTACGATGTCCACCGGTCGATGTCCTGCGCGATCAAGGAAATCTTTCGCTGCGCCGACTTTTTCCGACCGCGATCCGTTGTGAAGTGCATCGACGAGGACATTCGCTGCCGTCTTCGCATGTTGCTGGAAGATGTCGCGGACATTGTCTGTCTGTGCGTCGAGGACAGACTGACAAACGGCGTCGAACATGAGTTGGTAGGTCTCACTTGACCGGACGCGGTCGAGTTGTGCGTCGGTGATGCCAAGTGCCTGACCAATCTCGTAATCATCAAGTCCAAATAACGTGTATGAGATAATGACACTGCATGCGTTGGCGTTGCGGATGTTGTCGGGGATGTCGGCGATGTGTCGCTTCGTTCGGATGAATAACTCGCCGGCTTGTGTGCCGACTGTGCTCTCTGGGCTTTCTTGCGTCGTCGATGCAATTGTGCCACCTGGCGTGCGAACGTGTCCTCCCGGAAATACGAGTTTACCGTTGGCCAGTCGCAGTGGGGTAACGTTGTCCGGTGTTTGGTCATTCGGTGGCTCGTCGCTCATTCTTTTCTCTCGCCTACTTTGCCTCTGCGTTGTTGAATAACTTCGGCCATCGTCACAGGCGGTTTCGATGCACGCGCACCGCGGTTTGCACCTGTTGCTGTGTTCTTTGACACCTCACGCACGGGAACGAGGTTCTCGTTCTCGTTTGGTCGTGCTGTATCGGTTGGACGACCTTGCGAAATGTTGACTGTGCGTGGAACACTTGTCGGTGGTGGAACAGGCGATGCAGGTGCAGGTGCTGGCATCGGTGGTGCACCGGGGATGTTGAGTGGTTCACCGTGCAATAGTTGATTGAGCCAATACTCAGCAGGGATCGGTGTCGATGGTCCACTCGCTGGTGCTTGCATTGTTGCACCACGTGGATTGACGAACCTCGTCGGCATCGGTTGTGGCACAGGTGATGCGGGTGCGGCTGCATTCGCAGGCATCGTGTTCGGTTGCATGATGATTGGCGAAGTTTGTCCAGGAGTCGGGATCATCGATGCAGGTGCGACACTACCGAGCGGCATCGTCGGATTGCCGAGTGTCACATTCGATAAATCAGTCGCACTCGGCACAGCATTCATCAGTGGTGCTTGTGTCGGTTGCACAGGTGATGGACCAGCAGGTGGCACGTTCTCAGTCTGACCTGTTCCCATCGTAACATTCGGTGTGATCGGTTGCTGCGGCCGTGCGATGTTACCGCCGCCAGCACCACTCGTGTTGCCTGACATGAACGGTTGCGGCGGAACACTGACAGGTGCTTCGACAGGCGTATCGGCAGGAATGTTGAACGGATTTTCTTCTGGTGGTGCATTCGGTCGTGACTGTTGTGCAGTCGGCACTGATTGTGTCGGCGCACCCATCGGTTTGTTGTTCCACGGGGACTGTTGCGTGCGTGATTGTGGTGTGCCGAACGGTTTGATACCGGGTTCACCCGTCGGTGGCATCGGTGATTTGCCTGCTGGTGCACGACGCGGTTGCGATACATTCGGTCTACCGCCGGCACCAGTCGCAGGTTGTGTCCACGGACTCGGTTGTGCAGATGGTTGCGGTGCACCAGTGCGCATGTTCGGCGGCGGTGTCGTCGGCGGTGCAGAACCGGGTGGCGGTGCGTTCTCAATGATCGCCCGTGCAATGCCGGGGAGATTGCGCATCAACAATGACGGAATGGATGCCGTGCCTGCAAGTCCACCGGCGATGTTGCCAGCAGTCTGCATATCTTCCTTCGCGAAGTATCCAGGCGCAGTCAGCGTGTTCCACATTGCCTCGGGTGATGTGCGTGATGCATAGATGTCACGACCAGCACGGAGCAATCCATTCAAGAACCCACCTTCGCCATACTCAGGATGCATTGCACGCATTTCTTCGCGCGTAGCGACTTCTCGACGGAGTGGATCAGGTGGAAATGCTGTGCCTTCGTAGCTACTCATGTCAGATACGTTCGGGTCTGTTTGTCCACCGCCAGTGTATGAAGTCGGAGGACGCATCGGTGCTTGCGGTGCCGGTGTTCCACCGAGTGCGTTCTTCACTGTGTTCACAACACTCATGATCGCACTTGTGCCACCGTCGTCTACTGCACCTACATTCGGTGTAGCTGGTTGCTGCAACTTGCTAACATCACCACGTAATTGCGGTGACGGCTCAGCAGGACCATTCATCGTTGGCAATTGCGGCGCTGACTGTGATTGTGCAACTGCCGGCGAACCCTGCCGCGCCTGCGGCGCTGTTTGTGTTGTGTCGTAACTTGTTGCACGACCAGCAGCCGGTTGCATCGCTTTGTCGAGTGCACTGCTCAACGGTGTAGCCGGTGTCTTCGGCGGCATTGCAACTTCATTGAGTGCACCGACCGAACCAGTTTGCATCTGCGGACGACTTACTGCGGTAAGTGGTCGAGCACGCGGTGGTGCCGGTGGCGGACTCGCAACTCCCGGATCACCATACGAGCTAATCGGCTCCATTGCACGAAGGCTACTATTCTGGGTATCCAACATTCCGGGGTTGATCTGAAGACCCCTCAATACTTCGCTGATATTGGGTCCGGTCGGCTCGCGATTGAGGCCCCGCAGGTAATTGGCGATCTGGGTCTGTGTTTCGGACATCGATTACTCCTTCACGCCAACTACTGCGAGCGAAACGACTCAGAAATACTGCGACACGCTGATCTGAGCCTTCGAGCCGCCGCCGATTGTGCTGATGTCGGCAGGATATGCTGCTGGGCCATGTGTTCTGTTGAGCAGTGCAGAGAGATTGTTGTCGTCGGTGACTGTATTGGTGCGATTGATGTAATTGACCGACTCGATTGGCACAATGCCACCAAGGTTCGCACCCGGAACGTTGGTGGGGGCACCAACAATTGGTGCGACGGGGTCGAGACCGGTCTGTGCCTTGACCCGCTTGAACGATTTGGTAACAACTGCGCCGGGGACAGCACCGATCATGCTGATGAGCAGTAGTCGGATGGCTTGATTGGACTTGCCCTGGAATAGATTGGCAATTCGATTGTCATCTTGTGTCAGTCCATTGAACTCGACACGACCACTTGTGTTCGAGAGCACTGGATTGGGATTTGGTGCTGCAAGTGTAGACGGAACACCGCCGAGTGTCGGCGTCCATCCTGTGAATGCAGGTCCGTAGACATTGTTGAGACCAGCGGTGCCATAGCGAGCCATTTTGCGACTCCATGTGTGCGAGCATGCACACTGAGCGGATACTTGCAATGTGTCAAGCTAATACAGCATGCGTATATACAAATGTAGGGCCACACCATGTGGGGACTAGGGGGGTGGGGCTTGACACAATGTATTGACACCATACACATACATACAATGCATACATACATACATACAATGCAACACACCGACAAACAACAGCACACACGGCGGCGTAAGCACACGCATCATGGGATTGGGGTCGGGGGACACAACCCTTGTGCACCGTAGCCGTCGCCAGCATCACAACTGCGGCGTTTTGGGATCACCCGGGGGGACTGGGGGCTACATGTGATGCACGGTGACGGTCGCAGTCATGACATGTGCTGTCGGGCGCAAGAGTTCGTCCATACCCAACCCTACCCAACCCCTCGCCTCGACCCATGCCGTTGCTCGTGCCTATGGACTGTGGTGTGGTGTGTAGTGTGTGTAGTGTGTATATGCACTTGTGTGTCCACACACATGTATGCACAGTGTATGCACATTGTATGGACGCACACTTGTATGCATGCATGTATGCACAGTGTGTATGCACAACACTGCGTAGTGCTGCTGACTCATCTGTTAGTGGCCACATGCACTAGGTATGGTGTCGCAGTCGCATGCATGCGTTGTTAGGACCATAGGCCGTGGTAGTCGCCCCTAGATGTGGCACTGTATGACGCTCACAGCCGCCGCATTGCAGTGTTGTATCTACAGACAACTGTGCAACAAACTGTGGCTTACACCACTTACCGCAGTAAGTCGTTGTCGGCACCGAGTCGCACGCGTAGCGGTGTGTGCGTGCGGATCGATGCATGTCGGCACTGGCACACAAACTGTATGGTTGACATACCCTACAGATAGTGCATACTAATGATGTTGCGCCGATGTGGCGCAGCTTCGTTGCCGATGTGGCAACATTGGAGACTTGCAAATGTCTATCGCCGACCGGACACCGCGCAATGTGCGCAACGCAATCGCAGCAGCAGCAAAGGCCGATGCCTCGATTGACACGAAGCCCGCAGTCACAACGGGCAACACCGCTCTAGCGTCGGGCACAGTGCCAACGCCCAACACTGCCAAGCCCGCGTCTGCTGGCGACAACGTCAATCGCCCCGCGAGCGAGCGCGCGCTCAATATGGCTGATCGTGCGTTCGTTGAACTGGACAAGGCCGACACCATCCTGTCCGGTGGACAGCAATTGCTGTCCGCTGCAATCGTGGATTACTGCCTCAATACCGTGAAATACTCGCTCGCTGACATGCTGGCGATCGCACGTGATGACGTGAAGCACAGCAAGACGACACTATGGGCAAAGTTCAAGCAAGACATGGGACGCGTCTTTGTCTATCGCGATGGCGCGGGCGCAGTGCCGAAGCTTGGCAGCAAGCCCACACTGATTGAACAAGACGCACACAAGATGGCGATGGATGCATACGCCGCACGTTACAAGGCGTGCGGTGACGCGTCTGAGCTGGCGGTGTGTGCCATCGTCAATGGTGCCGTGATGGCTGACTTCAACGGTGCATTGTGGAATTTCCGCGCGCCGATGTATCTACCTGCCGACATGTCGCTTGCCGACCCTAAGACGGCCAAGACGCGTTACACGATGGAACGCAATCAGTATATCGCCACCATCGCGCACGTGCCCGTTGGCGACAAAACTGTGGACAAGCCCGCGCGTGTTTCACGTGACCGCGCCGCGTTTGTTCGCATGGTGTCGCACAAGTTCAAGCTTTGGGACCATGCGCCAAAGGCCGACACCGCACAGCCGGGTGAACAGCGCGCGCCGCATCACAACGACACTGCGCCGAAGCCCGATGCGACACCGGGTAACACGCCAGCGTCCACAACTGGCAGTGTCGGCAATCTCCCGGCAGTGCCAACGACTGGCATGGTTCCGGTTCCGCCATCTGGACTGGCGCCGATTGTGCCCGACGCGAGTGCAACGGCGAACCCCGACGTAGATCGACGGAACAATCCAGCCGATGTTGCCGCCGCGTCGCACACGTTGGCAGCAAACTGCAACATCATTCGCACCACACTGCGCCAGTCGTTGGGCGTGACGAACCTGCGACAGGTCACGGCCAAGCCGGCAAAAGAGATCGCCGACAAGATTGGGCCGCACACGTTGGAAAACGACGCGTGGCAGACAATCGAAGAAATCGGCATCATGTGGGCGACACTTGTCGGCATCAAACTGCCGGCCGAGTATCTCGCCAGTGTGGCGAAGGCGCAGACCGAGACCAAGATGGGCAACGCGACACTTTCCACGCCCATTCCGCCCGCAAGTGTGCGCAACGCTAAGCCGGTCGAGGTGCGGCGTGCACCGCGCAAGGCGGCGAAGGGTCGCAAGCGGGCAGCGTAGGACTTACTGCGGTAAGTTCACTCGGGCGGTGTGGAAACACACCGCCCATTTCTTTTGGGAGCATGACATGAGAATATCAAACGAGCCGAAACAGTGGACAGGCAAGGCGCCGACACACTGTGACTTGTGCAAGGTGCAAATCGCCGACGCGTTCAGCGATCTAGCAACGGAATTCAGTGGACGGTGGGCAATCTGCTGCGACGATTGCGTCACGCTACACTCACGGTATCCTGATAAGCCATACGGTGTAGGCCGTGGGCAGCGTTACAAGCGCGTGATGACAGCGAAGCGCGTTGTAGTCATGCTGACCGGCGAAGAAATGACGCTGAGCGACAGCGCCAGGGTTCGATGGGTCAAGTCGGCAGGCTAAGACAATCAGGCGGTGCACTTCGGTGCACCGCCCTTTTTTTGTCCGCAGTTTGGCGCAAGCGTGAGCGAAGCGAACGGCAGGGACGAGCATGGCACAACGCCAGCGCGCACGCCGTCGCTGGTCGCTCGCATGTGCACGCACGGTGCAGCGGTGTGGTAATGCCGAACGCGCAATGACTTGACTTAGCACCCGGTTGTGCTACTATATAATTGTGATGGTGAAGCAACGCCACACAACAGACATGGAGACACAAGTGAAGAAAGAGCCGATTGGTTACGCGATGGTGCCTGCCGATGTGAGCCGTGCACCACGTCGCATGCCGACAGCGCCGATGAATGATGCAGAAGAAGCATCACGCTACATTAGGGAGCGCGACCAGATCGAGTGGACGGATGGCTTCGATTGCGCAATGCAGCGCAAGGACTTGACGATCGTTGCAACGCGTGAGTTCGCCGCCGGATGGATGGCCGGTCGTCGCATGAGCAATGAATTGCACATGCGAGGCTACATCGCGACGAAGCGTGACGACGCATAGGACGATGAACGATCCGCTGCAAAGCGGAGGCGGTGTGCTTCGGCACACCGCCTTTTTTCGTATCTACATTCTGGAGCGACAGACATGCCCGACGAAGTGAAACGTAACAGGCCCAATCTGCGCAACGAGGGTCCGTATCTGCCGAAGAAACACTCTATTGCGAAGTTCCGTGGCCTGGGTCGTGTGGAGGCGCAACAGGACATCCGTGACGCCATCAATGAGAAACGCCGTGCGCTCGCTGCTAAGATGAAGCTGCGTTAGGCTCGGCAAGTTACTGCGGTAAGTCGGCGACGCCAGTGCCGTCGCTGGTCGCAAGCCCGTTACTTCATGAGGAGCGCAACAAAATGCCCGAGTATGGCATACTATCTCCGACGGACATCTTCTGGGCTATCGTGTGCCTAGTCGTGTTCTTGTGCATAAGGACAAGGTGATGACATACGACGAACGCATCGCCAGGCGCATCCGGCTGGCATTGTGTGACAGCATACCGGTGCAGCGTGCAACGCATGATCAACTGCTGAGTGCGTATGCATGCTGGTGCATCGAGGGATCGTTCGATTGGGACTACCTCCCGAGGTTGCTCAACACCACGACGCGTCAGCTCGTGTGGGCACGACTTGGTTACACTGATGTAAGGAGGGTTGCATAATGCCGAAGGCTGAGCATGACCCGACACGTTACAATCGCGTCGGTCGAGTGACTGCCGGGAGTAAGTATTCCGGCTATCGCACACAGATGATCAACGGCATACACTTCATGCTGCATGCAACATCGATGAAGGACTACGACTACCTTCGCAAACGCTACTTCGAGGCGCAGGCGAATGCAATCGGTTGGGCAAGCAGGGACTTGTGATCATCCGCATGACCATCATCATGCTCGCCATTGCAGTCGAGGTGATCGTGTTGTGCGAGTGGTATAGCCCGTAAGCTTGACATAGCAACGAAAGGGGTGTATAATCAATCTTCTTCGTCGCGCAGCGACAAGTAAGTAATCAAGCAAGTAAGTAAGCAAGCAAGTAAGCAAGACTTACTGTAGTAAGTTGTAATCATGAGGTGATGACATGGGTTTGTTCGATAACCTGAAGACAAATGATGAGGCTAAGGCGATCATCCGTCAGAAGATCGAGGACTTCGACATCGAGACGACAATGAAGTCGCTGGTGACGGTCTTCTCGATCATGAAGAACGAGCAGCGTGCAGACATCACAATAGACTTCATCAATACAGTCGAGGGGACCGCGAAGCAGTTCATCAAGTCGTTGTTGGTGATAGCGATCGACCGTGCAGATGCGAGCGAGATCGACGTAATCGTAGACAAGGCGCGCATACTCGCCGAGACCGGTGAATGGTTCAGCAACCTGCGAATATTGATCAAGCATGCGAGCGAGCGTGATCCAGAGAACGGTGTGCACGGTATATTCACGAGCGACAAAAAGTCGATGAACGCGTTCATGGAAGAAACACGCGTGTTTCTGATGAAGAACATCACGAAGCGTGAGGCACGAAAGCGGCGCTGACCACAGACAACACTTCCATGCGGCCCAGGGTGTGGTATCATCCCTGGGCCTTTCATGTTGGAGGTGTAACGTCATGCCTACGTTTACCTGGACACAGTATCCAGTCAGTGTGTTCAACACACACTATCATTGCGGTGATCCGATACCTGCAATCAACGACCTCGGCTTCCTATACATCGAGCCGGAGGAAGGATACATCCCCGTCGAGGGAGGAATTGCCGGTGAAGACGACAGTTCGCTCGTCGATACGGTGTATTCGATGGAGTATTGCGACGTAGATACAGGCAGTGCGCTGTATCATGCGTGGCACAGACAAGATCGCAATGCATCTGTGTGCTTCGAGTGTGATCAACTCATGACAATCGAACAGTTCATGCAGTTGCCATTCTGTGGCGACGGATCGAACATCGGTCTACCGGTTGCGGTCCCGGTGCCTGAGCCTGACCCACCACCGCCGTGAGTGCGTTCAACTTACCACAGTAAGTCATGGAGGACAGACGACATGCCAGTATGGACTGAAGTGCAAGCCGGCGACATGCAGCGTGAGCAAGAGAACGCATACTTGTTCCGTCGTTCGGCGAGCAAGGAAGGTGGATGGGCAATGTTCTGCACACCTGTTGGTTCACCCGGCCCAATCACGCCTGAGTTCAAGGGCGAGGTGTATGCACGTGCGACGAACAGCGTCGAGTGGTATTGCTTGGGCATGACGATGCCTGAGTTCGATGCACTGACGCAGGAAGAAGTCGGCGTATCGACTGATGATGGCGACGGAGCAGCGACCGAAGCACCGATCAATATCGATGTGCCGCTCGTGACGCAGATCGGCAGCACATGCAACTGCACAATGGGCAATTGGGAGAACGAGCCGACCGAGTATCACTATGAATGGACGCTCGACGGTTCGGCTGTCGGTGACGACTCACCGGATTACTTCGTGCAGATGGGCGATGCCGGCAAGACACTGTATTGCATCGTGTCAGCGGGCAATGCAATCGGCATCACCGACGCACCATCGTCGAACGAGATCACCATCACGGAGTAGCGTCATGGCGAAGTTCCCGAAGCGAGCATCGTCAGGCGCAGGCAAGTTCCCACCGAAGAAAGGAGCATCGAAGAAACAGACACAACCGAACAAGTTTCCTTCCCCGAAGAACCAAGCGATACAGCAGGCTCCCGTCTCCCAACCGGGGCCTGCAATGCAATCGACTTCACAAATGGGGGCAGCATTGCCTCCAGCACCGATGAAGCGAGGCATTTACTAACAACTCAGCGCCCCGGATCAACCGGGGCGCATTCGTTTTGACATGAGGATACCGAACACATGGACAAACCAATCCGCCCGTCCGGCGCAACACGGATGGCGACGACGACCTTGTATGAGCGTGATGAATGGATGGAGATCACACCCGAGGTGTATGATTTCTTCATCATGCATCCTAGCCAACCCGACGAGATGCTCGTTGGCCCGTATGGCTTCTATCATAGGCTGTTGGGTCGTGCATTCGTGTGCATCGCAACAGACACCGACACCTGGCTCACTGCGGTGTCATGTGTGAACATGACTGAGAGTGACTTCATTGCGTTAGCGAAGACCGATAAGATCGACGACGTGATCGTCGCACTTGGCTACGCACCAATGCCAACAACCCCCAAGAGTGACTGACTTCATCGGTGTCCCACACGGGACACGACTCGTTCGCATCGAGCGCGTGCAGTCCACATGGCGTGTGTGGATTGCACGTTCGCCGTGCGGTAGGTTCGGCTCGTTCCTCGACTTGCACGTCGATGGACACGTGACCAACACAACATGCAGACAGGACGAAGGCGATGAGACATTCGTTGTCCGCCCGACTGATGCAATTGCAAGCAAGGAAGGTGAGCATGGTTGACTTCATATGCGAGGGCTGTCATCGAACAGTCAGTTGGAAGCAGCCTGTTCCACAGTCGTTCATCGACAGTCAGTTCTGTCTCAACTGCATCATCACCAGTGAGACCGAGCTACAGATGTGGACTGAGATAATCAAGCCACACTCAATGCACACATTTCGAGGCATGTTGGCGATGCTCATGCGCATGGATGCATACTCGCGATCACGCTACATCGGTGACACGGCATGACCGACATACTGTGCACAGTCGTCGGCAACAAAGGCCACCAGACTACTAGACAAGGCAGCAAGGTGAGTGGCATGCTCATCATGCTACAATCGCATGTCCAACGCATCGGTCTGTCTGCGACATGGGACAAAGATACACAGATGTGGAACGTGACAATCAGCCGGGACAAACTGTTGGCCACACCGAACGAGCCGACGACTGTCCAGGTCGAGTTGCTGTGGAACGGCACACTGGAACCGTAGTGAGGACACATGCCACGTGCAAATACGCTCGACGATCTATGGCGATACGTCGATATGCAAACAGCAGACAAGTGTTGGCCGTGGAAAGGCCCGTGGGGTGGACGCACGACACACAAGATGCCCTACTTCTCTGCCGGTGGGCAAAGATGGATCGCCTATCGCAAAGTCTATGAAGAAGTCAACGGAGTCACGCTGCTAGGCAGCCAAATGCTGTGTCACTCGTGCGACAACGGGTCATTCCCTGTAGGTTGTTGCAATCCATACCACGTGGCAATCGGCACCCCCCAATCGAACGTCGATGACGCAAAGGCACGCGACCGCTTCGGCATGCCGCGTGCAACTGTGCGCATGATCCGCAAGTTGCTTGAACAAGGGAGGACGCAACAGAGCATAGCCGACATCTATGGATGCAGTCGAGAGACGATCAGTGCAATCGCGACTGGTCGCACATACCAGCATGTAGAGGATGAACCACATGACGAAGAACAAGGAAGCTGAGCCGTCGGGCAAGACAACCACGGCATCGCACTGGTTCATAGACCAGGAGGGTTTGCCGACATGACCGACATCACGTTGGATGTGAAGATCACGTCGCTTGCTGAGATCATGGATCGATTGCTCAACAACAACATGGAAGACCCTGATTGGGTGTTCGCATTGATCGTTGTGCCGACGACGCGCACAATGATCGGTGGCACGGCTGCCGTCTTGGCGAATGTGCCGAACACGGATGTTCAGCACATTCTCGGCAATGCACTTCGGTCGCTAAGTGAGGCTACCGAGTCGGGGGAGCTACCTTCAGAGCAGGACAAGCCTCCATCATTATCCTGAGTAGCTCAACGCGTTTCTCTGCTTGGTTCATGGCATACCAAATCAATCCGCCTACGAACACAGCAACGATGATCAGTAACATGACGAATGCGGGTGGTAACGAGGTGATCAGTGTTGTCGCAACCTTGGCAGTGCTTGTCGGTATATTGTCGTCGGCCATCGGCGTCTTCCCTGGCTGAGTATTGACATAGGATTGACACCTCGTTACACTTGTATACACACGATGGAGGGAGAAAGCAACGACTTTGTGGCCTGAACCAGTTACCACAGTAAGTCATGGAGCCTCACATGCCTCTCACGGACGAACAGCAGTTGAAGTGTGCACGCATCTTCGCATCGTTGTGGACTGAGTTCCTCGACGGCGATCACGACGAGACGACGCAGATGTATATCGACAGCAGTGAGCTGGTCGAGGAATTTGCAGCGACGGAGGATGACATCGTCGATACCGACTTGGAGGTCGGCGACACGATGCAGCGTCTCAATGCAGACGGCGAGGCAGTCATCACGTTCGTCGAAGAAGCACGTGCATTCGACATGATCCCGGAGGAAGACCCATCATGAGTAGGTTACAGAAACTACATGACTTGTTGCTCGATCGTGATCTGTGGCCGGAGTGCTTCGAGTGGGACTACAGTGAGCCATCACAGTGTGCACTCGGACTTGCATACGAGGCAGACATGCTCGGTGACACAGAACTACTTGAAGTAGATACCTGCGCTTGGTTGTTCGATCTCGATCCAACAACGTTCAGTGCGATCTTCTTCACACCAACGCCCGGCGGCACGTATCAGGAGACATCACCCGAGATGGTCGCACTGCGCATTCGTCAGTTCCTTGAAGGAAAGGAGCAACCGCATGCATAGTCCATTCGATCAGTTCAACACGGCGGACAGTCCGCTGTTGTTTCCCGTCGGCCTGCGCAATGCAGGCTGGCAGAAGCGCGACGGATCGTATGAGAACATCCCCGCCAATCGTGTCATCGTGCGACTGACGCAGGATGGCACGTCGGCGTTCCCACTCAGTGTTGTGTCATCGACATACAAGCTCGTGCACAACAGGGAGTTGTTCAATGCGATCGAAGATACAATGGTGGCAACGCTACCGACGGCGGCACTTGCTGGCGTCCAGGTCAGTGACAAGATCGCATACCACGGCCGCAACTGCTACCGGGAGTATGTCTTCCCCGGAATGCGGTGTGACATTGGGGCACGGAGCGACATTGCATTTCGTATCGTCGGACAGAATAGCTACGGAGGTGTGGCACTTCGCGTCCTCAGCGGAGCAATCGAGTTCTATTGTTCCAACGGTGTCGTGCGTGGGCAGTATGAGCAGTCATACCACCGACACACCGCCGGGCTGCGTATCAAGCGGATCGAACACGTGCTCAAACATTCGGTGGAGCAATTCTGGAAGGACGCTGAGACTTATCGTGAGTGGACGAAACGACCGGTGAGACATGAGAAGGCGATGGCATTGTTCCATGCCATTGCGAACTCACCGTCGTTCGAGGATGCACTCGGCAACCGCTGGGTGATCGAGCGTGAGGAACGAGGCTCGACCGTGTGGTCAGTCTTCAGTGCAATGACATACTACAGTTCACACAATGAAGGCGAGTTCGCAAGTCGTGCCCGCGAGGAAGCCGTGCCTGCGAACATGATCAATCGTGAGTTGATCGTGAGCAAGTGGCTGCAAACACCGCAATGGAGGGAACTGATCGATGCGTGACGCTGATCTAGCAGCATGGGATTACTTCACAACGCACATGGCTGACATACGTGCAGTCGTCGAGATGTTCCGTGAAGGTGCGCCGCAACCGACTGCCGGTATTGAGATCGCACTTGGTCCGCCGGTGCCGGGCTTCACGATGGAGCAGTTCGACGACGCAATCAAAGCACGCGACATGAACCTGCTGTATGACATGATGAACCATGCATGGTTGCGTGCACCTGACGAACGCTCGGTGTATCGCATCCCTGGGTTCAAGGAGATGTGCAACTTGCTCGACGGCACAGTGCCCGGCTTCATCGCCGAAGATGATGACGATGATGAAGATTGCTGAATACTTGACATAGTGTATCAATCTGCTACACTATACTTGTGTTGCAGTGATTTGGTATCCCACTAGCAACACAGTGGGTCGGTCGGTGTCGCTCCATACGGCGCCGACCGACTTACCGCAGTAAGTTCAACCACATGGGAGAAGCCGATGGCTACGACCAAGTTCAGTGCGACAACGCTACGGAACAAGATCAACCTAGCGGTGACGCATATTGGAACTACGAACGGAACGAAGCGACCGACGACTGAGAAGACGACTAATCGGTCGGGCATCGCGTATGACTTGGCGGTTGCAGAATTGGTTAAGAACCGCGCAATGTCGATCTATCGCAGTGCAGTGAAGGCTGCGATCGAAGCCGGCATCATGTTCGATCACACGAAGAAGCCACTGACGCATGGTGGCATCTTCAAAGAGTTGTTCCGCGACGACATCGTGCACGTGTATGTCAAGACGAGCGAGCCTCATGATCGTGTTGACATGTCGTTGCTGCGTGACATCATAACGAGCAAGTTCAAGGTCGGGTTCACCGACTTCGATCTGGCCGTGCGTGCAGCGACGAAGAAATCGAACCCGCCGCATGAGTTTCATGCGGACATCGTGCAGCGTGGGGAAGACGAGTAGCAAACAGGGCCGGTGTGAAAACACCGGCCTATTTTTGTCTCTAACGCAAGGACCAAGCACATGGGCGAGGTAATCGCACTGAAACGACATGACATAGCACCGAAGCAAGACAGCCACGCCTACAAAGGGCATCGATTTGTCCTCACGTTCAAGCCGAGTTCACTCGCTGGTCCGGCGAAGTGGGATTGGTGTGTGTATTACAGGGTCGAGATGATGTATGAAGGCTCGGCGTCCACACTGAACCGTGCAATCGCTCAGGCGAGGCTCAAGATCGATCGGTTGATGCTCGATGCACACTGACGACGAAAAATTGCCTCCAGTCATCGAGGATGACGACGAGGACGAAGCAGTCGAAGTGACTGAGCTTGACGAAGCCACACCCCCATCACAAGGTGACACCCCGATCATGCGTGTCACCATCGATCTTATGGAGTTGAACGAACTAGACAACCAACTAGCCGAGTTGCGTCGTCGCCGGCTCGAACGCAGCGACATGCTGCGCAGGTTGATGGCACAACGACGTGACAACACGATGCGCACTGAGATGGCACGCTTCGAGCGCATCGTTGCACGTGTTCGCAAGATGCTGGAGAAGGCTGAGGCAGATGAGATGAAGCTGGCGACTGAGTTGAACAAACTGCGTGGGTTGGCAGTAGCAATGGAGATATGAATGCCACAATCACCGATCATCCGTGGCGGACCAGTGCGTGCACGCGAGTTGCGTGAGAACATACGCACGATGGGCTTCGAGCCTGGGACCATCCACACACTGGAGCGACTGCTCGACGAGTGGGC
>Ga0163162_10000251_pt1 | contig 48531 bp, 30 predicted proteins | sample S55metaG_FD_115310 | JGI IMG/M metagenome (GOLD analysis project Ga0163162, IMG submission 115310) | Switchgrass rhizosphere microbial communities from Kellogg Biological Station, Michigan, USA - S5-5 metaG | ecosystem: Host-associated > Plants > Roots > Rhizosphere > Soil | place: USA... | reverse complement strand
GTTTCGGGAGGGTTAGGGTGAGGGGCTTTGGGCTCCTACCGATATCAACTAACCGTCCCGCCCTTGGACTCCGCCATGATCTGCCGGATCGCGCCAACAAACGTCTCCACCGGCTGCCCGCCCGTCACCGCGTATTGCCCGTTGAACACCACCGTCGGCACCGAACTCACCCCGCGCTGCAGCCACAGCTGTTCTTCTTCACGCACCTCATCGGCAAACTCGTCGGAGGCCAGAATCGCCTCGGCTCGCTGACGATCCAGCCCGACACTTTCAGCAATCTGCACCAGTTGCCGGTGATCGGACGGATTGCCGCCATCGCTGAAGTAGGCCTTGAACAATGCCTCTTTCAAGGCCAACTGCACACCTTCAAGACCGGCCCAATGCAGCAAGCGATGCGCATCGAAGGTGTTGTAGATGCGGCTGTTGCCATCAGTGCGAAAGGCAAACCCCAGCTCGGCGCCACGGGCGCGGATCGATTCGCGATTCTTCTGCGACTGCTCCGGGGTCGAGCCGTATTTCTCTTGAATGTGCTCGGCGATGTTTTGCCCGTCAGCGGCCATTTTCGGATTCAGTTCAAACGGCTGAAAACGGATCTCGGCCTGCACTTCGTTGCGCAGGATCTCCAACGCTTCAAGCAAGCCATACAAACCGACGACGCACCAAGGGCAGGACACGTCGCTGACAAAATCGATTTTCAGAGCGGAATTCATCAAACACCTCGCAGGGGAAATCGTGCGGGAAAGTTTGCACGATACACCCCGGCCGGATTTTGTGGTGCCCCCTTCGCGAGCAGGCTCGCTCCCACATTTAGATCGCATTCCCCTGTGGGAGCGAGCCTGCTCGCGAAGGGGCCATTACCAATACCGTCCACTATCGGTTACAGCAGATTCGCGCCCACCACCGGCTCAATCTGCGCCCAGTGCGAAGTGTCTTCACGATGCGCCTGCAGATACGGCAACACCGCCGCCAGCAACGGCGCCTTGAACGCCTCCTGAAAACGATGGGCCAGCCCCGGAATCAGCTTCAACTGGCTGCCACGAATGTGCGCCGCCAGATGAACCCCGTGCATCACCGGCAACAGCGGATCCGCCGTGCCATGCACCACCAGCGTCGGCACCCGCAATTGATTGAGCAATGCCACCCGGCTCGGCTCGGCAAGGATCGCCATGATCTGCCGCTTCACGCCCTCGGGGTTGAACGCGCGGTCATACGACAGCGCGGCCTGATGCAGCAAGGCCTGCCGGTCATCCGCGACCGCCGGGCTACCCAGTGCCGCCAGCAAATCAGCATGTTGCTCCAGTGCCACCTGACGATTCGGTGCGCCGCGACGCGACAACAACTGAACCAGCGCGGCACTCGGTGCCGGCAATCCTTCGGCGCCCGAAGTGGTCATGATCAAGGTCAGGCTCTCGACCCGCTGCGGTGCCATTGCCGCCATGTGCTGGGCAATCATCCCGCCCATGCTCGCGCCCAGCACGTGAAATTGCTCGACGTGCAGCGCGTCCATCAAGCCCAGCGCATCGTCAGCCATGTCGGTCAAACTGTAGGGCGCCGACACCGGCAGACCGAGCTTGTAGCGCAGTACTTCGAAGGTCAGGTTGGCTTCGGCCGGCGCCTGACGCCAGGTCGACAGACCGACGTCGCGGTTGTCATAGCGAATCACCCGAAAGCCCTGCTGACACAGCGCGACCACCACTTCGTCCGGCCAGTGGATCAACTGTCCGCCCAGGCCCATGACCAGCAACAACGCCGGATCCGACGCGCGACCAATGCTCTGGTAAGCCAGGCTCACCTGCTGCAGATCAACGTGCTCTGTCGGCACATTGACGTCGCAACGCGCCGCCGCCCAGGACGACGATCCGAAAAAAATCGCGACCAAAACAGCCGCGACCGATAAAAAAGCCTTAACCATGAAAAACACCGAAACGCAGAACCCCAGTAGAGCGCGAGTCTGATGAAGTTTGTTCAAGCGCGCTGCCACACTTCCATGATAGTTTGATGAAGAGTGCCGAGCGGTCATGGACGCTGGTTGCAAACAATATCTATGTACCGCCATCGCCTCGCGCGATTTCTCTTGAATGACCCGCTCAGGGACGGATTCCCCGCCCCCGCCAATGCGAGTCACGCCACCATGCCCGATCGCCTTATTCTGGATGAGCTCCCCGCACCGTCACCGTTGCCAGAGACCGTCGAGCACCTGCCGAAAACGATTGATCACAGCCTGTTGCTGCAGGCCAGCCAACGCTGGCGCACCAGCAGTGTGGGTTTGCGCGACTTGTTTGCCAACAGCCCGGCCCTGCGCGACAGCGTCAATGAACTGCTGCGCCAACAACTGCAACTGGATGGCGAAAAAACCCGACTGCGCTTTGCTGCCAGCGATGACCAGCCGGAACATTTCGTCAGCCTCACCGATGCCTGTGCCTTTGTCGTTCAACAGCCGACGCTGGAAACCGATCTGGATCAGCGCTGTGACCTCACCGGTATCGGCGCAGATCATCCGTTGTATGCCTTTAAGCCCCTGCAACTCCTGGAAAAACTCAAAGCCCTCGACCCACGCAAAAGCCATGAGATTCGCTGGGCACAATGCTGGGATGCGCGAGCGCCGCGCACGCCTGTGTCGCGCCGTACCCGAGCCACGCAGCTTTACCGTGCACATTTCGAAGCCACCGCGCACATGGCTCTCGCTCACCAGACGATTACCGCGGCGCAACTCAAGACGCTGCAACTGATCATTGATTCAGGTGCTGACGCGCTGACGGTCGATGGTCAGCCCATTCATACGGAAAAACTGGCGCTGGTACTGAGCAACGACAGCAAAGTCAAACTCCCCGGTGCATGGGTCGTCAGCGTCGGCGATGTGGCCACAGCGGCTCCATTGCTTTATCTGCCCTGCAACGCCACATCGATCCAGGCCTTCAACTCACGCGCAGCAATGCAGACGTGGCTGACCCGTCAGGTATCTATCCCCACTGGACTGCCCAAGGAAATACTGCGCGTTGACTACAGCGCAGCGCTCGACCCGATGGTCACCGGGGCAAGCGATCTGTTCGCAGGTCGACACCACGCGCAACTCGACGCGTTGAGCAATACCAACAAAGACACTCCCGGGATCAAAGAGCACGGCGCGCGATCACTGATACATGTCGACCTGATCGATCATCAGCGCAGCAACGCGATCATTGTGGCGGCCCCGCCAAAACCGCTCACGCCCTTCAGTGATAACGAGATGGAAGACAAATTGCTGTTCGGCAGCTTGTCGGCCGGCATTCCACTGGCCGTGCGACAAGCAACGCTCAAACGCGAACGCGATGCGCTCGAACGCTTGCAGAACAACGACGGCGACGGTGCTCGATATCGGCAATGCAAGGAAGCCCTCAAAACGCTGGAAACCGCTGAGCAAGCCGGCGAGAGCGCCGCCTCATCGCTGCTGTACCGCGACAATGCCCTCGACGTGAGCACTTTCAACACGGCGCTCACGGCCCTGCGTCAGGCGCACCGGGATGGCTTGTATGCCGAAGGCAATCTGCAAGCGGCGTTGGGCCAACTCGACAGCGCCGAACACGATCTGCTCACAGCCGTGCTGGACAACCCTGTTGCGGCCGAACGCGACCCGGACATCACGGCAGCGAGCCTGACCTTGTCACTGACCGAAACCAAGGACGAGATTCGTACGACGCAGAGTGAACGGCTCAAAGGCGTGCTGGTGATCGGGCGGCAAGCGATGCTCTCGGACGGAGCATCGACTTCCAGTCTGCTGCTCTACTGGCCAGGCACCGGTGGGGGCCTGCAGCGCTTTGCTGATCGCCAGACACTGGAGCGCGAGGTGTTCAGGATTGCGGACCACGCCAGCGACCTGACCCTGCAACTGAGCCCGCTCACCACAGACCCGCTGCATCACTGCCTCAATGAGCTGATAACCGACTTCGAATCAAAAGCCACCCATCTGCGCGGTCAACCCGAGCAGGCGGACGCTCTGGACATTCTGCGCCAAGGCTGTCTCGCCACTGTGCAGGTTCCGCTGCACGACGCCCGAAGCCTGGCCTTTGCTCACCTGCATGAGCAGGAACGCACCGCCACCCTCGCCGACCATCGGCCAGGCTGGCTGACCAGACTTAACGAGAATGAGCGTAACGGGCTGAAACACAACATCGACGCGTATATCGCAGCGATGCGCCAAAGCCACGCCCTTATGACGCTCGCGCTGGAACCGCGTGACGACTTCACCCGCCGACACCTGTACGCCCGACTGCGCAAGGATTTTTCCCTTGAAGGCCATTTTTCCATACACGTCGAGTTCCCCGACTCGACCACCACCGAACAGGTCCCTGAGGCGGGGCCCGGTGGCATTCGCAAAACCACCGTCATCGTCCCTGGCAAGTCCCGCAGTAAAATGTCACTTGAGGACCTGGCTCAGCTGAATATCGATAATGTGCAATCCGTACTCAATGACTCGCTGTCGCAACGTCTGGTCTTCCTGCGTCTGGAGGTCACCGCGACGCATAAAAAGGATCGCTCCCGCCTGCTCAACGGCATCAACCTGAGGTATCTGCGCAAGGTACTGCCGGAACTGGATCTACCCAAGGCGTATGAGCAGAAGATCAATGAAGCATTCAGGGGCGCAAGCAGCGAGTCGGTCTTCGTCAAACAGCATCGCCGGGAAAGCCTGATCGAGCCATGGCGGCTCATGCTCAAAATACAAAGCGAGACTGCACGCCTGCAAAAACATCTCAGCCGTGAAGAGTCCGCCTTGCTGAACAGCGCCATTGATGCCAGCACCGTAGAAGCGTGGCAAGCCAACGGCAAGCGCCTGGTCCTGCTGCCGGTCGCTCTGAAAGCGGGCGGCAAGGATACCCCCGGCGAAGGGCCGGTAACCCTGTCCGGCGTCAGCCTGATCGAAGAACAGGTCAGCGGCGTCACTTTGCTGTATCTGCCAGACAGCCAGGATGGACAGTTTTTCCGCCGCTACGACAACCTTGAAGCGGCGCGCAAAGGGTTGTTCAGGTTGTGCGGGAGTGACAAGTGGATCGAGTATCTGGCAGGCAGGACGTTGCAGGGCGACGTCAGGGCTCATATCAGCCGTATCGGCCAGGCCGTGGAAAAAAACTTCGATGCCATCATTGAAGTGGGCGTGCGCTGGCCGGCAAGTACCTCGCTGGCGGCGCACCTGCTCGATGCACACATGGGGCGGTTGATCGAAGCCCATCGCGGCACGTCGCGCTCCAACGATGAACTGTTCTTCGAGCGTTATGCCCTGAAAGGTCCGCGCGCTTTCAACTACATAAAAATGGCGTTGGGGATGGTGCCCTTCGTCGGCAGTGTGCTGGCGCTGTATCAGGCCTGGACCGCTGCCAATCAGGCCGTCGCTGCATTTCTGCGTGGCGACGTGGCTGACGGTCTGGTGGAAATCGAGTCGATGCTGCTGTCGTTGGTCGACGCTTTCATGGATTTGCTCCCGGGCGAAGCAGTCGCCTCGACTCTCTCGCGCACCACCCGCGCGTTGACTCGGGCGCGCCAACTTCACGCGGTGGTCCGCAACGTGGCGGCATTGCAGATCAAATCGCAGCGTCACGCCCGGCATGTGCTGGCGCGCTTCAAGGATTACGAATATGAAAAGCCGATTTCCCTGGCAGGCACAGAACCCGCCAGCCACGGCCTCTATCGCGGGATCTACCGGCATGCCGACGGCGATTTCATTGAACGTCAGGGTCGCCTCTACCCAGTGGAGCTGAGCCGGGATTCGCGCAGCTGGCGTCTGTCCGGCAACTCGCGAAAAACTTACAAGCAGCCGATCGCACTGGATGAAAACGGGCACTGGGACACCTGGTTCGGCGTCTACGGGGAGCCCCTTGAGGGCGGCTTGGCCGGTGGCGGCAACGTCGCCGGGCGTGTAGCCGATACGCTGGATGCTTACTGGCCACCGGCAATTCGGCAGCGCCTGCCGCGCTGGCTGGTGGATCGAAACTTCCGCCGTCACCATCAACTGACCGCCGCCGCTGACGATCTGGCCGACCAACTGCAGGCCCGAGGCGCAAAAAGCGACCTGGTACTGAACGCCTACCGCGCCGCCTCGGTAGCGGAGCGCCCAGCCATGTGGCCGGCGGTCGAAGCTGCCTGCGTTGGCGATATCAACATAGCCGAACAGCGTTACCAGACATTGACCGAGCTGGCTGATCTGACCCATGGCAGAAAGCGCAGGGAAGTCGCCGCTATGCAAAGCAAGACCGCATGGCTATTGACCGATCGCTATCGGCGGCGCGCAGTTCACGCATCGCACAATGTTCACGCCATGACACTGAAGATCAAAGAGCTCAAGAAGGTACGCGATGCTCTGCCAGACGGCACACTGGCCCGACGCCTGGAAATCATGGAAGAGATACGTGTCTTGCGTGTCGAGATCGTGAAAAAGCTCGACCATATGGAAGGGGTCAAGGAGCAGGTCAATCAATGGTATGAACGCATGCTTGCCAAAGACCGGCCGAAGATGTCCGCACTCGTCGACAACATCAACGTTCTGCAAAGCGATGCATCCCTGCTGTACCTGAAAACCTCGCAACGCCTTGAGATCGTCAAGAAAGCCGGCAGCCTCGATGATGCGTCGTGGCTCTATCTGCTGGAACTGGCGGAGCCACTTCGAAATAACATCGACCGCGTCCTGTACAGCCAGTACGACCTGCCGAACATTCTTGGTACGGTCGCCCAACGTAACCAGATTCTTCAAGAGTGCGTCGACGTCTGTGTCCAGTACCGTCGCGAGATGGCCGCCTGGATCGCCAGCTACCCGCAATTCTTTCATCTGGAAGTGGTCGAGCCATTGCTGGAAGGCATTGACCGCCTGGCCGATCGGGCGCGCGCCGGGATCAACAAGCCGCCCGGTCCAAGGGTTGCGGGACAACCGCTGCAGCGCGTGTTCGTCACGGAAGACAATCAACTGCGCCATGGCGTCGAGCAATGGGACAGTGCGACCCAGACCCGGCAATATAAAAGCACCGGGGCTGGTGGCCATGAAGAAATCTGGGAACAAGGCGCCGATGGCAGATTACGTCTGACCAACCCGCAAAACATCGTAACCCGTTCGCCCGCCGCGTTGAGTCTGGCCAAGCTGCTCACCGAAGCACAGCAGCGTCTGAGTAACGTGGCAGCTTACCGCGCCAAAGTGCAGAGCAACGCCGACCGGGGCATGCTCCCTGTCAACCTCGAACACATGATGACCAGCCAGGCAGGCGAGCTCAATAGCCGCGCCAATCGCATCGCCGCCAAGTCGGCAGAGCAGCCGATCATCCAGCAATTGCGCAATCAGGCCGCAGAACTGCTCGTAGAAGGTCGTGCCCTGCGCACCCAATACTCACTGACCAGTCAGAAGCCCACCGACGGTATGCTTGATGACCTCATTGGGCAGAACGCTGTGGAGATCCGCCGACCCCTTGCGATCCGGCGCATCGCTGACCATCAGGGCCAACCGGACTACCTGCAGGAATATGAGATCTGGAACATCACGCGCGAACCTGAGCAACTGCTCTGGTACGCGCACTTCCATTACCGCTCGGCGACCCGACCTTTGCGCAAATTCGAAAGGGCTCACCTGAAGCTGCCGGCGCATCGCTACCTGACTCACGCTGACGACTCGACCCTGCTCGATTCCAGAATCACCGAACAGTCGATTGTTTTGCAGCATTTCGAAGGGATTTGAATCCACACGTGCTACTGCCCGTCGCTACTGTCAGATCTGACAGTAGCTCGGCCAGGTGTTCGCGCAGCCAATGGTTCGACGACGGAACTAAGGTTGAGCCGTTGAAACGATCAGAGAATGGCAGATAAAAATTATCTCCATAACGGCGGCTTCGAGACTGCACGCGTAAAAAGGTGTAATCGTCGACAGCGCTCTCAACTTGAGACAAACTCACCCTCTTTGCGTTAATCACAAGTTTTCCTCATGGAGCCATCGGTGCTTGAAATCCGTCACCTGAAAACCCTGCATGCCTTGCGCGAAGCCGACAGTCTGGTCGATGCCGCCGACCGTTTGCACCTGACGCAGTCAGCGCTGTCACACCAGTTCAAGGAACTCGAGGAGCGCTTGGGCATGGCTCTTTTCGTGCGCAAGACCAAACCGGTGCGCTTCACCAGTGCCGGTTTGCGCCTGCTGCAACTGGCCGATGCGACCCTGCCGCTGCTACGCGCCGCTGAACGGGATATCGGTCGGCTGGCCGGTGGCACCGCCGGGCGTTTGCATATGGCCATCGAATGCCACAGCTGCTTTCAGTGGCTGATGCCGACCATCGACCAGTTCCGCGATGCCTGGCCGGAAGTCGAACTCGACCTCGCCTCGGGTTTCGCTTTCGCACCGCTGCCGGCACTGGCACGAGGTGATCTGGATCTGGTGGTGACCTCCGATCCACTGGAAATCGCCGGCATCACCTACGTCCCCCTGTTCACTTACGAAGCCATGCTCGCGGTGGCCAATCAGCATGCTTTGGCGAGCAAACCGTACATCGTCCCCGAAGACTTGCTGACGGAAACGCTGATCACCTACCCGGTGGAACGTGATCGCCTCGACATCTTCACGCGTTTTCTCGAACCTGCCGACATCGAACCGGCGCAGGTGCGCACCTCGGAACTGACGGTGATGATGATGCAACTGGTCGCCAGCGGCCGCGGCGTCTGCGGCATGCCGCACTGGGCGCTGCACGAATACAGCTCGCGCGGTTACGTGAAGGGCAAACGGCTGGGGGAAAAAGGCTTGTTCGCGACGTTGTACGCGGCGATCCGCACCGACATGCTCGATGCGCCGTACATGCGTGATTTTCTGCTGACGGCCAAGGACACGTCGTTCTCGACCCTGGACGGGGTCAGCGCCGTGCGCTGAGTCACTTGTGGGAGCGAGCCTGCTCGCGAAAGCGATGTATCAGACACACAAATAGTGACTGTCAGATTGCCTTCGCGAGCAGGCTCGCTCCCACAGGGATCAGTGGAATATCAGAGTTGACGCCACATATGGATCTTGTCGAAATAGTCCTCGCCCACCCGCACTGCCAGTGGTTCTAGGCCGAACTGGATGAAGCCGCAGCGCTGATAGAGCTTGAACGCCGCGTCATTGCCGGCGGTGACGGTGAGCTGGAGCAGTTTCAGCGCCGGGTGGTTTTGCGCTTCGGCAATGGCCGCCTGCACCAGTTCATGGCCCAGGCCGCGCTGGCGAAAATCTGCTGAAACGTACATGCCGAACAGGGTCGCTTTATGCCGCGCCTTCTCGCGGGGTTCGAAGGCCAGACCAACGATGCCGGCGAGCGTGCCGCCGTCGAAGGCACCGAGCACCACGTCGAGCTTGCTGGTCAGGCGCCCTTCCCACCAACTCAGCGGCATCACCGCGCGTTCGCGCACGCTGGAGGTGAAGGCCTGCGGATGGCGGTCATAGGCTTCGAGCATCAGTTCGCGGTAAGCCAGGGCATGACTGGCGTCCAACCGTTCGATCCACATGCTCACGGCGTCCTGCGTTGCTCAAGCATCAGCCGCACAGCAAGGCCGCCGAGGACGAAGCCCATGAAATAACGTTGCAGCGCCAGCCACGTCGGGTTGCGCACAAACCATGAAGCGATACCCGCCGCGAACAGCGCGATCAGCAGATTGATGCAGAAACTCACGCTGATCTGGGTCAGGCCGAGCACGATGCTTTGGGTGAACACCGAGCCGTGTTCAGGGGTGATGAACTGCGGAAATACCGAGAGATAGAACACGGCGATTTTCGGGTTCAGCGCGCTGGTGAGAAAGCCCATGGTGATCAGCTTGCGCGACGAGTCCGCCGGCAATTGCTGTGCTTCGAACGGCGAGCGTGCACCAGGCTTCACCGCTTGCCAGGCCAGCCACAGCAGGTACAGCGCGCCGGCCCATTTCAGCACTTCGTAGGCCATCGGCACCGCAAGAAACACAGCGGTCAAACCGGCCGCCGCCGCAAACAGATGCACAAAGAACCCCGCCACCACGCCGAGCAACGACGTGACCCCGGCCTTGCGTCCCTGACAGATCGAACGCGAGATCAGGTAGATCATGTTCGGCCCCGGCGTCAGCACCATCAACAATGCGGCAGCAGCGAAAATCAGCAGGTCTTGCAGCGGGATCATGGCAAAGTCCTTTGCGGAGATGATCAGGCGATCTCGATCAGCGAGTTGCGATAAAACGGCAGGATCAGGTCGCGTGTCAATGGCGCCAGAACGACAGCAGGGTCAGTGGTCGGATCGACCCAGATCACTTCTTCGATTTCCGCCGCCGGCGTGACGTCGCTCGCGATGGTCAGCTGGAAAATTTCAGCCTGGACGGTAAACCCCGGCTCGTTGGCCGCAGGCGCCGAGAACTGGCCGAGAAAAGACGCCTGCGCCGGATCGATCCGAAGGCCCAGCTCTTCGTCCAGCTCGCGGGCCAGCGCGTGCACCGGCAGCTCGTGCGCTTCGATCTTGCCGCCCGGTTGCATGAACGCCGTGGTCCCGCGCTTGCGCACCAGCAGGGTCTGCCCTTCGGGGTTGAGCAACAGCGCGGCAGCTATACGAATGAGGTTTGCAGAAACAACGGATGCACAAGTCATGGGTCGGCTACCGGCCTGGAAAACCGCTAGGATCCCATGCCCGGCCCAATGACGTCACCTCGCCGCTCATTCGCCTTGCGCCTTGAGCGTGGCTTCAACCTCCTCCGGCACCTTGACGAAAATCGTGTACTTGCCGCCCTCCATGGCTTCGAACGCAATCAGTTTATCCACCAGCAGCGCGCTGAGCACCTTGCCGGCATTGAGCAGCAGCATGCCGTTATCGGCATTCAGATTGCGCGCCAGCATCATCCCCGCCGCCAGATCCCGAGTGGACAGCACCTTGACCGACGGATCGGCCAGCGTCACGTCGCTGAGGAACGCCGCACATACCTGAATAAAGTCTTCGACCAGATCGGGATCGTACAAACGTCCGGCGTACTGGCGCAGGTACAGCAGCGCTTCATCGCTGTTCATCTGCCGCTCGAGGATCAGACCGCGCTGCAACTCGACGAAATCCACCGCCAGTTTCAGCAAGCGTGAACCGAACGGAATGCCCTCGCCCTTGAGCCGGTCGGGAAAACCGCTGCCGTCCCAGCGTTCCTGATGATGCAGGATCAGACGCGCCGCATCTTTCATCGGGTCCAGGGTCATTAGCAACGATTCGCTCTGCTTCGGATAACTGCGATAGCGCTCGCGTTCGGTATGGCGCAGCAGATCCGAGGGCGTGGTCATCATCGCGTCGGTCCAGCTCAGCTTGCCGATGTTGTACAGCGCCGCCGCCATGGTCAGATCGCGGCTGGTAGCCTCGTCCAGCCCGTGCTGTTTGCAGTAGCTGCGCACCAGTTCGATGATCTGCCGGTTGGTCTGCTTGGCAGGTGGCAAGCGCAGATTGGCCAGCAACGAGAACACTTCAGTGCCGGTGACGTAGCTGTGCTTGAGCTCTTCGTACGCCAGATCGAGCATGTCGGCTGTCTGCTGCAGTTCGGCGGTGCGCGCCACCACATGTTTTTCCAGGGTGCTGTTGAGCAGTTTCAGCTGGTCGTTCTGCACCCGGGTCAAGCGCTCCAGACGCTGGCGCTCCTGCTCGGAATGCTGGTGCTCGAGGGACTGGCGCAGAATCAGCAGCAGCTCTTCGTCATTCCACGGTTTGCTGATGTAACGGTGAATCTGCCCGTCATTGATGGCTTTGATGATGGCGGCCGGGTCAGCATAGCCGGTGAGCATGATCCGCGCGGTCGCCGGATAACGCTCGCGGACATGCGCCAGTAACGAAGCCCCATCCATGCTCGGCATGCGCGCATCGCTCATCACCAGGTTCACCGGCTGCTGCGCGAGAATCTCCAGCGCCTGGGCGCCGCTGGTCGCCAGCAGCACATCGTAGGGTTGGCCGCGCAACAGGCGACGCAGACTGTTGAGGATCGACTCCTCGTCATCGACCAGCAGCACTGTGGGTCGATGCGCCGACATCGGCGCGGATAGCTCTTCCATGGCATGGCCTCAAGCAAACAGGGGAATTACGACGCACCGAGCCAACACTGCGCCGGTCCGCGCCTGAGTCCAAGGCTAGATGATTTTCGCCGGCATTCACGCCGAACTTTGTCCGGGGCCGAAAGCGCAGTACCGGGGAGCCGACTATGCTGAAGACAGCGCAAGACTCCATCGGCTGATACAAACAGGCAAATGGCGAGGGAAAAGGATGCCCCGGATGACCACAGCATGCCTCCCCACGGGTGGCGCGGCATGACAGCGCCAACCGTGCAGATCAATCGCCGTGTGCTGATCGTTGACGACAGCCCGGCAATCCATGGCGATTTCGCCAAGATTCTCAGCCCGGTCATCCCCGGCGACGATGGCCTGGGCGAAACCGAGAGCCTGCTGTTCGGCACCCCGTCAGCGCAGCAATCCCAACACTTCGAGCTGGATTCGGCGTTTCAGGGCCGCGAAGCCCTGGAAAAACTCGAAGCCGCACTGGCGCAAGACCGTCCCTACTCCATGGCCTTCATCGACATGCGCATGCCGCCGGGCTGGGACGGCCTGGAGACCATCGAACGGCTGTGGCAGATCGACCCCAAGCTGCAAGTTGCGCTGTGCACGGCCTATTCCGATTATTCCTGGGAAGACATCGACCGACGTCTGGCGCTGAACGATCGGTTGCTGATCCTGAAGAAGCCCTTCGACGCCATCGAGATCCGTCAGATGGCCAGCGCCCTCACGGTCAAATGGCAGATGACCGAAGACGCCGAGCTGAAGATGACCCTGCTGGAAGCTGCGGTGCAGGAGCGCACCCGGGAGCTGTCCGATGCCAATATGATCGTGCAGAACAGCCCGACCATTCTTTACCGTTTGCGCGGCGAACCCTCGTTTGCGCTGATGTATATCTCCCACAACATCACCCGTTACGGTCATGTCGCCGCCGACCTGGTGGGTTCGCCCGACTGGGCACAGGCGCTGATTCATCCGGACGATCAGGCGAACGTCGATGCGGCCATGGCCCGGGTGCTGGACCGGCATGCGTCGGGCGCGTCCATCGAATTCCGTATGCGCACCGGCCAGGGCACCTGGCGCTGGTTGGAGAACCGCTACATCCCGGTGCGCGATCAGGACGGCCGCCTGCTGGAAGTCGAAGGCATCATTCTCGACATCACCGAACGCCGTCTGGCCGAGGAAAAACTGGCCTTGCTCGCGCGCTCCGATGGCCTGACAGGCCTGGCCAATCGCGCCACGTTGATCGAACGCCTGCATCAGGCGTTTGCCGCCGCACGACGGGGTGCCATGCCGTTCGCGGTGTTCTACCTGGACCTCGACCATTTCAAGCGGATCAATGACACCTTGGGCCACCCGGTGGGCGATCTGCTGCTGCAGGAAGTTGCCCGGCGTATCAAGTTCGGCGTCCGCGAAAGTGACGTAGTGGCGCGCCTGGGCGGCGACGAATTCGCGATCCTGCAACTGGACGTCAGCGACCCGACCCAATCGGCCACGATGGCTGCCAACATCCGCGACACGCTGCTGGCGCCCTATAACCTGGCCGGTAATGCGCTGCATATTTCGGTGAGCATCGGCATCAGCAGTTACAGCGACCTCAGCCTCGATGCCGACACGCTGCTCGGGCAAGCCGACATGGCGCTGTACCGCGCCAAGGAAATGGGGCGCAACCAGTATCACTTCCACTCCGAGGACATCTCCCGGGAAGTGGCCGAACGCATGACCCTCGTCAGCGAATTGATGACGGCCCTGGAGGGCAATGAGCTGATGCTGCGGTATGCGCCGGAAGTCGATCTGCACAGCGGCAGGATTCTTGGCATGGAGGCCCAAGTCCTCTGGCAACATCCCCGTCGCGGCCTGCTGCCGGCCGCCAACTTCGTGCCGATTGCAGAGAAAACCGGCGCAATCATTCCGCTCGGGCGCTGGGTACTGGATCACGCCTGCCACCAGATGCATCTGTGGCGTAACGAAGGGGTGGCGCCGCCGGTGATGGCGATCAAACTTTCGCTGGCGCAACTCAAGAGCGGCCCCGAGCTTATCTACAACGTGCTGCGCACCACCGCCCGCTGGGAGCTCGCCCCTTGGGATCTGCGCTTCGATGTCACCGAGGCCACGCTGGCCCAGACCAAGTGGACGCACAACGATGCGCTGCCGCGCCTGCGTGAACTGGGCGTGGCCATCGCCATCGATGATTTCGGCACCGAATACTCCTCGTTCGACTACCTGAAAACCTACCGGGTCAATCACCTCAAACTGGCGCAGAGTTTCGTCGACAGTGCCGCCCACGATGTCGCCGGCGCCAATGCCCTGCGCGCGATCGTCAACTTCGCCCGGGACTTGGGCATCGGCATCATCGCTGAAGGCCAGCCATCGCCGGAGCAGCCGCGCGCGCCCTCTGCCGCAGCCGCGCTGCCCAGTGCCCGTGGCTTGTATTTCAGCGCGGCGGTCAGCGCCGAACAGGCCGGGCATTTGCTCAAGGACAGTTCCCTCCTCGCACCGAAGGAGGACGAGGCATGAAAACGCCTTTTCCCCAGACCAACTGGCGCATCCTGATCATCGACGACACGCCGGCGATCCACGATGACTTTCGCAAGATCCTCGCCCCGCAGGTGGCAGACGCCGTCGATTTGCAGCAACTGGAACAGACGCTGTTCGGCAGCCAGCAGACGCCGCACCTGAGCTTCCAGCTCGACTCCGCCTATCAGGGCCAGGACGCGCTGGCGCTGGTCAACCGTGCACTGGCCAGTGGCAACCCCTACGCCCTCGCCTTTATCGACATGCGCATGCCGCCCGGCTGGGATGGTCTGGAAACCATCGAGCAACTGTGGCGGGTCGACCCGAACCTGCAAATTGCCTTGTGCACCGCCTACAGCGACTACAGCTGGGAGGCGATGGCCGAACGCCTGGAGTTCGGTGACCAGTTGCTGATCCTGAAAAAACCGTTCGACAGTCTGGAAATCCGTCAGATGGCCAACGCCCTGACGTGGAAATGGCAACTGGCGCAGGACGCGGCGCTGAAGATGCTCAGCCTTGAGCGGACCATCGAGGCGCGGGTGCACGAACTGCTCAAGGTCTCGCACCTGCTGCAATACGACAGCCTCACGGAACTGCCCAACAGCACCCTGCTCGGTGATCGCCTGAGTCAGGCCATGGCGGTGTGCCGACGGCATGACAAACAACTGGTGGTGATGTTTCTCGGCCTCGATCGCTTCAAGCGTATCAACAACGCGCTGGGTCATCCGGCGGGTGACGAAATGCTCAAGCGGGTCGCCCGGCAACTATTGTCCTGCGTACGCGATTCGGACTCGGTGTTTCGCTACGGCTCCGACGAGTTCGTGGTGATCCTCGGCGACATCAACCACCCTCAGCAAACCCACGGCATCGCGGAAAAACTCCTTGCCGCCATTCGCCTGCCGCAGACGATTGCCGGCCATGACGTCAGCGTTACCGCCAGCGTCGGCATCAGCGTCTACCCCGATGACGGCCTCGAAGCCACCGAGCTGATCAAGAAGGCCGAGACCGCGATGCGCAACGTCAAGGAACTGGGGCCTGACAACATCGGCTTCTTCATCGAAGCCATGAACCAGCACGCGCGGGAACAGCACAGCATCGAGTCGGGCATTCGCCGCGCCCTGCTGGAACATGAATTTGTCCTGCACTATCAGCCGAAAATCGACCTGCGCAGTGCCAAAGTGGTGGGTGCCGAAGCACTGCTGCGCTGGCAGAAACCCGGACATGGCTGGGTCTATCCGGCGGACTTCATCCCGGTGGCCGAGGACAGTGGTCTGATCGTGCCGTTGAGCAAATGGGTGCTGGCTGAAGCCTGTCGGCAGACTCGCGCCTGGCAACTGGCCGGACTGCCGCCGATCCGCATGTCGGTCAACACCTCGCCGATCGACTTTCGCCAGCGGGACTTCGTCGCCGGCATCGAACGCGTACTGCAACAGACAGGTCTGGCGCCCGAGTGGCTGGAACTGGAAATCACCGAAGGCGTACTGATGCAAAACGTCGAGGCGACGATAACTGCACTCAATCGCCTGAAAACGCTGGGCACGCGGCTGGCCATCGATGACTTTGGCACCGGCTATTCCAGCCTGAGCTACCTGCGGCGTTTTCCCATCGATGTGCTGAAGATCGATCAATCGTTCATTCGCAACCTGTGCAACGACCGCAGCGATGCGGCGCTGGTGAGCGCGATCATCAACCTGGGCAAGAGCCTGGGCCTGAACGTCATCGCCGAGGGCATCGAAACCGCCGAACAACTGGCGTTTCTCAAGGCCCACCACTGCGAAGAAGGCCAGGGTTACTTTTTCAGCAAGGCGCTGCCGGCAGACACGTTTGCGCGGTTGCTCGCCGGTACGCAACCCACGCCTTGGACGATTGAATGATCACTGTGAAAACGGCCTTGAGTCAGGGAGACATTTGCCGATGAGCCTGTTCCGCCACGCCATGGCGCTGCTGCTGTGCGGACTCTGCGCCGGGGCCAGTGCCGAGCCACTGGACGAGCCGCTCAAACCGTTGCCCGCGGTGCCGCAGCAGGATGCCCGGCGCGTGGAACTCGGTCGACGGCTATTCCACGAGCCACGCTTGTCGATCAACAACACGCTGTCCTGCGCCAGCTGCCACCAACTCGACAAGAACGGGGCCGACAGCCGCGCCTTGTCACTGGGCTTCGACGGTAAACCGGTAGCGGTAAACACACCGACCGTGTTCAACGCGGCCCTCAACTTTCGTCAGTTCTGGGATGGCCGAGTCGAAACGCTGGAGGAACAAAGCAATGTCGTCATCACCAGCCCCCATGAAATGGGCAGCGACTGGAACACGGTCATCGAGCGGCTCGGTCAAAACCCCGACTATCGCCGCGACTTCGCCGCCATCTTCCCGGACGGTGTGACAAGGGCCAATGTCCAGCAGGCGCTGGCCAGTTTCGAACGCACCCTGCTGACGCCCAACTCGCGCTTCGATCAATACCTGCTCGGCAACACCGACATCCTCACCCTGGAGGAAAAGTACGGTTACCAGCGCTTCAAGGAGTACGGCTGCATCGCCTGCCATCAAGGGGTGAACATCGGCGGCAATATGTTCCAGAAGTTCGGTGTGTTCGGCGATTACATTGCCGACCGCGGCAACCCGACCGTGGCCGATCAGGGCCGCTTCAACGTCACCGCCGACGAAGCAGACCGGGCCGTGTTCAAGGTGCCGAGCCTGCGCAATGTCGCGATCACCGCGCCGTACTTTCACGACGGTTCGGCCCCCACCCTCGAACGCGCTGTGGATGTGATGTTCCAGTACCAGTTGGGGCGCATGCCGAGCGCTGAGGACAAACGGCTGATCATGCTGTTTCTCACAACCCTGACTGGCCAAAGGGAAGACAAGCCATGATCAACATCTCGCGGCGACGCAGCCTGTTGTTGCTGACCCTGGTGGCCCTGGCGCTGGCCTCGATCCTGCTGTTCCTGTACTTCAAATCCAGCTCCGACCAGACCATGACCTACACCGAATCGCGGGATCTGATCCGGCAGATCAAACAGCAGAACTCACTGTGGGAAAACGAGCTCCTCAAGGCGCGAGTGGCGCTCAGCCACAACTACGATCCGCTGGTGTCGCCGATGAACGAGATGAACCGGCTCTGGGAGCGCTTCGACGCGATCGAGTCCGGGCATGGGCGCAACGACTCAGCGCAATGGAACGACGCTCATGAAAGCTTTCTGCAGGCAATGCAGGAAAAGACCCGACTGGTCGAACAGTTCAAATCGCACAACGCGCTGTTGCGCAACTCTCTGGCCTTTTTACCCACCGCTGAAGACGACATCCAGCAACAGCTGGCCAGCCTGTCGGACTTCGATAAATTGCAGCTGCAAAACACCACCACCGACACCTACGACCTGCTGCTCAGCGCCCTCGAATTTGCCCAGGTCACCTCCGACGACCGGGCCGCCGACATCGAGGTCGGCCTGAACAAGCTGAAGGTCAACGCGCAACGCCTGCCGCCGGCGTTTCAGACCCCGATCAAAATCATGAGCAGCCATATCTCGCTGATTGCGCGCGAGCAGCCACTGGTCAACCAGTTGCTCGAAAACATCGAAAACATCCCCGTGGCTGACAGCCTCGACAACATCACCACCATGCTCGATCACGATCAGCAGCGCGCCGATCAGGTCGACCGGCAATACCACTTCTACCTGCTGTTGTTTTCGGTGCTGTTGATGTTGTCGCTGGTGTGGCTGGCCATCCGCCTGATCGGCAGCTTCGCCGAGATCAACCGGGTCAACAGTGCCCTGCAAACGGCCAACGATGCGCTGGAACAACGGGTCGAAGAACGCACCCGGGAACTGCGGGACGCCCAGAGCGAACTGCTCGACGCGGCACGTCAGGCCGGCATGGCCGAAATCGCCACCAATGTGCTACACAACGTCGGCAACGTGCTCAACAGCGTGAACATCTCCAGCGACCTGATCACGCGCAAGCTGCGCAACAGCAAGAGCCAAGGCCTGGGCAAGGCCATGCAACTGATCAATGAACACCCGGATGACCTCGGCGCGTTCCTCAGCGAAGACGCCAAAGGCAAATTGCTCCCCGGCTACCTCAACCAACTGGTGGTCGCGATTGCCCAGGAACAACAGGAAATGCTCGACGAATTGAATCAGATGAACAAAAGCGTCGATCACATCAAGGACATCGTCGCCACACAGCAATCCTATGCCGGCGCCAACAGCATGACCGAACCGCTGTTCATCAACGAATTGCTCGAAGACGCGTTGCGCATGAACGCCGGCGCCCTGACCCGCCACCACGTCACGGTGGTCAGGGAATACGCCGAAGTGCCGCAGGTGATGGGCGACAAACACCGTTTGCTGCTGATCCTGATCAACCTGATCAGCAACGCCAAATACGCCATGTCCGACCTCAGCAACCGCCCCCGCACCATGACCCTGGCGGTCAGGATCGTCGATGACAGTTTCCTTGAGATCAGCGTCAAGGATGACGGCGAAGGCATTGCGCCGGAAAACATGACGCGAATCTTTGCCCACGGTTTCACCACTCGCAAGGAAGGCCACGGCTTCGGCCTGCACAGCTGCGCTCTGGCGGCTATCGAGATGAACGGCCACCTCACCGCGCACAGCGACGGCCCGGGCCAGGGTGCGCTGTTCACCTTGCAGATCCCCCTGATCAGCATCACGGAGAACGCATGAGCGAGCTGTCGAACCGCCGCATTCTGCTGATCGACGACATGCCGTCGATCCATAAAGACTTTCGCAAGATTCTCGCGCCGCCGGCGGCGCAGTCCGTGCAACTGGACGAGATGGAAGCGGCACTGTTCGGTGCCCAGGCACGCCCCCAGCGCCCGCTGTTCGAACTCGATTCCGCCTATGGCGGCGAAGAGGGCCTGGGCAAACTGATGCAGGCCCTGGCAGAACAACGCCCCTACGCGCTGGCCTTTGTCGACATGCGCATGCCCGACGGCTGGGACGGCGCGAAAACCATTGAGCATCTCTGGCAGCAGGATCCGCAGTTGCAAGTGGTGGTCTGTACCGCCTACTCGGATTATCCCTGGGATGAACTGCTGGAGCGTCTGCAGGCGCATGACCGCTTGCTGATTCTGAAGAAGCCGTTCGACAACATCGAAGTGCAGCAGATGGCCAACACCCTGCTGACCAAATGGCAGATGACCGAACGCGCGTCATTGCAAATGCATCACCTGGAACATCTGGTCGATCAACGCACGGCCCAGTTCAAGCAGGCCAGCGAAGAACTGCAACGGGAAATCGATGAGCGCAAGCAACTGGAAAGTCAGTTGGTGCAGTCGGAAAAACTTGCCTCACTGGGGCAAATGGCGGCGGGCGTGGCCCATGAAATCAATAACCCGATCGGCTTCATCTCCTCCAACCTCGGCACGCTGGACGGCTACTTCAAACAATTGCTCAGCGTGCTCGATGCCTGGCAGACGCTTGGGCCCAGTCCAGACAACGAGTCCGTGGCGCGGCTTGAGCAATTGCGCAAAGACGCCGACCTGGACTTTCTGCTCGAGGACATCCCGGTGCTGATCCGCGAATCTAAGGAAGGCATTGGCCGGGTCGGGCAGATCGTCAAGGACCTGAAGGATTTCTCCCGGGTCGATACCCAGCAGCAATGGCAGTGGGCCAATCTGCAACAAGGCATCGAGTCGACCCTGAACATCGTCGCCAGCGAACTCAAGTACAAGGCCGACCTGATCAAGGAGTACCAGCCCCTGCCGGACATCGAGTGCCTGCCGTCACAAATCAATCAAGTGATCATGAACCTGGTGGTCAATGCGGCGCAGGCCATGGGCCCCGAGCGCGGCACCATCACCCTGCGCACCGGGCAACAACAAGACACGGCCTGGGTGGAAGTCGCCGACACCGGCGCGGGGATTGCGCCGGACATCCTGCAGAAAATCTTCGATCCGTTTTTCACCACCAAACCGGTCGGCCAAGGCACCGGGCTTGGTCTGTCCCTGTCCTACGGCATCGTCAAAAAGCACGGTGGCGACATTTCAGTCCGCAGCGAACCGGGCGTGGGCACGACCTTTCGCGTCGAACTGCCGATGCGCCAGAACCGGCCCGCTGCCTGAGGGCGCTTCAGGTGGTTTCCTGAAAGTCCATCTCCGGCGGCTGCCGACGGAAACCACCAGTGAGCACCGCCAGGTACACCACACCGATCGCCAGCCAGCTCAGCCCCAGATACACCGCCAGATGATCAAGGCTGACCATCAGCCACAAGTCCGCCACCAGCCCGATAAACGGGAAAACCAGAAACAGCAGGCACTCGCGCGGGCCTTTTTTCTCACCCCCGATCCAGTAATGAAAGATCACCGACAGGTTGACCAGACTGAACGCCAGGAAAGCGCCGAAGTTGATGAACGAGGTCGAAGTGGTCACGTCGCGTTTCAGCGCCAGCAACGCCACCACGGCACAGAGCAGGATGCTATTGACCGGTGTGCCGAAGCGCGCGTGCAAGGTGCCGAAAAATGACTTGGGCAGCACGCCGTCGCGACCCATGGCGAACAGCAGGCGCGAGCCACTGGCCTGCGCCGACAGCCCCGAGGCGAACTGGCCGACAATCAGACCGATGAGGAAGATCGACACGAATAGATCGCCGCCGATATTGCGGGCGATTTCATAGGCGGCCGAATCGACACTGTCGAACTGGAATGACGGGTGTGCGATCTGCACGAAGTATGAGACGCCGACGAAGATCAGTCCGCCGATCAGTGTGATCAACATGATCGCTCGCGGAATGGTGCGGCGTGGATCGCGGGTTTCTTCGGTCAGGGTGCTGACCGCATCAAAACCGAGGAACGAATAGCAGGCAATCGCCGCGCCGCTCATGATCAGCGGCATCTGCATGTCGCCGTTGAAGAACGGTTTGATCGACCACAACGGCGTGCCCGCATCGCCGCCAATGTAGTGCACGCACAGCGCGACGAAAGCAATCAGCACCAGAAACTGCACCAGCATCAGCAAGGCGTTGATGCCGTTGGCCAGTTTCAGGCCAATGATATTGATCGCGCTGGTGATGCCGATAAACGCCAGCACCCAGATCCATTGCGGGATCGACGGGAACGCCGAGGCCAGATAAGCCGCGCCGATCAGCCAGATCGCCATCGGTAGAAACAGGTAATCGAGATCCGCCAGTACCTGCTGGAGTCCGACAGCGATGCCCTGCCCTTCTCCCGCGCGCAGCGTTCGCTGGTCTATTCGCGAGCGAAAAACGAAACCGCTGACAAACCGTTCGGCACGCTGATCGATGTCTATCAATCCGGATTCGAATTCATCGGCCACTCGATGCGCCCGGCACCGCTGAGCGACCCGAGCAGTTTCCGCGTCACGGTCGGTGGCCCGCAGTGCTCGCAGCCGTACGCGGCCTCGGTGTTCAATATTTCGGCGATGAGCTTCGGCTCGCTCAGCGCCAACGCCATCCGCGCGTTGAACCAGGGCGCGAAACTCGGCAACTTCGCCCACGACACCGGTGAAGGCAGCATCAGCCCGTATCACCGCGAACATGGCGGCGACCTGACCTGGGAACTGGGCAGTGGCTATTTCGGTTGCCGCACCAGCGACGGCCGTTTCGACCCGGAACGCTTCGCCACCCAGGCGCAGAATCCACAAGTGCGGATGATCGAAATCAAGATGAGCCAAGGCGCCAAACCCGGCCACGGCGGCATCCTGCCCAAGCACAAAGTCACCAAGGAAATCGCCGAAACCCGTGGGATCATGATGGGCGAAGATTGCGTCTCGCCGTCACGTCACAGCGCGTTTTCCACGCCGCTCGAAATGATGCATTTCATTCCGCAATTGCGCGAACTGTCCGGCGGCAAACCGGTGGGCTTCAAGTTCTGCCTCGGCCACCCGTGGGAATTCATGGGCATCGCCAAAGCCATGCTGGAAACCGGCATCCTTCCCGACTTCATCGTCGTCGACGGCAAGGAGGGCGGCACCGGCGCCGCACCGGTGGAGTTTACCGACCACATCGGCGTGCCGATGCGCGAAGGCCTGCTGTTTGTCCACAACACCCTGGTCGGCCTGAACCTGCGCGACAAGATCAAACTCGGCGCCAGCGGCAAGATCGTCAGTGCCTTCGACATCGCCAGCGTGCTGGCCATCGGCGCCGACTGGGCCAACTCCGCGCGCGGTTTCATGTTCGCCATCGGCTGCATCCAGTCGCAAAGCTGCCACACCAACAAATGCCCGACCGGCGTAGCGACTCAGGATGCCTTGCGCCAACGTGCGCTGGTGGTGCCGGACAAGGCCCAGCGTGTATTCAACTTCCACCGCAACACCTTGAAGGCTCTGGCGGAAATGCTCGCGGCGGCCGGGCTCGAACATCCATCACAACTGTCAGCCAAGCATCTGGTGCGGCGCATGTCGGCGACCGAGATCAAGTTATTTTCGCAGTTGCACGTGTTCTTGAAACCGGGGGAATTGCTTACCGGGGAAGTGAATGGCGAGTTTTACTCGCGGATGTGGCAGATGGCGCGGGCGGACAGTTTCGAGCCGCAGGAAGTCGCGGCGGCCTGACCGCTCCAACCTGGTCATTGAATACTGGTGCTCACTCTTGAATGTACAGGCGGGCCTCCATCCTCCCGCCTTCAAGGGTCCGCTGTCTTTTCCATCGCTGTGAAATGAATGAAATATCCTCAGCTTTTGACTTTTTAGTAATCCACCAGACCCTCTTGGCAGCGAGATGCATAAGCGCTTCGTCATCTCGCACATTCAGTTCAACTGGGTGAGGAATTAGCGCCCACGCGCCGTGATTCGGGTAACCCCAAATTTTCGTAGTAAACCTTCCGATATAAATCGTAGGGGCGCTCTGCGCTTTCAGGTAATAACTCAACGGCAAGTAATCAAACATGCTGTCGACCACAATCTCATCGCCCGGTTGAACTTGCGTTTGTAGATTGGCAGCCAGCAGATCCAGACGAGCCGCCCAAGGGGTGGGTCTCGTCATGGCATACAGATTATGTATCTCATGAAGCACAACAGCGAGCAGTACGACTGTGACCAACATCCGGTGACGCCGCGAGTAAGCATCAAGTGCCACAGCGACGATTAAAGGTACGGCCATGGCCGCAAAGTAAAAATATCTGTACACGATAACCGGCTTGAATAAAGCCAACAGCATCAGTGCAATCACCGGCACAAAGATATATCCAACCAACAGCCAGCTATATCGAGACTCACTGCAATCTTTAAGGACAACGACGACTGCACAGAACACGACAACAGCCGCCGGCCACTGTTGCCACAATGAAACGTTGTTTGCCATTGCGCTGCCAAAAGACAGAATTCGGCCCAGCTCCAATGCAGACTCCAGGCTCAGTGGAGGTATCCATCCAAAGTCGGGGTTGATGGCAAGCTGCCCAAGTAAGAATGGGCCCCATGGGAGGAAGAGAAGCACAATTGCAACATTGACTTTGAGCCAGCCCTGCAACGAAATTCCAGTTTTTTGGCGAGCTTGCATCTGCAACCAGAACAACCAATGAGTCAAGACACACAAGGCAGCGAAGTAATGCGTGTAGAACGCCATGGACATCAGTAAAACGTACATGAGCGGATAGCGTTTTCTCTCCGGCATTTCATTACAGCACACCAATACTGCGGTTGCAGCCATCAGCCACAGACCGAGCAGCGGATACATCCGTGCTTCCTGGCTTGCCCCCACGGAAAACGGAAACAATGCAAGTAACAATGCCGCGATGCAGGACGCTCTCGACGTCGAGACAAGGCTGAGAAGTTTCAGGCAGAACAGCAGGGCTCCGATATCGGCCAAGGCCCCAAGAGACCTCACCGACGCTACGCTGTCGCCAAACCAGTGCATCCAATAGTGAAGGATGAAGTAGTAAAGAGGTGGATGAACATCCTTGCCTGCAATGACCAGAATCTGTGTAGGCGCTTCATGGGCAATTCGGATATTAAAGGCTTCGTCGTACCAGATCGGACTCCAATCGATAGTGTAGAACCGCACGCTCAAAGCCAGTGCCACAATCACCAACAGCACGCATCGATCTCTGCGCTTTGAACCTGGCACATTAGTGAAAAATGCAACGTGCGCTAGAACGCTCATGCTGCATTCCCTCGACACAAAACACACCTGAAAAAGCAGTACTCCAACAGCAGATTGACTAGCGTAAATACCCCCACCGTCAGCAACCCGGGCAGACTATGCGCATCGGTAATTGCGCCGATGGCAAAACTGAGCGCGCTCATCACCACGAGAAACAATAGATAACCAAGCACCGACGTCCGGCTGTCGAAGGTGTACAGCATGTTCACGTAAAACGAGAACGCGGCCGCTACGCAAAATGCAGCGAAGTTGCTGGCGGCCTGAGTGAGTCCGACGGCCGTGCACAGGACAAAGAAAATCTGCCAATGGATCAATCCATCGGCGAACCCGATAACCGTCAATGCAGAGAATCCCTTCATGCCGGTACCTTGCCCTTGTCTCGTTTGGCGAGGTTTCAACCTAGGGCATGGACGGTGCCCGGTCTACTGGCAGAAATTACAGGTGCAGGGCTACTTCCGACGAGCGGTCATCACACTCCGGTAAGTCGCTCAGCCTTGTGAAGACCTGTGACACGGGCAATAAAAAGCCCCGATCTCGCGACCGGGGCTTCGTTTTTTCAGCCGCTACGACTTAAGTAGCCGAACGCGCAGCACCCTGCGTTGCGCCGGTCGGTTGCAGCTTGAACACGTAGAACAACACGGTCAGCAGCACCAGGAACGCCGGCCCCACATACAGCGCCACGCGCGTGTCCGGGAAGTACGCCATCAGGCCGACCACCAGCACCAGGAACGCCAGGGCAAAGTACGAACTGACCGGGTACAGCCACATCTTGTACTTGAGGCCGGCACGTTCGCTGGCGCTCAGGCCTTTGCGGAATTTCAGCTGAGCCAGCAGGATCATCACCCAGGTCCAGATCGCGCCGAAGGTGGCAATCGAGGTCACCCAGACGAAGACTTTCTCCGGCACCAGATAGTTGAGCATTACGCCCAACAGCAACACCGCAATCGACAGCAACAGCGCACGACGTGGCACACCGTTATTCGAGGTCTTGGCAAAACCCGCCGGCGCCTGGCCATTCTGCGCCAGGCTGTAGAGCATGCGCCCGGTGCTGAAGATGCCACCGTTGCACGACGACAGTGCGGCGGTGATCACTACAAAGTTGATGATGCCGGCGGCGGTCTTGATGCCCAGACGCTCGAAGGTCATCACGAACGGACTGCCTTGCGTGCCGATTTCGTTCCACGGGTAGATCGATAGAAGCACGAACAACGCGCCGACGTAGAACAGCAGAATCCGCCAGAACACCGAGCCGATCGCATCAGGAATGGTCTTTTGCGGGTTCTTCGCTTCACCGGCGGTCAGGCCGATCATCTCGACGCCGAGGTAGGCGAACATGACCATTTGCAGCGACATCAGCACGCCGGTCACACCATTGGGCATGAAGCCGCCGTGGGCCCACAGGTTGGAAATCCCCAGTGCCACACCGTCATTACCGAAACCGAAGGCGATGATGCCGACGCCACCGATGACCATGGCGATGATGGTGACGATCTTGATCAGGGCGAACCAGAACTCGAATTCACCGAAGGCTTTGACCGCGATCAGGTTGATCGAGCCCATGCTGATCAGCGCCGCGAGGGCCCAGATCCAGCGCGGCACATCGGGAAACCAGATCCCCATGTACACGGCCACCGCGGTGATTTCCGCGACGCAGGTCACCAGCCACAGGAACCAGTAGTTCCAGCCAGTGAGAAAGCCCGCCAACGGGCCGAGATAGTCTTGTGCATAACGGCTGAACGAGCCGGCGACCGGGTTGTGCACGGCCATTTCGCCAAGGGCGCGCATGATCACCAGGATCGCCAGACCACCGAGAATGTAGGACAGCATGATCGCCGGGCCGGCCATTTCGATGGCCTTGGCGGAACCTAAAAACAGACCGACGCCAATACAGGCCCCGAGTGCCATCAGGCGAATATGCCGTTCGCCGAGTTCGCGTTTGAGCGGACCGCCCTGAGCGGTGTCGCCGTGAGGCAGGTGATTGCCAGTTGGCATAGGGGGACAACCTCGTCTTGTTATTGGATATGACCACCGAGTGTCGAAGCGTCGGCCGATAAGCCTTGGCGTGCATGAAACCGCGCCTGCTTCGTGGGCAGACGCGTCTTGCAGGGCAACCTGAAAGATCAGCGGGGCGTCAGTATAAAAACCTTGATGCAGGTCTTTTCACTCTATAAACCACAAGATTCAGCGGGAGTTGTCGAAAAATACCCAGCAGACCCAGCGGATCAACTGGCCAGCGTAGGAAAACTCGCCACCGAAAATGGCGGCGAGTATTGCACAAGGAGGGTGCAGCGTCTTTTCTTCGTGTGCTTTTTACCGAAGGCGTCGGGCGTTACGCCGCGTTGCCTTGTCGCGTTCGGGAGGCCACCGCAGTCACGCTTTTGGACCCCGTTGCGATGACTTTCTCACCGGAATACACCTTGACCTGTCGGGTGCTTCCCTCGAACCAACCCGCCTCCTTTCGGGAATAGGAAGCCATCTCCGGTGCACCGCGCTGCGACTGATAATGAAGCACCCACTCCTGCGCAACCCGGTCGTATTTCATGTAGGCAAATGCCGTCAGGACCATGTAGGCATTGCCTTGGTCATCGTTCAGCAAACCGTATTCCGGAAACTCCATAGCGGTGCTCAGCCCCCACCCATGCTCATGGGCAGGCAAATCATTGTATTGAGCCGCTTCGCGGCCAGCCTCGACATGACGCACACGTAAAACAGTCTCACTCATTTGATCCACGACCCATGAGCATCCACCGAAGGTGGGTGTGAAAACATGATCGGGTTCGCCCCATCCCGGATGCACAGGAATATCCACATAGCCTCCCTGAGGCGCCCAGTACCCGTGCACGGCATCGTTCTGGCCGGGCAACTCGCCTGCCGCCAGATCGATAAACTTGATGGCATTGAACTCCCCTTGCGACGTCGAGGCGTGGGTCAAACGCTCCATCGCAAACATCATTTTCCCGCCGCCTGGCTTGTAATTGATCTGCGAAGCAATATCGAACGGGTGTGTAGCCGTGGAATATTGCGCGGTTTGCGGATTGAACAGCCCGCCATTTATCGAAACATTGGCAAACTCCGGTGCCGACAGCGCCGCGTGGATATTGGTGGGTCTGACGGAAAACGGGACGAGCTTGAATTCCCCCCAATCGTAGGACAGATGCCGTACGTCCTTGAGCGTCACGACCTCAAGGCGCGGCTCCCACAGGCCATTGGGCAAAGGCTCGCGGTGGAAAGGCGGGCGCACCCAGACCGGCCTGCCCGAGGCGTCTGGCGGCGCTTCGCTGATGAGGTCCGGCGCAGTAAACTCATCGGTGACATTGCCGCCGAACAACGACTGCGGTTGCCACTGATCCGGCGCGACTTGCCGGTATCGGCGAGGCGCAAGTTCGTTGAAACCGGAATCGACGAGGATGACGTCGACGACCTGCGCATTGAGGGTGAAATCATTCTTGACGCGATACACCGCGACCTTGCCTCGCTCGTCAATGTTACGAATATAACGGCGTTGCCCGTCGGCGCTTTGCAAGATGCCTTTGCCTGCCGGGCTGAGGCGGGCCACTTCGACAGGCCTCACGGCAGAGCGCCGAAATGCCCTGTTACTGAAACCGGCCGGCGTCGGTGCGACCGATGTCGAATGGCGCGCCAGTGCAGGCTGCCACTCGCCCGCGCCGTCCTGCTCAACGATCGGCTGGTAAGCCTGCGGCTTGCTCGGGTGAGCAATTCTTGATTGACCGGTGGCCGGTTCGATGACTTTCTCGAAGACGCCATCCTCGACCCTGACAAAGTGTTTGCCAGCTATCTCGAATTGATTTTGTGGATCCGGCTTCAAGTCCGCCAAGGACACTTCGCTTCGATAAGGTGCGAGGTCAGGCTTCCACAAACGCTTCTGCCCACCGGGCGTTTCAATCGGCGTGAACTCCGAATGTATGCCGGCCAACAACGGCAGCGTCGCGACACCCATGCCGATATTTTCCAGCACGTCGGTAATGTGCTCCCAGCCGGCTTCCTTATCCCCCTTGCTGAGTTCTTCAAGCCCTTCCAGCACTTCGTCCATCAACTGCACCGCCGAAACACCGAGCATGACCATTCCCAACGGCGGCACGGCAAAAGACAGCACATTCAGTGCGGCCAGGCCGACCTCAAGGGATATCGCGAGCAACGATTGTTCATCGCGTGCATCGGCATCGGCGTTGGAAACAGCGGCATCGCGAGCGTCGCGGAAAATCCGCTGGTTGAATTCCCGGTGCAATGTTGTCCAGATGTCATAGTGCTGGACCCAGGGATCGCCCGATGGGTCCAACACCCGCAGTTGCAGAAGAAAATCGGGGTCATGCTTTTGCCGACGGGCCTCATGATCCCAGAGCCGTGGTTTGCCTGACGCGGTCGGCACCTCTTCGGTAAAGCTGTAGAAGAACGTCGAACGATCCTTGTAGCGCATGAAACGGCTGAAAAATTGTTGATAGGTCGTTGGGGCCTTGGGCGACTCATCGTCAGCGCGACGCACGAATTGTTCGATCAATCGGGCCTTGAGCTCCGTCAGTGTCGCGTAGTGCTTTACGGGATGATCAGGATCGTCGGGAATGTACGCGATGAAATCGTTTTTGGCGTAACCGTCAACGGTCGGCAGTAAGTCGTCGAGAATGCTTTCATCGTCCGGATCGGCGATCTCGAAAATGATACAGCTGTGCACTGGCAACTCATTGAAGCTCAAACTGCGATACCACAGTGGCTTACCGTCAACATGGACAAGTTTCTCGCCACGAATAGTCGACATCAACGCGTCGAAATGCGTTTGGCGAATATCACGCTTGCATAACGCGATGTAACTTGCGGCTTTCAATGCCGCTTTCTGATAATCCACGAACAGTCCATTCAGTGTTTCCCGTGCGTTACCATCATCCCAGTCAAGTGCCCTATTCAAATGTGCCTGATATTGTTTCCCGAGGTCGAGCGCCCGGCATAACTCAAGGAACTCGTGAACATCAAGCCCGACATTGTCGACCCTGCCTGGTGCTGTTATGTAGCAATCCGGTTTGAAAAAAAACATCGTCTTTTTTTCCGCCGAATGGTTATGCAGCGCAGCATCAAGCAGCGTAGCGGGTTGAACTTGCGACGTATGAAAGTCACTTTTCCCAGACAGATCAACCCGTACCCGGGTAACGTCCAGATCCAGGCCAAACCTCGCCTTGATGGCTTTCGTCAGCACGGGGGCGGCAAACTCATGGGGTGTTTCTACTGCGGCCATGGCGTTATTCAGCACGGTGTGCGCGGTGACACTTTGTTCCATCAAGGACCGTGCTTTGTCACGTTGCTCCAGCGAGGCCTTTTTCAGCCACTGAGGAACATCGGCATCAAAACCCTTGAACATCTCCAGGTTTTCTTTTGACATATTCAACAGCGGCAAAGGCGTTGCAGCCTTAACAACATCTCTATGCTCGGCCATGCTGAAAAGCTGATTTCGAGACTCAATCATGACTTCATCCTTGATAATTAAAGTTGAGGCGCGAGTTAACCTCAAAGTATTCAACAGACAAAGCCCCTGAGTACTACCGAATTTTAGCAATTTCCACTTATACAAATAACCGACCGAATAAAACTGCACACTTAACGTTTTGAAATACGGGCGCTCAAAGAACACTGTTACTCGAACGGCTCTTGACGGACCTCGTTCTGGCTTGGCGCCCCACGCGCGGCCGCACATTTTTTTCACCATCGCCAACCACCGTCTAAGCTTCAGACAAGTCCGATCAATCTGCGTGAATGGATCAATCGACTATGGGCGCTTTGTGGCAAACCGATTCGAGTAAAGCCGTGGTTCCGACTGACCGTGTGGATGAAGCGCCTGTCCCTGAAAAACCCCGCCGAAACCGGCATGGGTGGAAGGCTTTCTGGTTGTTGCTGGTGATTATCGCGATTGTCGTGGGACTGGCCGCGTCCAAGGAAATGCGCACCTCGCGCTTCCAGTCTCGCGAGCTCAGCCAGTACGCCGCGTCGCTGACTTACCATCTCGAACCCGGCCCCAGCGAAGCCATTCGCTATCCGGGCAATGGGCCGTTCGATCTGCGTCTGGGTTACAGCTCGCTGGATGAATTCCTGCCACGCCTGCTCAAACGCAATTATGTCATCACCGAGCAGACGCGTTTTTCCCCGGCGCTGCTCAGCTACACCGACAAAGGCCTGTTCGTGCCGTATTCCGAAAAGATCCAGGCCGGGCTGTCGATCACCGATTGCCGGGCCGCACCGCTGTACAAGTACAACTACCCACAGCAGTTGTATTCAAGCTTCGAATCCATCCCGCCAGTGGTGGTCAGCAGCCTGTTGTTTATCGAAAACCGCTTCCTGCTCGACCCGAAGCAACCGCTGGCCAATCCGGCAGTGGACTGGCCGCGCTTCGGCATGGCCGCGTGGTCGCAGGTGGCGAAATTGCTGCATCTGCCGGGGCAGTCGGCGGGCGGCAGTACGCTGGCGACGCAATTGGAAAAGTACCGGCACTCACCGGATGGCCTGACTGTCTCCGGTGCCGAAAAGCTGCGGCAGATGATGTCCGCCAGCGTGCGCGCCTATCAGCCCGGCCCGCAAACCCTGGGGGCACGGCAGAACATCGTGCGCGATTACCTCAACAGCGTGCCGCTCTCGGCGGTGCCGGGGCATGGTGAAGTGCATGGCATGGCGGAAGGGTTGCGTGTCTGGTATGGCAGTGATTTCAACCAGGCCAATGCACAGCTGAACAGTCCGGCCACGGATCCGAAAACCATGGCGGCCAAAGGCTTGGTCCTGCGTGAAATGCTCTCGCTGATGATCGCCCAGCGTCGCCCTTCGCATTACCTGACCAAGGGCCGCGAAGAGCTCGCCGACCTCACCGACAGCCACTTGCGTCTGCTCAAGCAGAACGGTGTGATCGACAGCGCGTTGGCCGATGCTGCCCTGAACAGCAAAGTCACTTATCGCGACTGGCAGACCCAGCCGACCATGCAACCGATCGAGACCAACAAGGGCATCAGCGTCGCCCGAAGTCGCCTGGCGAGCATGCTCAACCGGCCGCTGTACGATCTCGATCGCCTGGATCTGTCCGCCACCAGCACGCTGCAAGGCGACCTGCAAACCCAGGCCACCGCCTACCTGAAGAAACTCGCCGACCCGGCCTACGCCGCCGAAATCGGCCTGCTCGGTGAACGTTTGCTGACGCCGACCAGCACAACCCAAGTGCGCTACAGCTTCACCCTCTTCGAACTGACCCCGGATGGTTCCCGCGTGCGGGTGCAGACCGACAGCACCGACCAGCCGTTCGACATCAACGAAGGCAGCAAACTCGAGCTCGGCTCCACGGCGAAAATGCGTGTGCTCACCACTTACCTGCAAATCATCGCCGAACTGCACGACAAGTACGGCGCCATGGGCGTGCCGGAACTGAAGAAAGTCGAAGTCCCCGATCAGGACCGCTTGAGCCAGTGGGTCATCGACTACCTGATCCAGAACAAAGACCACGACCTTTCAAAGATGCTCGGCGCAGCACTGGATCGCAAATATTCGGCCAGCCCCGGCGAGGCTTTTTTCACCGGTGGCGGCTTGCATGTGTTCCACAACTTCCGCAATGAAGACAACGGCCGCCTGCCGACCCTGCGCGATGCCCTGCGCGAGTCGATCAACCTGCCGTTCATTCGGCTGATGCGCGATGTGGTGCGTTATGTCACTTATTCGGGTCCCAACAGCAGTGCCGAGTTGCTCAAGGATGATCGCGACCCGCGGCGGCAGGAATACCTGGCCAGTTTCGCCGACCGCGAAGGCACCTCGTTCCAGCTCAAGGTCTGGAAAAAGTACAGAAACAAAGACACTCAAGCGCGTCTCGATACGTTCCTCGACAGCATGCGCCCGACGCCGATCCGCATGGCCGCCGTACATCGTTACTTGCTGCCGGATGCCAGTCAGGAAGACTTCAATACCTTCGTGCGCTCACACCTCAAAGGCGCCAAGCTCAGCGAAAAACTCACCGATGATCGCCTGATCCGCCTCTACGATTCCTACGGTCCCGGCAGTTACGATTTGCCCGATCAAGGCTTCATCGCCAAGGTGCACCCGCTGGACCTGTGGATGATGGGCTACCTGTTGAACCACCCGGACGCGACCTTCAGCGAGATCGTCAAGGCCAGCCATTTCGAACGTCAGGAAGTCTACAGCTGGCTGTTCAAGAGCAAGCACAAGGGCGCTCGTGATAGCCGTATTCGCACCATGCTCGAGATCGAGGCATTCCTCGAGATTCACCAGCGCTGGCAGAAAGTCGGTTATCCGTTCGATCACCTGGTGCCGTCGCTGGCCACCGCCATCGGCAGTTCCGGTGACCGCCCCGCCGCACTGGCCGAGTTGATCGGCACCATCCTCAATGACGGCGTGCGCATGCCGACCCTGCGCATCGACAGCCTGCATTTCGCCGCCGGCACCCCCTACGAAACGCAACTGGTCAATGACCCGCATGTCGGCAAACGGGTGATGCCATCCGAGGTCGCCACGGCCATGCGCGAGGCGCTGTCGCAAGTGGTCGACGCCGGTACGGCAAAACGTGTTTCCGGCAGTTTCAAACTGGCTGATGGCAGCCCACTGGCCATGGGTGGCAAAACGGGAACCGGTGACAACCGCATCGAAGCCATCGGTTCGGGCGGACGCATCCTCAGTTCGAAGTCGATCAACCGCACGGCAACGTTCGTGTTCTACATCGGCGATCATCATTTCGGCACCCTCACCGCGTTCGTTCCGGGGCGCTCGGCGGAGAACTTCAAGTTCACCTCGGCCCTGCCAGTGCAGGTGCTCAAGGGCATGGCGCCAATTCTGACGCCGTATCTGCAACCGGGCAGCGACTCGCAATGCACGCCAACACAAACCGCCAGCGTGGCGATCCTCGAAGCGCCGCGCCCTACAGCGAGGTAACAAATCGTGTCGGTTTTTTCTGCATCAGAGTGACGAATTTTCGATTCGGCGGGTGGTATTCATGTATTTTTCAGATTCGAATTTTCGTCGAGTTGCGGCTGCGTAACGCCGTTTGCCTCCTGATCTTTGAACTTTTGTTTTGCCCTGCCCTGAGTAGGCTGATCACTCCTCAACAATCAAGGATGATTGGCCATGTCTCTCTCTCCCCAGCCTGCGGAAAACACGGACAAAGGACGGCACTACGAATTCATCAAATCCGCCGTCGACGACAATTTCAAGAACGCCACCGTCAGCCGGGGTCTCGCCTTGGCAGCCGCGCCACTGAAGAATGAAGCCTGGTACACCACCGCGCCTGCCGCCTATCTGAACAAACTCACCGCCGCCAACCTCAAGGCCTGGGGTTCGCAGAACCAGGTTGACCACCTGCTGGCGAAAACCGATCTGTACGCTTTCGCCGAACCGCTGCTCAAGGCAAAAATCAAAGAACGTCACGGCATCGAGCCGGACGTCAAAAGCACTTTTCTACGCCTGTACCTGCCGAAAGAAAAACCGTGGTACGCCATCGATTTCTCCGCAGGCGTCGTGACCCGCACCGTCTCCTTGCTGGACGCCGCCCTGCACAACTTCGCCAACAGCGAAACGGTCGCTCCTGGCTCGGACTACATCAGCCAACCCGATGAGCGCGGTCTGTTCGATGTCGTGCCGATCAAAAGCGCCATGCCCATCAGCCAGTTTCAGACGCTGTGCCGCGACCTGGATATCGGCGCCCAGTATAAAAAGCATCTGGAAAGCTATCTGCTACCGGGTGAACCGTTGGCTGAAGGCGTGCTGCAACACAAGGTGAACGAGAGTCAGAAAGACGCCCTCGCCGTCGCGGCGCACCTGGCACTGATCAAGAACGATATCCAGTACGACGCCTACAAAATGCTGTTGAACCTGGCCGAAGGCAAACCGCAACTGCGGCTCAATGGCCGTTCAATGCAGTGCTCTGATCTGTCGCTACTCGGCACCCGCCTGACCGGGATCCTGCTACTGACGCATGCGATATCGGACAACCGCGGCGTTCGACGGGTGATCGCCTACATTCCTCACGATCCGGATCACCCGCTCAAGGAGTACGACTCTCTGAAAGCAATGCGCGATGAATTGACGCGGCAGTTTCGCGAAGACCGATTCAGTGCCTCAAGCCAACAGACCTATCGTCAATTCTTCAGCCAGTTTGTCGACCAGCAGCAGCGTGGCCACTTCTTCGCCGAACTCGAACAGCGACTGTTCATCGTCAGGTATCACCCGCGTCAGGATCCGGCCGACCAGCGACCGGCGTGGCGCAAGGATCCGGTGGACAACCCCAACCTGCAATTCAGCCGGCTGAAATTACAGGGTGATTACTGGCGCAACGCCTATCAGCAAAAGCTCAACAAGATTCTCAACGATGCCCGGGAAATCGCCGTCTCCACCGCCGATACCGACAGCAAGGCGCGCTGGGCGTGGTGGGACAACTTCAAGAAAATTCTCTCGGACATTGCCAATGTCGCCTTGTTGATCGCCACTCCCTTCGTCCCCGGGCTGGGCGAACTGATGATGGCCTACACCGCTTACCAACTGACCAGCGACGTCATCGAAGGCATCGTCGACCTGGCCGAAGGGCTTTGGCAGGAAGCGGCCGGGCACGTCATCAGCGTGGTCACCGACATCATCCAGTTGGCCGCCTTCACTGCGGGCGCGCAGATCGGCGAAGCCTTTCGCGTGAAGCTGTCGCCGTTGGTCGACGGTATGAAACCGGTCAAGCTGCCCGATGGCAAAAACAGTTTATGGCACCCGGATCTGAGCCCTTACGCACGCAATGAACTGATGCTCTCGCCAGACGCCAAACCTGACCACCAGGGACTGCATCAGTACGGCAACGAAAACGTCCTGCCACTGGAGGGCAAGCTGTACTTCGTCGAAAAAGCCTCGACTGACGCGACGTCCACCACCCACCGCATCAAGCACCCGAACCGCGCCAACGCCTACCAGCCACGAATCGAACACAATGGCCACGGCGCCTGGGTGCATGAAGCGGAAACCCCGCAAGACTGGCCAAATGAAGCACTGATGCGGCGCCTGGGCCATCGCGTCGAGCGATTTTCCCCCAGAGAACTGGAGCAGATCCGCATCAGCAGCGGTACCGACCACAACGCCCTGCGCCAGATGTATCTGGACACCAGTCCCCCCCCACCGCTGCTGGCCGACACGGTCAAGCGGTTCAGTGCCTACGACGATATTCGCATCGCCACCGCCAACATCCGTAACGGGCGGCCGATTGCCGCTGAATCGGTGTGGCTGGAACCGGTGCTGACCAGCCTGCCAGGCTGGCCGTACAACCGGGCGCTGGAGGTGTTTGCCGACACCGATCTGGCCGGCTATTCGCGCAAGTACGGCAACCCCCAAGCGTTGGAGGCCGATACCTTGAGCATCAGTCTCGCCGATCTGAACGCGGGCAAGTTGCCGGATCGGGTGGCGGGTTTTCTCACCGAGGCAGAGTTCAACAGTCTGCTGGGGCGCGAGGTTCCCCCTGGCGAGCGTGTTGCGGCCTTGCGCAATCAGCTCGCCGATGACGTCGACAAACGCAGCGGTGCCGTATCCCGGCATGTTTATCAAGCCGCGGAACGATCAGGCAAAGCCAATCTCCAGCGAGTCCGACAGACGTTTCCGGATCTTCCACTCGTGCTTGCAGAAAAAGTCGTGGCTCAGGCCAAACCCGCCGAACTGCAACGCATCGCCGATGAACAACTCCTGCCGCTGCGCCTCAAGACCCAAGCCCGAGAACTGGATTTCGAAGCATCCGCTACCCGGGCTTACGATGGTTTTTATCAAGATGAGCTGATCAGCGCGGACACCGAACGCCTCGCGCTCAACACACTGAGAATCAATACTGACACCTTCGCCGATCTGCGCCTGGAAGTTCGCGACGGCACCTATGATGGACCGCTGCGCTGCAGTGTCGGGCCGGCTGATGCAACCACCGTCAGACGTTTGATCCGCGACGAACGGGGGCGTTATGAAGTGCTCGACGCCAATAACCGCCAGCTGCATGAAGGCGATGATTTTTACGAGTCGATTCTTCATGCGGTGCCTGTCCAGACCTTGGCTGAAGTGGGTTATCAACGCGGTCAGGGACGCCCGCTGAAGCTGTGGATCATGGAACAGGCCACGTCCCCTGCACAGCGCCGAACCGCGCTGGCAGAACCACCCATCCGCCCGGTGGCGACGATTGAAACCGAAACGCTGCTGCGTGGCTGGCCGTGGCCGTTTGCCAAACAGACACCGGAGCAGCGAATCAGGCAGCTCTACCCGAACATGAAGGCAGGAGAGGTGACCACCTTCATCGAAGTGTTGCAGCGCAAGAGTGCTAACCCCGACAACGCGATCAAACAGCTGGAAAACGAACGCGAGGATCTGCACAAGGCACTGCAGAAATGGCGTGACAATTACCCCGCCGGCATGGACGACGCGGGAGATCCGGCCTACGGAGCATCCCTGGATTACATGCACAACGGCGGCAGGCACATCGAAGACAAGTTGATTGAATGTTTCGAGCGCAAAAGCGATCTGTTCGAAGGTGGCAGCAATCATCCCGAACAAGGCTATACGCTGGACCTGACGTCCGATTTCCAGAGCTTTGAGATCGAACGGTGGTGGAAGGATTTGCGCAAACAACCTGACATGAAAAAACACCTTGAGCAGATCACCTCGCTGAGAGTCAACAAAATGCCCCTCTCGCCTACCGCCGAAGAACTACTCGGCAGCCTGCCGCATCTGCGGCAATTGAGCGCCCGTCAGTGCGGCCTGAAAGAGCTACCTTCCACCCTCGGCCAAATGCGCCAGCTCGAGGAGCTGGATCTGAGCGACAACCGGATTCAATTGACGCCACAGTCCGGCGAACACCTCAACGCACTGGTGCGTCTGCGCACGCTGAACCTGAACGGTAATCCATTGGGCGTGCCACCCGATGTCGGGCGGATGTCCCAGTTGTATGAACTGGGCCTGGCCAATACCGACATTAAAACCTGGCCCGAGGGGTTGTTCGAACCCGGCAGCGGCGACTGGCCGCGACGGCGCGGTTTCATGCTCGACATGCGGCGGGCGCCGATCAATACCCTGCCCCAGGTCACGCCCGGCTCCGATCAGGCGTTTGTCCTCAGCCGCGCGCGCTTTGACCTGGCAAAACTGACCAATGAAGACAGGGTGCGTTTTGGCCAGTATCGGCAATCTTCAGGTCTGGGTTTGGTGCAGCACTATTTGCCGGCAGCCAGCAACGAGCTCAGCCATTGGCAAATGCTTCCCGTTGAGCCTGGCGGGTTCGGACCGTCCACAGCGCTGCAAAAATATCGCGAAGAATCCTGGCATGACCTGATGGCCGAACCAGACTCCGCCGGTTTTTTCAGCGTTATCCGCAAGCAAAGAGAAGGCGCAGATTACCGGACGAGTCGCGGACGACAGAATTTGACCCGGCGCGTATGGGAAATGGTCGAAGCGGCGGCAATCGACTCACAACTGCGCGCAGAACTGTTCAAACAGATTGTGTCCCCCGAAGATTGCGGCGATCTGGGTACTCAGTTGTTCAATTCCCTGGGGATGAAAGTACTGGTATCCAAAGCCTACGAGGAGTCGACATCAGCCAGAGCTCTGGATGACAGGCTCGTACGCCTGGCCCGCAGTGCCGCCCGACTGAACCGGGTGACCGATGAGGCGCGTTTTGAATACAAGCGTCAGGAACAGCAAAACAATATCGATAGCAGCATCCCCGCTCCCGATGAGGTAGAAATCCATTTGGCCTATGAGACCGGCCTGGCCGAAAAACTGGGGCTGCCCTGGCAGTCCGAGGGTATGCTCTACCGGCCTCGTTCCGGCGTAAATACCGAACACCTCGACGCGGCCTACAGCATGATCATCAAGCGCGAACAGGGCGATGGTCTGGTCAACGGAATGATCGACCTCTATTCGGATAAGTTCTGGGAGACTCATTTGCGCAACACCCACCCGGACCGCTATGAAACCAATGATCATTTTTACGCGGAAAAACTGGAGCGGCTCGATGAGCTGCGTGATGCGCAGGCTGAATGGGCCAACGCCACGCCACAAACGCCACTCAATCAACTGGCGCGAAGAATGGAAAGCCTTGCCGATCAACTGGGCATACCGCAGGCAGAGGTTTTCAGCGGCGAAGCCATGAGTGCCCCACGCTACAAACGGCTGTCGGAGAACATTGCCTATGAGCGCGATGAACTGTCCAGGCAATTGACTCGTGAAGCATTGGCCAGAGCGGGTTTCTGACGACTCTGTTGCTCTGCCAGCCCCGTCAAAGGCTGGCAGCGCTTCATCGCGCCGACCCCACTTCCGAATCCCGAATCACGGTGATGTGGCCTGAGTAACTTCACGCCACGCCGGGCTTCGATGTGATGCACTTCGGCCGCTGCGGGGCTGACGCTGAACGCCAGCAACAGACCGCCACAGGATCGGGCCAAGCGAGGATGACTACGCAACAGCCTCATTCGACACCCGGCGCCCTGGCGTTGAACAACAACACGACGTTGCCGCTGTAATCGCCGGAGCGATACCCGCCCGCCGGTTCGACAGGGCTGATTTTCAGGGCCACACGTTTGCCGGCCGCCGCTTCTTCCTGAGACAGCACCTGGCGCGGCGTGATGTGTGAACTCAACTCCACGGCATTGAATGTGACCTGTAACTCGATCACCTCGCCGGGGCGGCCGTTTTCCAGGTAAGGGTCGGCGCTCAGGCGCGCCTCAATCGCGCTGCTGTCGTGGCGCACATCGAAATTTTTCTCCAGGCCACCAAGCGTCGCACGCGGGTAATCCCAGGCAAGCCGCTGGGTCCGGTGAATCCAGCCCGGCTCTGCGGGAATAATGTAGAACGGCCGGCTGGGAATGGTCAGGGACACTTCGAAGGTGTGTTCTTCGCGAGCGGCCCAGGCCCCAACGCAGGCCAACGCGGTAGCGGCCATCAGCGTGCCGAGGGTGCATTGCTTGATCATGTGGGTTACCCGATGCGTCATTGGAAAACAGACCTAGCGACTGGCGATTTTTATGGTTTTTCTGGCGCTGCCCTCGATCAGGAAGAAGCGGTACTCGCGCCCCTTGTCCTTGTCGAACGCGAAAGTCTTGCCCGCCAGCACATGGTGTTTGGTGGTCGCACCACAGTCGGTTTCCTTGCTCAGCGAACAGCTCTTGAACTCATCGACAATCACCACGGTGTTACCGTCATTGCGCAGCTCATAGCGGCTGTCGGTTTCATTGACCACGGTGGCGAAACGAGCGTCCTTGGGCCGCACGAAAAAGATCGTGCCGAATCCGGTCATGACATTGATCCCGGCCGAGAGTGACTTTTTGTACTCATCCCGCTCTTCGCCGCTGACCACAAAGTCGTCTTCCTTTTCCGGGACTACCGGGACAAAACGCACGCGAAAATAACGTTCACGATCACGCTCGCCCATGTACAGCAAACGCGTGCCCTGCATGCCCTGAGCCGGAACGATCAGCCGCGCCGGACTGGCCATCAAACCATTGCGTGAGGCGCCGTCGGCAGCGTTCTCGACCGCAATTTCCTGCGGTTTGCCCTCGGTGTCGTAGATAATTTCCAGCACATTGATCTTGACGAATGCCGTCGCGTCGCCGCTATTGAATACCCGTTTCAGATAGGTACTTTTATCAGCGTCGAGATAGTCGTAAACGGTGCCGACATTGATCTGCGGACCGGCCTGCGCCGTCAGGCAAAACACGCTGAGCAGGCCCAGCAGAAAACCACGGTTCATCGTTTTCAACTCCATGAATATCGAAAAGGGTTTGACTGGCGTGCTCACACATCCGAGTCCCAGATAATGGTGATGTTGCCGCGCAGCCGGTCGTTCAGGCCGGGGCGGAGAAGGAAATCGATCGCTGAGGGTTCCAGCTCGAAATGCATCGCGCCGGGTTTGCGATCCACATAGAGGCTTGGCTGGAACGAGCTGGACCAACTATTGACGCTCAATGGAATCCTGTTGACGGGACCACCGGGGCCGTCGATTCCCGCCGGTAAACTCATCGAGACCTTGACCTGAACGGAGTTGCCCAAGGGGCTACCGAGATTGCAGTACGGCCCGCCCTGGGAGTTGCACAGCATCATCACCTTGAAGCGCGAAGACGCAGAGATGTAGAAGGGTTGATCGCGGAAAATCCGTGTCGGCTTGCGCCCGCTATCGATCCAGCGCGCCCAGCCACCTTCGGGCTCCAGCGTGACTTTATTGCCGCCCGGCGGCAGATCGACTTTGAGGGTGTGCTGTACGTCAAGCACGAAGTCGAGTGTCAGGTTGCCGTCGTCCGGCTGAAACGTCGCGCCCATGTCGAAATCGCCGCCGGGCCCCATCGAGTAGACGATGGATCCGGTATACAGACCGCTCGACATGCTCAACGGGTTAGGGGTTTTCAGCTCATAAGCAAAATCAATTTTATCGAAGTACATCGAGGGGATGCGGAAAGCCGCGGTCTTGGTGCAGGGCGCTTGCACAGGTGTCTGCCAGAAAAAGCGATAGGTGCGATCGCTATACCCGGCCAAGCCTGTGCCTTGGCAAGGCGCCGGGGCATAGAGCCAACCGCTAAGGGACGTCCAGAGGATGTCATGGCCTGTGGGGGCTGCTACTCCGGTCAGGTCATCCACGCTATCGCTGAGAACAAATCGGGAGCCGATGCCGGTGATACGCACCTCTACGGTTTCCGTATCCTGAGTCTCCTGATTAGTCACCGTCAACCGTCTCCAGCCAGCCGGGACCTGCAGCGAGACATCGTCACCCGGCCTAAGCTCGCCTGAGCTGTAGCGGACAGGCAATTCAATGCTGAACATGTTGTTGCTGGCGCATTGCGTGGGGAAGTTCACGCAATAACCACTATTGGGTGTCTGGTTGACGAACAGGTTCTTGCCCGGCTGAGAAGGATCCGGTTGAAACAGCGCGCGGATCTCCTGATTGATGGCCTGTGCCGGCGATATGCTCAGCGCCAGCGCCAATACACATCCACTTGTCATTATCTTCATCGGATCAACCTGCCTTCTGTTCGGTGAACGTAACATCGGCCAGCGTGTCCGGCGTGCAACGCAGGTCGCCGATCATCAACACATTGTTTTCGCTGCGATGGCTGCCGGCGTCGAGGCGGAACTGACACAGCAACTGATTGCCCTGACGCACTTCCAGAGTCGGTGAACCTGCATTCATTTCCATTGAGAAGAACCCGTCGACTTCGGTCACCCCGCCACTGGCGTGATTGATCACGTGGTGGCCCTTGAGCGGCCGTCCTTGTGCGTCCACCAGTCGACCGAGTACGGTCATGGTGCGCATCACGCGGACTTTGCGGTACTCGACCCCGCCCTTGTTCAGGTGATATCGAGTGCGTGCCGGTTCAATGCTCGCCGCCGGCACGTGGGTACCCTCGAAGTCAAAACTCACCGAACTGTTCCGGTACGCGGTGATCGGGATGAAGTTGCGGCCCGGCTTCAACATCGCACCACCGCCGCTGTAATCGTCGGCCCGCAGAACGATGTCCTCGATATCCGACTCGACGTCGACGATCATCCCGGCGCCGCGCACTTCGCTCTGGCTGGTCATGAGCATCTGCTGGCCACCGATCACCAGCGTGCTGTCGACGTTGAGCCCACCGGTGAAGTTGCCGTTGTAGGAGGAACGCTGGATGAAGCCGTCGCCGTTGACCGCATCGGTGCGGAAATTGGCCAGACTGGACATCCCCACCCCGTAAGTGTCGGTGAGTGCCGTGAGCGACACGTTCTGCATGACGTGATCCTGAAAATCCTTGCGCCAGCCGAGTGAAGCGTTGTTATCACGCGTACCGTCGCGGGCCGTGCGCGAACCGATACTGCCGGTGATCTGCTGACCGGGTGCGCCGAGCGCCATGTTGATGCTCAGGTCGACGCCGCGATTGCGCGCATCGCCGCTGCTGAAACTGCCCGGCCGATCAAAAACCGACAGGCGCCAACTCGCATCGCTGCCCAGCACCATCGTGCGCTGGGTCCAGCCCAGATCCACGCCCATGCCCTCGACATTGCCTTCGCTGTGCGAGACCCGCGCATTGACTGAACTCTTGCTGCTGACGCGATGGTTGAGCGCCAGCGAAGAATTGCTGGTCTGGCCGATGAACACGTTGCGCGGACGAACCCGGGTGCCATCGGGCAGGGTGTCGTAGGTGTAGGTGGTGTCGAGCCAACTACGACTGTGACTGACGACGAAGCTGCCGGCGCCATAGTTGTAGAGGCTTTGCAAGTCGAGACCAGTGCCGTAATCCTCGGTCTTGTAGACGTTGGCATACAGGCTGAGGTGATTGGCCAGGGTCCAGTCGATAGACGTGCCGTATTGCAGTTTTTCACGAATCTGCCGCGCCGACAGCCCGAGGATCACCCGCGGATGCAGCAGGTAATTCACCGACGCGCCCGCCGTCGGGCTGCCGCTGGCCTGGGTGTCCCAGTTGCTCAGCAGCTTCTGTTCTTCGCCGGCGAACACGTTGTAGCGCCAGCGTTCATCGAGGTTGCGCCAGTTGTTGGGCTTGTACACCAGCTCCTGTGTGGTGGAAGTGATCTGACCGTCTTCGATCAGGCGCACTTCCACTTCATAAATGCCGCCGGGCAGCGGTCGCGTATCGAGGGTCTGCAAACCGGCCGGCACCGATTGGGTATTGATCAGCAGACCATCGCGCCAGATCTCCACCGAGCCCTGACGGTTGGCGGTGACATAGATCGGATAAACGCTGGGCATCGCGCTGTTGATGGCCAGGCTGTCGGAGCTGCCGTACATCACACCAACGGCGGTGTCGGGACTGGTGCCGAACGTGCGCGGTTGACGCATCAGCCCTTCGGAATTGGGGGTGAAATAGCCCAGACGGAAAAAACTGCCTTGCAGTTCGCGCTGGGTGTGCAGCTCTTGGATGGCGTGATACAGCTTGTCGTCCGGGCCACCAAGACGGGCAACTTGCAGGTTCAGCGTCTGGCTCCAGTTACCCAGGCTTGAACTGGCTTCGAGGCCGAAGCGTCCGCCCAGATCCTGCTCCTGACCACCGTTGAGGTTGAGTTGGTTACGCACCATCAGGCCGTGACTGCCACTGTCGGGCTGCTCGTAATAGCGCTTGGCCTCAACGTCGCGCTCGGCATTTTCGGTAAGGATCGAGACCAGGGAGTTTTCCAGGTTGTAATGCACCGCCAGAAACTGCTCCGGACAGGAACCGCTGCACGCGCCCAAGGGCACACCGGGCTTGAAATAGCTCGCCCACTTTTCGCGTTCGGCCGGGCCAAAACGGTTTTCGCTGGTGTCGGTGAATTCGAGCAGGGTGATGCGATCATCGCGGGACAACACCACCATGGCCTCACCCAACGGTTGTTGATCGACTTCGACCCGTACCGCCAGAGGCACATCAAAGAAATGCTCTTCGAAATCCGCCGGCAAACCCTTGGCCTGCGCCAGCAGACTGCGGGGCGTGGTACCGGTGGAGTTGGACGCCACGGCTGCGCTGGCACAAAACAACAGCGCAAGCGCAGCCGCGATGGGTGTCATCGGGAACATGAACTCGTACTCTGATTTACAAACAAGGAAAGTCCGACGGGACAAACACGGCTGGCTGCCCCGTCGGTTAGCGCCACTGGTAAAAGCGCGCCTTAGTGCCTGATCAATGCGATCAGTTGCCAGCAACCGGTGGCACGGCATCAAAGATCATCGCCACGGAGCCGGTGTAATCCCCCGGCACGAAGTTGCTGCCCACCGCGCTGATTTTCAGCGGTGCGCGGTAGTTGACGTCCGACTCCGATTCACCCACAACCATTTGCGGGGTGAGGGTCAGTTCCTTGTTGTTAAGCATGACTTGCAGGTCGATCGAGGTATTGCCAGCGACCAGCTTGGGCTGGCTTTCCAGGCTGGCGTGTACCGAACCGTTGTTGTTGCGCACATCGAAGAACCCATTGACGTCGCGCATTTTCCCGGTGCTCGGCTGGTAGCTCATGTCCTGGTCTTTGTTGACCAGGTCCGGATCGGTCGGCACTACATAGAAACCGTTGGTCGGCACATGCGCGACAAGGCTGATCGAGTGCGACGCTTCACCAGCGGCGAATGCGCCAGTCGAACCCAGTGCCAGAAGAGCCAATGGAGCGGCGATTGCGAGTTTCTTGAACATCGTTATGTACCTGTTTTCTTGATAGGGGGATGAACATTGAAAGTTCAAGACAATCACTGCCCGAGTCGCTGCCCGAGTTGAGCCAGGTCAACTTGAACTTTCAATGCCGAAGCATCATCGACTGTTAACTCTTGAAAGTAAGCAGGCAACTTCCGACAACCGCGTAGTTAAACAACACCATGACCCGCAAGAAAAAAGAACAGAAAAACAATATTCGAAACAGTAACTGTAAGTTATAGCCTACAGACAGTTTAAGTTAAAAAACCATACAGCAACTTCGCCCTGCCAGCACGGCAACATTGGGTTATTTAGAACATATACTCTACAGCAAATAGAGTGATGACTTTAACTTTCAAGTTATCGCTGACGAAATCCGCCTGAACAACCATCGCTTGCATTTACCTTGCAGTTGCCGCTCGTCAGCCCGGGTCACGGCTCAGGAAAAAAGCGCTTGCGTCGGGCTTAAGATATATCTTAAGTTGTATCTAAACACGACGAGAGAAGACAGAAATGAGAGACCATCATTCCCCCCATCGCGAACACGGCGACGGCCGTGACGGCTTCGAGAAGCGCCCCGGACGCGAGCGCGGCGGCCGTGGCCCTCGGGTGTTCGCCCCCGGTGACCTGAAATTGCTGCTGCTGGCACTGGTCGCCGAGCAGCCATGCCACGGCTACGACCTGATCCGCCAGATCGAAGGCATGTTCGACGGCGCGTACAGCCCCAGTCCCGGGGTGATCTACCCGACCCTGACCTTTCTTGAAGAGAGCGAGCTGATCACTGGCGACGCCGAGGGTGGCAAAAAACGCTACAGCGCCACCGACGCCGGGCGTTTGTCTTTAAGCGAGCAAGCCGTGGCGCTGGACGGTGTGCGCATGCGCATCGATGTGAGCAAACGCTCGCTGCGCGGCCATGATCGGCCGCCGGAAATCCACGAAGCGGTACACAACCTGCGCCATGCATTGCAGATGCACCACGGCCGCTGGAGCGCCGAAGAAATCCTGCGCGTGCGTGACCTGCTCAACGACACCGCCAAAGCCATCGTCGACGGCCCTGCCGTTCAACCTGTTTCGGAGAAAAGCGAATGACTGCAGTCGATACCCAAACCATTCACCGCGTGATGCACGAAATCAAACGCCGCAAACTGGAAGTCTTGCGCGTGGTCGACCTGACGCCGCGCATGCGCCGCATCACCCTCGGCGGACCGGAGCTGGCCGGGTTCATCAGCCTGGGCACCGACGATCACGTCAAACTGCTGTTCCCGCAGAACGCCGAACAAGCCGCCGCGCTGGAGACGATGGTGCTCGGCGCCGGCAAGGACAATGGGCCGAAACCGGAAATGCGCGACTACACACCGCGTCGCTATGACCTCGACGCGCTGGAGCTGGATATCGATTTCGTTCTGCACGGTGACGGCCCTGCGTCGACCTGGGCCGAGCAAGCCACACCGGGGCAGTTCCTGCACATCGGCGGGCCACGCGGCTCGATGATCGTGCCGGACATTTTCGACAGCTACTTGCTGATCGGCGATGAAACCGCCCTGCCCGCCATCGCCCGCCGCCTCGAAGGCCTGGCGGCCAATCGCAAGGCGTTGGTGGTGATCGAAGTGGAAAACGGTGCGGAACAGCAAGTGCTGGAAAGCCCGGCGCAGGTCAATGTGATCTGGGTGTTGCGTGAAGGTGGCAAGGACAACCTGCTGAGCACCGTGAAGCAATTGCAGGTGCACAAGGGCAATCTGTATGCCTGGGTCGCGACCGAAACGAAAGTTTCACGGCAGATTCGCCGGGTGCTGATTGATGAGCATGGGCTCGATGAGCAACTGATCAAAGCCGTCGGCTACTGGCGCGCCGAAGGCACATCCGAAGAAGAATGAGAAACCTGTGGGAGCGAGCCTGCTCGCGAAGGCGTCAGCACCTTCAACATCCATGGTGACTGACACACCGCTTTCGCGAGCAGGCTCGCTCCCACATGAACTTTAACTTCGTACTGGCCGCCAGCGATCCAGACCGATGCCGATCAAGCCAATCCCCACAGACCCCAGCAATATCCCCCCCGCATTGATCAGCACCTGTGGATAACCCAACACCGCCACATCAATGAACGGGTACGCATACGCGCCGAGCAAATGCCCGCGCAGCAAGGCGTAGATGAAATAAACCAGCGGATAAATCAGCCACACCGGCAGATGCCACAGGCGCAAAGTGCCCTTAGGCACGTACAACCACCAATAGCCAAGAAACAGCAGCGGCATCACGTCGTGCAGCAACTCGTCAGCGATAAATTGCCAGCCTTCCGGGTGCCACAAGTGCCGCAGTAAAAGGCTATAGGCCAGACCGACCACAGCAATGCTCACGGCAATCCCACTGCTGACCCACGGCTGTAAAAACCAGCGGCGCGCGGCTGATTCACGCTCGGTCACCGCGCAGGTCAACACCGTCGCCACCAGCGTATTGGTCAGAATCGTGAAATAACTGAAAAAGCTCACCAGCCCGCCCAACAGGCTGGCGCCGACACTCAAACGCGCGAAGAAAATCAGGTACAGCTGAATGCCCAACCCCGCCCAGCCCAGTAGGGCTGCGCAGGTGATCAGGCGACGACGCCAACAACCGGCGTCCATCTCAAAGCGGTCGCTTGGTGCGCATCAACTTCACGTACAGACGCTCGACCTTCTCCCGCGCCCACGGGGTTTTGCGCAAAAACGTCAGGCTCGACTTGATGCTCGGATCACTCTTGAAGCAGCGAATATCGATGCGCTCGGCCAGCCCCGACCATTCGTAATGGACCACCAGCGCGTTGAGGATTTGTTCAAGGGTGACGCCGTGCAGCGGATCGGGGGTGTGTTCGTTCATGCCAGGCCTTTGGGCGAAGTGAAAATGCAGAAGCCGCGCACCTTAGCCGAGGGGGTGATCGGGTGGAAGGCCTACCTTCAAATGTAGGCCAACCTGAAAAGATCGCAGGCCACGACCCGACCGACAATGCGCCCGTTTGCCGCACTGTTACCGAATCTGAAACGCTGCATGTTCACAAAAGGCCTTTGTGTTTTTGTAACAGATCATTATCCTGCCGCCCTTCCGCTGAATCGCTTCACTGCCTGCGACATATTGAAGCGCTCGAATCGCACCCCGAAAACACCAAAAAAAGACTGAGCCATGCCCGATCTTTCCTTCTCCCGAGACAGCGCTATCTCAACCCTGCGCACCCTTGGCGGCTGCACCGCCCTCGGCCTCGCCAGCTGCGTCCAAGCGGCGCCCGCGTTCGACAGTGAATCACCGTACATGCTCGGTGACTGGAACGGCACACGCACCGAACTCTCGGAAAAAGGCTACGACTTCAAGCTCGATTACACCGGCGAAATGGGCAGCAACTTGCACGGCGGTTACGACCATGACCGCACCGCGCGTTACAGCGATCAGTTTGGTTTGGGCACACACCTGGATCTGCAAAAGATCCTCGGCTGGGACGACGCCGAGTTTCAACTGACCATCACCAAGCGCAGCGGCAACAACATCAGCAACGACCGCATCAACGATCCGCGCGTCGGTGGTTTCACCTCGGCCCAGGAAGTCTGGGGCCGTGGCCAGACCACGCGCCTGACGCAGATGTGGTATCAGCAGAAATTCTTCGATCAGAAACTCGACATCAAAGTCGGCCGTTTCGGCGAAGGCGAAGACTTCAACAGCTTCCCGTGCGACTTCCAGAACCTCGCGTTCTGCGGCTCGCAGGTCGGCAACTGGGTCGGTGGCATCTGGTACACATGGCCGGTCCTCCAGTGGGCGCTGCGCGTCAAATATCACCTGACACCAGAGTTGTACGCGCAGGTCGGAGCCTACGCGCAAAACCCATCGAAC
>Ga0163162_10000250_pt1 | contig 48730 bp, 66 predicted proteins | sample S55metaG_FD_115310 | JGI IMG/M metagenome (GOLD analysis project Ga0163162, IMG submission 115310) | Switchgrass rhizosphere microbial communities from Kellogg Biological Station, Michigan, USA - S5-5 metaG | ecosystem: Host-associated > Plants > Roots > Rhizosphere > Soil | place: USA... | reverse complement strand
GCTCTTCACGAGGTCGCGGTCGGCGGCGGTGTCGTTGGCGATCTTCTCGAACTTCTCGGTGCGGCGGCCGCTCTGCCAGTCGGCGGCATACGGCGGGTCGGTGACGATGAGGTCGACGGACTCTGTCCGCATGACCGGGAGCAGCAGCTCGGCCTTGCCCTGGTAGACGGTGACGAGGTTCGACTCGTAGGCGATGATCGGTGCGGCCGCGGCCGCGGGCCGGACGGTCGGCTCTTCGAGGCCTGGGATGGGCAGGGCGGTGACGGTGTTCATCGGGTCTCCCGGTGTGGTGTCCCGGGCGCTTTCCCGGGGGTGTGCCCTGACCGTCTCTCGAGCATTCCGCTCGAGTCAAGGGTCCGGGCATGACGAAGGCCCCCGCGCCTAACGGGGGCCTTCGTCGGTCAGTGGGGCGGGGTCACTTCCAGATGAAGAGGTCCTCGCCACCGAATGCGCTCGTCAGCATCACGATGCTGTAGTCGTTGCCCTTCGGGGCCTCGAACGTCAGCGACGTCTTGAGGGTGCCGCCAGGGCGGACCTTCTGACCGTAGGACAGTGTGTTGTCCGGGCCGTACTGGTAGGTCTTGCCGTCACTCGACTCCAAGCGGGTGCCGTCAGCGAACTCGATGACGAACATCGACTCGGACACCTCTAGCGCGCCGGACTTGCCGGTGTTCTTGATCGTGATGGGCACGTTGATGAACCGGTCACCGGTCTCGGCCTTGTCGCAGTAGCCGGGAATGTTGCACTTGGCCTTGACGCCCCGCTTGACGGTCACCTCGAACGTGACGTCTTCCTGGGTGAAGGTGCCGGTGTCGCCGAAGTTGCCCTCGGTGACGGTCGTGTCGGGCTCCTCGCTGGTGGTTTCGAGGTCGGCCGGCTCGGGCGTCGGGAAGTTGTCATCCGACGTGGGCGCCGGCGCGGGCGTGCTCGACGACGAGGCGGGCGCCGGCGCTGCGGGCTGCACCCCCGTCAGCTCGGTGTTCTTCCCGCACGCGGTGAGGGCGAGGGCGGCGAGGGCGAGGGCTGCGGCAGCCTTGGTGATCTTCATGGTGGTTGGTTTCCCTGTCTTGGATAGAGGTGGGGCAGAGGTCAGTGTGGAACCGGTGTCGCTTGATACCGGCGGGTTTGGCTGAAATGCGGTGGATCAGTCCCCGTCATTGTCGGGCGGGGACGCGAACGTGTCTCGGAGGAACTTGACGGGAAGGTAGATGCCGCCACCCGCGAGGATCGCCCCCATGAACCACTGGTCGGTGCCGAGCATGATGATGCCCGCGACGATCATGAACGGGACCATGATCGCGACGAGGCAGCCCAGTTGGGGGTCGCTGCTGGCGGCCATGGGTCAGCCCTTCTTTCCGTTGAGTCGGTCGGCGTAGGCGCGGGCCTCGGCCTCGGTGATGCCACCGGGGACGCAGACCTGCTTGCCCTGGGGGTCGTGGGCGGTCCCGAGGTGCCCGCCCTTGATGGTGTCGCGGACGATCCAGCCCCACCGCTCGTCCTTGACGGCGGCGTAGCGGGCGCCGAGGTCGATGAGCTGCTTCTCGATGTCGTCGATGTCGGCCTGGATGCGCTTGCGCTCGGCGATCCGGTTGGCGAGCCGGACCCGCAAGACTGCCACGAGCTCGTCGCCCTGCGGGAGCGCGTCGTCGGCCACCTGTCGGCGAGAGGACGCGATGACGTGCTCGGCGGTGCGGATCATGCTCCGCTTGCTCGCGTCGAGCCGCTCCAGGCCCTCTCTCGGGGTGGACGGGGCGCGGTAGTTCTCGCGGATCCGCTCGGTGAGTGCGGCGTCCTCGACGGCCCACGCCTCGTACAGCGCCATGTCGGGCCCGTGCGCGGGGTCGGTCTGGCCGGCGATCATGTCGAGGTTGTCGGCGACCCACGCCTTCGCGTCGGGCAGGTTCCAGAACTCGACGCGACCGGAGGCGTCGGTGTCGACGACGGCGCGCCATGCCCAGCCGTCGCGGGAGCTGTGCTCGGGTTCGAGCGGCGTCTTGACGAGGATCGGCGCGGCGCGGCCGGACCGTTCGAGGACGATCGGGAGCGTCGTGCACATGTGGTGGCCGTTGGGCAGGCGCTTCCAGCGGAGTCGCGTCGTCATGGCTCAGGCTCCGTAGGTGGGGAGGTCGATGCCGCGGTCTTGGAGGGACGGGGTGTCGTCGTGCGGCTCGACGTCGTCGCGGCGGTCGAGCTCGTCCTGCACGTCGTCGGTGAGGTGCTGGTCGCTCTCGTCGTTGCCGATCGTCGACAGCACGTCGACGACCTTCTCCAGCGTGGCGGTCGGCTGCTTGTGTGGGCGGGCCGCGATCTTGCGGGCTTCATCGAGGGTCATTGGGGCTCTCCTTGTGGTGGCGCGCCGGGCGCTTCTTCCCGGTGGTGGACACCACGTTAGAGGGTTGACGCATCCGTGGCAAGGGTATCCGCATCTGGACGTGAAAGAACCCCCCGGGAGCCCTCTCGGGGGGTTCTTCCGACGTCCGCCCCTCCAAGGACTTCCCGTCTGGAGGAGAGTCTACGGTCAGGCGGGGACAGCCACCCGGACCATGCCGTGGTCGCGGGCGATGACCGACGCGAGGCGGGAGCCGATCCACTCCCCCAGCGTCGTGTGCACGCAGTTGCCAAGCGCGAGGAACCGCTGCCCGTCAGGGATGCCGGCCGTCCAGTCGTCGGGGAAGCCGCAGAGCCGCTCCCACTCGGTGAGGGTCAGGGTGCGGAGGCCGCCGTTGTCGGGGAGCAGGTGCTTCTGACGGAGCGGGCCGCCCTGGTCGAACCCGGCGAGGGTGTTGGCCGTCTCGGACCGCACCCACGTCTCCCAGCCGCCTGCCTCGATCGCGGCGCGGGCGTTCGCGCTCTTGCGCCAGACCGTCAGGGCCTCGCGGCCACCGTCTCCGTGATCGCGAGCAGCTCGGGATCGACCCTCTCGGGACCCGGGGAGAGCAACCGTGGCAGGAACTTCCGGGCCAGCGAAGGAGTCATCCAGCACTTCGAGTGCTCGGGCGGGGTCTCCTGAAGAATGTCCGACCAAGATGAGGCGCGGCCGTTCCTGGAGGGTGTCAAGGTGTCCCCCGTCCAGCAGGCGCCACGCGTACCCATACCCGAGGTCCCCCACCGAATTTTGCGCGTGCCACCAATCGCGGCCGCCGTTACTGGTGAGAACCCCGTCGGGATTCTCGATGACGACCCACTCGGGTCGGGCCTCGTCGATGAGCCTGATCTGCTCGTAGAAGAGGCCAGAGTCCTTGCCGTGGAGCCCGGTTCGGGTCGTGGCTCCCTTGCTGGTCTGCTTGCAGGGAAACCCTCCAGCAAGGACAGTTGGGTTGCCGAGGTCTGATCCGTTGACATGCTGCACGTCCTCCAAGAGCGGGGTGTCGGGGAAGTGCCGGCTCAGGATGGTGCGTGCGTGCTCGTTCTTCTCGACCATGGCGGTGCAGCGCATCCGGCGGTGCAGGCCCCAGTCGAGTCCGGCGATGCCGGAGAAGAGGGACGCGAACGTGGCGTCGAGTGCATAGGTGCTCATGGTGGCGGGTCGCTTCCTGAGTGGCGGTTCGCGGCCGCTTCTGCCGCGCACTACCCAGTTAGCTGGTATGCACTTGTTGGGGTCAAGGGTTCCGAAGCTACGGTTCAGCTAAGGCGTCGTGACCTACGCCGCGCGAGCCTCGCGGGCGTCCTCGTTCGGGGGCGCCAGGACGCGGATCCGGGTGCCGTCGTTGCGGTACAGGAACCACCCGGAGCGGGTACGCACGGGCACGAGCTCGGCGTCGACGAACAGACCGTTGCGGCGGATCGCGTACCCCTCGCGCTCGAACGTCTCCCGGTCGAGGTCCTTGTCTCGGTGGCATCCTTGACCGGCGTTCCCCGCGCCGCACAACGTGAGCAGCCATGCCGCGCCGTTGATCGTGTCGGACGCCTCACCCTTGGTGCCACCCGCACCGCGGCCGCGCCTGTGGTCGAGGTCGGAGGCGGGCTTGCCGCAGCGGACGCAGCGGCCGCCGTCGCGGGCGTGCACGAGGGCGCGGGTCTCCGGTGTCGGGCCGGTCCGGCGCGGTGTCGGGCGCGGTCGTGGGGTGCGCGCCGGCGCGGTGCGTGGCGCGCGGTCCGGCGCGCTCTTCGGCGCGGTGGCGCGGCGCGCCTGGAGTGGCTTCGACCTCTGGAGTGGTGATCCCCCGTCGCTCATGGGGGCCTTGCGTTTGAGAGGCTTCGAGCCGCGGCTGATGCCCTTGCTTTTCACCCCGGCGGCTCCTTCTCGGTGACGGAGCGGAGCGCCTTCATGACGCTCTGCGTGATGTGCCCGGCGCGCCCGTAGGAGACACCGACGGCACGGTTGCGGAGTGACCCGGAGACGACCGCGCCACGGAGGACGACCTGCATCCCCGGCTCGTCGAGGCGCAGCGTCGTGGCCGTGCCGTCGTCGTGGACGCGGTGCACGTACAGGCCGGGCTCGAGGTCACCCAAGGGTCAGCGTCCGCGGCATGACGTGACGGCGGCCCTGGTTGATCGCGTCGACACCGACGGCGAGGGTGCTGCTCGGGGCGTTCGTCCACTCGTCGATGCGGAGGCGGCCGATGAGGTCGCCGACGGGGTCGTCGAGGATCATCGCGTCCGTCTCGCCGGGCGCGAGCTGCACGACGCCGGCGGCGTCGATGACGAACCCGGCGCCGGGATCGCAGCCGCCGCAGCCCTGCTCGCGGGCGGTGTGGCCGCAGGGGTGAGGCTCGGGCAGGAGCGCGACGCCGGTGTCGCCGTCGGTCCAGAAGTCGTTGAGCTGCGTGGTCATCGTGAGCCTTCCCGGTCGGTCGTGACCAACCTCAATGCGGGTGGCGGCCCGACTGGGCCCTTGTCGTCGCCGCCTCCATCGAGGGACGTGAGCGCAGGCTTGCCGACCGGCGCGGTTTGCGTCTTGGCGAGCACGGGCCACTGGTCGGCGACGATCCCGACGTAGGGCTCCTTCCAACGCTCGTCGGCGCGCTCGTACATGAGCCGCCAGTCGTAGTTGGGCAGGTATGACGGGAGCAGCCCGCCAGTGTTCGGGAGCGGCTCAGGGACGTTCGTGAGGGACTTCTCGCGGGCGATCGCGGCACGCGAGTACGCCTCGTGGGTGCGGCACCATCCCGTGAGCTGCCACTCCCCCGTCTCAGGGTCGGTGACGCGGTGCGCGACGACGTAGTGGCGGCCGCACGGCTGGCCGGCGTTCTTGCCGCGGGTCTTGGGGACCGGGCAGGGGCGGCCATATCCGCGCGGTTCTGGCGGGGCGTACCGGGGCAGGTCGGCACGGATGATGCTGCGCTGCCAGTAGCCGATCTGCGCCCGATACCGGCCGGCGGTGGCCTGCTCGTAGAGGGTGCGCCACGTGATCTTTCCGGCGCGGGCCTGCTGGAGCAGGAACACGGTGATGAACTCGCGCAGGTCGTCGGCCTCGCGGCCGTTCATGGCGACGAACCGCTCGTCGGCCCACAGTCGCTCGATCTGGTCGAACGCCTTGGCGCGCTGGATCAGGCTCTTGCCCTGGTGCTCACCCATCAGACCTCCCACCAGTAGACGCCGGGCCACACGCCAGAGCCGCGCTCGGACGCCGGGATCAGGTGCCCCTTGTGCTCGCCGCAATCCTTCGGGCACGGCATCCACCGGAACAGCCGGTCCCCATCGGGGGCGCGGTCGCGGAGCCTGCGGGCGTAGTAGAGCGCCGTCTCCAGGTAGTCGTCCGGGTGCTCCTTCGGGTAGGTCGGGTAGAGGTCGAGCAGCCAGTGGGCCATGAGGCCGCGGAGCGCGGTGGTGCGGGCCTTGGCGGGGTCGTCCGTGCCGCGCACGACGATGCCGCCCTCTTCCATCCAGTGCGCGACGAACTCAGGCACCGGGCCACGTCCGCAGCTCGGTCACGATGTCGTGGTCGCAGTCGAGGACGACGACGCGCACGGGACGCGCCTGCTCCTCGTAGCCCACCTGATCGTCGAACTCGTCGACGACGGGCACCGAGACGTCGCAGTCGCCGCAGTAGACGCTCCGGCGTGCCGGGTCGACGACGCCACGGTCGCGCAGGTCGGCCTCGGACTGCGCCACCGTGGCGAGGGCCAGCGCGTCACTCACGGGGCGCCTCGCCGTCGGCGAGGGTGGCGAGGGCCCGGAGCGCGGCCGCCGACAGTGCGTGGCCCTGAGCGTCGCTGACGCCCGCGAGGGAACGCAGGTCGTCGCCGTCGAAGTCCCGGCCGAACGCCTCCACCATCGTGTCGAGCGCGGCCGTCACGCGAGCACGCGCCTCGTCACGCTGCTCGGCTGGGCTCTTCCCGTGGAGCCACTGAACGGTCAGGAGCAGCCCGCGGCCGTCGGGGAGCATGGCGCGCTGGGTGACGTTGTTGACGGCGCCCTCCGTGCCCTCGATGAACGCGAGGCCGTAGCGGAGCAGCACCTCGGCGGCCTCGGGAGGCGTGACGGTGCGGAGGCTCTCGCCGTCCCAGCCGAGCACCCCGGCCTGCGGCTCGTCAGGGTCGATCGCCTGACGCTTGGCGGCGATCGCGCGCTTGCGGCCCTTCACGGTGTTGCGGCGGTCCTCGGGGCTGACGACGAGCGTCACGCCGTTGCCGTACTCCCCCGGCCCCATCTTCGCGTTCGGGTAGAGCACTCCGATCGCGCCGGTGATCGACCCGAACACGTCGAGCGGTATGCCGTCACGGTCGGCGCCCTTGATGAGGACGCGGGTCTCGTCGCTCATCCGAGGTCCTCGTGTCGGTCGGCGGCCCACGCGCCTTGGATCACGTGGCAGTCCGGGTGGGCGGGGTGCTCGGTCTGGACGCACCCGGGGTGCGGGCACGCGACGCGGCCCGGGGTCGGGACGTAGGGCCGCTCCCCCTGGCCGGAGACGTAGAGGTTCAGGTCGCCGCCGAGGAGGAGACGCACGACCATCGCGAGCTGGTCCTCGGCAGTGCGGAACCCGGCCATGACGAGGGCGTCGTGGACGGACATGTCGGGGCGCTGCTGGATCGCGTCGAGCGCGGTCTGTTCGAGCGGGGTGCGCTGCGTGCGCACCCAGTCGGTCACGAGCTTCTGCGGGCCGGGGTGGACGGTCATGGTCATGCCTCCGGGATCTCGTTCAGGCGCTCGTCCTGGTTGTCGCCGGGCTGCTCGTAGATCGCCTTGCACTTCGAGCAAAGCGGCAGGGACATGGGGTTCTGCGACGGGATCCACCGGTGGCCGCACAGGGCCTCGATTTCGGTGCCCATGACGCGGGCCTCCAGCACGTACGCCTGGGGGGTCGTCTTGCCGCGCAGGTGGTTCGGGATGAGGACGATGTGCGTGCTCTTCCCCGCCTCGTTGCTCGTCTGCTCGTAGACGGTGGTCTCGTCGCCGAGGCCCACGGCCGGCTTCTCGAGGATGGGGGTGCTCATGCGCCTGCTCCTGATGCTGTTGCGTAGTCGGTGGATGCGATGTCGAATGCCTGCTCGGCGCGCTCGACGCGGCGGGACGCGCCGATGTACGCGGACAGGTCGACTTCTCCCCTGCCGCTCTTCGCGCGGCGCGCTCCGGCCTTCGCCTCCCACGCTGCGGATTCCAGGGCGGCGACGAGCTCGTCGCGGGCGCGGTCGAGGGCGGCCTTCTGCTCGGTGACGTCCCAAGTGACGTGGGCGCTCATGCGGCGGCCGCCGTCTGCGGCTGCTCGGCGAGCAGGACGTACCGGACGACGGGCGTGGACCCCATGCGAGCGTTGAAGCGCGCACCGGACGGCAGGAGCCGCGTGAACATCGGCATCGCGACGCGCGGGCCCGGGTTCGTGCAGTAGCCCCACACGTGGGTCAGGCCACCCTTCTCCGCGACCGCGGTGACGGGGATCGCGCAGTCGCAGGCGCGGACGGCCTCGATGGTCTTGCCGTTCTTGACGGTGACGTCGATGCGGGTGTGCGGGAAGGCGACTCGGTCACCGACGCGCGGGATGCCGGGGACGGTGCGCTGGCTCATCGGACACCTGCCTGGGCGAACGCCTTGCGGCGGGCGTCGGCGGCCGCGTCGGAGCGGGTCTGCTCGCGCAGGGACTCGGCGGCGTCGAAGTCGACGAGGATCGAGAGCGACAGCTCGCGGAGGGTGTCGAAGCCGGGCGGCGGGCCGTGGCGGCGCTTCGTCTCGGCGAGGGTGTCGAGCGTGTGCTTGAGTGCGGCCGAGGTGCGGGCGCTGTAGGGCGAGAGGGCCGGGTCTGACACGGCGCGGATCGCGTTGGAGACGAGGTGGTCTGTGGTGAGTCGCGAGAACATGGCTCTGTCCTTCGGTGTGGTGTCCCGGGCGCTAGACCGGGGGTGCAAAAGCCACGTTAACAGATAGACACTTCCGGGTGGAAGGGTTGTCAGAACTCGACTTCGCCGTCGATGCGCGGCGAGGGCAGTGACCAGCCGACGATGCCCTCGTGCGCGGCCTGCTTCGACGGGAACCATCCGTCGTGGGTCTCGACGATGCGCAGGCCCGTCACCTCCTCGACGCCGAAGTCGGTGGAGGCCATGGCGGCATACCAGGGGAACGCGGCGACGGGCGGGGTGATCGCGCGGACGATCTGCACGGAGGCGTAGCCGTATGCCGCCTTCGGGTCGAAGTCGGCACCCTCGACGGCCTCGGGCTCGGGCTCGTTGAAGGCGTCCATCGTGACGTCGACGAGCAGCTGGGTGACGTCGGCGGACGACGCCCAGTCGGACCGCTCCCGCCAGTAGCAGGCGACGACCCAGCCGGCCACCGCGGCGAACGCGGTGAGGAGCGAGGAGAGCTTCTTCATGCCGACTGTGTACGCCGCGGTCGGGCTACCGTCGCCCGCTGCGGGCATGGGTGAGGCCGCGCACCCAGGGGTCGGGGGTGCGCGGCCTCATTGGTCGGCCGACCGTCGGGGACAGGGGGAAGCCTCGACGGGCGGCCGTGAGCCGACCTAGCGGCTCTGTTCGACGGTCACAGGGATGCCGTCGAACGTGACGCCCTCATACCCACGGTCGAGGAAGTCCGACGGGGTGAGGGCGAGTGCTGGGGCGATGTCGGCGATGGTCTCGATGGACACGCCGCGCAAGGTGATGCCGTTGTCGGTGACGAGCACCTGCTCGGCGGTGATGTTGAAGCGGGACACGAGCTCGGCCGCGGACATGAGCCGCGTCTCGGTGGTGTGCGCTGGAATGGCGATGGTCATAGGGCTCTCCGTGTGGTTGGCCGGGCGCTTCCCCGGCGGGCTGTGTCTCGACCGTATGCCGACGGCCGGCGGGGTGGCAAGGGTCAGGCGACGTGGCGTGTCGGGTGCTCGGCCAGGATGCTCTCGCCGGTCGGGGTGCGGGCGTAGAGCAGGTGCCCGTCCGTGTGGCGGCGGATCGTGATGGCGCTGGAGGACCGGAGCGCGCGCAGTCCGGTGATGCGGCCGTCGACGACCTCGACCCCGTCGTGCAGGGCGAGAGCGGCCGCGCTGATCCACCCGTCGGGAGGGATGAGCCGGAGCAGGTCCAGGGCGTGCGCCGGGACGCGGCGCGGCTGGGTCATGCTGCCACGTCCTGCTGCTCGGCACGGGCGCGGCTGCGGGCGTCGCGCTTGCGCTTGTTGTGGGCCTCGCGCTGCGCCGGGGTCATCGGCTTCTTCTTCCTCCGACGCTCCTGCTTCCGGGCTGCTCGGCGGCGTTCGAGGTTGGCCTCCTTGGATGCCGCGCGAGCCTCAGCGACGGCGGGGTGGTCCGAGGGGATCTTCGTGGAGTCCGCGGACACGATGCCGAGGTCGATGCAGAACGACACCGGGTCGCCCTCGCCGCGGCGCATGAACCGCCACAGCGCCTCGTGCAGCTCGGCGCGCTTCTCGGCGCCGCCGTCGATCGCGCGGATGCCGAGGCCTTCGAGGAGCCGGCGGTAGGCCATTTCGATACGGACGAACTCGGTGTGCTCGGGGCTGCCCGGGGGGAACGCGTCCTCGTTGTAGTCGAGGGTGAGTGTGGTGAGCCCGCGGGCGCCGAGCTCTTCGTTCCTGATCGCGACCTCGAGGCGCTCGATGTGCTCGTGGCAGGCCTCGTTGATGACGGTCCACGGGTGGTCGGGGATCGCGCGCCAGTCGAGGGTGCCGTCCTCGTTGTAGGCCGCCGGCGGGTAGTAGCCGTTGCGCTTCGCGACGCTCTTGGCGCGGTTGACGTCGCGGGGCTCGATGCCGTCGCGGAGGGGGTTGGCGACGCGGCCTGCGACGCGAGTTGCAAGGTCGGCGATCGCGTCCGCGGTCCGCGGCTCCACCCACTTCTGCTGCCCGCGTCGGACCTTGCCGAGGATCACGATGAGGGTCTTGCCGCCGACGCCGCACTGCTCGCCCTGCCACGACATCGGGTAGCCGAGGGCTTGCATCTGGCCGGAGAGCAGCACCGTGGTTGCGGCATCGACCCGGTCGGCGCGCTGCACCTGACCCGGCTTCACAGACATGATCGCGTCGTAGACGGTCCGGGTCGGGGACTTCCCGCTCTGCGTCCGAAGGATCGCGCCCGAGCCGATCCCGAGGTGGCGGGCGATCGCGTTGGCGCTGGCGTGGTGGTTCTCGATGAGGTCGTCGATGTGCCGCTTCGCAGCCAGGGCCATGCGGGCGGGGACGGTGCGGTTTGGGGCGGCGATGCCACGGAGGCGTTCGAGCTCTCGCTCCTTGTCGCGGCGACGCTCGGCCGCCATGCAGCACTCGCGGTTGCAGCCGCGTGAGTAGCCGACGGGCTGGCCGTGGGGGAACGCCGGGTCGTTGACGTCGTAGGTGACGCGGGCGTTCGGTGGGGCCGTAACGATCATGGTGGAGGGCATCCCTTCGGTGGTGGTCCCAGGCGCTTCCCGGGGTGGGTGTCTCGCGGCTACGGAAGCCGCACACAGACCGTATAACTGTGGCCCTGCTAACGCAACAGTTTCGTGTCGCTTGACCCGAGTTCCACCCATGTAGCATGGGCGCTGTCGGGGGTTCGGTGTCCAACCAAAGTGCATACGTCCCCCTGAGTGCGCGGTCCCACCACCCGCTTCCGTCCCAGGAGTACGAGCAGCACATGACGCTTGCACGCGCCACGCAGGACCCTGCTTCGGATTTCGAAGCCGTCGCAGTCGCCGCTGCTGCTGGTGACCGCGACGCGTTCGGCGCCCTCTACGAGCGATACGCCGACGACATCTACCGCTGGGTCTACGTCCGGGTGGGGACACACCACGCTGCCGAGGACATCACCGGCGAGGTGTGGGCGAAGGTCGCGAGGTCGATCCACACCTACCAATCGACCGGCCACGGCTTCATCAAGTGGCTCGTGACGATCGCCGCCAACACCATCCGGTCGGCGTACCGGGCGCCCATCCGCGAGATCCCCACCGAGTCGATGCTCTCCCTCGACGCCCCAACGGGTATGGCGGGACCGGAGGATGACGCCCTGGCCGAGGAAACCCGGCGTGTCGTCGCCGCCGCGCTGGGCAAGCTGTCAAAACGAGACGCGGAAGTCGTAACCCTTCGGTTCTTCCATCGGTTCTCTGTTCTAGAGACTGCCGCCACCACGGGGCTGTCTGAATCCAACGTCAAGGTCATCCAGCACCGCGCCATGCGAGTCCTCGAGAAGGCGATCCCCGCCTCTCACGCCCGCGTGAGCATGGTCGGCGTCACTGAGAAAGGTGCTTCGAATGTTCGGACGACGTCAACGTCTCACGAACGAGCAAGCCGCTGAGGTCCTCGACAACCTGACTGGCCCGGCCACGCGCTCCGGTCACCGGCTGCGCACCGCGGCCCTTGCTCTCACCCCTGACGCTTCGACCACGCAGAGCGAGCCGCACCGTCGTCGCGTTCTGGACGTCGCGCTGCGCGAGTTCGCTCGCGGCACAGACCTCGCCGTCCGCAACAACGACGACGAGGGCACCGCCGAGCTGCCCGAGCACGCTCCCCTGGTGATGGTCCTCAACGACGTCCCGGTGCAGCTGGCCGACATCGACGCGATCGACCCGGCGAAGGCTGCTCGAGTCGCGGCCCGGTACGCGACCCTTGCCGCCGCGCACGCAGCCGAGCGAAAGCAGTGACGGCGCCGCCCACTGCCCCAGGCAGAAGGTCGATCCTCGACGAGTTCGAGGTCATCGTCGACCACCCGTTCGGTTGCGCCTGCTTCACCTGCGGCCCGCACGACCCTGACTCGCCGCTGCGCACCCCGCACCCTGAGTTCGACGCGATCGTCGCCCCCGAGGAGACCGTCGACGCCGTCCGGGTCGGGCACCTCATCATCCTGCGCGCCGGCCAGTCGCACGAGAACGCGGTCGAGCAGCTGTCCAAGCTGTTCCCGTCGGAGCACCCCGACGACATCATCCGCGTGGTGCGGGCCGCGATGCCGAACGCGCCGTCGCTGGAGAACCTGTCTCGAGAACTCCACGGCTCCTCCCCCGACTGGGTGCGTGGCGCGGTGGAAGCCGACACCGTCCCGATGAGCAAGCGCCGCGTCCGCATCCTCGCGGGTGCGGTCGTGACAGGGGTCGCGGCGCTCTCGCTGGGCGTGTATTCGCTTCTGTCGTCGCTGAACTCGTCGCCGTTCGACAGTCCTGAGTTCACCGAGCTCGCGCGGGCCGCGAACTTCCAGTGCACGGTGCAGTCGGAGACGTCGGCCGAGTGCCGCAACGTGGCCGAGGGCACGATCTGGAAGGTGACGGCATACGAGGGCGTCGACGAGGACCCGACGTCGTTCCGGTTCTCCCACGGGTCGGAGATGGCCGTGGTGTGGATCTTCGACTCCGCGGAGGAGCGCAAGGCGTTCCCGCAGCTCGCCGGCTATCAGCGGCTCTACCCGGTGATGTCGTCGCGTGACCGGGTGCTCGTTGGCGCGACGGACCCGGACGTCATGGCCGACCTCGCTGGCGCGGTCGATGACTCGGTGCTCGACGGCGTCAGGACGTTCCCGACGGGCAAGCCTGCAACCCCTGGCCGCAACCCGTTCGAGGAGTGGCCGACGAAGATGCCGACGTCGCTCGTGCCGTGGCCGACGGGCGAGGGGCCCACACGGACCGTGGAGCCGTCACAGGCCGGTCCGGGCGCGCCGGTGCCCGAGGAGCCGTCCCAGCCCGCCACGGAGGCTCCTGCGGCTCCTGACGAGGCCGGGAGGCCAGCGCCCTCCCCCGACCCTGACCCTGCACCGACACAGACGCAGGCGCCCGCTGCCGATACGGGCACCCCGGCACCGGCGCCCGAGCCGGAGCCGACACCGTCCGAGGAGCCCATGCAGACCGGGGCGAAGGTGTCGGTGACGATCAGCCTGCCGGGCATCTTCATCGGTCTCTGACGGCATACGGAAGGCCCCCCCACCGAGGTGAGGGGGCCTTCGTCGTTCTCGAGGTGCGGGTCAGAACGGGGGCTCGTCGTAGGACGGCTGCGCGCCGCCCCATCCGCCGCCCTGCTGGCCGCCCTGCGGCTGGCTCTGCGGCTGGCTCTGCGCCTGTCCGCCCCAGCCTCCGCCGTTGCCCTGCTGGCCGCCCTGAGCGCCGCCACCGGTGGTCCACGGGTCGGAGCCGTCGCCGCCGGCGCCGCCGCCGAAGCCGGACTGGCCGTTGCCCTGGCGCTGCGCCTTGGTGACCTTGGCCGTCGCGCTCTTGAGGGACGGGCCGATCTCGTCGACGTCCATCTCGATGACGGTGCGCTTCTCGCCCTCCTTGGTCTCGTACGAGCGGGACTTGAGGCGGCCGGAGACGATGACGCGCATGCCGCGCTGGCACGACTCGGCGACGTTCTCGGCGGCGTCGCGCCACACGGAGCAGCGCATGAAGAGCGTCTCGCCGTCCTTCCACTCGTTGCTCTGGCGGTCGAACTGGCGGGGCGTCGACGCGATGGTGAAGTTCGCGACGGCCGCGCCGGACGGGGTGAAGCGAAGTTCGGGGTCGGCAGTCAGGTTGCCGATGATGGTGATGACGGTGTCGCCAGCCATGGTGATGTGGTCTCTTTCGTTCGGGGTGTGATGTGTCCGGCGCGCTTTGACCGGCAGGTGAAGCGTATACGTCCTAACCGACAGTGGCTAGGGTTTCGGGTCTCCCCCACGGTTCGGGCCGAGGAGTGCGACACGGACGGCCCACGCGTAGCCGGCGAACAGGGTGAACGTGACGAACATGGCGAGGGCCGCGTCGTCCGACTGGGGTCGGGTGAGGGACACGATCCACCATCCGAGGAACCCGACAGAGCCTGCGCAGCAGGCCCATGGCGCGACGTGCGCCAGGACTAGCACGAGCAATGCATGGCGTTCTTCACGGTTCAGACTTCTCATCCCCTTGGGGTCCGGTGTTGGGGCGCGCTCATGCCCCGAATCGCTGTCCGCTGTCTGAGGGGTCATGTTAGTCCAACGACCCCGGGCGGCCGGGTGTCACGGCCTCGCAGACACCGTCACTCGACGACTTCGGCGTCGACGGGGTCGCCGTCGCCTGCGGGGCCCGCCTCGATCGCGGCGAGCTCGAGAGCCCGGGCGGTGTTGGCGCTGATGCGGGCGGCGACCTCGTCGGCATTGACGACGGCCGTGACCTGACCGGAGACGTTCTGGTTGACGGTGGTCTCCTTGCCAAAGTCGGAGCGGTTCTGCCGCTCGAGCCACCACGCAGCAGCCTTCCAGTCGCCGCTCGTGCGCTTCTCCGTGGTCTCCTCGACGAGGTCGCCGGCGGCGTCGCGGTAGCGGCGGGTCGTGGTCTCGGTGACCTGCCCGCCGACGGCAGCCTTGCGGATCAGGCCGACCGACGCGACTGAGGCGTGCGCGCGGGCCTCGACGATCGCCTTGTAGAGCGCGAGGTACTTCGCCTCGACGGGATCCGGCTCGGCGCCGTCGTCGATGCTGCCCTGCTCGGTGTGACCGCGGCGCATCCAGTCCTCGAAGGCGCGGACGCTGATGCCGCAGTACGCGGCCGCGGCGTTCATGGGGGCGCCGATCTTCGTGGCCTCGATGAGCTTCTTCTCGACGTCCTTGTCGAGCAGGGTCGGGCGGCCGGGTTCGCGGCGTGAACGGCGTCGGGGCATGGTCAGAGGTCCTCTCCGGGAACGAACTCGTGGAAGCAGCAGGGGCAGGTGACGATGCGCTTCTCGCGCGGCGTGGAGACGTCGTCGAGGGACGTGTCGTCGGTGTCGTCCTGGCCCGGGTCGACGAACGGCTCGTCGGGATCGTCGGGGTCCTTGTCGAGCCGGGCGGGGTCGTTGCGGCGGAACAGGTCGTCGAGCTCGTCGGCGCCGAACGACATGTCGGCGAACAGCTCGGGCTCGACGACGTGCACGTCGTGGAGCATGTCGACGAGCATCCCCTCGAGCCAGCCGCCGGACTCGGAGACGTGGTTGTGCTCGATGATGAAGGCCTCGGCGTGCGCGTCGTCGATCGACGCCCACCCGCGCTGCACGGGGACGAGCCACTCGCCGTCCTCGTCGAGCATGATCCCGTCGGGGACGTTGTCGCCGTAGGACTTCATCGCGACCAGGGCGGCAGTGCGGCCGTGGCCGGCGACGAGCCGGTGGGTGCGTTCGTCGAGGATCGCGGCGTCGGCGTACCCGTGGGACTTCACCGAGTGGATGAGGGCGGGCAGGTCGTGGCTCTTCGGATTCCTGATCGCGGGGACGATGTCGCAGAGCCGCACGTACTCGATGCGTCGAGGTGCGGTGGGAATGCGAGAGGCGCCGGTCACCACAGAAATGTGGATGACCGGCGCCCCTAGTGTCGCGGGCTACGCGTAGGTGAGGTCGTCGCGGCGGTTCGACTTCCGGGCCGACTTGCCGCCGATGCCGTGGCCCTTCACGCGGGCGAGGTGCCCGACGTGGTGCTTCTCGCAGAAGGGGCACCGGTAGGAGTGCCAGCGGCCGCCGTGCTTCGCGCGCTGCGCTCGAGCCGAGGTGGCCGCGGATTCCTTCGTGTCGTGCGGTGCCTTGCCGATGCACACGCTCTCGGGGGTGACGTCCATGGGTTCTTCTCCGTCCAACGGTGGTGGTCACCCGGGCGCTTTCCCGGGTGACCACACCGTACGAACGAGTCCCTCACCGTGGCAAGGGTTTCCACATCACGGCGTCTTGGACCGCATCCACGAGACGAGCTGGTTCCAGCGGGCGACGTCGTCGGGGGCTGTGCCGGTGACCATCGCCTCGTCGTGGCCGCGGCCCGAGACGGAGACGGTCAGGTGGTCCTGGCCGGCCTTGTCGAGCCAATACTCGGTCGCGGTGAGCGACGTGATCGGCTCGACCGGGTCGGCGGTGCCCTTGATCGCGTAGAGGGCGGGCTTGTCGGCGCCGAAGTACGTCTCAGGCTTGAAGCCCGTCCACTTGCTGCCGCAGTCCTGCCACGTCGGCTCGTAGGAGCAGCCGAGCGCGGACGTCATGTAGCCGAAGGACTTGACGAGCGTCGGGTTCGACGGGTCCAGCGTGTTGTAGCCCATGACGATGTCGGCGGTGCGGTGCGGCTGCTGAATGCCGCTGATGGACGCGGACGCCTTGAACCGGGTGGTGCCGTAGTAGCCGGCGGCGGTGTTGACGATGTGCCCGCCAGCGGAGAAGCCGTAGAGGCCGACACGGTTGGGGTCGACGTTGAACTGGGCGGCGTTGGCCTTGAGCCAGTCGTAGGCGAGGGCGACGTCGATACGCTGCGCGGGCCAGCGGGCACCGAGGATGGTCATGCCCTCGTAGCCGGACCCGGCATACGCGGGGTGGTCGGCGGCGACGCGGTAGTCGATGTTCATGACGACGAACCCGGCGTCGAGCCACTTCTGCGCGGACGTCGAGCTGTTGCCGCGGTTGGCGTTGTGCCACCAGCCGCCGTGCACGGTGATGATCGCGGCGCGCGGCGTGCCCGAGCTCACCCAGTCGGCGTCGTAGTAGACGTCGGCGACGTTGTCGGCTGAGGCGGTGTGGTAGCGGTACGTCGCGACGGTCTGCCCGTTGGCGAGGGCCTTCACGGTGCGGATCGCGGTCGGGGAGCCGATGGTGCCGGCCGCGCCGGCGGGTGCCTGGGCGACGGAGACGAGCATGGTTGCGAGGAGCGCGAGGACGACGGCGCCGATGAGGGCGAGACGCGTCCGCGTACGGGACATGAGGGTCATGTTGATCTTTCTCTGAGGTGGTGTACCGGGTCGCTTGTCCCGGTGGCCCCCGATGGGGGGTGGTGTGTTGTGCTGATCGTGCGGGCGGGCTTGGTTGCCCGTCAAAGGTTTCAGGATCTACGTCGGGCCCGCAGCCGTCCGCGACCTCCCGGAGTTACACCGGGACACCCCGTCGCGGAACGGGGCATGCCACTTCGGCCGTCAGCTGCGGGCCCAACGACGGGCACCCTTTCGGATCGGTGGCGTCTGTGTCGCGTCGTGGAAGAGCGGGCACATCGGGAGCACCTCGCGGTATGCCGTGTCGGGGTCCTCCCCCGTCGCGAGCTCGCGACGCTGCGCCTCCACCCAGCAGTCGGGGCACGGCTTCACCGCTGCCCGCGGCTGCGGACGAGCAGGATCGGCCACGCGAGGCCGAGGAACACGGCCACCGCGTTGTCGTCCTCGAGCCTGAGATAGTCCGCGACCGTGTCGAGCATTTCGATGTGCTCGCGGTGACGCGGATCAGGACAGGACCGGAAGTGCCGCATCGCGCCGGCGCAGCATGCCGCGATGAAGAGCGCCAGGGCGAGGTAGGCGTAGAGCAGCGCCATGATCGGGGTCACGCGCCCTCCCCCAGCAGCAGGGACGACTGTGCGAGGCGGGTGCGCAGCGACAGGTCGAGGTACTTCTCGTAGAGCTCGATCCCGACGTAGGGGTGGCCGAGCTCGGCCGCGACCATGCCGGTGGTGCCGGACCCGGAGTACGGGTCGAGGACGGCCGCTCCAGGCTTGCACCCGGCCTTGATCGCGCGGCGGGCGACGTCGGGGTTCATGACAGCGAAGTGCGCGCCGGGGAAGGGGCGGTTGGGGATGCGCCACACCTCGTCCATGAACTGTGCCGGGTCCTCGTCGTCGACGACCCACGAGTCTCCGGGGTTGCGGCCGAGGGGGTGGCCGTCGTGCGCAGGTTCGGGCCGGTCGGTCATGGCCGCCCACGTCTGCGGCGACTGGCCGTCCGGCCTTCCCACCTTGTCGACCTTCTTCGCGAGGCGCCGCTGCGGCCGCGAGGTGTGCGGCTCACGGACAGCGTCGATGTCGAACCAGTAGCGGGGGCCCGGGGTGAAGAGCCACATCGCCTCCGACTTCGCGGTGAACCGGTCGGTCACGGGCTCCGGGGTGCCGTTGGTCTTGACCCACGTCACCCGGTTCCGCAGCAGCCACCCGTCGTCGGTCATCGCCAGGGCGAACCGCTCGGGGATCATGAGCAGGCTCTTGTACGGCGCGACGGCGGTGGTGTTCCGCTGCCCCTGCACGTGCTGGGGGACGCGGGCGTGGCCCTTCCCGAGCCTGCCGGCGTCGGTGTTGCGGGCGTTCGCCTTCGACGAGTAGGTGTCGCCGAGGTTGACCCACAGGGTGCCGTCGTCGGCGAGGACCCGGCGGGCCTCACGGAACACCTCGAGCAGACCGCCGACGAACTCCGCGACGGTCTCCTCGGTGCCCTGCTCGCGCTCGTCGTGGCCGTAGGCGCGGAGGCCGTAGTAGGGCGGGGACGTGAAGATGCACCCGACCGACGCGTCGGGCAGGTCACGGAGCACGTCGAGCGCGGCGCCGTGGTGCAGCTCGACGTGCTCGTCGCGGAAGTAGGGCTCACGCACTGACGGCTCCCGGGTAGCCGTCGTGGGTGACACCGTCGAGCTCGCGGCCGCCGGCCTTCGGGGTGGCGCCGCCCCACTGCTTGAAGAGGAACGCGACTCCGGCGTCGGAGCACTGGTCCCGGAGGGAGCGCACCCACTCAGGGTCGATGGGGCGGTGGCCCGGGCCGGACTCGCCGCCGACGATCACCCAGTCGATGCCGCGCAGGCCGTCGAGGTGGCCTGCGTTGATGAGCGGCGCCCACTTGGCCCATCGGAAGCTGACGGGTCCGAGGATCGGCTCGCACGAGAGGAACCGGACCGCGGCCGGCGTCGCGAGCAGCGCGGGGATGCGGAGGTCGGCGCGCTTCTGATCCTCGACGGACACGCCGAGCCACACGTTCGGCAGCGGCGGCATCGGCTCGTCCACGTGCACCCTGTCCGTGACGTGCGCATAAGCGGCGTCGAAGTCCTTGGCGGGAAGCCGGCCGGACGTCTCGTCCACGACCGTCGACAGTGCGGCCACAACGAGGTCCGCGAATCGGCCGGACGACAGCAGCGAACGCATCCGGCCGTGGCGCTTCGTGAGGACCTGGAACGTGTGCCGGGGGGCGAGGGCCATGACGGCGAACACCTTGGCGATGAACTCGTCCGGGACGTCCTTGTGGAACAGGTCCGACATGCTGTTGACGAAGATGAACCGCGGGCGCGTCCAGCGGAGCGGCACGTCCAGCCGGTCAGGGTGCACCGTGAGCTTGAACCCCGGGCCGGAGGTCCTCGGGTCGCCGTCCTCCTGGTAGGCGCTGGCGCCCATGGCCTTGAGGCGGCCCGCGAGGGTGAGGGCGTAGCAGTGGTCACAGCCCGGCGAGACGCGGTCGCACCCGGTGGTCGGGTTCCACGTAGCCTCGGTCCACTCGATGCCGGTCTTGTCACCCACGGGGCACCTCCTCGCTGTTGGCGATCGCCAACAGCACGTCGGCGTGGCACGGGTCGGAGTCCTTGCACCAGCACGCCAGGACCTTCCCTGCCAGCTCGGCGCGGATCATCTCGGGCGTGACGGTCAGGTGCTCGCTCTCCCACCGCTTGCCGGTCCAGAACGTCGCGAGGTGGCCCTTGTTCGACGGGTACGCGCCGAGCATCCCCCGGTCGGGCTCGAGGATGGTGCGGCGGTAGAGCTCGACGATCTCCTCGCGGGTGGCGTACCTGACGCGGTAGTCGGTGACGTGCCCGTCGGGGTGGTAGTAGGGGTGGCTCATGCCGTCGGCGCTGATCCGACCCTCGTACTCGTACGTCGCGGCGTCGTTCGGCAGGTGCCGGACGAGGCCGTAGGGGGTGCGGTACTGGAAGGGGTTGCCCCACTTCGACCCGCGGCCGACGTAAACAGCACCTTCCGGCATGCGCCAACCCTTGACGCGGCGGCGCTGGATGCGGCCCGGACCGGCCAGAACCTCGGGGGTCGGGGCGGGGTGACCGCCGATGCAGTCGGGGCACAGGTCGCCGTGGACGAGCGCGATCTTCCACCCGTCCTTCGCGTAGTCGTCGAGGACCGGCTGCGTGACGGACGGCTTCCCCTCGGTGGGGCAGCGCAGGAGGCGCCTCTTGCCGTCGAGGCCGTGCGCGGCGTGGAAGCAGTCGCAGCGCATGACCCACCGCTTGTCGCGGTTGTCCGGGCCGCGCCTGGGCGGCTTGACGAGGTCGTCGACCCACTCGCGGCTCACAGGTCCACGCCCGTGACGACCTCGTTCGGGTCCCACTCGGCGCCCGGACGACCGCTGTCCGACGGAGCCGTGGTCACGTCCCGGTGTACGAGCGTCGCACCTTCCGCGCTCAGGTCCATGGCGAGGAGTGCATGGTCGCCCTTCTCGTCGCAGTCCTTGACGGCGCAGCGGTCGTCGAGCAGGCCGAGGCTGTACGGATACGGGATCGCCGGCTGGCCCGTGGTGTCCGTCCAGCCCTTCCCGAACTCGCGGTCGTATGCCGCCTCAGCGACGTCGGCGTACCGGCCGAGCGCGGCCTGGGTGGCGTCGATGCCGGCGATGAGGTCGTCGACGCGCGAGGACCCGAACGAGCCGAGCAGGTGCAGGACCGTCGAGGAGAGCCGGACGTCGTTCTGCGGGTCGGCCCAGTGGCCTTCGGCGGCCTCGGGATCCTTCACGTTGAAGTCGGGCACCGTGTCCAGGGTGCTCATGGCGCGCTGGTGGATGCCGAGCAGGTTCTCGGCGGCGAGGCGCAGCTCGTCGAGGACGCGCTTCGCGTGCTCGGAGTGGAGACGGACGTCGTCGATCTGGCCGCGGGCCCGGGCGCGGATCGCATCCTCGTCGACGGGCTCGAGTGTCTGTGCACTCATGGCGGGGTCACTTCCCTTCGTGGTGGTGCCGGTCGCTCACCGGCCCTCAGATAATCGCATACCCCCTCACCTCTTGTCGAGGGAGGGGGTATGTCGAGTTTCGCCGGGGGTCAGGCCGAGGCGCGCTCCGGGATGGAGCGCGCCGCGTCCAGGTCGGCCGCGCCGCGGTCAGTCGGGGGCGCGACCGCGTCCAACTCGGCGACGATCGCGGTGACCCACTTTCGGCCCGCGCCCTCGGTCGGCACCTCGTAGCCCTCGCCCTCGACCTGACGGCGGACGTCAGCGGCGCGGACCTCACCGCCGCGCGCTACGACGTCGCGCACGATCTCGAAGTAGCGATCCTTGGCGTCCCTGAGCGTGCGCCGGTCGATGATCGGTTCGCCACCCGGAGGCGCGGTGCGGCGCGGCGCGGTGGAACGCGCCTCACTGACTGCGGCCGCGGCGGGCGCGGTCCGCGCCGGCGCGGGTTCGGCGGCGCGCCCCGGTGCGGCCGACATCGGGTTCGGGACACCGGGCACGTCGAGCTGCACGTGATCGGGGTCGTCGACGTAGATCCGCGACGAGAGGCTGTCGTGCGCGATCCGGCCGAGCAGGTGCAGGCCGTAGGCGACGATCGCGGGCACGGCGGCCGAGTAGGCGACGATGAGCCAGATCGGCGGGACGGTGCCGTTCACGAAATGCATGGTGTGGACGATGTTCCCGGCGATCGACAGCCCGAGGGAGATGAACAGGCCGGCCCACTCCGAGGCGCGCTTCGCGACCGGCTCGCCGACGGATCGGGAGCGGACGATGCCGAGCGCGCAGATGATGCCGAACCCGTCGATCGCGATGGGCAGGAGCGGCGCGTAGGACATGCGCGTGCCCCAGGGCGCGTCGATGACCATGCCCATGTAGTCGCCGACCCACTTGAGCGCGACGAACGAGATGATCGCCGCGATGACCGCGACCCCGACCACGAGGGGCAGGGACGAGGACTCGATGCGCAGGGTGCGCTGGTCGCCGCGGGTCTTCTTCCGCGACGTCGGCGCCTTGATGCGAGCCATGATCGGGGCCTTCCTGGTCGGGTCTGTCTCGTCCAAGGGTAGTGAGTGGGGTGACGTTTTGTCGGGGGACACGCAGGCGACCGTCACATGCCCTCGATGGGCTCGGGGTGCTCGGTGAACCGCATGCGCGGCCCGTCGAAGTAGAGGCTGAACGCATCGCGGGGACCGGAGCGGTTCTTCGCGACGAGCCCCCACAGGTCGTCCAGCGGCTCGCCGGTGTCGGCGTCGTCCTCACGGTGCAGGAGCACCACGACGTCGCTGTCCTGCTCCAGCGAGCCGGACTCGCGCAGGTTCGTCAGCTTCGGCTTGCCCTCCACTCGATTGAGCTGGGCCAGCATGATGACCGGGATTTCGAGAGCTTTCGCGGTCATCTTGACCTGCCGCGACATGTGCGACACCTCTTCCTGCCGGGTGCCGAACTTCCGACCCGGGGAGGGGTTGAACAGCTGCACGTAGTCGATGCCGAGGATGCCGAGCCCGGAGCGGTTCTTCACCTGACGCGCGAACGATCGCATCATCTCGACGGTTTGGTCGGCGCGGTCGTCGATGAAGAGCGGCAGCCGCCGGAGTGTGGCCTGCGCCTCGGTGACCTGCTGACGCTGGAAGTCGGTGAGGCTCTTGCCGTCCTTGATCTTCCGGTAGTCGACGCCGGACATGAGTGCCAGGGCACGGAGCACCACCTCTCCACGGGGCATCTCCATGCTGCTAATCGCAGCCGGGCGGCCGTGCTTCTGAGCCATCCACAGGCAGGCTTGGAGCATCCAGATCGACTTGCCGCCACCGGGGCGGGCCGCGGTCGTGTAGACGCGGGAGGGCTCGAAGCCGTCGATGATCTTGTTGACCGACGGCCACGGTGTCGTGACGAACTGTCGGTCGAGGTAGGTCTCCTCGACGACGTCGTCGACGTAGGAGCCGACGGCCTCGATGTCGAGGATCTGCCCGCGTGCGACGCCGTCGATCTCGGACTGGGCGGCTCCGACGAGGTCGTCGACGGAGCCGCCGCCCTCGGTGTAGCCCATCTGCACGATGCGCGTGCCCGCCTCGGTGAGCCGACGCAGGACGGCCTTGTCGGCGACGATCGTGGCGTAGTACGAGCCGTTCGCGGCTGTCGGGATCGCCGCGACGCACTGGTGCAGGTACGCCTGCCCACCGATGCGGGAGAGCTCGCCACGCCGCTCGAGGTGGTCCGCGACGGTGATCGCGTCGGCCGGCTGCTGGTTCCAGTGCAGGTGCACGATCGCGTCGAAGATCGTGCCGTGCCGCGGGTGGTAGAACTCGCCGCTGGTGACGATGTCGGCGCACTCGTCGATCGCGTACTTCGCGATGAGCATGGAGCCGATGACGGCCCGTTCGGCGTCGACGTCGTTCGGCGGGGTGCGGAAGAAGGTGTTGCCGGAGTGGTCGTCTCCGTCGTCGGAGAACGCGGAGTGGGTGTCTGGAGGGACGGTGGTGGTCATCGGTGGTTACGCCTGCTTCCTTCTGGCTGCCCGGCCCCACATTGCGTCGGTGGCCTGGGCGGTGGTGGACGGCTCACGCTCTGAGCCGCGGTTGGCCGAGACCCGTACGGGCTCGGGTTCGTCGTCCCAGCACCCGTTGTTGAGCCACGAGGCCGGGTAGGGGATGAACTGCTTTTCGGGGAGGTTCGGGTCGTTCGCGTACCGCTCGGCACCGGCCATGACGCGCTCCGCACCGACGAGCTTGACGGCCTTGTCCCACGCCTTCCTCGCGGCGACGGGCTCCTTGCGCCTCGGGTAGACGGCGTAGAAGTCCTCGAAGGTCGGCACCTTGGTTGCCGGGCTGGCATCAGCCAGGACGAGGGCGAGCTCCGGGGTCTCGATGTCGCCTGAGCGGAGCGAGGGCTGGGTGTTTGTGTTTGGTTCTTGGTTTAGTTCTTTATTTGGGTTGCGCTGGTGCAACCCCTGAACACCCGTTTTTGCAACCCCTGAGCCCTGATTTTGCAACCCCTGAGCCTCCGACGCTGGGGTTGCAGAATCCAACCCCACTGGGGTTGCAGAATCCAACCCCACCTGAGCCGCCGGGGTAGCACGGGATGGTGGGGTTGCAGAATCCAACCCCACGAGGCGCCGAGCAGCGGACGCCTTGCCGCCGCGAGAGCCACCGACCTTGTTGATGAGGCGCGGGTCGGTGGAGGGGTCATACTCTTCCGCCCATCGAGCTACTGTCTCGTCGTCCATGGCGAGGTCGTAGAGCACCGGCCGGCGGTTCTTGGGAATGTCGCTGCTGATGTTCGACTGGTCCCCGAAGCGCAGGTAGCCGTTCTCGACGAGCATCTGAATGTGCCGGACCGCGGTGCCCTTGTCGACGCCTGCGTACTCGGCGGCCGTGATGACGCTGATGTAGGCGTTCCGGCCGTCGGTGTGGGCGTGCTCGGCGTAGGCCCACAGGATGACCTTCGTGACCGCCTTGAGCGGCTGCTGGAGCGCCCAGCCTGTCGCGCGGCTGCTCACGCCGTCACCCCCGCGAGGGAGTAGCGGTAGCGGGCCGACGCGACGCCGTCACGAGTGACGACGACCTTGGTGCGGACGACGAGCCGGGCGCGGGTGAGTTCCGCGACCAGGGCACGGCACTGGTGGGGCGTCATCGCGGCCCGGTCGGCGATCTGCTCACCGGTCAGCCAGCGGTCGGCGCCGAGGCCCGTGAGGACCATCAGCGCGTACAGGCGGTACGCCTTCGGGGAGACGTCGGCGGCCAGCGCGGAACGGAGCATGCCCGCTGCGTCAGGTGCCGGGGGGCAGTCGATCGGAAGCTGCGTGTCGGCGCCGGAGTGGTAGTCCGGCGCCACCCTCGCGGGTAGAGTCATGCTCATCCTCATCAGGTGGTTAGAGACTTCGATGGGGTTGACGGCGGCGCTTCTGCTCAGACACACCGGGTTCCAGCCGGTGAGCGGAGAGGCCGCCGTCGTCTTGTCTGTGGAGTTCTTGCGGCCGACGCTAGAGCGCAGGCGGCAGCCGACGCGGGAGGCGCGCCGTGCGGTGAGGGGACTGCTCATGGTGGGCCCTTCGTGCACCCAGTGGGACGGGTGCGACTGCTGTGGTGGTCACGCCGCTCGCTTCGACGGCATGTTGGTGGTGCGTGGGAGAGCGTACCGCTCCCTCTGGAAGTCGACGCCGCCCCACACGCCGGTGGTCTCGCCGCGCTCGACCGCGGCCGAGTAGCAGGCGAACCGCAGCGGGCACGGCCCGCACACGCGCCGCTTGAGGTAGTCGAGGTCGTCCTTCGCTTCCGCGAGCAGTCGGGCGTTGCCGCGGGTGGCGTACCAGTCGATGAACATGGAGTCCGGGTCGGCCGCGCACGGCCGGTCCTCCTGCCGGGCGTCCAGCCCGCCGGCGTGGGCGAGCTGGACGATCAGCGGGGTGCTCATGCGGCCGCGTCGTCGACGACCTCGGCGTCGACGATGTCCTCGGCCGTGCCGGGCGCCTGGACGTTGCCGGTGGTGTCGGCCACGAACGTCAGGTCTCCCTCGACGACCGTGTCGGCGGTGATCTGCTTCGGCGCGGCCAGGGCGGCGAGGTCGACGCCGTTGGCGATCGCGAGGGCCAGCTCCTTCTCCTCGGCCGTCATGCGGATCGTGAAGGACTCAGGGTCCTTGTCGGCGCCGGGGCTGATCGTGACGCCGTCGACGGGGATGCCGAGGATCTTGTCGAACACGAGGAACTCGCCGGGGTTGTCCGGGTCCTCGACGCGCTCGAGGCGCTTCGGGTCGACGTGCTTCTTCGCGAACGCCTCCTTGACGACGGCGACGTACTCGACCTCGGTCGGGTAGTGCTCTTCGACCCAGTCGCGGTAGGCGTCCTTGTTGCTGACGGAGGCCTTGTCGCCGACCTCGTTGAGGGTGGCGGTGCCGAGGCGCTTCCCGTCGGCCTTGAGGACGCGGGTCTTGGAGCCGGTCTCCTTGAAGTCGGCGACCATCTCGGCGAGCAGCCCGGGCCGCGCCGACTTGAGGCCGGCGACCTCGACCTTGGAGCGGGTCTCGAGGATCGCGAGGACCGAGAGGCGCTGCGGGAGGGTGTAGTTGTTCTCCTGGGGGAGGTTGGCGGTGTCGCCCATGGTGGTCACTCCTTGTGGTGGTGGCTGTTGGATCGCTTCGTCCCAACAGGATGGAGTTTTGCATACCCACTCACCTCGTGGCAAGGGTTCGTGCATCTACCATGGGCGCATGACCTCGCCGCGGGACCCGCTGCACGCCCGAGCCGTCCTCGAAGTGCAGACCGCGCTGCTCGAGGTCGCCGACCGGGCCGCTGACCTTTCCCGTGACGCGGACGCACCGATGGGCACCGTCGAGCGGATCCGCTCCGTGCGCCGGCTCCGGGTCCTTGACCTGACCGTCCTCGACCGGACCGTCCTGGCCGAGCTCCTCGGTGGCGCGCCCTGGTCGGACGTCGCCGCCGGCCTCGGTCTCCCCGAGGGTGAGACGCGCCGACGCTACGAGGAAACCCTTGACGCGTGGCGCGCCGAACTGGCCGTGGAGCGCCCCAACTCCTGACGCGCCCGGCGCGCTCCACGGCGCGGTGCACGGCGCGGACCGGACCGCTCCCCCGGCGCGCTCCCGGCGCGGCGCCAGTGGCGCGCCCGGCGCGCGTCAGGGCATGACGAGAGGGCGCGCCCACCACGGACGCGCCCTCTCGTTTCTTGCTACCCCACCACAGGGTCAGACGTGTGCGGGAGCCTCCGCTCCCGCGTGCTGCTCGGCCGCCGCGAGGGTGTGCTCCCACGGCTGGACGTCCGCGCCCAGCGCCTCGAGAGCGTTCGCGAGGCTGGCGCGCCCCGACTGGCGCAGCGTGCCGATGATCGGGCCGCGCTGGTCGATGACCCAGGTGCGGACGAGCCCGATGGGCAGCTCGGTCACCGACGACGCGCCCTGCTTCATCGCGAGGAGCGTCTCCACGTAGACGCGCGGGTGCACACCGACGATGTCCGCGTGCCCGGCAATCTCCGACGTGAGCGCGCCCATGAACCCGGTGGGCGTGGCCTCGCTGGCGGCGACGTCGGCGCGGGTTTGCTCCGACGCGGCGCGGTGCTGGGCGCTCTCGACCGGCGCGCTCCGCTCCGCGCCCGGAGCGGTCACCGTCTCCGCGCCCGGCGCGCTCTGCTGGTCCGCGCCCGGCGCGCCCTCGGTGGCCGCGCCCGGCTGTGACGCGAGGTCCGCGTCGGCCGTGGCGCGCTCGGCAGCGGCGCGCTCGGCGCGGCGCACCGCGGCGAGACCCTCGTAGTGCTTGATGATCCCCTTGAGCCAGTCGGTGCCATTCATGGCGCGGTTCTTCTCGGTGCGCGGGATCGCGACCTGATTGAGCAGCGGCTCGCCGTGCGCCTGACCGATCGCGACGAGCGCGGCCACGATCGCGTCGGCGTCGTCACCCTCGGCCTCGACCGCAGCGGCGACCTCGTCCTTGAACTCGGCCGTCGTCGGCGGCGTCGCCAGCTCGTGCGAGTCCTCGTCGGGGTCGCGCTCCTGCGTCGGCAGCGCGAAGCCCTGGAGCAGCGCGGTACGGAACGCGACGGACATGGCCTTGGCGGTGCCCTTGTCGCCGGAGTCGAACGCCTCACCGGCGGTGCGCGCGACGATCTTGTCGTTGATGCCGCCCGGTCCGTAGAAGTGGTACTCCACCTCGACGAGCACCGAGTTCATGGTCGACCCGCCGCGGGCGGTGACCTGCTCGTGCCGGATCGACTGCTGGAACGGCATGACGACGAGGCCGTGCTTTCGCATGACCGGGCCGAGGGCGTTGACCGTGCCGTCGATGCCTCGGAAGTTGAATCGCTGCGACTCGTTGAAGCCGTCCTTGCCGACGGCGCGGACGTCGCGCATGACGGCGACGATCGCCTCGACGACGTTCTTCGGCTTCTCGTCGCGGGCGGCGAGGTCGGACTCGAGCTCGGCGATGCGGGCGTTGAGCGCCTCGGTGTCCACCGCGTCGGCGGGGGTCTCGGCGGCCTCGGGCTGGTCGGTGGTCTTGGCCGGCTTCTCAGCGGCGGCCTTGGCGGTGCTGGTGCTGCGCGTGCGAGGTGGCACGTTTCCTCCTGTGGTGGTGGGCCCGGTCGCATCCGGGTTAGTGGGTTGACAGTAACGCCGTTGCTCGGCGTCGTCAAGGGTCAGCCTTTCACCCCGCACCGACAGTGGCGAGGGCTGATGGTCAGAAAGGACAGTGACCAAGCTGACCAACACCCGCCCCACCCACCCCAGGGGCCTCAACGCGCCCGTGCGCGGCCGCGGCTGCGCGCACGCGCGCGCGAGGATAGATGACCATTTGTCCAACGTCGCGCCGACCCGCCACTCCCCCGCCACAGGGCCCAGGCAAACGGAAGGGGCGCGCCGGTTGGCGCGCCCCTTCACAGATAGCGGGTAGACGGTTCCGGTTTACCTCTGGAACGCGACGTACGAGTCGCGGTTCGGGTTCGGCACGTTCGGCCGGCCCGCGCCGCCCCGACGTTCGGCGTCCCGCTCGGCCTTCCTGATCCGGCGCCGCTCGGCGGCCTCCGCGTCGATCTTCGCCTGCTCCTCGCGCTTGAGGTCTTGGAACTCCGCGAGGTGCCGCTGCTTGAGGCGGGCCAGTGCACGCGACTGCGCGGACGGCGCCGACGACACCCGACCGTTGCGGGCGTTGTCGCCGGCCACGATCTGCTCGAGCAGCTGCCGCTCCATGCCGACCCGGTCACGGAACCGGGCCGTGCCCTTGATCCGGGCCTTCTTCGACTGGTTCGGGTCCTCGCCCATCTTCTTGAGCTCGATGGTCGTGTTCGCGTGCTTGATGAGGAACCGAGCGGCGACGAGTGACCGGTAGGCCAGCTCCGAAGAGCGGAACGCGGCGACCTCGACCGGGATGGGGTCGATGATGCAGTCAGCCAGGGCCTCGGCGAAGTCCTCGTCGGTGCGCGTGTTGAGGTAGGCGATAGTCGCCGCGAGTTCGTCGCGGTCAAACGGGGCGTCGGGCACGAGGGGTGTCCTCCTGATGGTGTCCGCGGGCGCTACCCGCCGCGGCTGCTTCGGTGATCCTCAGAAGGTGGCCGCTTGGGCGCTGGAGGTGCTCGTGTGCCGGATCGTAAGCGAAGCGAAGCCGTAACCACCGTCCAAAGAGAGTGGTCCCACAAATGTGGCCCCGACCCCGGCCCACCATAGGCCGGTTGGACTCGCGCACCTGCACACCCACCCGCATCTACCCCACCACAGGGAGACCGGGATACCCAGCGTGCAGGCACCTATAACGATCACCTCCAGCGGCCAAGCGGCCACCTTCGAGATTGAGTGTACCCACTAACCCCTGAATTGCGCCCCGATCGGCGAGTCACCCTTGCACAAGATCGCGACAAGATCTAGGGCGAACCCTGACCCAACTCTGGACACGCATAAGCCCCCGGGGCCATTCCCCCGAGGGCCTATACGAGATAGCGGATCACTCCCCTTCGTTGACGACCTCACCCTTGACGAGAGCGGACCGCAGAGTGGTCTTGGCCTCGATCTGCTGCGTCAGCCCGATCTGGCTCCAGAGCCGCTGATAGGCGGCCTCGGACGCGAGGTAGAGCACGACGATGAGCTCGAGCGCGTTCTTCGCGTCGTCGAACAGGCCCGTGCCGTATGCCGTGAGCCCACCGATGAGGACGGCGGCCCCGACCCCGACGGCGGTGCGCTGCCACTTGGCGAGGTTCGGCTGCTGGAGGACGGAGACGGCGAGCGGCGTGACGAACCCGAGGACGATGCCGAGCGTCGCGGGGTTCTCGCGCAGCAGCGCGAGAAGGACGAGAAGGTTCTGGACGAGGTCGTTCATGGGCTGCTCCAGGGATGAAGAGGTGTGATGCGCCCGGAGGATGCTCCTCGCCGGGGGTTTACGTCGCGGGCTCGGCCGGGGTGGTCGTCACGGCCACGGTGACCTCGGTCGACGGCGCGGCCGCCGGCGCAGGCTGGGCGGGCGCGGTCGGCGGGAACAGGGGCGGGATGGGCGGCAGTTCGACACCGGAGTCCTTCATCCGCGCGAGGACGAGGTGATCCCACACGGAGTGCTCGACGAGGAGCATGTGCTGCGTGCGCTGGTCGGACTCCAGCTGGCCTACGCGGGCCTGCGTGGTGGAGTGTGCGGCCCGCAGCGCCGTGAGTTCGTTGCTCAGTGGGGTGACGAGCTTGAGGGCGACGTCGGTCAGCTGCGACGCGGCGTCAGCCTCGACCTTCTCCGACTCGGCGGCCAGCTTCTCAGCCTCCGCGGCGAGCTTCGCCCGTTCCGCGCGAGCCTTGAGGACGAGCGCGATCCCGGTGAGGCCGCCGACGCCACCGACAGCGGCGGCGATCGCACCAGCGATGGTCAGCCACGTGGGCAGCTCGGTCACAACAGGTCTCGTCTCGGATGGTGGTGGCTGGCGGGGTCGGACCCCCGGGGCCAGTGGCTCTCCGGGGGTCCTCCGCGAACCCCACCGCGAGAGGCACCATCCCCGACGGGGATGGTTACTGTCGCGGGCTCACTTCGAATATGTGACGCGCAGCTTGGGCCGGTACGTCGTCGACGGGTCTGTGTGGTTGCGGAACTGGCCGTAGTAGGCGCGTGACGTCGACGGGGCCTTGCCGAGCGTCACCCCGCGGATCGCGGCCGCGCCCCCGGTCAGGCCAGCGGCGATCGACGTGATGTCGAGCCAGCGGCCCTCACCGGAGTCCATGGCGAAGTTCTTGGCCGTGCCGCCCGGCGTCGACGTGATGAGGCCCGTCGACGTCTGCGCGCGGACGACGGCCGTGCCGCCCGAGTTGTTGTACCACTGGTCGTTCTTGACGTAGAGCTCGACCTTCTTCACGATCGCTCCGCCACCCATGGCCGTCGCGAGAGGTGTGTTCTGGCCGCCTGTCGACGTCGACCCGCCGAATACGATCGACGCCCACTGGTGGCCCTGGTTGGTCGAGTAGTAGCCCTGGAACAGGTTGTTCTCCGAGCGGGCCCCGAACGCGCCGTAGGAGTCGCTCGCGCTGGCCGTCCACGTCGTGACGTACGTCTTCTTCACGCCCGCCGTCGCGGTCTCCCCTGCCGCCGGCGCGGTGTAGGTGTTGATGACAGTGATCGCGTTGTTCTCCGGGGCGTAGCCGAGGTCGACGATCTCGCACGTCAGGTTGTCCTGGTTGACGAGCGTGAAACTGCCCGCGCCGGACGCGCCGGTGTTCTGGAGGTAGACGAGGAACCGGGCGTCGCGCTGGTTCGCTGCACCCGCGATGCCACGCGCCGGGATGGTTAGGGACTGGAAGCCGGTCCCGGTCACGTAGCAGCGCGCGATCAGGGTGCTGGCCGTGTTGGGGTTCGAGCCGTCGAAGTTGGCCTTGACGAGCAGCGCCGCCGTCGTAGTGCCCGTGATGTTCACCATGAGCGGCGACATCATGAACGTGTACCAACGGCCGATGTCGAGGTCGGCGTTGATCTGAAAGAGCTTCTGGAAGCCGTTGGCGGGCGCGATCGTCGGGTTGGAGAAGGTGCTGCCGCCGAAGAACCCGCGGGCGGCGATGCCGCCGGCGAGGGACTCTGCGACCCCGACGGGCTCGCTCTCGAAGTCGCGGCCTGCGTCGTAACCGGTGTCGTAGGAGCCCTTGTTGAGGAAGATGTCCTTGTAGCGGCCGAGGAGCGGCGCCCCGTCGAACATGACGTCCTTGTTGACGACGAGGTTCTGACCGAAGACGTCGCCGTCCTTCGTGCCGGACGCGACGACCTCCCCGGCCTTCTGGATCTGCCACGTGTTCGGGCGGTTCGACACGAAAGCGGACTGCTCGTCGCCGTTGTCGTCGAACAGGCGCAGCCCGGCCGATGTGAGCTCGGACGCGCCACCGGCGCCGACCTCGACGACGGACACGTCGTCGAGGTAGATGAGGCAGTCCGCGGCGTTGTTCGTCGCCGTGAAGCGCAGCGAGCAGAACAGGTCGGTCGCGCCGGCGCCGATGATGAGGTCGCCGCCGTCCTGCTCGTAGGACTCGAACGTGATCGCGGAGTACGCCGTGTAGGGCGGGTTCGTGACGGGCCCGTCGGAGACCGCGACGGGGGCGGCCGCGTTGAGGGTGTTGGCCGCCGGACCGAACACGGCCTCGACCGTCAGCTTCGGCACGTTGACACCGGTGGCGCCCGCACCGTTGGCGAGGGCGTACCAGTTGACGCGGTACGTCTTGGCCGCCTCGACCTTGAACGAGGGCGAGTAGACGCGCCCGACGGTCGCTGTGCTGCCGGTGCCGTCGACGCCGATGACCATGCGCCGCGCGCCGCCGCGAGCCTTCCCCGTGGCCCGGTACGCCTGGGCGCCCGTGCCGGACCTGTCGTGGCGCCACTGGAAGGAGAGTCCCTGCCCGGCGCTGGCGAAGCTGGTCAGCGCCGACGTCGACTCGAACCCCGGGTCGGGCATGAGGTTCGACCGGAGCACGCCCTGAGTGATCTTGTCGACGTCGATCGCGCCGGCCTCGATCGAGTCGGCCTTCACGGAGTTCGCGCTCATGTGCTTGGCCTGGATCGACCCGTCGACGAGCAGCTCGCCGGCGCCCATCCGGTAGCAGCGGGTCGTCTGGACCCGGACCGGCTGGTTGGTGACGCCCGCGAGCTCGAGGTAGTAGGTGGCGCGGTCGGTGAGGTCGAGGGTGATGTCGGCCTCGACCGTGAAGTTCGTCGGCGCGGTCGTCAGGGCGATGGTGCCGAGGTCCTGATAGGGGAACACCGTGTCGTCGGACTTGAACACCCACAGCCGCACGGTCGCGGTGACCGCGCCCGAGGTGACGTAGGCGCGGGTCGTGAAGCGGAGACGCTCCCCCTGCTTGAACGGGATGGGGCCCTTCTTCTGGCCCAGGCGGAACGTCGACACGGTCTCGTCGGTGCGCGCCGAGTATCCGCCGGTGACGAGCGTGGTGCCGGTGACCTGCTGCACGATGCCGGGGTTCGTCTCGTTGACGTCGACCATGTTGGCGGTGTCGGCCACCGCGAGCTTGGAGACGCCGATGGTGCCGGCCTTGATCGCGGCGATGGTCAGCGAGTCGGCTTCGATCTTGCCGCCGTTGATGGTGGTCTTGCCGGTGAAGGTCCAGCCGTTGAGGGTGCCCTTGGCGTTCTCGATGTCGAGGATGACCTGTGCGGGCAGGTCGCCGTTGACGAGCGGCGCGACTGCGATCGACGCGGCCGGGCCCGGCACCGACCGGTTGCCCTGCACGTCGACGGCGACGAACCGGAACCACCACGCCTCCCCATAGGGCAGGCCCGACACGAGCGTCGCAGCGTCCGGCTCCATGAGGGAGTCGACGACGATCACGCCCGTCGTGAAGGCGTTGGAGAGGCACCGCTGCACCTCGACGTGGTGGAAGTCCGGCGGCATCGCCGCCGGGCCGGGCGTGCCCTGGCCGTCCCAGCGGCAGGTGACGACGCCGAGCTTCTGCGTCAGCACCGGCACGGTCGGCACGAGCGGCGCCGTCAGGTCCATCGGCATCTGCACCGCGACCGACAGCGTCCAGTCCGACCGGTTCCCGGAGGTGTCCTTCGCGAGCACCCGCGCCCGGACGAGGTCCAGCGGCTTGAGACCGGTGACGAGCTCCTGCGTGTCCTTCGACACCTTCGACGCCGACCACGGGCCGCCGTTGACAGCGACCTGCACCTCGTAGCCGTCGAGGTCATCCAGCGGTGTCCCGTCGGAGTCCTGATCGACAGCCGGCCACGTGATCGTCGCCGTCGACCGGTACGTCTTGCGCACACCCTCGTCAAACAGGTCGGTGGCACCGGTGACGGTGACGGTCGAGGGCCCGACGGGCGGGAACGCGTCACGCTGCGGCGCGCGCGGCGCCGGCATGCGGACACCGGTGGATCCGTTGACGATCGCCGCGACCTGCGCCGCGGTGCGCGCGGTCTGCTTCACGAACAGGTCAGCGAGCTCGATCGAGCACGTCGCGGCACGGTTCGTGTCGCCCCACGCCTTCGTGATCGACCGGACGAGCAGCGGCTGGTACTCCGTGGAGTTGATCCGCGCCCGGTCGTAGTAGATCCGGTCGCCGACGAAGAAGTCGATGCCAGGGCGAGGCCAACCCTCCCCCGGCCCGGGCGGGTTCATCACCATCTCGAGCGTGAACGCTTCCTTGAACATCTGGTGCGTCGACAGCTCACGGTTCGCGAGGGACGTGAGGGCGGCGGTCTTGGTGAGGCGCCCGTCGGACGCGAAGCCCTCGCGGCGGCCGAACCGGGCCGCGGTCGTCGCGTTCGCGACCTGCACGGTGGCCTTCTTCTCGGCGTCGCCGGCGGCCAGGACGTGAGACAGGATGTTGCGACGGGACCGCTTCCGGGGGGCGCTGGTGACGTTCTGGCCGTAGCGGAGCATGTCGGTCTTGGTGCCGAAGTACGTGTCGGGCACGAAGAGCCGCAGCTTCCGACCCTCCATGCGCGCGTCGACCCAGCCGTCATTGATCATGTCCGTGAGGACGGAGAGCAGGTTGGCGCCCGGCTGGTAGGTGATGTCGTACGTCTTGGGCCACGCCCGGCCGGCCGAGTCCGTCGCGGTGACGAAGTCGGTCTGGAGCTCGGTGAGCGCGCCGCGGGCCTTCGCCTCGTTGATGAGGACGAGCATGATGTTGCCGGGGCTCTTGTCGTCGAACTTGTATTCGGGCTTGAGGCCGTAGAGGTTCGTACCGGCAGCGTTCGCGCCCTTCGGGAAGACGACGGCCTGCTCGAGCACCGACATGTAGCCGCGCGCCGAGCAGGTGACCCACCGGCGCTTCGTCTGCGTGAGCGTCTGCACCGGGTCGTCGGTGTCGTCCTCGAGCACGAACAGGTCCGAGGAGACGACGCCGTCCTCGTTGACCGACAGGAACAGTTCATCGCGGTCGAGCAGCGACGCGAGCAGCCCGTCCTTCTGGTAGCGGAAGGTCATCGTGCCCGGCTCATTGTCGACCGTCTGCACGTTCAGGTCGGTGAAGTCGGGCATCAGCCCGAGAGCCGCACCGTTCCGGTCGTACGCACGAAGAAAGACACCCATGGGCCCGGACGGTGCCTTCCGGGGAGTCCTAGTGTCGCCCGCTCATCAGCACAGGTAGGCGCGCTTGCCGTAGACGCCCAGGCGGGTCTTGGAGTCGGTGTTCGTCCCGGTGAGCTGGATCGACGGCCGGTCGCCAGGGCGGGCCGCGCCGATCGTCATGAAGCGGCGTCCGGTCGGGTTGGTCGCGGCGTGGCTGTAGGTCGTGCCGGAGGCGTCGATGCCCCAAGTCGCGGCGTTGAAGCGGATCCACGCCCCGGAGGGGATGGTGCCGGTGTAGAGCAGCTGGTCGCCGATGCCGCCGTCGGTGTTGTCGATGAGCCGCGGGTTCGTGATGCGCCCGTAGATCGTGAACTGGAGGTTCTCCAGGGGCGCGGTCGACAGCGCGAAGTCGTCGAGGTAGAGCGTCTTGGGCATCGCGCTCGAGGCCGGCGTGTCCATGCGGTAGTCCGTCACGGACTGCCAGATCCCCGAGGGCACGTTGAAGGTGATCGACGCCCGATAGGCGAGCTGGCCGAGGTGGGTCGGCTCGATCCGGCCCGACACCTCAGCGTTGGCGTACACGAGCTCGCCGCCGGCCGTGCGCCGCTTGACCTGCACGAGCCGGTGCGGCCGGTAGACGGCTCGCAGCAGCGTGCGCCACGCGTCCTGCGCCTCCCGCTTCGTGTTGCCCTTGAGCCACAGCTGGATCGTGAACGACCCGGGTCCGAGGAGCTTCGGACGCCACACCTCCCCCGACCTGTTCGCCACGGTGAGGTTGTCGCCGAGCATCCCGGCGACCCCGTCGATGCCGTCGCGGACCTCCCAGTTGCGGACGGTGCCCTCGGTGAGCTCCCACCCGTCGAACCAGATCTGCTCGTGCGCCTTGAGCTCTTGGAACGCCCTGTAGTTATCCCAGGCGGTAGGCATGGTCAGAACTCACCTTCTCCACCGAACAGGCCGAACGCGCCGACGTCACGGATCGCGCCGACAACGGACTGGCTAGCCGGCTCCGGGGCCGGGTTGTTGACGATGACCCCGCCGGGCTCGATGACGACCCGAGGGCCACCCGCGGGCGCGGGACGGTCGGACAGACCACCGCGCGTCGACGCCGACGCGTATGCCGCACCGGCAGCGGACGCGGCGCCGGACAGTGCCGGCGTGAGGGCCATGCCGAACTGGTCGGCGACCTGCGACAGGATCTCCATGGACCGGCCACGCTTCGACTGGGCGAGAGGAATGTAGGCCTCTCCCCCGGTCTCGTCCTCAGCCCACACGCGGTACTCGCCGCCGCGGGCGATCTGCGCGATGTGCCGCTCGGCACCGTTCGCGAACGACTTGATCTTGCGGCCGATCGCGCGCTCGATGCCGCCGTCGCGGAAGGCCTTGATGATGCCGCCGTCGGCCTCACCGAAGTAGACGCTGGCGTTCTTGACGGCCTGCGCGGCACGGAGCGACGCCTGGAAGCCGGACGTCTTGAACACCGACTGGATGGTGACGGTCTTGCCGGTCACGGAGTCGATAGCGCGCTGCGCCGCGGCCGCGATCGCGGATGCCTGATCGGTGACCTTGACGATGACGGTCTTGCCCTTGATCGCAGCGACCTTGGCGGCCATACCCTTCGCGGCCTCACCAGTCAGACCCATCTGCGTCGCGAGCTTGGCAGCCTCGGTCTCGCTGTACCCGGCAGCCTTGGCCGACGCGATGAACTTCGCGCGGGCGGTCTCGAGCTTGTCCCGGAGGGTGCTGGCCGACGCGCCAGCCTCAGCCGACGCCTTCGCGGCTCCGACCTGAGCCTGCGCGTAGGCGTCGAGGGCGGCGTTGTTCGCGCGGCCCTTCTCGGTGTTGTCGTCGTGGGTCTTGCCGTTGGCCTTGAGGGCAGCGTTGAGGGCATCGGTCGACTCGGCTGCGCGACGGTTCGCCTCACGAGCCGACAGGGTGATGCCGGCGATGCGGTCGAGGGCGTCCGCGACCTCGGTCGCGGTGGGGATGAGGGCGCGCATCTTGTCGCCGAGGGTCGTCGACGCGTTCGCTGCGTCACGCTGACCCTGGGCGAAGTCGGCGTTGATCTTCTTCCCTCGGACGATGTCGTCGTTGAGGTGGCCGAGTTGGGAGTTGAGGCCGTCGAGGGCGTCACGGTTGTCGTTCGCTTCCCCGCCCCACTGGGACAGGTTCGGGCCCTGCGCGGTCGACAGGTCCGTGACCTTCTTGCGGAACGCGTCGAGCTGCGGGCCACCTTGGGTGACGGCATTGGCCGCCTCGCCGATGGAGATGCCGAGCCGGTCGAGCCGGTCGATGTCCTCACCGCTGATGTTGTCCTGGATGCTCTTGATCGCGAAGTCACCGGAGGCCTTGGTCAGCTTCCCGGTCTGCTTGTCGAGGGTGTCCGAGAACCCCTCCGCGGCGACGCGAGCGTTCTCCTGCGCCTGCATGTAGCCGCCGATCGCAGCCGACGCGCCGACGAGCGCGATACCCCACGGACCGCCGAGCAGACCCATCGCACCGGACAGGGCACCCTTGAGGCCGCCACCGATCGCGCCGGCGCCGTACCCGAGGGAACCGACGACACCCTTCATCGCGCCGGAGAAGCCCTTGCTCTTGTCCTTGGCCTCGGTGAACGCCGTACCCATGAGCTGCACGTGGGCACCGAAGTCACCGAACCCGCGGCCCGAGCTGCTGAAGTTCTTGAACGACGGCACGAGGGTCAGCAGGGTCGAGAGGGCAGCGACCGCGCCCTGCACCGGGCCGGGCAGCCCGGAGAGCGCACCGGAGAAGAGCGCGATGCCACCGGCGGCGCCAAGCCACGCGGCCTTCCCGCCGCCCTGGACGAACTTGAACAGCTGCGCGATGCCGGGGATGAGCCCACCGAAGAACGACAGGGCCCGGAACCCGAGCAGCGCACCGAGCAGGATGCCGACGTTCTTCGCCAGATCCGGGTGCGCCTGGAACACGTCCGCGAGGCCACCGATGAGCTGGCTGATGACGGAGAGCCCTTGGCCGAGCGGTGACCCGGCAGCAGACATCTGCGTGAGGACCTCGAGCACGTTCGTGACGAAGGTGATGACAGCCGGACCGAGGGTCGTGCCGAGGTTCTTGAGGAACGTCTCGAGCGAGGGGAGCAGTTCGGTGCGGATCTTCTCGATGAGGCCCGCCGTGGTGGAGTCCTCCGAGAGCCGCCCGAGGGCCTTCCCGATGTCGACGATGAGCTTGCCGACGTTGCGGGCGATGGGCTCGACGGCCTCGAACCACTCCTTCATCCGGTTCTGACCCTTGGCCGAGTCAGCCCACGTGCGCCACTCGCGAATGACGGACTGGAGCGACGCGAGGAGACGGTCACCGGACTCGCGCCCGGCGCCGAAGGTGGACTTGAGGGCGCCGCCGAGGTTCTTCAGCATGTCCCACAGCTGGGCAGCCTTCTGCCACCCGTACTCGAACGCCTTGCCGAGCTCACGCTGCTTAGCGGAGGTGTCACCGATCCCGGCAGCCCACTTCCCGAAGTCGGTCAGGACGCCGGAGAACTTGAGCAGCATCGGACCGGCCGCGTCGGTGAGGTTGACGAATCCCTTGAGGCTGCCGAGGACGGCGTCACCGAGCCCGGACGCCTGCACGCGGATCGCCTGGAAGATGTCACCGACCCGCGACTTGAACAGCGGCGACTGCATCCACTTCGCGGTCTGCGCTGCGGTCTGGCCGAGTTCCTCGTTGACGCCGCCGAGCCCCTCCTTCAGCAGGGGGAACAGGACCTTGGCCGTCGGCTCGATCTGGCCCTTGAGGGGGGTCCAGAAGTCGACCGCGATCTGCGTGCGGATCTCGGCCCACGACCCGCCGAGGTTGTCGACCTCCTCACGGATGCCGCGGAGCTCCTTCGGTAGGTCCTTCGCCTTGCCCTCGAACACGGAGCGCATGGCGATGGTGACGCCGGCGAACGCGGCACCGAGGGTGCCGAGCGCGCCACCGGCGCCACCGAGAGTGTTGACGGCGGCCGCGGCCGCGCCCGCCATGGCGACGAGCCCACCGAGGGAGCCGACGACGGCGGCGATCGCAGGCTGGATCACCGACGCGAGACCGAGGATGCCGATCGGCATGAACGCCGACCGGGCACCGATGCCGCCACCGAACTCGGGCATCTTGAACCCGGACCCGCCCTTGCCGCCGCCGGCGCCGCCCCCCGGAACGGATGGCGCGCCGACGGGCGCAGCGAGACCGGCCTTCATCTTCGCGCGCCACCGGGCGAGCAGGGTGTTCATGCCCTTCTCGTCGGCGGCGACGGAGACGGTGACCCGCTCCTTCGAGAGCCGGTCGAGGTGCTCACGGACGGTCGCGCCGAACTTCTTGAGGTCGGCGTCGACAGAGACGGGGCCCGCGGCCTTCACCGCGGCCGCGAGCTTCGCCTTGAGGTTCTTGGTCTTGATCTTCACGCCGACCTCGGCGTTGACCCCCTTGGCGGCCTCGTCGACGGACTCCTGGAGCCTCTTGCGGAGCCCCTTCTTCGAGACGTCGACACCGACCGTGGCCTTGACGTCCTTGGCCTCCGCGTCGATCGCCTTCTTGAGTCGCTCCTTGAACCCCTTGGTGTTCGACTCGACGGGGATCTCTAGCCGTCCGGCGACGACCGCGTCAGCACTCACTGGGCCACCCGCCCCCTCATGTGCTCGAGCAGCTGGCGGTGACCGAACGCCTTGACGGAGCCGTCCGCGCCAACGGTCGGCTGGTCGCCCTGACGGGCCTCTGCCTCACGGCGCTTCCGGGCAGCCTCGATCGCGCGCTCCAGCCATGCCGGGCGCGGGACGCGGATCGGCTCTTCACGAGCCTTCTGCGCGGTCATCACCGAGAGTTCCTCCACGATCTGAGCGAGTAGTTCTGTCTGCATCGGCCACGGCTGTTCACCGGGCGCGAGCTTGAGGGTGCTGTCGTCGGGCAGCCCGTCGAGCAGGTTGCGGAGGCGCCTTACTCCGAGGAAGCCGGCGCGGGCGCGTCGACCGTCGCGGGTGCGTCGGCGCCAGATGTTCCGAGCGTCGAGTCCTCGGTGGAGCTGGAGGGCTGACTCGACGTCGCGCCACCGTCCCCGGACGAGTCGGGCGACGCGAAGGCTTCCCCCAGGGAGGTGCCGTACCTCTCGAAGAGGCCACGGGCGAGCCGGACGACGTCCTTGATCGACGGCCGCAGGCCACGGAACCGCGGGTAGTCCTCGTCGCCGAAGAGCGACCGGAAGCAGGCGTGGATCGCGTCGAGCATCGCCTTGGGCAGCGTGGGCCGGTCGATGAGCAGCTTGAGGACGGCCTTCATGACGTCCTCGTCCTCGCTGTTGAGCAGCTCGGTGAAGATGCCGGTCAGGTCGAGGTCGTCCGACAGGAGCGCGTCGAAGATGTCGATGGGCAGCTCGGCCGGGAGGATGAACTCCTCGCCCTTGTAGACGATCTTGATGCCGTCCGGGCACTCCTCTTCGCGCCTCGCGGCGTCCATGTCGAAGGTGTCGTAGATCAGTTCATCCATGGTGTCTGGTTCCTCCAGTGGTGCGGGTGGGCCGCGTTGTGTGTGGTCGAGCGGACGGTGCCTGCTCGGGGGTGCTTGTGTCGCGGGCTGGACATGCGACTGGCCCGCCCCCGGAAGGGGACGGGCCAGTCAGCGACCGGTGGACCTCAGTCAGATCACGGGACCGACGCGAACGCCGGGTCATCCGTGAGGAGGTAGAAGCTGTCTCCGGTGTCGGCGCCGAGCACCTGGAGGCGCAGCGGCAGGCGCGACTCGGCGCCCTTGTGCAGCTGCGACTGGACGCCCTCGTTCTGGAACACGCGGGCGCAGACGTAGCGGTAGTGCTTGCCGCCGTCCTCGACGTCGACGAGGGCCGCGAGCTCGCCGCGCTCCCCGACCTTCGGGGGGACGTACTTGTACGTCTTGGGCGTCGTCGCCGGCGTGACCTCGGTGACGGTTCCGCCGCCCATGGCGGCCTTGTAATTCTGGAGGTTCCACTGCTGGAGGTCGACGGCGATCGACGCGGCGTCGGACACCTGGAAGCGGCGCGTCGCGTAGTCGGACTGCGCGGAACGCACCTCCTGGAAGGTGGGCTCGGTGGCGAAGGTCAGCGAGTCGTCGGGCGTGTAGCCGACGCTGTACCAACCCACGCCCGGCGCGGTGCGGGCGTCGTCGGGGACGACTGTGCCGACGGGCCCGAGGTAGACGTTGATCCGCGAGGGGACCATGATTTCGGTGCTCTTGTTCCCGGCCATGCTGGGGTGTTCTCTCTTCCGATCGAGGTGGTTACCGGTCGGGAGGGAGGGTCGCTGAGTGGACCCGTTAGTGTCGCGGGCTGCGCTACTGGACGAGGCCGAGCTTGATGAACGCCGTGCTGGTGTAGCGGCGCTGACCGGTCGAGAGGGGCTGGTCGGGGGTGCCGCCCTGCACGCGGGAGTTGTGCACGACGGGACGGCCGGCCGGGTGGTCCCGGTCGGCCATGCGCGTGATCGAGGTCAGCACCACCATGAAGAGCCGCCACATGTCCGCCGGGCCGAGAGACCCGTCCATCGGGCCGTAGAACTCGACGGTCACCTCGTGCCCGATCGTGGACCGCATCTGCTCGAGCTGGCCGGTGGAGCCGATCTTGACGACGACGTGAGGGAACGGGTCCCTGGGCGTGCCGGAGACATGACCGGGCCCGCCGAGGGCTTCCTCGACGACGGGGTCGTTCTTCAGGTGCCAGATGACCTCAGCGACCGGGTCGGACGCGGAGAGGTCGGCGTCGCTCACGACTGCTCGGCGTGCCCTGCGGTCGCGAAGCCGCCACCGATGAGGCCGTAGGCGGTCTCACCGTCGACGACGATCTGCGCGCCGGGGTTGTAGTGCTCGCCCCGGTACTCGTAGTGGGTGGAGAGGGTGATGTCGGTCGGGTTGGCGATCGACGGCGCGGCCGGCTCGTCGCTCTCGACGGCGGGGGCTTCGACCTCGGCGGCCTTGTCCTCGACGGCGGGGGCGAGGGCCTTGTCCTCGATGCCGGCGGGCTTGCCGCCCTTGTCCTGGGTGCGGTTCGTTGCGCTCATGCCCGGCACTGTGAAGGTCGCGCTGGCCTAGTGTCGCGGGCTACGCGCGGTTGCCCATCGCGACGACCGTCTTGTGCATGAAGAAGGTGCCCTCGGCGACGAACCCGCCCGGGTATTCGTCGCCGTACTCGGCGGCGATGACGTCCTTCCCGTCGGCGTACACGGTCCCGGACACCTTCGTGCCGCGGACGGTCACCGCGGTCGACCCGACCATCTTCGCGACGCCCTCCGGGTCGAGGATGATCTGGCACCGGCACGACACGATCTGGACAAGATGCCCGGCAGAGTGGTCTCGAGGCTCCCGCATGTAGGAGAACGCGCCGGGCGCGATCGGGGCGTCGCGGGACTGGTGGCCGCCCTCCATGTTCCGCTCGACCGGCATCGCGCCGGGGTGCTCGATGTCCCACTCGTAGGCCTGCACCTTGAAGCGCAGGTTCTCCGGGAGCACCTCGCCGTTCATGGCCCGGTGGGTGCGACGCACGTGGGCGTCCATCGCCGTGCGCCACTCCTTCGTCGGCGGCGCCTGCCGCTTCGCCTCAGCCTCCGTCTCGCGCACGACGCGGGCCACCTCGCCCTCGATCATCTTGGCGATGAGCTGGTCGAGGTTGGGGACGGGCTTGAACTCGCCCATCAGGGCACGTAGGGCGGGGTGAGCTCGGCAGTGCCGCCGACGTGGTCGAGGTAGTCGTAGCCGGGCATGACGTTCTTCCGCGCCGTGCGCACGATGTAGACGCGCCCCTCGGCGTCGGTGAGCTCGTCGTCGGGCCGGATCGGGTGGAGCGCCATGTCGGCGCGGAACCGGCGCGGCGCGGCCGACGTGTCGCCGTCCTCGGGGGTGGCGACCGCGCCGACGACAGGCCCGACGGGCGCGCCCCACGTGGCCTTGGCGACAGGGACGCCGTGCGAGTCCTCCTCGTACTGGTGCTCCTTGCGCCGGAGCGTCAGCGTCGTGTTCGGCATCATCACCGCCATGGGCGCGCCACCTCCCGGGCGCGCCGGACCGCGCCGGGCGCGCCACACGGACCGCGCCCAACGAAGCGCGCCGGCGCGGTCACAGCCGGATCCCGGAGTTGGGCCACAGGCGGCCGTTGGCGCGGTTCCCGGCGTGGATCGACATGCGCTTGAACTGCCGCAGGCTCTTGAGCGTCGGCAGCGCGCCGGGCGCGCCCTCAGCGGTCGGGCGCGGCTCGAACCCGACGGACTGGCCGTCGGCGGACATGTTGTTGACGATCCGCCGGAGGGGGAAGCCGTACGCCTCGTCCTCCCGGAGCCCACGGAGCGCGTGGGCGCGGACGTAGCGGACGACGGGCCGCTTGTTCGGTCCGTCGAACCCGACCTTGAACTCGACGTCGTAGACGTCGACCTCACCGGCCACGGGCGTGTAGGAGACGACCTCGACGTCGTCGTCGAACTGGTAGGACTCGCGCCACGCCTTGTACGAGCCGAGGTCGGCGCCGAGCAGGGGAGTGAGCCCGGTCAGGGTGACGACGGTGGGGACGAGCCCGTCCCGGTTGAGGAAGCCCTCGACGTCGGCCTGCGCGTCGAGGATCGCCTCGGCGATCGCCTCCAGCTGCACCTGAGACGGGTTGGTGACGCCGACCTTGCTCGCGAGCTCAGTCGGCTGCACGACGAGCGTGTTGACGTCGACGGTCATGCTGCTTCCCTTCGGGACTGCGGGTGGCGCGGCGCCGAGCGGTCAGGGCCGCGCCACCCTGTGTGGTGGATCAGACCTCGAGCGGGCCGGCGGGCTCGGCGTCGGCGTCGAGCTGGCGCTTGAGGATGGCGATGATCTGCTCGGCGTAGGCGCGGTCGGTGCGCTGGCCGCGTGCCATGACGAGGCGGCTCATCGGCTCCTTCTGGCCGGTGATCCAGAGGTTCTCGCAGAGGCGGACCTGGCAGATGACGGCCTGACCGTTGGGGAACTCCAGGTCGAACACGTCGTCGGGGTTCGGGGGAGTGCCGGTGGCGTTGTCGTAGAGCTCGGAGCGGACCTCGGTCGGGCCCTGCGTGAGCATGTCGACGGAGAGCTGGCCGGAGCCGTCCCGGACGATGCTGGTGGGCTCGACGCCGTTGCCGGGCGGGATGCGGTTCTCGGGGGCCTCGAGCGCGGCGGTGCCGGGCGTCTGGCGGGGAGCCTCGGGGGCCTCGGGCTCGTCGGCCGACTCGTCGGAGTCCTGCTCGTCGCCGCTCTCGTCGTCGCCGCTCTCGTCGACGACGTCGACCTCGGGCTCGTCGACCGGGGCGGGCGCGTCCTGCTCTTCGACGGTCTCGACGACGTCGGGCTTGGGGGCCTCGACCTCGGCGGCCTTGGCGGGGGTGGCGGCCTTCTTGGCGGCCGTCTTGCGAGTCGTGCTGGTTGCCATTTCCCCTCCAAGGGGTGAGTCAGTGGGCTGGTCAGGTGCAGGGTGGTGGGTTTCCGTGGCTTGTGTCTCGCGCTACAGCTCGGGGCGCCCCCTGACGCCCCGAGCTGGTCACGATCACGCGAACGTGAAGCCGTTGGTCTTGGTCTGCGTCCCGGAGTCGTCGACGACCGCGACGTTGACCGCACCGGCGGTCTTGGCCGGGGTGGTGACGCGGATCTCCTTGGGGGAGACGACGTTCAGGGCCGTGCCGGCGGTGCCGCCGAACGTGACCGACGAGACGCCGTCGAGGTTCGTGCCGCGGATCGTGACGACGGTGCCGCCAGCGATGCCACCGGTGGCCGGGGTGACGGTGCTGATCGTCGCGTCCGGGAACAGGGCGTCGATCTGGCTCTGCTTCATGACCGTGCCGGCCTTGGCGAGGATCGTCTTGATGGACCCGTCGGGCTTGCCGTCGTAGTCGTCGTGGAACCGGCGGGTGGCGTAGAGGTCCTCGGAGAGAACCTTCGGGACGTCACCGGCGGGGACTGCGGTCGCGGGGAACGTGGCCTTGGTGACGCGCGTGCCGTCTGTCTTGAAGATGCCCATGATGGGTGGTGCCTTCCTTGTGTGAGTGGATATCCGCGCGTGAGGCTGCCGGACCGGGGCTGCTTACGTCGCCCGCTCCGACTCGAACACCCACCCGAGGATCCAGTCGCCGACCACGGCCCCGACCTTCTCCCGGAGGTCCTCGAGCGTGCCGTCGTTGTCGATGACGACGTCGAACACGTAGTCGTCCATGGCGGTCTCGCTGATGTGCACCGTGCCGTCGGGGCGGCGCGCTGCCTCCACGCCGGGACGGTTGATGCGGATGACGAGCCCGTCGCGGGCGCGGATCGCGTCTGCCTCGTTGGGGAACCGGCAGTCGACGAACACCGCGGCGGCGGTGTCGGGGATCTTCGCCATGGCGGCGTCGACCCACACGTTCTCGCCGAGCACGTCACGCATGCCCTTGCCGAGGTCCTGCTGGAACTCACGGACGACGGGGAACAGCTCCTTGGCCTGCTCGATGCCGTAGGCGTCGATGAGGCTCGCGTACCGGTAGGTGACGCCGTTGGCGACGACCTGCGGGTTCGCGGCGTACGCGGCGTCCTTCATCGGCTGGGAGAACTTGCCCAGGAGCCAGCCGGACTCGACGAGCGCGGCCGCGGCCGCGTCCTTGCCGGTGTTGGCGTAGCCGGAGAGCCCGATGAGGACCGGGCCCCGGGTAGGGGACGGGGTTGTGGTGGACGGGGGAGCGGTGACAGCGTTGGGGGTCGTCATGGCGGCACGGTGCGCCGGCGGCCGCGCTACCGTCGCGTCCTCACCCGTCCCGCTCTTCCAGGCAGTCGAGGCACAGCCCGTCGTACGGGCCGATATCGTTGCCGCACTCGTAGCAGATGGGGGTGGTCTCGAGGTCGAGCTCGGGGACGTCTGCGCAGTCGAAGCATTCGCCGTTCTCGTCGAGGTCGTCGGTCGGTGTCTGGCATGCCGCGCACGACGGGGCGCGGGTCAGGTTCGTTCTGCTCACGGACCGCACCGTCCACCGCGTCGCGAGCTACTGTCGCCCGCTACCATTGACGACGAAGCGTCAACCCTCTAACGTGATGAGTGCGGGAAGCGCCCGCCCACCACAAGGAGAGACATGGACATCTACACCAAAGTCCGCATCATCGGAACGTGCCTCACGTTCCTGATCGCCGGCGCCTACCTCATGGCAACGGCGCTCTGGCCGGAGAGCCCCCTCGGGTCCCCGGAAGCCCGGCGCGAGCACCGCCGCGCGATGCTCCTGGCGCTCGGGTTCGTCACCGTCGGCAACCTCGCGATTTGGACGACGCCGTTCCTGTTGGATGCCCTGGTCTCCGCATGAGCGGCCTGATGACCCTCCTGCTGGCGGCCTCGGCCCTGCTACTCGCCCTCTCGGTGTGGCTGTTCGTCCTCTCGCGCCGGGCTCGGCGCAAGAGGGACGCCGACCTGCTCATGCTCGGCGCGCTGTCCTTGCTGCCCGCCGTGCTGGCCGGTGACGTCGCCGTCTGGATGCTGGTCCTCGCATGAGCGGCGGCTCCTACAACTACCTGTGTCACCGGGAGACGCCCGCTGACGTCGCGAGGTATGCCGGGATCGACTCGCTCGAGCGCATGGCCCGCGACCTGCCCGACGGGCACCCCGTCACCGCCTGGACCCGCGAGCTGCTCGCGACGCTCAACGCACCGATCCCGCAGGCCGTCTCCGACGTGTGGCAGGCCCGCGAGTGGGTCACCTCGGGCGACCGGACGCAGGAGGACCTCGACGAGGCCCTGGACAAGACGAAGCGATGGGGGATGGGCGCCCGCCTCGGCGACAACCCCGAGCTGGAAGCCATGAACGTCACCGTGCGCGACAGCGAGATCCCCGACTCGATGTTCGACAGCACCTTGGCGTCTGCGCTGGCGCACCTCGCCGGAAGCGGAGTCGGCGACTACGAGACGATGCTGTGGGACGACGAGGGGAACCTCGTCGACACGGGCGTGATCCTCGTGCGCCCGGAGCCGGAGGGGACGACGTACCGGCTCACAGCGCCTTGAGCGTCGGCACCTCGGGGGCGTCCGGCCGGAGGATCCGCAGGTCGTCCCACCCGTCCTCCGTCGTGGAGAACACCAAGAGCCCGGGCACGCTCACCTCGCCCGAGAGACGGGTGAACCAAGGGCTACCTGAGTCCATCGTCGGAGCCTGGAGGAAGAGGCGCCCGTCGCCGCACTCTTTGGCCTCAAGATGGTGGTAGTGACCCGCCACGAGCACGCGGGCGTCGGTGATGGGCTGGTTCCCGAACGTCTGGCCCTTCCACCACGTCGTCGCCTGACCGGGCCGGAACTGGTGCCCGTGCGCGAGGCCGACGGGGAGCCCGCCGAGGTCGAGGGCGAGGGTGTCGGTCCACGGCTTCGGGTACGCGAACTTCACGTGCCCGTAGGCGTCCGGGTTGCGGGAGTAGCCGTCCTGCACCTGCGAGAGGACCTCGAGCCCCCAGTCGTTGTTGGGGCCCGCGGCGGGGTCCTTCCCGTCGCGCACCTCGGCGTGGTTCGAGCCGCAACTCGCGGCTGTCACGTCGGGGAACGTCCGGGCGAGGTAGTCGAGCCCGTGGTAGGTGAAGCGGCGGTGCACGCGGATCTGCTGCGTCATCACCAGGTCGTTCGTCTGCTTCTGCGACGTCACGTTGTTGAAGCCCTCGACGCAGTCTCCGGCGTCGAGCCACGCGGCCTCCGTCGGGGCGCGGCCGATGAGCCGCAGGTCCCTGATGTGGTCGTCGAGCATGTCCATGCACTCGGCGAACCGGCCGGCCAGCTGCTCCGTCCCACCGAGCACGGCCACCTTCCCGGCCTGCGGGTCGGCGTAGACCACGTTCAGCGACCGGCGCGCGGCCGCGACCGGCGCGGGCCGCTTCCGGCGCCGGCGCATCGCGTCACGGATCATCGCGGCGACGTCGTCGTCGTGGACCTTCTGCCGGGACGGCTCCACCGCGAACCGGTACCGCCACACCGGCTGACGGGTCGCCTGCGACTTCGTCCACCGCGACTGGCCCTTCTCGGCGCGCGCGTCCGCGTCAGGCCACTCGACGAACTGCTCGTCACGCCCCCACGCGGCAGGATCGTGCTTCGCCTCCACGAGACGCACCGACCACCCGTCCGGGACGTCCATGCCGAGCGACTCCACGAGCCCACGCCACGCACCCTCGTCGTGCTGCACCCGCAGCGACGTCGCAGCGGTCGTCACGAGCATCGAACCGTCGTCGAGGACCTTGTACCCCGCCTCCCAGCCCTTCGGGGCCGCAGCGGGCTTCACGGTGACCGGGAGAGACGGGACGGTGCTGTCGTGGCCGCCACCGAGCGACACGAGGCTCTCGAGGTCGGCCAGGACGTCGTCGCCGATCATCGCGGGCACCGGCAGCCACGCACGGCGTCGCCACGGTTGCGGTGACGACGCACGGTCTGACCGGAGATGGTGAGCCCGGTGCGCTTCGTCAGGATCGCGGCGAGGGCAGACGCGGCGACCCTTGTGTCGTCGACGCGCTCGGCGACCTTCGCGCCGATCACCTTGTCCTCCGCGGCGATCCGTTCCAGCGCGGCCGCGATCCCGCACTTGGGGCCCTTCGGCAGCGGCGCGGCCTCTTCGAGCTCGTCGAGGATGCCGACAACGTCGGCGCGTACGTTCGTGGTGGTGTTGTCGCTCACGTGGCGCATCAGACCTGACCCGCCCGGTTACCGTCGCGCCGTGACGCTCGGCTGTCCCACCCCGCCCCTACAGTCACCGGGTGCGCAACATCGCGCACACCACAACAACCCACGCTGCTGGTGAGAGTGTTGTGATGCTGGCCGTGTCCTCGTGGAGGGGGATGCGGCCGGC
>Ga0163162_10000249_pt1 | contig 48772 bp, 50 predicted proteins | sample S55metaG_FD_115310 | JGI IMG/M metagenome (GOLD analysis project Ga0163162, IMG submission 115310) | Switchgrass rhizosphere microbial communities from Kellogg Biological Station, Michigan, USA - S5-5 metaG | ecosystem: Host-associated > Plants > Roots > Rhizosphere > Soil | place: USA... | reverse complement strand
GGACGACGGTCCACCCAAGTCTAGCACTTGCGTGACCTCCAAGCCCTTGTAGCCGCAGGGGTTGATGCGGTGGTACGGGGAAAGATCCATGTTCACGTTGAAGGCCAGGCCATGGAAGCTGCAACCCCGGCGCACGCGAAGGCCCAGGGCGGCCACCTTGGCCCCCGCCACATAGACTCCCGGGGCGCCCTCCACCCGCTCGGCCACGATGTTCCAGTGGCCCATGGTGTCGATGATGGCCTGCTCGATGCGGTTCACCAGCTCCCGCACGCCTACCCCCGAGCGGCGCAGGTCTACCATCGGGTAGGCCACGATCTGGCCCGGACCGTGGTAGGTCACCTGGCCGCCCCGGTCCACCGGGACCACCGGAATATCACCCGGGGCAAGGACGTGCTCCATCTTGCCGGCCTGGCCGAGGGTAAATACCGGATCGTGCTCAAGAAGCCACAGCTCGTCCGGGGTGTCCTCGGTACGGTTGTCGGTGAAGGCGCTCATCGCCTTCCAGCTGGCCTCGTACGGGACGCGGCCGAGCCGGCGGATATTCAACGGGAAGGACATGGCAGGCCGGAATCCAATGCAATGCCGGCAATCTGCGGGTTCGGGGCCGCGTTCGCAAGCCCCGTGGACTAAAGAGTGAAGCGGATCTCGTCGTGGGCCCGCAGCACATCATGGGCCTTGTCGTAGTCCTCGCGGGTCTGGCACAGGAACCGGATGGTCACCGAGGTGTAGGTGCCTCCGCTGGACCGGCGCGAGGAAACGGTTTCATGCAGCACCTTGAGCCCGACGCCTTGCAGCAGTTCGGGGACCAGGGTTTCCAGATGGGCAGCGGCGTTGCCCATCGCGGTGATCTCGAATTCACCGGGGAACTGGAAGCCCTGCCCCTCGCCGGGCTGGATATCGCTCAGTTGCATCGCCTGCCCTCCGCTTATTTCTTGTCGCTATGGAACCACAACATGATGGTGTCCCACAGCCGCGAGAAGAACCCGCCTTCGGGCGCATCTTCCAGGGCCACCAGCGGGGTGCTGGACACCGGCTGGCCGTCGAGCGTGATGCGCAGCGTACCCACCTGCTGGCCCTTCTTGAACGGGGCGATCAGGGTGGCAGGGATGTCCATGTCGGCCTTGAGCTTGTCATAGTCGCCGCGCTTGACGGTGACCAGCACGTCGGCATCCACGCCCAGCGGAATGGTGTTCTCGGCGCCCTTCCAGAGCTTGGGGGTAGCCAGCGGCTTGGCGTGGTCGTAGAGCTTGTGCGACTCGTAGAAGCGGAAGCCGTAATTCATCAGCGCCAGCGCGGCGTCGGCGCGGCCCTTCTCGCTGCTGGCGCCCATGACGATGGCGATCATGCGCGAATCGCCCACTTTCGACGAGGCGGCCAGGCAGTAGCCGGCAGCGGCGGTGTGGCCGGTCTTGATGCCGTCGACGTTGTTGTCGCGCCACAGTAGCAGGTTGCGGTTGTGCTGCTTGATGCCGTTCCACTCGAATTCCTTGACCGCCGAAATCGCGTAGTCCTCGGGGAAGTCGTGGATCAGCGCGCGGGACAGGATGGCGATGTCGCGGGCCGTGGTGTAGTGGTTGGCGATCGGGTAGCCGGAGGCATTCTGGAACTGCGAGTGCGTCATGCCGATCTGCTTGGCATACGCGTTCATCAGGTTGGCGAACGCCGTTTCCGAACCCGCGGTGTGCTCGGCCAGGGCGATGGCGGCATCGTTGCCCGACTGGATGATCATGCCGTAGAGCAGGTCTTTGAGGTTCACCTGGCTGTTGAGCTTCAGGAAGCTGGTGGAACCGTCGGTACCAGCACCACCGCCGCGCCAGGCGTTCTCGCTGATGGTGACCTGATCGTTCATGTGGATCTTGCCGTTGGCAATTTCCGCCGACACCACGTAGTCGGTCATCACCTTGGTGATCGAGGCGGGCTCGACCTGCACGTCGGGGTCCTTCGAGGCGAGGATCTGCCCGGTGTTGTAGTCCATCAGCACCCAGCTCTTGCCGTCCACTTCGGGCGGCGGCGGCACCGGCGCCTCGGGCACCACCGGGCGCGGCACGGGCGCTGGCCGCGGTGGCGCGGTCTGGGCGGCAGTGGCGGCGACAACCAGGGTGGCTACGAGGGCAAGCAGCGAACGGGGAGCAAATTTCATCGTTAAGTCAGGTCCGGTAAGGTCTTCAAAGTGGTGCCATGGCCGCAAGGCCAAGCGCTCAGTCTACCGCGACCGAGGGTCGGGGCAGGCCCAGGCCTGCGATCTGGTCGGTCACGCGGTCGGCGGTGTCCACGTCCGCCAGCGGTCCCACGCGCACGCGGCGCACGCTGCGGCCGTTGATATCGGCCTGGATGATGCTCACGGGCCCGAGGCCGGCCTTGTCCAACTGGTCGGCCACGCGGGAGGCATTGGCAAGATCGGAAAAAGCGCCCACCTGCAGGTAGATTTTCGGTTTGGGGTTGACGGTTGGGACCACGGGTGGCGCCGAGGGTTCCGGCGGCAAGGCCGAGGCGATGCTGGCTGCGGCAATATCGCCCGTCGACGGGGCGGGGACCGGGCGCATCGATGGCGGAACGATGGCAGCGCTGGTGTCACGCGCTGGGATGACCGAAGCGCTGGAGCTGCCTTGACCACGCGCTGGCGTCGGCGGAGGCTGGAAGGCCACGCGACTTGCCCCGACGGGGTCAGAGTTTTTACTCTGACCCCCAACAACCCGACCCCCAACGGCTTGGGCGGGCGGCGGCGAGGACGCGAGCCCCGACGACACGACTGTGCCGGGGGCATCGGGGTGGTCCGGGTCGATCGCACGCACTTCGACCAGTCCCGTGCCCTTGGGCCAGACACCGATCTTCACCGCGGCGGCATAGGAGAGATCGATGATGCGGTTCTCGTGGAACGGTCCGCGGTCATTGATGCGCACCACTACCGACTTGCCGTTCTCCAGGTTAGTCACCCGGGCATAACTCGGCAACGGCAGCGTCTTGTGCGCCGCGGTGAACTGGTACATGTCGTAGTCCTCGAAGTTCGAGGTCTTGTACCCGTGGAATTTTGAACCGTAGAACGAGGCAATGCCGCGCTCATCGTAGCCGCTGGCATTGGGCAGCACCGTATAGGACTTTCCCAGCACGCTGTACGGGCTCTTGTTGCCGTAGAGCGAGCGCGGTTCATTGCGCGGGGTGGGCTCTACCAGCTTGCTGACATCGAGGTTGTCATTGGGAACGCTATCGTTGTCCACACCATAGCGGGAAGCCTGCGGACGACTGGTGTCGTCGTTGATCCCGCCCCGGCGTCCCGGTGCTCCACTGACATTGCCACGCGATGTCGTCCCCTTCGATGGCTTCGTCTTCGAACCGCCGCAGCCCGCCAGCAGCATCACCAGACCCATGACCAGGCACAGCATGGCCAGCCGGCGCCATGGCCTCTTCTGGGGAACGGTGCGGCGCACGACACTCATTGCAGGACGGTGGACCCGCGCACTTGCATGGCGATGGCCTGCGCCAGTTGATTCACCGCCATGGCGTAAAGCGGGCTGCGGTTGTATTTGGTGATCACCAGGAAGTTGTTGAAGGTGAACCAGTATTCATCGCCCGTGGGGCCATCCAGGCGCACCACGGTGGCCTGGCGGCCCGGGTCGGTGTGCTGCAACGGCGCAAAACCCCAGGCCATGAATTGTTCCAGGCTCCAGCGGGGCACGAAGTCGGTGATTTCGGGAAGTTCAGGTGAGTTATCCGGCTGCGCGCGGACGGCTACCGGGCCGCCAGCTTCCCAGCCATGCTTGGCGAAATAGTTGGCCACGCTGGCCAGGATATCGGGCAGCGAATTGCGCATGTCGATATGCCCGTTGCCATCGGCATCCACGCCCCAGTCGCGGATCGAGGTGGGCATGAACTGGCCCCAGCCCTGGGCTCCGGCATAGGAACCGACCAGGGTATCGATGGGACCGGCAAGATGGTTGTCCGGCAGCATCAGCAGCGCCTTGAGCTGCTCGCGGAAGAAAGGCGCCCGCTTGGGGTAGTAGAACGCCAGCGTGACCAGCGCGTCGATCACCTTGTACTTGCCCAGCACCTTGCCGTAGCTCGTTTCCACGCCAACGATGGCCACGATGATTTCCGGGGCCACGCCGTATTTGCGCGCGGTGTCGTCCACCAGGGCCCGGTTGGCACGGTAGAACGCCACGCCCTCGCCGATGCGCTTGTCGGTCATGAAGATCGGACGGTAGTCGCGCCAGGGCTTGGCCTCGGCCGGCCGGTTCATCGCGTCGATGATGCTTTGCTGCATCTTCGCCTTGTCCAGGATGGCGGTGAGCGCCTTGGGGCTCTTGCCGGTGGCCTTGGCCACCTCGCGCACAAGCGCCGCTTCGCCAGGATGGGTTTCAGCGCGGGCGACGCCGAACGGCAGCGCGCACGCTGCCAGGCAGAAACACAACATCAGCGACTTGAACATGCTTGTCAGGGTAACCAATCCGGCGCGTCATTGCCGCTGCATGATTGCAGGTGGACATGCATGCCGTCACCCCCGTGGGCTAGCTATGTGTTTTCTGGTTGGCGTGGATCGACATCAATACGCCGAAGCCGGTGAGCAACGACACCGCCGAGGTGCCGCCATAGCTCACCAGCGGCATCGGCACGCCCACCACGGGCAACATGCCGGCCACCATGCCGCCATTGACGAACACATAGACGAAGAAGCTCATGGCAATCGCGCCGGCCAGCAGGCGCGAGTACGTATCGCGCGCGTTCATGGCGATCCACAGGCAGCGGCCGATGATGAACGCATACAGAAGGACAATGCCGATCACCCCGACCAGGCCAAATTCCTCGGAGAACACGGCGAAGATGAAATCGGTGGTGTGCTCGGGCAGGAACTCCAGCCGCGACTGCGTGCCTTGCTGCCAGCCCTTGCCGAACACCCCGCCCGAACCCACCGCGATCTGCGACTGGATGATGTGCCAGCCGTTGCCCAAGGGATCGGATTCAGGGTCCAGCAGCGTACGCACGCGATTGCGCTGGTATTCGTGCAGGAAATGCCAGGCCACCGGAATTGCCGCGCCTACAGCACCTACTAGCACGCCGATGCGCCACCAGGCCATGCCGGACAGGAACAGCGCGAAAGCACCGGCAGCGACCACCAGCAGCGCCGTGCCCAGGTCCGGCTGCTCGGCGATCAGGCCTGCCGGCACGGCAATCAGCATGCCCACCACCACGATGTCCTTCCAGGAGGGCGGCAGCTGCCGTGGATGCAGGTACCAGGCCACCATCATCGGCATGGTCAGCTTCAACAACTCCGAAGGCTGGAAGCGCATGACGCCCAGGTCCAGCCATCGATACGCGCCCCTGCCCTCGCCCAGTACCGCCACCACCATCAGCAGGCACGTGCTTCCGACGTAAAGCCAGGGCGTCCACGAACGCAGCACCGGCGGCGGAATGCGCGAAATCACCAGGATCAGCACGCCGCCCAGCACGAAGCGCGCGGCCTGCCCGATGACCAGGCTCATGTTGCCGCCGCCGGCGCTATAGAGCGTGGCCAGCCCCACGCCGCCCAGCACGATAAGCGCACCGATCAGCGGAAGATCCACGCGCGGCCGGCGCAGCACCCGCCGCGCGAAGCGCTGCATGCGGATGGCGAAAGTGTCGATCATGGCGTGTCCTCGGTGCTGGCGGCATCCGCCGGCGCCAGTTCGCTTGGATCCGCCGGCTCCTGCGTCGGCGGCGGCACGGCAGGTGCAGGCGGCGGCAGCGCACTGGAGGCGGGAGGCGCGGGGCGCTCGCCGCCCTCATCGACCACCCACTGGTCCAGTATCTTGCGCGCGATGGGGCCGGAATCCTTCGCGCCCCAGGCGCCGGCTTCCAGGATCACCGCCACGGCGATCTTCGGATCGTCCGCCGGAGCAAAGGCGATGAACAGCGCACGATGGCGCGTGGCAAGGTAAGCCAGGCTCTTGCGGGTGTCATAGGCGTTGGTGGTACGGGAAAACCGCTCGGCCGTACCTGACTTGCCGGCAATGACAAAAGGGAAACCCAGGCCCAGGCCATAGGCGCGACCCGTGCCGCCCGCGCCATTGACGACGGCGATCATGCCTTCGTCGATGGTGTCCCAGTTGGACGGCTTGGAGATCACGGACGGTCCGCTAGGGTTCCATGGAACGTCCACGGGCCTTGCATCCACGCCATCCTGGGTGCGCATGAGCAGATGCGGCGTGTACGGCACGCCTTTGCCGGCGAGGGTGGCCGTGGCGTGCGCCAGCTGCAGTGCCGTGACCGCCCAGTAACCCTGGCCGATGCCTGCGATGACGGTCTCTCCGGGGAACCAACCCGACTTGCTCCGCGTCGCCTTCCATTCGCGCGAGGGGAGGATGCCCGGCACTTCGCCAACCAGGTCGATGCCGGTCTTCTCGCCGAAGCTGAATTTGCGCAGGAAGGTCGAGAACCGGTCGATGCCCAGGTCCAGCGCCAGCCGGTAGAAATAGGTATTGGTGGAAAGCTCGATGGCGCGAACCATGTTTACCGTGCCGTCGCCGCCCTGCTTGTCGTCGCGATAGCAACGCGACTGGCCCGGAATACAGAATTCGCCGGTCGAAAGCACGGTGTCGCCCGGACGCCGGACGCCGTACTCCAATCCCGCCAGCGCGACGAACGGCTTGATCGTCGAGCCCGGCGGATATACGCCGCGCAGGGCGCGGTTGTACAGCGGCTTGTCTTCCGAGGTCATCAGCGAGCGGTAATCCTGGCCGCTGATCCCGTTGACGAAGAGATTCGGGTCGAAGCTGGGCACACTGACGAAGGCCAGCACCTGGCCGCTGCGCGGGTCGATCGCCACGGCGGCGCCCAGGCGGCCGTCGAAGGCATCTTCGGCCGCCTTCTGCAGGCGTACGTCGATGGACAGGTAGAGGTTCTTGCCCGGCGTCGGCGCGTGGGTTTCCAGCACCTGCTGCACGCGGCCATCGGCGTTCACCTCAACCAGTTCATAGCCTGGCGTGCCGTGAAGCAGGTCTTCGTAGCTGCGTTCGATGCCGATCCGGCCCACGTGGGTGGTGCCCTTGTAGCGCGTGGGATCAAGTCTTGCCACGTCGTCGGCATCGATCCGGCTGACGTAACCCACCACGTGCGCCATGTGCGGTCCCAGCGGATACCGCCGGGTGAGGTAAGGCACGATTTCCACGCCCGGGAACCGCCACTGGTTGATGGCGAAGCGGGCGATCTCGTCCTCGGTCATCTTCAGTTTCAACGGCACGCCGTCGAAGCGGCGGCTTTGCTTGACCTGCTTGCGGAAGGTCTCGATGTCTTCGTCGCTCAGCGGCACCACCGAGCCGATGGTGGCGAGCATCTTGTCCATGTCCGGCACCTGGTCGGGCGTGGCTTCCAGGCGGAACGCCGGTACGTTGTCGGCCAGCAATACGCCGTTGCGGTCGTAGATCAAGCCGCGCGCCGGCGGGATCGCCCGGGGCTTGATGGAATTCTGCTGCGAGCGCAGCGCAAATTCGTCGTGTCGCTGCACCTGCAGCACCACATAGCGCCCGACCAGGGCGACCAGGCCGATCAGGATCAGGAAAAACCCGGCAAAGGCGCGCCGGCGGAAGAGATCGGCCTCGCCGCGGCTTTCCTTGAAGGCGGTGCGTCCGAGCTTCATGCCTCGTGGATGCGCAGGCGCGCACGCAGGTCGTCGAGGATCAGAAACACGAACGGCCAGAACGCCGCGCCGACGAACGGCGACAGCCAATAGGCCGCCGGCGGCATCGGTTCACCGCCGAGCACGCGCACCAGGAACAACAGCACGCGGTCGTTCATCAGCAGGCCCAGCACCGCCAGGGTCTGTTGCCACATCGGGAAGAAGCGCAACCGCGAACGAAAGCGCAGTGCGATGAAAACCAGTGCCGTCAACCGCAAGGCCTGTTCGCCCAACAGCACGCCATCGAAGATGTCGGCCCCCACGCCCACGCAGAAGGCCAGGCCCAGGGTGACGCGATCGGATGATTCCAGCGACCAGTACAGCAGGAACAGCGCCGGCCAGTAGGGCTTGAGCGGCTGGATCGGTGCCGGCAACGGGATCAGCATCAACAGCAGCGACACCACCAGGGTGCCGGCGAACCAAAGTCCGCGAATGCGCGCGCGACTCATCGCACACCTCCGCTGGTGGCCGCCGGGGCTGGCGCAGCCGCGCGACCTGGCGTTCGGGTAGAGGCAGCCGCCGCCGGGGCATCGACGGGACCTGCAAGGCCAGCGGGCGGCCCGGCCACGGAAGCCGCCGGCGGCGGCCCCACGGGCTCGGCAAGGTCGTGCAGCAGCAGCACATCATCGCTTCGCGCGATGTCGGCAGCGGGCTTGGCCTTGGCCGCCAGGAACATGCCCGATTCGGTCTGCCCCGACTCGATGATCTCGCCCACGGGGAAACCTGGCGGGAAACGACCGCCAAGGCCCGACGTGACTAGCTTGTCACCCACGCGGACATCGGCCGACACCGGGATGTTCGGCAAGGAGAGTGCATCCCCACCCTGCGAGCCATAGGCCACCGTGCGCAGGCCTGTGCGTTCGATGGTCACGGGGACCGCGTGGTTGGGATCGGTAATCAGCATGGCCGTGGATGTGGTGGGCATCACCTCGATCACCTGCCCCATCACGCCGCGGGCGTCGATTACCACCTGACCTACCGTCACCCCGTCGCGCGCGCCCAGGTTCAGCGTGGCCCGGTGGCGGTAGGCACCCAGGTCCACATCGATCAGGCGTGCCAGCTGCACAGTAATTCCAAGGCTGTGCTGCGTGTCGAGTAATTCCTTCAGGCGCTCGTTCTGTTCGGCGACCGAAGCCATGCGGTTGAGCTTGGCATTGGCCAGCAGAAGGTTCTCGCGCAGGCGCTGGTTGGCGTCGGTCAGCAGTTTGCGGTCGGCGAAGGCTACGGCCGCCGCGCGGAACGCGTCGGAAGGCAAGGAAGCCAGCCGGTAGACCGGCTCGATAATCGCCGAACCGCCATAACGCAGCCGGCTCATCCAGCCGTTGCGGTGGTCAAGCACCATCAGCACGCAAGCCAGTGCCATGTACACGATCAGACGCAAGGTGCCCGCGACGGAGGGCGAGAATAGCGGGGACGAGCCGTCGCGGTTTAGGGCCATGGAGCTGCTTTAAGTCTTCAGGTAGGGGCGGGCGGGCCCGCGAAACATTGGCTTCGAGGGGGCAAGCCTTACGCGCAAGCTCCTACAACGGAAAGGTTTTTTACTCCGGAGCGAAGAAGTCGCTACCGTGCTGGTCGATCAGTTCCAGCGCCTTGCCACCACCCCGGGCGACGCAGGTGAGGGGCTCATCCGCCACCTGCACGTGCAGGCCCGTTTCTTCCGACACCAGGCGGTCCAGGTCGCGCAGCAGGGCGCCACCGCCGGTCAGCACGATGCCGCGCTCGGCGACGTCCGAGCACAATTCCGGCGGGGTCTGCTCCAGGGCGCTCTTCACCGCCGCAACGATGCCCGACAGCGGCTCGTGCAACGCCTCGAGCACCTCGTTGGAGTTGATGGTGAACATGCGGGGAACGCCTTCGGCCAGGTTACGGCCGGAGATCTCGATCTCGCGGACTTCGCTCTGCGGGAAGGCACAGCCGATCTCCAGCTTGATGCGCTCGGCGGTGGATTCACCGATCAGGGTGCCGTGGTTGCGGCGCACGTAGTTGATGATGGCCTCGTCGAAACGGTCGCCACCCACGCGCACGGACTGCGAATAAACGATGCCATTCAAGGAGATGACAGCGACTTCCGAGGTGCCGCCGCCGATATCCAGCACCATCGAGCCACGCGCCTCATGCACCGGGATACCGGCGCCGATGGCGGCGGCCATGGGCTCTTCGATCAGGAAAACGTCGCGCGCACCGGCACCTTCGGCCGATTCCTTGATCGCGCGGCGCTCCACCTGGGTGGAGCCACAGGGCACGCAAACCAGCACACGGGGGCTGGGGCGCAGCAGGCGCGAACGGTGCACCTGCTTGATGAAGTGCTGCAGCATGGCCTCGGTCATGGTGAAGTCGGCGATCACGCCATCCTTCATCGGGCGCACCGTGGCGATATTCCCTGGGGTACGGCCCAGCATGCGTTTGGCATCGGTACCCACCGCCGCCACCGTGCGGGGACCGCCGGGACCACGGTCCTGGCGGATGGCCACCACCGAGGGTTCGTTCAGCACGATACCCTGGCCACGCACGTAAATGAGCGTATTGGCCGTACCCAGGTCGATGGAAATATCGTTGGAAAAGATGCCGCGAAACTTCTTGAACATGAGACCTGGGGCTGCCGGAAGGAGAAAAAGTCAACGCGTCATGGTAGTGACGCCCCCCCTCCCACGCAAGGGCGCTGCGAGGGCGTTTTCGTTAAGAAAGCCTTGTCGAACCGAAGGATGCGCGCAATTCCTGCCAAGGTACGTCGCCAGCCGCGGGGCCCGGCGGATCGTCACGGGACCTGTCTTTTAGTACCATCTGGACCCTTTGCGCCCCGGCAGCGGGCCGGCGCGCCCGGACAACCCGTGGGGTAGCAGCAACATGTCAGCCGTGATTTGTGGATCCCTGGCGTACGACACCATCATGGTGTTCCCCGACCAGTTCAAGAACCACATCCTGCCGGACAAGGTGCACATCCTGAATGTGTCGTTCCTTGTACCGCAGATGCGCCGCGAATTCGGTGGGTGCGCGGGCAATATTGCCTACAACCTGAAATTGCTCGGCGGCAATCCGTTGCCGATGGCAACGGTAGGCCAGGACTTCGCGCCCTATCGCGACCACCTGCAGAAGTTCGGTATCCCGCTCGATGGCGTGCGCGAATTTTCCGATCAGTTCACGCCGCAGTGTTTCATCACCACGGACCTGGACAACAACCAGATCACCGCCTTCCATCCTGGCGCGATGTCCAGCGCGCACCACAACCACGTGGGCGACGTGGAAGATTGCGAGTTCGGCATCGTGGCGCCGGATGGCCGCGAAGCCATGTTGCAGCACACGGCTGATTTCGCCGCGCGAGGCGTGCCTTTCATCTTCGATCCGGGCCAGGCCATGCCGTTGTTCAACGGCGAGGAATTCCGCACCATGATCGAACAGGCGACGTACGTGATCGTCAACGACTACGAGTCGCAGCTGTTGCAGCAGCGCACCGGCTGGAGCGCCGCGGATATCGCTTCGCGCGTGGAGGCCTACATCATCACGCTAGGTCCGCGTGGCTCATTGATCCACGCCAATGGCGAAGTGATCGAGATTCCACCGGCGCGCGAACGCCAGGTGGTCGATCCCACCGGTTGCGGCGATGCTTACCGCGCAGGCCTGATCTTCGGCATCATGAAGGGCTGGGAGTGGAAGACGATCGGCCGCATGGCATCGTTGATGGGTGCATTGAAGGTGGAGCACCCGGGCACGCAGAACCAGTACTTCACGTATGAGGATTTCTCCGCTGCGTTCGAGGAGCAGTTCGGCTACAAGCTGGGCTGAGCCGGTGGATTGATACGTGAGGCGATGAAGTCCGCCATCGCCTCACCCAGCGCGGCATGAACGCGGCGCGTGGGGTGCAATCGATCCCAGAAGAGATAGGTATCGGCTGATGTGCACGCCGATGCCGCTGCATGCCGCCCCGCGTACACGAGAGGACCCTCCCCCCGGATATCCAGGCAACTGTCCTTGACGTTGTCGATGCCGTAGTCCGCAGGGTGTTCGAGGGCCGCTGCAAACTGCGAATAAGCATCGAAGATATCGACGCGCGCCCGACCCGACAGTCGCTCCCGCAACAGTTCAAGCCCGCGGTTGAAGGCCATCACCTGCCCGCGTACCGCCGTCTCGCGCGAGCTGCCGCGCACCTCCGGCGCTATTGAAATGTCGGGAAGGTTCATTAGCACGATGTGTTCCGCGCCGTCGTCAAGCAACCTGCGTGCGGCAAACTCGATGCTGGCAAGTACCTCGTGGGCCTGCTTGCCGTAGTTGATGAAATCGTTACCGCCGATGAGGACGACATAGATGTTGCGGCTGTCATCGACATGGCGGTCATGGGCGCGTAGCTGGCGCCAGGCATCCACCTGCTGGACGACACCGGGAATCAATATATTGCCATCCGCGGCAGCGGCGCCGAAGGCAAAGTTCATGAGGTCGAGCCCCGTTAGCTTTGAGGTGATTTCAGGCCACGCCTGCCCGTTGGTGAACCGGCCGGCCGACCAGCTCTTCGCATGCGGGACGAGGCGCAAGCTGCGGTTCCACGCGTTCATCGTGTCGCTAAGGCTGTCGCCGAAGATGATCATCCGGGTGATGCCTGGCGGCGCCTGAGGAGTGTCATTCGTCCAGATGGCGTAGTCGTAGGAGAAACGCGTGTCGGCCGCAGTGGCCGCCATGAAGGATTCTTTACCGTCCCGGCGAAGGGTATCGCGGCACGTGGAGGCTATGGTTTCCTGCGAGGTAGGGGTAAAGAAGAGATTGGCCGACTCCAGTGATGGATAAGCCCAGTGGCCGCTGAGAGAAAAATAGCTTCCCAGCGGCGTTCGTGCCCAAACCCAGTCTGTCTGGGGGAGATTTGGATTCGGGTTTACGCGGTAGTGGCAGCGCACGTAGGTTGTGGTGTCGTTGCCCACTCCAAACGGCCGTGCGAGAGATTCTGGCGTGGCAGCGTTAGCGTGAATGGGTGCCATGCCGGCTGCCGTTAGCATAAGGAGGTGAAGAGAAAGGTGCTTCATGAGAATGTCCCAACCGAGGGAGCATCACTTTGCTCGTTTGAGCCGTGCTTATCCGCCAGCTTTCATCGTCATTTCGTCTCATACATCTGCTGACAACCAAGTAGTCGAGATTCGCTTCCGTTGCCGCGGCGACCGTGGCCTGCTCGACGGCATCGCCGGGCGATGTGACAACAGGAGCGTGCGTTGATATTTGACAGACATGACCCTTCGCTCCGCATAGCCTCGTCGATACTTACTTCGAGGAACCGGCGCATGCCAGCAACGACGAACGCTTCGACAACAACCGGCTTGAAGGGCCGAGGTCTTCAAAGGCCATCTGACGACATAACAAAGTTGAAAACGCTCTCGCCACGCAGCCGACCGGACGCGAATGTCAGGATCGAATCACAGTTCGCAGCAGTATTGAACGGTCCCTGGAATCGAACCTGGATTCACGCCCTGCGAGAAAGATTGAAATCGCAACAAAGCTCGGCAGATACCGCCCAGCTTCAATCCTCCCGTCCAGAACCCGCAGCCCCCTCCAAGGATGGATTAACCCTGCACATCCGGCCGCTCTCAAGCGAAGCAGACTTCATCACCCGGCGAGCATTCGCCGCATCCGCACTGATGAGTATCTCCGTGGTGAGTTCGGATTGCTGGCGTCAAGGCCCCGCACTTTGCGTGCTTGGCACAGACAGCGCCGTCGTATGCAGGGTCAGTCCTCATAACGACGGGGGCATCACCATGAAGCCCACAGATGCTTCGATCATGCTAGTGAAAGATGACCCACAAACATTTCAAGCCCTCAAGCCAACCGACCATGGCACAGGATTCGAATACCTCGATGCCACGGGATCCTTTTGTCATGCACTGGCTTACGCCATCCAATGGAGATTGATTTCACTCCAAATTGGACCCGATGATTTCCGCGATGCGATGGTTAGCCGAGAGCGTGAGCTCCTTGAAGCAATGCTTGAAGAGATGAATAAAAAGACTTCGCTTTATGGTCATTTAGACTACGTGGAGCAACGTACCGGCACCATCGCCGCCATGCTCGCAATTGAGGATTCAGCGCGGAAGTACTCGGCTGGTAAAAGCTGAATTGGGACCAGGGGCGCCAAGCCGGCAACAGCACTTGTACCTCTTGGTCGAAATTTGACGGGGAGGATCGAGCAGACGATCTAGGCTTGCGGCCTCTCCCGCAAAGTCGCTGCCCCATGCCAAAGATCCGCGCTGCCACTACTTCACACCCAGACACCAGAGTTGTTAAACATCCGCCGGACAGGGTGCGCAGGACGACTTCAGAAGCACACGCCAACCGCACGGATAAAGCACTCAGAATCGTCGACCACATCGCCAGAACAGACAATGCAGCTACGACGCTTTCGACTCAGAAAGGCGGGAGCGCACAGAATCAGACGGGTCGCAGTATGACTTCACCGCCTCATCCAGAAGTCGTGCAATGGTTCACTCACTTCACGACTGTTCCAGAGCAAGTTCGAAGCGAGCACTCCGCCTGTATAGCTCACATGCGTTCGGTGTTGTATTCCTGCGCTATTGTCGCCTCGGATTACTGGCACGAATCACTGGGTGGTCGCCCCCTTAGCGTTCTAAGTAACAACGGACAGGACATCTGCCGGATAAGGCCCGAGACGGGCCATGGCCAATCCGACGTGCAGAACCCCGATGCCGTGATCAAGATAACGGACACGGGGCCAAAGCCCTATGACACTGCAACAGGCTCAACGCGGTGGAACAACTTTGCAACCAACCCACTCTGCTCTGCGGCAGTTCGCGCCGCGTTGTTTCATTTGATTCCACTGACGGAGGAGTCCCTCCCCGCCCATAACAAGCTTATGGCTCACCATGAAGTAGAACTGGGAGCCTCGATGGAGAAATGGGCTGACAGCAATATTGATGTTCTCAAGAAAATGGCATTTCAGATGATGGGCATTGAGTCCGTTGAGGTAGATGATCGCAAGGAATTGACTCATGCCAGCAATGACCTCTCCCTACCGAGCGTCGGGTTTGATCGCACGATGCTTTCAGCTTCCCGATCCTCGGCGGCGAAGAGCAGCGCTACATGCCGCAGCCGTCGACAGATTGGACACCAGAGAGCCACCTAGCCGTTATTGAATGCCAGGGAAAGTTTGAGCTTCCCCTGACATTGAGGCGCTTGGCTTTAGATAGGCTCTTCGCTCTGGTTAGTTCTTATTATGCAGCGCGTGCTTGAGGTCACGCATCTGGTCATGGCCCTGTCGCACCGACGCATATGCCTCGTTGATAACGGTCAGCGTGGACGGTGAAACATCCTTATCCTTCAAGGCACTCTCGAACTTCGCCTTGATGTGGTCTTCGCCACGTTCCACTTCATCCACTACCGCGGTATCGCCGGAGCTTAAGCTCTTGCGCAGGTTCACGAACAGGCGATGGGCCGAGGCCAGTACGGTGCCATCGTCGTCCGGCTTACCGCCCAGAGTACGAACCTGGCGCTGCAGCACTCCAGCCACCTGGCGGCGCTCGCCCGCGCGACTCTGGAACAGCGACGTGAAGCGTGTGCTCTGGGTATCCTTGGCGGCCTCCGCATAGCCTTCCGCGCTGTCGATCGTCGTTTCGATCAGGCCATTGAGAATTTTCACATCATGGTCATTCGTACTCATCGGTCTTGTTCCTTCGTCTGCGTAGAGACTGCCTTAAGTGGCAGGCATCGACGAGACTAGGCAAGCGTCGTAGCAGATAGCGTGAAGGTCGTGCGTGCACGGCCTTGACTAATCAAACCGCTATGGATGAGTGGCTGTTTCCTGAATGCGAAAATCCGCAGACCGACGTCCAACCATTCGCAGGGCCATGCGGTCAGGAAGCATCTTGAACACGATCTTGATCAGGTGATTGACCCAACCATTGACGTAGACCGCATCCCCATGGCCCACCGCCGCCAGCGATTGCCGGACCACGGTATCGGCGTCCATCCACAACCAGCGCGGCAATCGGGACACCAACGACCGGGAGCCAGTAACGTCGTGGAACTCGCTGTACGTGAGACCGGGACACACCGCAGTGACGTGCACGCCAGCGGGAAGGTTTTCCAACGACAGCGACTGCGAGAACTTGATCAGGTACGACTTGGCCGCGGCGTAAAGGGATTGGCCCGCCGTCCCCGGCATGAGACCTGCCAACGAAGCGACATTGACGATGTATCCATAACCACGCGCGCGCATCGCCGGCAGCAATCGATGCGCCAGCTCCGTTGGAGCCGTAACCATCACCTGAAGAAATTGCGCATGCGTGCTCCAGGGCACGGCATCGAAATGCCCAGGTACGCCATAGCCAGCGTTGTTCACCAGCATGTCGATGCATAGATCCCGCCGCGCCAGCTCGGCCATCAGCTTCGCAGGGGCCTCGGGGTCGGCGAGGTCCAGGGCAATGACCTGGACATCCACGTGGTGGCGCCGGCTTAATTCTTCGGCCAGTGTCTGCAGCCGGTCCTCGCGCCGCGCGGTCAGTACCAGGCGATAGCCGCAGGACGCCAACTGGCGCGCGAAAGCCTCGCCGATGCCTGCCGAAGCCCCTGTCACCAGGGCCCGGCGTGGGTTTGCGTCGTCCATGCGCTCCTCTCTCGTTGCAACCGTCGCCTTGATAGCACGCGGAGCGCCGGGTAGCTAGAGCTCGTAGTCGAGCGGGGGGATGCCGCTTTCCTCTTCGTCCGCACCGGCAATCATGGCCCACAACTTCTCGCGCAGGATGCGCTGGACGTATTTTTCGACGAGATCGGCCTCGGGTAGCGGCGTTGTTTCCAGTGCCCCTTCCGATACCTCGGCCAGACGGGCCAGGGGCGAAACCACGGCGTCGGGATCCTGGTGGCCCAACTGGCCTGGGGTTGCAGCAGTGATTTGCATGGGGATTTTTCCGAATTATGGGAAAGGAAGCCCTGGCCCGACGATTCCTTCGGCATAGCGGGAGGCGATGGCCGCCAGGCCGTCGTAGAGGGTTTGCATGTCGGGCGCAGGTGGCGTCAATGCCGAGTTGAAGACGACGTGCTCGGGATCATATTCAAGGACAAGGTCTCCCTGCTCCACGCGAAGGCATGGCACATCCGCCTGTTCAACGGCTACGGTGTCTTCCAGACCGGCGCGTAGAGCAAGGAGAAGTGCGCCATCACCCAGGGGCACCTGAACCCGGGATGCAACAGCGGGCCCCTCCGTCGAGATCTGGCACGCTCGCTCCACCCAGGCTTCGGTGAATCCCGCCGCGGCGCAATGATCGCGCAGGTGTTGACGCGCTTGCGCTACGACGCCTTCGAGCAAGCTGGAGCGAAGCCGCCCGATGTCATCGACGATGCCCAGCAATACCCTGGCGCCCTGGATTCGGGCCTCACGGTAGGCATCCTCGGCGGCCCGGCGGCGCAGTGCCTCGGCTTCGATATGGGCCTTCGCAAGGACGGTTGCGGCGCGACGGCGAGCATAATTGTCCAGCTGCGCGGCGGTACGTGCACCGTGCATGGCGCTGGCGGGAATGCGCACCCCGTCGACGCAGCAGGCCAGGGCATTAGAGGGGATGGCGCGAAGCATGGCCCAGGGCACTCCAGAAGCAAGGCAGGTCGAAGGGTTCGGTGTCGAGTGCCGGCACGGGCATATCGGCGAATGGCAGGCTGATCCGGCTGGCCAGCCATGCCGGTACATGAGGGGCCAACGCCGCCAGCGACGCGCCGCCCAGCCCAACCAGTGCGGCCTGGCTGGCGATGCCTTCGGGTGGCTGCTTGCGCGATACGGCGAAACCCATGCGCATGAAGGCATGGATCGATGGCGGAAGGCCGGCAAAACAACGCGATGCCTGCAACGATCCGGCATAGCGTGCCGCAGCCATATACGTTGCGGCAGCACGCAAATCGGCCCAGCCACGGACGATGCGTGCCACGCCTTCGCTCAACGGAGCATTGCCGTCGCGCGGTGCCAGACGATATTCCGCCAACAGATAGTCGTTCAGGGCGGAGCGCTGCCTGGGTGACCATGCGCGACGGTCGTCGTCGCTCCAGCGTGCGTAATAGCCCGCCGGATCGAAGACGATGCGGGTGACTGATGATGAAAGGGTCACCATCAGCGACTTTCCCTCGGCCGCCAGCGCGAAGCCACCAGGGCCCGCCATCGCCCTGCCCGCCCGCGCTTGATCGCCCAGGCCAAGAGCGCGCCTACTACAGCAACCATCAGGCCACCTACCAGCCACACCACGGCAGCATCGGCATCGCGTCGCGCGGGAGTGACCGCGATCACCCGCGGCGGAGGCGCGCGCGTGACCAGCACGGATACATTGTCGTAGTCCACGCGCGCAAAACTGTTCTTCAGGAAACGCTTGACCGCCTGCACCAGTACGTCGGCGTCGCCATCGCCGCGCTGCACCAGCAATGCTGCCACGTGCATGGGCACGTCCTCATCGCGACGCGATGCCACCCGACGGGTGTCGTAGCTCACGTGTACGCGCGCTTCGGATACGCTCTCGAAACGCGCCAGCGACTGTTCGAGACGCTGCTCTATGGCGGAATAAAGCCGCGCACGCTCCCCCTCCGGGGTGCTGACCATCGCATCAGCCGGAAATGCCGAGGCAATTTCCACCCGTGGCGCGCTGGGCAGGTTTTCGCGCTGGACCACATCCACCGCGTCGGCCATGTCCGCCGAAGGTACGTCAACCACGAAGCCAGCCTTGCCCGCTGAACGTTTGCTGGCGTCAATGTTTTGCGCCAACAACACGGCAACGACCTCGTTCGCCTGCCGCTCGGACAGGCCTTGCAGCAAAGGCTTGTCGCACGCCGCCAGCAGCGTGCATGCGAGCAAGATGGCGCCGCGCTTGATGTAGGTAGTCATTACGATTTGAGCAACGTTTCGATGGTTTCGGTAGCTTTCTTCATGCCTTGCGAGAAAACCTGCGTCTGGATGGCGTGGTGAGCCATATCCAGCTGAAGATCCATCACGGCCTCGGGACTGCTGGCTGTATACGGATCATGCGCGCGGCGCAGGATGTCCTTCTGCCGCCAATCGGACTCCACATGCAATTCGGCATAAGCCATGCGAAGAATATCTTCGATGGAGGTAATGGACCCGACCGGCTGCAGCATCGTGGCGACTGATCCGATGGCAGTAACGTCCATTGGCTCGTTAACCCACGTTACGCACGTTGCTGGACAAGGTGTCCTTCAACGATTTCACGGAGTTGGACTGAAGCATGCGATATAGGTTGTACTGTGAAAGCTTTTCCTGGTAATCGGCTAGGTAGGTAGCATTGGAAGGATCCTCTCCCACTTTCTTGAGCGCATCTGACAGTGCGCCCTTGAGGTCCTCCACGCCCTTGTCAAAAAAGAAGGAATGTTGTGTAAGCCAACCATTCCAGAGGCCATTGCCCTGGGGGCCGCCATCCCAACTATCCGGGTGAGACAACGCAATGGATTGATCGAAGGACATCGTTTAGCTTCCTTTCTGAGGAGTAGAGAAAACCCAGCTGCCGCGGCCTAAAGCCACCAGCTGATCACTGTCGTAGTGGAACGAACGGCCCTTCAGCAGGTCGTCCCACAGGCGAATACGAAAGGTGATGCGGCGCGTGCCCCATTCCTCGTTGAAACTCTCGGATGCAACGGACATGGCGCGAAGTCCGCGATCATCCAGATAGGCCGCATTGACCACCGTCATCCCGCCGGTGGTTCGTTCACCGCGCGCCTCTACCGAGGCTTGCGCCAGCCGCTCGGTGGCGCGGCGATAGAGTTCAGCATCGCCGACGGACTCGATGCGCACGTCGGACGCATAAGGCATGGCATCCATCACCTGGCTGCGTACCGCGGTGGCCACACCCGGCAGCACGCCGGTATCACTGGAAAGTACGATCGATGGCAAGGAAGGTGAATCCAGGCGGACGATCACCAGATCCAGCTTTCGGCGTACCAGGATGGATTCCATGCGCTCCCTCTCCTGCTGACGGGAAAGCACCACGGCCTCGCCCCAACCTGCCCGGCGGGTCGCGCGCCGAGCCCAGGCGACGTCCTCGGCATCGCCCATGACATAGAACTTCCCATCGCGCCCAGCGACCACGGCGTAGCGATCGCCCGCATCGACCAGCACCTGCTGGATCGACCGCAGTTGCGACTGGGTTACCCAGTGGCGAACGCCCAGCGCTAGACACACCACCAGCGCCACCGCCGTAACTCCAAGCAGTGCGCGGCGCTGCCAGCGTTGTAAACGGCTGCGTTCGCCCAACACCGCCATCGATGCCGGCGGTGGCGCAAAGCCGAGCACTTGTGCAGCCCAGGCCTCGTCCCTGCGCCGAAGCGCCAGATGGATACCCGCGACGGAGTGAACCTGTTGCGTTAGCAGGTCGCGGAAGACCATGTCCGCACCATCCACGCTCTCGCCCACCTGGGGCGTGATGGTCGCATCGACGGGTATACGAATGACGAAGCTCGCGTCGAGCAGATCGTCGGGAATGAAGTAGGTATTCTCCGCACGTCCCAGCAGTTCGGCTGCGCTGCCATCCAGCAGATGCTTGCGGGGACCGATGCGGAACAGCCAGTCGCCCGGCTCCAGCGTGTATTCGATGCCCTGCAGCGTACCGCTGAGCAGCTTGAGGATGTATGGCGTGGTGGTCATGACGGATCAGGGGGCCAACGTGGAAGAAGCGGTTCGATAGCGGGCAAGCACGGCGCCCACGTAGGCGACGGTGTCGGGAAAAGGCGGTACGCCCCGGTGGCGGCGCACCGCGCCTTCGCCGGCGTGATACGCCGCGACGGATTTGCGCACGTCGCCTTTGAAACGTTGCAGTAAGCCAGCAAGGTGAAGCGTGCCCACCCGGAGATTCTCTTCCGGATCGAACAAATCGCCAGGCCGGTAGGGCCTGGCCGTAGCAGGCATGAGCTGCATCAGGCCCTGCGCACCCTTGGGTGACCGGGCACGCGCGTTGTACGACGACTCAACCGCCACCAGGGCATGCACCAGACCGGCATCGATGCGTGCATGCGCCGCCGCCTTTGCGATGTGCCGATGGAAACGGCCCTGAGCACGAGACCGGGCGGGCGGAACCGCGGCGCCATCGTATGACGACACAACAAAACGGGACCAACCTGGGAATGACTCGCGCCGGGAGACCTCCAGTTCACCAAGCGGACTGATGCGTGCAAATACCGCAAGCGGTTCGGCGAGCAGCGACATCGAACCTGTTGCCAAGGCCAGGCCAATGACAACGACGGGCCATGTCATGCGACGGCCCCGCCGGCATGAACCAGTGCGGCAACCAGATCGTCCACCGTCCGAAGATTCACTGTGGCGGACGATTCAAGCACGATGCCGGTTTCATCGTGGATCGTATCAAGCACGAAATAGAGAGAGAGCGAATCGAGGCCAAGTTGAGATTGCAAAAGGCTATGCCCCTCGATCTGAGAGGGCTCGATGAGCTGGATCGATGCAATGGCTTTGCCAACGATCAAACACATCGATGCCCTTCCTTGGGCGCGCGATTCTTCCTTCACTGCTATCTCCGATACACCGCAGGCTAATGCCCTATGTCGAGAAGAATAATAGCGAGTGAAGAGCCCTTGATCTATCAGAGACGTCTTAAATGTATCTCTCAATCTTACCAGGAACCGCCCGTCGGCCTACCTAGCTGAGCATTAACATACACAGGATTTCTAAAGACCTTTCCGTAGCCTGAATTATCAGCCTCTTCGCCGGATAATTTCAGCATATCTATTGAGGCTGCTGGACTCGTAGGACCTGTACTCACGTTGACTTCTCGCCCGGTGTCCACCACCCGGCCTTCGCCGTCCACTTTGCGTATAGGATCCCTTGAAAAGCCAGCGGAGCCTAGGACAACACTCTGAAAGCTCAACGGCCCGTGAGTTGCATCTTTGGGCGAGCCCGCATCTACTACTGCTTTGCTGTTCGATCGCAAATTTGTCGCATCAGAAGAACGCGGACTCACGGCTTGGAGACTATCTTTCAAACGGGACGCCTTAGGCCGTGAAACCTCAGCTATACCATCAGAAGAAGATGCGTTAAATCCTTTGAAGCTATCGTCAGTGGAGAAAAACGATGGCTGCGAGTGAGGATCGAGGATCGGCCTAGGCAGTAAGAAAGGACCCACTAATCGCTCACGCCAATAACCAGATTGATCCTCCGCAAAGGCATCTCCAGTTGCTTTTGAAGACTGCCTGCGTGTCCAGAGATTAGATCGCCCAAAATGCTCACGCTCCCCGCTATTGACGGTGTTATCGTCAATGCGATCTTCGCGCCGCGGCAGACCCTCCAGGTCGCTCTCGCATCCCGAGTCCACATCGCGAGAGCGAAAATCGGAGGATCGCACTTCACGCCCCTGCGACTTCGCCATCGCTTCAAGCATGTCGGCCAATTTAAGAACTATGGGCGAAAGCAGATCGCCGACAGCCTTAACCAACTGCCCGGCATCGAAGTGAATCGTCTGCGTGTTATGTTGATAATTTCCAGCAGGCGGCCTCGGTGCAGCGGGAGAGTCATTGGTCGAGGACGATCCTCTGGAATTGTCGTGCGGCCCTTGCGGCTTTTGCAAAAGCTCGGGAATCTTGAAGAACGTTTCCATTGCCATTCTCAATCCCAGGCCGCGTCCCACGTCTATTTCTGCCATCTCCATGAAATCATCGACACGGGCCATATCAAGCCTTCCAACCGCATCGTCGATGTTGTCGACATGTCCATTGTTTGAATGGGCAACTTGCCTGACGATTTCTGGATACAGCTTCGCGCGAGCTAGCTCAGCAAAACATTTGCGTGCTCCCATTGCCATAAACGCATCTCTGGCTAACTCATCCACCTTATGAACTCTACCCTGAAGCTCTTTTCCCTTGACTTTGCCCGCTGATCTTTCATTAACAGAATGCACATCGAGATCATTTGAAAGCCTTTGCAGTTTCTCGGTAAAGGCATTGACGGCGCCCAGCGCACTGGCGCCCATTTCACTATTCTCTTCGAGACCCGAAATGACCTTCAACACCAGCGCCCATGACGCCAACATTCGCTCGACGCTTAGATTGCCATCAAGCTTCAGCAAGCCCGGGAATTTCCGCGCCATACCAGAGACTTCCTCCTCAGCAGCCTCATCAAATGCTTTAATGCCGCTCGGGATAAGCCTTAGATTACTTCTCACGAGAGATGATGAACCGTCACGCGATGCTTGCGACTGGATGGAGTTGACAATCTTGCTAAATTGCAGCGCGACGGGAGTCTCGTTTTGAGCCCTCCTAAGCGCCTCTGTGATCGGCGTCGATGGGCGAGGCAGGGATGTTGTTGTACCAAAAGGCGGCATATCTCAATTTCCTAGAATAGGACTAATGGTGTTGGTGGACATATATAAGCCGTGATAAACGTCTGTCCGCTCTCCACCAATCTATTTTGAGCATGAGCAGCCATGGCTCGTTGCTCATCAATGAACTGGAATTCTGTTCTTAGCCCAGCCTCCCGCTCCTCAAACCATGTGCTAGAGCGAGCATTTGTAGGGGCGTTGCGTACTTCACTAACGCGTGATGCCACACGGGGCGAGTCACCTCGACGTACGTACTCAACAAGCACCTTATCCAACGCCAAATAAATTGGACATTTTCTTCTCTCTTCTTCAAGCTTGGCGCGGTCATTAACGGCACGAGTGAACGCGCGATTCTCTGCACTACGCGCTGGAGAGCCGCGAAGAGACTTCGGCGCTTCAGGTGCATCAGGTGCATCTTTTGTCGGAACCTTGCTTGACGAACGCCCGAAACACCCCGATAACGTGCTAATCACACCCATAAGTCTGCACCCTCCTTGTCTGGCCTAATTAGGCAGCCATCCTTCTGCCGCCTTCCCAACATCACGTTGGCAGGAACCCTTCCATCATCTTGATCATCGACTCGATCAATGAGCTCAGAAGCTTGACGAGGTTGTCGAAGGTGGAGTTCGCACGCGAGAATGCTTCGGCTGTGGCCTGCGCAGCGGTATTAAGGCTGGCTACGGCCGACTCGCGCATATTCGTCCAGGTATTGAATGTGACGGTAGCTATCTGCGTGTCGTCCGGTGGCATGCGGTCCTTAAGTTCACTCGCCTGCGTGGTGTCAATACGGACCTCCCATGTCCCGTTCACCTCAATCACTTTAAATGCGGGGGCAAGTGAATCGCCGAGCTTCCGGGCCTCAGCTTCCGAACCGAACGAGCCGACAGACCAAGGCTTGCTGGCTATATTCCCAAGTTCCTGCCTAGCACCGTGATCGGCGAAATAAACTTTATTATCGTCTGATCCCGCTTCGACTTTTATCCTATTCAAGGCTTTACGGATTTCGTCGAAATACTCCGTGAATTTTGTTATGGCCTCCTGGTAGTAGGCTAGGTAGCCTGAATCCAAGTTGCCTAGCATCTCTTTTACTTTGTCGAAGAGCTCCTGCTCGGATGGCGAAAGCGCCATCTGGTCTCCATGAGCTTCCCGTCTTTCTGCCAGTGCCGATCCGGACCGCCACACATCGGCGGACGCCTCATCGATTTCACTAGCTATAGCCGCTATATTGATTGCCGCCACGTCGCCCGACGACAGCTGACGTGACAACTTCTCCGTTCCGCTCGATAGACGATCACACGACCGACGAAGACGTTTGGCGTGCTGGATCTCATCTTCCAAGAAAGCATTGGCCTCAATGTTCTGCTCTCCCAGTTCGGGCGGCGTAATGACCGGCGAAAACATGGGAGGGATGGGCACTACGTGGCTGATATGCGTCGCCATTGCGGTCTTACTCCATTAATTTAGGCCGCACGAGCGGTCACAATCGTGCTGTTTCGGTCAAATTCCTGCCGCGCAATGGCTTGCAAAATCTGCAGCATCTTAGTGGCCATCTCCGCATGAACTGCAGCCGCATCGCGTTCGGTGTCGGCCGTACCTTGGGCAACGTCGGCATTGGACTTAGCGAGGGTACTAGCTTGCTGATGCATAGAGCCGGCATAGAAGCCACCTTGCATGGCAAGCTGCGATGCGGCTCCGGCACCATGGATAAGAGATTGTCCAACTGATATTTTGTCCGCGGCGTAGGCGAGCGCCATGGCGTGATCAGCGTGGAGATTCGCCGCCTGATCGGCTTCAGAGAAACTCGTTTCCTTCAGCTCATGGATGCGAGCTTCTGACTTGGCATGAGAGGCTGCATCCCGTCCTCGGGGAGACGCGGCGTCCCTGTTGGCACTTATTTTTCGTGCATCAATGGAAGCCGTGTGACTATTCTTCGTGTGGATGTTGGCCGCGCGCTGGTTGTTGTTAATGGATAGGCGTGTATCCTTGTTTCCACCGAGAACCTTCATGGAACCCGCACCAGCAAACCCTGCTGTAAGGGTCAGCCCAGCCGCTGCTCCAGCGACATTCGCCTTGGCCGCGCTCACCAGCTGCTCTGCGCTAATCTTGGTACTAGCCACATTCAGTCGAAGCTGCGCCGCCTGCTCTTCTTTGGCCCTCTCGCGCAACAGAGTGGACAGAACGAGGTAGGCGATCAGCGCTTTCACGAGATTGCTGGCTGACATCGCAGGCGCGCCGCCCTTGCCACCGGCAGCGGGGGTGGCTTCGATGTCGCGCCTGGCAGCGGGCTCCGTTGACACGGGCGTAGCCCGTGCACCCACCGCGGCCGCGACGGACTGCGCAAGCATTGGGTCGAGCTGATCGAGCATTTCCAGCGGGTTAAGTGCCGGGTGCTCCGCCAGCATGCGCGCAGCTATAGGTGCCATCACGCTTTGAAGACGTGCGGTTTCCTGCATGGCAGGAGATAGCTTGACCGCATCGTGAGAGCCATCCATCACCAAAGCAATGATTCGCTCGAGCTCCTGGGGTACCTTGGCAGCGACGGACGGTGGCGCAAGCAATATGTCTTCCTGACGGGTATGCTTTGCTGCGGGCTCGCCAGCAGGCGTGGTGTCGTCACCGCGGGCGCGCTTTGCGGCCCGTTCAGAAGTTACCTCGCTCATGGCGAGCTCGCCAGCGATCAACTTGCCGGCTGCATCCTCGGGCGCGATGCGCGCCTGGGCGTCGAGCATGATGAGCGGTGCAGCCTGATGGGAAACGGCGATCGTGGTCATGGTAATGTCCTGTCGAAATGAAGGGGATCAGGCGCGCATCTGTCGGGCGATGAACGCAGCGGTGTTGTGGTCCTGGGCCAAGATGCGGCTGAGCGTCTGGCGAAGGTTTTCCACGGTGGCATTGCTGGCTACGAAGGTATCTACCGCCTGCTGCAGGAGGTCGCGCAGGACCTTGCTGTTGGCGAAGGACATCATGATCTGGCCTTCGATCACTGCGGCCTTACGCTGCATGTCGGCCACAGCGACACCGCCTGCGCCCTGGGCCACCTGGTTTGCCGACATGCCCACCGTGGCCGCATCTGACACATAAGTCATGCGTATAGCCGCTTGTTCCGGCGTTTTCGCAAAGCCTTTGCTCAACACGGCGGGAATCCGCGAAAGCGATGTCGATGCAGACTTCGAGGCGCTCTTCACGGCGGCAGGAACCATTGCGCCGATATTCTTGGCTACGTTCTTCAAAATCTCGTTGCCGAATTTCTCCATGAACTTTCCAGCCGCCGACTTGGCCACGACAGCCACGGCAACGATGACGGCCACCGCAGCGATAGCGCTCAGGATCGTCGCAGCCAGGTTCAATGCTTCCTCCTTGATTTCCGCACCAATGAGATGGGCAACCTCCTTGATCACCTCCACGAACACCGTGGTGAGGAACTTCATCATTGGCATCAGCACGTTTTGGATAACAGGAGACAGCGCAGCGCCCAGCACGGAGAACCCGGTAACTTCTTCCGAAATGGCCAGGGCCAGGCCGACGGCCGCCAAGGCCAAGCTGGCGCCACCGGTGAATGGGGCTGCCACAACGGAAACGGCGGTGAGCGCCCAACCGATGATCTTGCCCCAGCATCCCATTTTTTCCTGGAGGTCTTTCTGCTTCTGTACCTCGGCCTCGTACTCACGGGCGCGTTTCTGATTCGCTTCCTCGGCCGCCTTCAGTTGCATCTGGATGGTTTCAGACTGTCGGGTTAGATCTTCCTGGCTGAGCTGAGCGAGTAGATCGTTGAGCTTGGCCAGGGCCTCGGATTTGCGAGCAATGGTGGATTTGACGCGATTGAGGTGGTCCTCACTACCGGCCACACCGGGACGTGCCTGCGATTGCAGTTGCTGGACGTGCTCCAGAACGCCATCCCAGTCGTCCACGGCGTTGGCAGCGTTAGCCAATGCGTCCATCGCCTTTGCCTGCAGGCTTGCGGCGCGGTCTTCCGCCGTTGCAAGGCGTGCAGCCAGTTCGTCGTGTTCAGGTGACCCGGGGGTGGCTGCACCAAGCTCCTGGCGAAGTCGCTGGGCTTCCTCGCGGGCGAGACGCGCCTCGGCTTCGGCAGCCTCGGCCTGACCGCTTGCTTCTGCTGCTGCCTGCTCGGCTGCGTCCAGTGCGACCAGCGCGGCTTCCAGGTCTGCGCCGAGCTTGGCGAATCGCTGGCCCTGGCCATCTATCCGCGCCAGATAGGCCTTAAGCTTGGACATCAGCGAGGAGAAGCTGACCTCACCCAGCAAAGCCTGCAGCTCGGCCATCAGCTTGAAGAACGCGGCCTTGCTGGAGAGGCCGCCCTCAGGCTCTTCTGTTGCCGGTTCGCGAAGTGAAACACTTTCGACGCCGTGATCGTTGGTCACAGGCTCAAGCGCAAGATCGGCACGCGTAGCCAGGAGCGCAGCAGTCGCTGTGTCGATTTGCGCAAGCAGAGCTTCGGGGCTTTTGCCGAACGAACGCGCAGCGTCTGCGATCACCGGATGGGCGATCGCGGCGGAAATGGAAGTCATGATTGAGCTCCGTCGGGTGTTGCGTTACTCCCTTCCACGGGAATGGCTTCGAGATAGATCTGCGCCTTGGCGATCAGGCGATCATCCGTGGATTGCTCAACCACGCGCTGGAAGCACGAACGCGCGGTATCCACCGTGCCGAGTTTCAGATGACACTGGCCGGCCTGCAGCAACGGACGCAGATCGAAACGGGACAAAGCATAGGAAAGCGCATAGGCATCGATGGCCTGCTGGTAGCGCTTGCGCATCTGCAAGACGGCGCCAAGCCCAAGGGCGTATTCGGCGTTGTAGAAATCGTAAAGGCAAAGGAAACGGAAGAAGGTTTCTGCTTCGTCAAGTTTGCCTTCCTGGTAGAACTTGTAGGCGTAGGCATAAACACCTTCCATGACATTGTCGTCAATACCATGGATGTCCTTCAGTGATGCACCATCGAAAATGGCTTGCACGAGGGCTTGTGCGAAATCTTCAGCCGGCGGCTCACTGGCTGTGATGTCCTCGACAGCTTCTGCCGATGCATTCATGATGCCTCCATTGCATAGTGGACAATACCGATACGTATTGTTCGCTTGGCTATGCAAGTCAGCTATAAGAATTCGGCTTTATCCGTAGGACTTTTGAGCCCATCCGGGTGGTCCGCATCGGCTTCGCGCCGGGAGGCTTCCACCTCGCGCAGCCATTGAAGAAGACGCAATACGGCCTCGAGGTCGCGGTGATCGACAAACTGATACCGCCGGGACCTGGCAAAGACCCGGCGGGCCAGGGTGACATCCCTCACCACGGGAATACCCAACTCGCGTGCATACGCCAAGGCGGCGCGCGCCTTTGGTCCTTGCTCCCTCACCGTGACGAAGGCCATCGTGTGGGTGCCCTCTGGCTGCAGCAGGCCGATAGCGATGTGGGTGGGGTTGCTGAGCATCAGCGTCGAGCCGCCGATGTCGGCCTTGGTCTGCATGTCCAGCAGTTCGAGCGCGATCTCTTTGCGCCGCTGCTTGATCTCAGGCTTGCCTTCGTTGTCCTCGTGCTCTTTCTTGACCTCGAACTTCTCCATCTTGAGGCTGCGGATATGCAGGATGTACTCCGCCACGGCAGCTATCGCCACGATGGGAAGGCACACCAGCAGAACGGTGATCAGCGCCTTGCCTGCCGTCGCGGTCCACAGCGCTCCCACGGCCGTGGCCGGTGCATCGGCTTGCGCCACGATGCCTGGAAGCATCGCGCGCCAACTCACCCCGATGGTGATAACCAGTGCGACGGTATACGCCAGAGCGCGCAGCAGTTCCTTGATGGTTTTTACCGAAAAGAGATTCTTGACACCCTGCACCGGGTCCAGTCGCTTTAAGTCGAAGCCTAGAGCCTCGGTGGCCAGGCGCGCTCGGCTCATGAACAGCGATATGACGGCCGTCGCCACACAGCACAGGGCGATGACAGGACCCGCCGCTTCAAACCAGGCCAGCAGCAACGCGCCGGCGAACGCATCCAACGGCATGGTGAAGCCACCGGCGACGACCTTGCGAAACACGCCAAGCACGGGTGCGAAGGGCCGTGAATGGGCCAGGACCATGCAGCCTGTGGTGAGTACGGCGATCACGATGAGGTCGCGACTATTGAAGCTCTTGCCTTTCTTGCTTTCGTCATCGAGGCGCCGCTGGGTAGGTTTCTCGGATTTCACGGCGGGCCGTCGCGTAGCAGTTGCGTGGCGTCGATCTCGCCGAACGACCATGGCAAGTGACGGTGCGCCACGGGGCCGAAGAGATAGGCCAACGCCAGGAAGGCTACAAAGGACTTCACGGCCAGCGACACCGAGAAGGCGTTCATCTGCTGGGCGAAGCGCGAAAGAACGCCCAGGAATACTTCCATGATGAACATCAGCAGCATCGCCGGGGCCGCCATGCGCAACGCGGCAGCCAGCAGCTGCCCGATGATGGTTGCGCTTTGCGCAAGCGGGGGCAGATCGAACCGTCCTACGGGCAGAAGTTGATAGCTGGCCACCAGTGCCTCGAGCACAGCCGTGGCCCCGCCCCATGCAAGGAACAGCACCGCTGCAAACATATGCAGCAGGCTTGAGGTTTCCGATGACTCGATGCCATTGAACGGGTCGATGGCGCTGCTGATGGTGGCGCCACGCTGATTGTCCAGCATGGCGCCGACAGCGTGCATCACCTGGAAAGGTAACGAGACCACCATGCCCAGCGCCAGGCCCACCACGCCCTCACGGAATGCCCGCCAAAGGAAGGTGAACACGTCGTCGGCCATGGGCGCCGCGCCACCCAGTCGGGGCCAGATACCCGCGATGCAGACGAAGGCAACGGCGACGCGAAGCATCCGCACGGGCAAAGTGCCAGCTTCGAGGGAAGGCACCCAGGCCATGAAGGGGATGACACGCGCAAGGCCGAGCGCCATCGTGTGGACGTTTTCCGTGGCCTCCCGCGTGAGACCCCACAGCCCGGCCACCGCGTCGCTCATGCATTGGGTTCCATCGCCCGGGCGAAAGCGAACCTTGTGAATGACATGAGTTCACTGCCGAACCAGCCCGACAGAGCGGCAAGGCAGGCGCAAACGGCGATCAGCTTCACGCCAAATGGCAGGGTTTGCTCCTGCAGCTGGGTAACCGTCTGGATCAGGCCCACCACCAACCCTACCAGCGTAGCGACCGCCACTGGAACGCTGGAAAGCAGCAGGATGACCCAAAGCGTCTTGTTGCCCGCGTTGATCAGCTCGTCCATGGCACTAACCCGGCATATCCAGGTATTGCCTTATGAGGCCTTCGGACAACAGCGTCCAGCCGTCGATGGCAACGAAAAGGATCAGCTTGATCGGTGCGGAGATGGTGACGGGGCTCATCATCATCATGCCCAACGCCAGCAAGATGCTGGAAATCACCAGGTCAACCACCACGAACGGAAGATAGAGGTAGAAACCGATGCGGAACGCATCCTTGAGCTCACTCAAGGCATAAGCGGGCAGCAGGGCGAGCAGAGAACGTTCGCCGGCCGGACGCAGTTCGGCAACGGGCTCATCCGTGGCATCGGCCTGCTGGGCTCGCTCGAAGAACCTGGCCAGTTCTGGATCGGTATACCGTCCCAGATAGGCCTTGTACCCCCCCAGTCCATTGTCGATAAAGTCGCTTACCTCAGAAACGCTATTGAGCTTGCCGCCGCTGTCCTGCCATGCCTCCCATGCGTGGCTGGCCACCGGCTGCATGACGAAGCTGGCTAGCATCAAAGCAATGCCATTGATGACCATGTTGGACGGCACCTGCTGAAGGCCCAGACCGTTTCTTACCAGCACGAAAACGACGGAAAACTTCAGATAGCAGGTACCCACTGCGATGACGAAGGGTGCCAGCGACGCAAGCGCCAACAGCACAACAAGTGGGATGTCGTTCGGCATGGGACTAGCGAGGTGCCAACTGGCCAACCTGCACGGCCAGGCCATCGCCCGCCTGTACCAGTTCACCTGTCGCAAAAAGCATTCCATCGATGCGCAACTGCACCGATGTCCAGGCCGTTGGATCCAGGGCAATGATCGAACCCGAAGTCCAGCCAGCCAGTTCCTCCAGGGTGAATGAGCGTTGTGCCAATACGACATCCACCTTCAAGGGAACGCGGTCTAGCTCGACCCGGTCACTGGCGCTGGTGTCAGCGTCGAGATAATCCGGTTCCACGGGGTAGTTGATGAATTCGTCCACAATGAGGCCCTCCTGGCCCAGGCTGAAGGTAAAAAGGGCCTGCGGGCCCGTGGTTGCGAGGCACTGCCGCGTGTGGAGAAGCAGCACATCGCCGGGGCCAACGCGTGATAGCACCTGGCGCTTGAGTCGCGTATGGCCCATATGGAACCGGACAGAGATCGATCCACGCCATGGAAGTACCCCGTTGCTCGCGGCCGCTGGCCAATGCCAGGCTCCCTGGATCAGAGCGTCGCCCTCCAATGAAGGCATGACGGGCAGCTGTTCGGCGGTCGCGGGACGGTATAGCCCTGTGCAGCGTGCCGTGGGTGCAGGCATGCCGCCAGGCATGGACAACCGCAGCGGATCAGCAATATCCGCGAGCAAGCGCTCGGCCATATCGTCGGTGACGCCGTCCCAGCCGATGACCGCAAAGGAAGGCATTCGCACCTGCGTCCAGGCTTGAGCATCGACAAGACCATGAGCGTGATCCTGGCCATCCACCGCGAAACGCAAGTAGCTTCGGCCCATGACGGTGGAACGCCACTCGGGGAGGACCCCTGCACGGCGCCAGCGCGCCTTGACCTCGGCGACGCGCGCGGCTTCCTCGTTGATGGGGGGAAGACAGGCAAAGCGATGGCGAGGCGTATTCATTCGAGATCGTCCTGCGCTTGTTCACGCTGCCGACGATGTTCGTCCCCTGCATCGCGATCCATCGACCACCCGGGGCTGCCTGGCGTGTCGAGCAGCTGTTGACGCACCTCCGGCGTGGATGGGCTAAGCATGGCTGGTCCGTGCCAGCCACGATGGAAGTGGGCGGTAACTGTGTGGTCGCCGCCATCCCACTGGAAGGGCACGGTGAGCGTGGGAGGCGCCAGATCAACATCCGCCCGTGATGTTGGCGTCGTGTGACCCATGCTCGATCGACTCGGCGCTTGAGACGTATGCGTGAGAGGCCCCTTCTCCGATGCCTCAGATGGCTGAGGGCGAGACGATGCGGCGCCGATCATGGCTGTCGGTGGGTCGCTGGGGCCCTCGTCGCCTTCCTTGGCTTCGGATATGGCAACTGCCCCGCCGCTGGTGGTGGCGTTGACGACGATGCTGGTGGAAGCGTTGGTGGCGGCGATATCGGCGGCATGGGTAGTCGAGCTCGCCCCAGCGGCATCAGGATCATACTTACCGTCAGCCAACGACGCGATCCCAACGGTGGATTCCGACCCGCTAAAAGAGCTGCGCGTCGGCAATGGTTCTATTTTTGATTGGAAAGGCGACGTGCCATGTTCGTTGCCCTCGCCTGGCGAAAGACTCGTTGTGCTCAAGAGTATATGAGGCAACTGCAGTGGCTCGCTGCGATCCCGCATTGCGAGGATCGCCGACGCCCCCCGCGGAGCTATTCCCGCCGAGAGGACAGATGAGCGCATGGAGCGCGACGGCGAACCGTCGACCGATGGGTCAACGGGCATGGATGCAGCGACTGTCATGGCGGCGGGTGCCGAGTTGGCTAGCCCCGCTTGGCCGCCCCGCTCGATACTCTGGGCTAGAGTCAACGGCAACCACGCCTGCCTGATGAACGGCGGCGGCATGGGTGGCGGCAGGGACGCAGAAAGTTCCTCCTGAGCCTTCTGTGCCCGCCGCCGCCGTGATGCGGCATCGCCGCCGGGCACGGTTTCGTCCTGCAAAGCACCTTGATCGGACATGGCTTGAAAGCGTTGCTCAGGAGTCATCACCTCTGGATTGGCATCAGCGGCGACGCGCGCGATACTCGCGCCAGCAGGATTTACACGCGACATATGAAACCTTCCTGGATAGTGTTTTCTTCACGGGCCGCTCGTTCACGACGACGTTCGAGCTCCATGCGTGACAAATATGCGGCAAATTTTTCCCGCCGGACGTGATGCCGCGAGGCCTCGGCCCGTTGCTGAGCCTCTTTCTCCCGCAGCGCCTCAGCATCGTTTTCCAGCCCGCGTGCGTGAAGCTCAACTTCAGCGCGATGGGCCTGCATGACCGCCACAGTGCGTAGCCTTGCAAACAAGCGTGGGCGATCGAGTTGGAACTCCGGCATCAGTCGCGGAGCAGGACTGGCGATATCCTCGCGGAGACGTCGCACTTCGTCGAGTTTCTCGTCACCGTGTCTCGATGCCTCCGCAGCCTGCAGCAGCGCGATCTGCTTGCGTTGATCGCTCAGGCGGATAAGCTCGGCAAGCTCACTGTGCCAAGGCATGAAGATCCTCCACGGTATCGGCCCAGGCGGCATGATCGCCGGGCGACTGACAAAAATAGCGTTCGGCTGTCGCACGCATGGCCATGGCGCGATCGTCGTCGCTATTGCGCCCCGACTGATATTCGCCAAGCTCGATCAACAAGCGAAGATCGCGGATTCGTGCCAGTCGCTGGCGGACGATCGCCGCGGCACGCGCATGCTCGGGTTCGACAAGCGTCGGCTGTAGCCGGCTAAGGCTACCGAGCAGGTCTATCGCTGGATGGTGGCCGGCCGTGGCCAGCTTCGATGACAGAACGATATGCCCATCGAGCAGTGAGCGAAGCTCCTCCGATACGGGATCGACCTCACCTTCATCTTCTACCAGAGCGGTATAGAAAGCCGTGATGCTGCCCCCGTCGACATTGCCAGCGCGTTCGACCAAGCGAGGAAGCACTTCGAATACCGAGGCTGGATAGCCCCTCCGAGCAGGAGGCTCGCCAGCAGCCAGCGCCAGGTCACGCAAAGCGCGGGCGTAGCGGGTAAGGGAATCCACGATCAACAGAACATTCTTGCCTTGATCGCGGAGGTACTCAGCGACCGTCGTCGCCACCATGGCGGCATTCACGCGGTCGGCGGGCGCCGTATCGGAGGTCGCCTGTACGATCACCGTGTGTGCCGCACGGTGGCTGCCACGCGCCTCTGCCACGAACTCAGCGACCTCGCGCCCGCGCTCGCCCACCAGGGCGATCACCGTGACATCGACATCGGCATGGTCAAGGATCATCTTCACCAAAGTGGTCTTGCCGGTACCAGCGGTAGCGAAAATGCCCATGCGTTGGCCTCGGCCGCAACTGAGCATGGCGTCAATCGCCCGAATACCGGTCGGCAAGCACGCTGAAACTGGTCGACGTTGCTGATAAACAGGGGCGGATGCATGCACGGGCCTGCGTTCACGTGGCATGACCTGCGAGGCCGATGAAGTGAGCCGCTCAACCATCCCACCGTTGGCGTCGAGTACAGCGCCCACGACATCGGCGGAAAGCGCGATATCGACCTGGCGGCCGGTCGGCGTGACCAATAGCCGCCGCCCGAAGCCTTGGCTGGCCCCAAGTATGGCGACGGTTGCCAGCTCGGCCTGAACCGCTGTGACCTGGGCACGAGCCAATACCTTGCCCGTGCGATCATCGCGTACCTCGCATTGTTCGCCGAGCACGACATCCGGTAAGGGGACCTGCATGGTCGAGCCGCGCACCGCCACGGGATGCGCCGAACGTCGAAACAGCCCTGTTGCTGACTTCACTGCAGCATGTCCCGGGTTTGAGCTGCGCGCAAAAAGAAACCCTCAATGCTGGCTCCGAGATCGGCGGCGCTGGTAAGGCTACGCGGCGAAAGGACGCAGCGCAGAACTGTCTTTCCTTCATCTTCGCCCAATTGAAGCTGTCCTGTTCGAGACCAGGGTGCAGGTTCTGCAAGTGCAGCCAGGAGCTTCGGCGCTGCATAGTCGAACCGCCCCAAGGGTTCATCGGCAACGACATTCCACATCCAGACGTCGTCGTCAATGGCCTCCATGAAGAGATCGCCGATGTTGTCGAACGACATCGCGACGGTGGAATGCGTGTCAAAGCCCTGGAAGCGATTCATGTCGCAACCAAGCCAAGCCAATGCGTCGCGAAGAAGTTCGGTGGTAAATGTGTTCATATGCTCTCCACAATGTCGATGGTGATGGTTTCCGATATCTCGCCGAAGGAAAGCACGGGTACGTCGGGCAGACGAAGTTCAATGAATCGCTTGACAAACCGGCGGATGTCGGGAGATGTGACAATCAGCGCACTGCCCATGCGCTCCTGAACCGATTCCACCACCAGAGCGATACGCTGGATCACCTCTTGCGCGCGAGGGGGATCAAGACTGAGGAAAGCCTCACCCTGGCTCTGACGAACACCATGACGAAAGGTATCTTCCAGCGCCGGCGACAGCATCAGGGCGCGTATCGACCCCTGATGCGAGAATTGATCGGAAATGAAGCGGGAAAGCGAGGTTCGTACGTGCTCGACAAGCATGATGGTGTCTTTCTCGCGGCCAGCCCACTGTGCCAGGCACTCAAGCACGATCTTTAGGTTGCGAATGGAGATTTCTTCACGCAGCAGACGTTGAAAGACGTCGGCCAACCTCTGCATGGGCATGTGCCGATAGGCTTCCTTCACCAGTTCCGGATATTTCTTTTCAAAGTCGTCAAGCATGTTCCGTGTCTCCTGCACGCCAAACAGCTCATTGACGTTGCGCAACAGTGCTCGCGCCACATACCGGAACATCACATTGAAATCGTCCTGCCAGGAAGACCCGAGCAGGTCAAGCTTGTCAGTCGAGGCAGCTGGCACCCATAACTGTGGAGGCTGGCCGTTCCGCTCGATGCGAAGCAATGCGGGGGCGAGTGGCTCAAGCTCATCCCCTTGACCCAGAAGCAACACATGCCCAGGAACAACGACGCCCCGGGCGGCCACAACCTCGTTGACCAACACCACCAGGGAGTTTTCGCCCGAGGTTGCCGCGCGACGCAAAGCCAACTGCGGCAGTCGCATGCCATATCGGAGGAAGAATTCGTCGCGCAAGCGATCACTCCATCGACCAGCTTCCCACGTCCGAGCCGTACTGTCGTCGACCAGGCAGATCAAGGGCATGGTTTCGGCCAGCATGCGGTCCACGCCACCGTGCTTGCCCGAAGCACCGTGAGCAAGAGAACGGGAGGCGTCGCTACCCACACCTGCATCGGCTTCCTCGACCTTCTTTCCGCGCCGCTGCCTGGTGTACCACAGTGCTCCCAGTGCAAAAGCCAGCACGGTAAAGACATGCAAGGGAAAGCCTGGCAACGTACCCACCAGAAGCACCAGGATCGACGATATCAACAGCACCGGATCGCTACCGAACAGCTCACCCACGATGCCGTCGCCAAGATTCTTGGCATCGCCTCCTACCCGCGTGACGATGAAGCCCGCGCTGACGCAGATGAGCAAGGCGGGAATCTGCGCCACCAGTCCATCGCCGATCGTAAGCAGCGTGAACGTATGCATGGCTTGATCGAAGCTCATGCCCTGCTGGGACATACCCACGGCTATGCCGCCGATCAGGTTGACCAGTAGGATAACGATGCCTGCAATGGCGTCGCCCTTGACGAACTTCATGGCGCCGTCAAACGAACCGTAGAGTTGGCTTTCCCGCTCCACTTCGCGTCGGCGCGCCTGCGCGCCTGCCGCATCGATGGTTCCCGCCTTAAGATCGGCATCGATGCTCATTTGCTTGCCGGGCATGCCATCGAGCGAAAAGCGGGCTGCGACTTCGCCGACGCGTTCGGAACCCTTGGTGATCACGATGAACTGCACGATAGTCACGATGAGGAAGATCACCAGACCCACGGCAAGGTTGTCGCCAATGACGTAGTCACCGAAGGCCTGGATGATGTGGCCGGCATCGGCATCAAGCAGAATCAATCGGCTTGTACTGATGGACAGAGCCAGCCGGAACAGCGTCGTGAACAACAACACCGACGGAAACGTCGAAAAATGAAGGATGCGTTCGATGTAGAACGAACTGAGAAAGATCAGGATCGCAAGGACAATGTTCAGACCGATAAAGAAATCCACCAGCGGCGTGGGCAGCGGAATGACCAGCATAGCCACGATCATCGCCATGAGCCCGACCAGGGCGAGCTCCGGCCGCCGCGCCCAAGCCAGCGAATCGCGAAGGGAAGTGGGAGCCGTAGTCATCGCAGGCTCACCGCCACCTGCCGGGGATCGTTTTCTCGCTCAGTGCGATGCAGGCGATCAGCCAATTGATCCAGGCCTGCGATGGCTTCGATGAGATATTCTTCGTTCTCCCACAACTCACGCGGCAGTGCGCGTAACGCGCCGGTGACTCGCCGAACCAGACGACCTTTGCTGTTGTTGTCCAATACGAGTCGGGCGTGAGCGAAAGCACCATCGAAGAGCGGACGCATGGAACCTCCATTGCGCACCACCTTGAATAGGGAGCGAAGCAGGGTTTCCTTCTCGACCTGAAGACCAGGCATGATTTCAGGATCCCAAGCCTGCTGCAGGAGAATGCCGTCCGCCGAACGGAGCGTGCAGAGTTCGCGTACGCGGCGCAGGACATTGCCGAACTCCAGGCGCGAGCAGCTCGGATCCAGGCTGTACATATCGGCGCCTACCGCATTCTCGAGAAAATCGAGCACAAGATGGCGATCGTCGAAGCCGTAGTCGGTGAACCATTCCTCGTAATGGAAGGTGGCATGAACGTCGCTGGCCAGGAAATGGCGGTACGTTTGGCGTAGCTCACGAGCCAGCCGGGGGCGACGACGCCGCGACCGGCGGGCGAACGCGCGACTTTCAGCCGCCGCATTGATACCGGCACGAATGTTGCGGGGTGATTCTTCTAATAGTGCATCTGCCAATCTCAACAGTAGGTCGCGGCGGCCATCTTCAACTCCCAGCTCATCGGCCAGCATGCGCAATACCAGCACGGCATCGGACGGATCAGGGAACGACCCCAGCAATGCGGCGCGGATATCCTCAGGAGATACCAAGCCAGCAACGACAACCCGGAGTTGGGCGAAGCGGCCAGGTGCATCGTCTTCCAGAACCCGATCAGCCCAGGCTGACGCATCGGGATCGGGCGACCCCCGCCCATCCGCGCGCCGGCGTGCCAAGGTGGCCACCAACGCCGACAGGTCGTCACTCATCGACAGTTGCTGGTGCATGCTGCCGGAGGATTTCGATGGAACCCGCGCCCGGCCTTCTTCGCGGGGAGCCGTTGCGGATGTCCGTTGGACCGGCAATACGGGGGGCAGATGGGCCGCACCATGGATGCTACTCACGGACACCGCCTCCGCCTCGCCGGATGGCATCGACCTCGTCCACCACCGACCGGCCGACAGGCGGCGCCCAGACTTCGCTCGAACGGGCTGAATCGAGGGCATCACCCGATGCGATCAGGCGCGGCTGAATCAGGAACACGCGAGCCATTTCGGTTGATATGCGTTCGCGCGAACGAAAGAACCGACCCACAAGGGGAACACGACTGGCACCCGGTACCCTGGCATTCGCGCGCCCATCCTCGCGACGGGTATAGCCGCCTACCAGAAGACTGAAGCTCAAGGGAACCCGAGCGATGGTTTCGATGCGTGTGCGCCCTACCAGGGGCAGGCCGTCGACATCGGCGCCCGGCCCGCGCGTGGCGGTGCCGTCCTCGATGCGAAGCTGCATCTCGATGTTTGAATCAGCGTCGATCCGTGGAACGACGCTTACCAGCGTCCCGTAAGTGATGTTGTTGAGCGAACTGGTACGCTCGCCCACCGTGCGGGCGTAGAACGTATTGTTATTGTCGAAAACGGCGGGCACGTTTTCCTGGGTGAGCACCACCGGTCGCGAGACAACAGTGGCCTGCCCATCTGAGCTTAGTGCTTTCACAGCCGCCAGAAATCGCGCGCCCTGCTGACCGTTCAATGACGCTGGCTGATTGAAACCAATGCCGAACCGACTGCCGAGGTTGGCTGAACCGCCCCAGGATACGCCGAGCTTGTCGAGGTCATCCTTCCGCAGGTCGACAATCCAGAGCGACAGTTCTATCTGTCGTCGCGCGACGTCGAGTTGGCCCACCAGACGCTTGACCAGTTCGACCTGAGCGAAAGTGCCCCTGACCACGAGGCTGTTGGTCTCCGGATACGCCATCACCACGGCACCCCTCGAAGGTGTTACCAGAGATTCGCCACCAGACGCCGCCAGTGTGGCGACTGGCACGGTCGGCGTCTCGCCAGATGAGGGTGCTACGACGGGCGACGCTGCGGCCACCGGCAAAGGCGAAATGGCAAGAAGGCCATTAATGACCTCCGCCACGCCCGGAACACGCGTCTCGCTGCCGCGCATATCGAGTGTGCGGCCGTAGACGAAGCTGTTTCGAAGAGGGATGACTTCAATCCTCTCCGCGGCCTGGTCGACGTCCCTGTAGAGCGAGTCGATGTATTCGGCGGCATGAACCACGATGTCGACATAGACGGGGGGAGCGGAAAGATAGAAGGTACCCTCAGCACCTCCGCGCACGGGAAACCTTGGGTCGGCAAGGCCTGCCTTGCGCAGGAAATCATTAAGGTTGTCCAGCGAAGCGTTTCGAAGCTGACCCACGGTATTTCGCGATTCGGACGCGTCATATACATAGAGCGACTGACCGTCGTCGTACCAGATCAGGCCCAGCTCGCCACTGATGCGATCGAGAAGTTTACGCGGATCGCCCAGATCGAAGCTCCCGCTGAGCTGCTTGTTTCTCGCCTTGGTGCTAATGATGGGCGATCTTTGCAACGCATTCCCCACCGCCTGCACGAGCGTTGCAACGCTCTCGCCCCGGGCAACGAAACCTTTGCTGAATGGGAGGTCGGCGTGCGCGGTAATGGAAGTGTCTTCGAGGGGCGGCTGGGCGCGAGCAGCTCCCACGCCCATGATGCAGATGGCGAAGAAGAGGATACGAACAAACATCGACTTACCTGCCGCAGATGGAACGAGGATAGATATCGCGTGGCGACAGGCCTATCAGGTTCTTGATGTCAGCCGAAAAGTGCGCCGACGATGCAAACCCGTGGTCTTCGGCCATGCGGGTGAAGGACCGTGGACGCCGGGAAGTATCCAGTAGTGATCGCGCGGCCCTGAGAAGGCGCAATTCCGACTTCAGCGCGCGACCGAGCGCCGCGTGGCACTTCCGACGAAAGTGCGAGGGCGATAGGCCATAGGCCTGACCCAAGTCCTCGATGGTGACCGACGCATCGGCGGACAGCAGGAAGCGAATCAGGCGATAGCTTTCGGTAGTGCGTGCAAGCTGGATGAATTCATCGAGAGTAGGGCTGGCATCGACAAGCCCACGGACCACCACATCATGCAGCGCCTTGGGATCTTCTCCCGGCGCGGTAAGCATTGTGGTGCTGGCGATGAGCAGTGGAGGTTCCGGCATGACGCTTACCCCCCGCCCGGCGTCCACATAGGCAAGCAGCTTTACCAGGGGCGAGGCACTCACGGGGACTAGCGTTGTAGTGAGGTTTCCCGTTCCGCGTACCTGCAACGTGGTGGGAACGGCAGCATGCAGGAGGTAGTTGCCGTGCAGTGACGTACGCCGGGTTGTACCGTTACCTGAAAGGATCACGGAAGCATGGTTCGCCACAACGCAAGTAACTGTGTCTGCGGGAATGACGAACGTGTCCGCGTGCGCGATGGCATTCGTCGACTGTAGGGACATGGGCATGAAATTCCTCGTGGCGATCGGCGCGTCATCGACGGACCTGAAGATATGGAACATCATCGCCGTTGAGCGAAGCGATCTCCATCGGAACTGGATCAAAGCGCGCTATTAATTATCGGGACGACGCTACGCGAGCCCTGGGACGACGCGTTTTTGCGCTTCCATCACTAGTGCCGCTCCACCCAAGACAAGGAGGATGGGTATCGTCCGATACGCGCGCCCCCTTGATCTATAGGAATCGTCTCATGGTGGTCATGCCCTTGGCCGTACGGGCAGCCTGTCAAGCGACGAAGCCTTTAAACTGCCTCGCTGTCATGCCAGCTAATAACATGTCATTGAATGTGGTCCTCGCCGACGACCATCACACCATCCGCGCCGGCATTCGGGCTTATCTCGAAGTTCGCGGAGTGAGGGTCGTTGCAGAATCGGCCGATGCCGACCACGTCGAGAGCCTTCTCGATACCATGCCTTGCGATGCACTCCTTACTGATTTCACCATGCCAAGCCAGGTGTATGTCGACGGGTTTTCCTATCTCGACGCCATCCGGTCACGCCATGCAGACCTACCCATCGTCATCAGTACTATCGCTCCACGACGTTCACGGCTGCGACGAATGGCGGCAGTCGCCGGCGTGAGCATCGTGGACAAGACCGAACCGCTGGAACAAATTCTCATCGCGCTTCGGCATGCCGCCGAGGGTCATCCTTATTTCAGTCCCACCCTCGAGTGGTTGCTCGACGACTCGCATCGAAAGTCCAACGGCTTGCTGACCCATCGCGAGCAGCAGGTCCTCGAGCTCATCGGCATGGGCATGAATGTTTCACAGATAGCAGCCATGCTCGACCGGCACATCACCACGGTGAGCACGCAGAAGCGTTCGTTGATGATCAAGCTGGCACTACGCAATGACCGCGACATCGTGGAGTATCTGCGCGACCGGCATCGCTGGCGGTCTGATCCATCCCCAAGCCCGGAAAGACCCCGACATGCGAATCGGTTCAACACGCCGCCGCTCGGTGGGCGCACGCATTCGCGTCCTTGTCGCAGACGACCATCCGGCCGCGCTACTAGGTATTTGCGCCACGCTTGAACGCACCGGCTCCTACACCGTCGTCGGCCAGGCTCGCACAACGGATGAACTTCTCGAACTCGTAGAGAATATAGAGGCCGACGTACTGGTGACCGACTTCTCCATGCCGTTGGGTACCGAGGCTGATGGCTTGCATCTCTTGGGGCGCATCCTGCGGCAATATCGTAGCTTGCGCGTCATCGTGCTGAGCATGATCCGGCACACCGCCACATTAAGGGCCATGCTACGCATTGGCGTCATTGGCCTGGTCGACAAGCATGGCCCTCTCCAGGACATTTCCAGGGCCATCGACCGCGCGATGGTCGGCCGCGTCTTCCTTAGCCATGCGTATGCCATTCAACTCGATCCCGCGGCGTGCCGGCCGCCGCGGTGCGACGACCTGCTTTCTGCCCACGAAGTGGAGGTGATCCGTCGGTTCGCAGCCGGTATATCACTTGCGGAAATCGCCGTACTTCTCCATCGAAGTCGAAAAACGATAAGCCGTCAGAAGCGTGATGCGATGCGCAAACTTCAGCTGAAGTCGGATACTGAGTTGATCGACTATGCGCGAAGCTGGGGTTTCGCCACTCCGTGAGCTGCCGCTTGATACCGTAAGGCAATCCTGTCAAATAGAGGGATTGGCTCACAGGAGTGCCGCGGTATGTTCCTAACGATCCTGTTCCTTGCGCTCGCCGCCGCGATCGCGGTCATCGTCCGGCGCCGGCGCCTGGCGGCGTGGCTCGGTGCGGCCAGCCTGGTGGCCTTGGTGGCTGCCGGTTGCGGCCTGCTTCCGCAGTGGATGGCGATCAAACTGCAGGGCAATCCGCCAACCACGGTGGGCACCTGGGGCCAAAGGAATGTCATCGTGCTGCTGGGTGCCGGCTCCTCGCCCAAGCCGTTCGGAGGCGTCGAAGCAACGATTCAGGCCATGCCACGTATCGTTCGCGCGGTGTCGCTTTGGCAGGACTGCCGACGCCAACAACGAACATGCCTTCTGGAAATCAGCGGGGGGGACGCCGCCGGTGCCGGTCGCCCGGAGGCCGATATTTACCGGGATATCGTCGTCGGATTGGGCGTCCCCGACGAATCGCTCCTTCTTGAACGCCAGAGCCTGAACACGTTCGCTAACGCGCAGCTCAGCGTCGCGGTGCTCGAACAGGCCAGGCCCGACACCATCGTCCTGGTGACATCCGCGATGCACCTGCCGCGGGCAACCTTGTACTTCCACCACTTCGGCATTCCTGTCCTGCCTGTGCGAGCTGACTACACTTCGGCGGACTTTTCCGTCATCCCGACATCTGGAAATCTCCTACTCACTGACGTCCTTTTGCACGAGTATGTCGGGGTACTTCGCTATCGGATCTACGAAGCCATGGGCTGGAACAGCAAGCCTGTCAAGTACGATGTTCAAAGCATGACGCATTAATGTAAGCGCAGGACTGTCAGTCCTGACCCAATGTATGTCATTCACTGGAAGAACCATGACTATCCCACCCACGTCTCGCATCTCTAAAGCCAATGGATGGCTTGAGGTGTTCAATTCGGCAAGCAAGCCAACTGGTGAGCGCGCCAATGGCAAGGAAATTGCCCGTCAGTTCAAAGGCGTGTCGCAAACCGTAGCCGCTGGCCAGCCGGAAAGAATCGATGCCGGAAATCGCCCTACAGATGAAGCACGCCTCTCGCGCAATGCACAGATCTTCGAGGCTATCAAAAGCATCCCGCTCGACATGGCGCCAGGTTTGAAGCCCCAGCTCTCGGCGTTCCTGACCATGGGCGTCAGCTGCGATGACGCCCTGCAGTATTCACTGACTGCCATCGACCGCGCAGCCGAGCAGATCAAGGGTGGGCATATCGATGCAGCGCGGGTCACCTTGGTGAATGCAATAAGCCAACTGGCCCCTGGCAACCAGACCGGCGGCCATACGCCGCCGGCAACTCAACCTGCAGTAGAAGGCCGGGCACGGGCGCCCGGCGAATGATCTAGCGTTATTACTGCTGAGCCTGCTTCATCAGGTCGGCGATCTGCTGGCGATGCGACTCCACGAAGGCCACATTGGCCGCATTGACCTTGCTCTGGTCGATGTACTTGGCCTGCTCCGGATCACTGCGAGCCTGGATGGCCATCGCGGCATTGGAGATGGCCAGGTTAACCAGCAGGAATTCGCGCGGGGTGAAGCCATTCTTCTTGATCAGCGGACCAATACGCGGATCGGACGCAGTGACCTGGTTGGCGAGGTCGTCCAGGCTGTGCACCTTGGAAGGATCCACCGCGCTTTCATTGGGCTTGATGGCCTGTGCCCGCGCTTCCTTGGTGGCGGCGACCAGGCGGTTGAAATTATCGTCGGTAAGGTTGTACTGGATGATCGCCTGACGATCAGCCTCGGGCAGGGTATGGGCCGGCTGGGCGGGGGCGGCCTGTGGGGCCGGCGCCTGCGCAAAGGCAGCGGGCACAGCGGCAAGGCTCGTCATCAGCACCAGCAAGGCAACACTGGAAGCTTTGCGAATCGAGGTCATGAAGGGCTCCGTCGTTGAAAAGGGTTGGGATTTGCCGGCGAAGGGTCGCCAATCCGGGGTTAGTATGGCGTAAACATCGCCTAACTCCATGACAGGAAACATGCCGTAAGGGCATTTCGCCAAGCCAGAAATGCCTGACTCCCCGTTAAACGCGGTACGGGGAGGGGCCGGCCCTGGAGGCCCTTGGGGCGATGAAATGATTCAGAAGTATTCAGGGTCATCTGATCAGACCCGTGGGGAGCGAAGCCATGGCCGTGATGGAAACTATCGATGAAGAAACCAGACCGGCGCGCCTCACGCGGCTGGTGTATCGCCATCGGTGGCCGCTGCGCGTGATGCACTGGATCAACGTGCTGTGCCTGACCGTGCTGCTGATGAGCGGCCTGCAGATATTCAATGCGCATCCATCCTTGAGCCTTGGTCACGCCAGCAACGACGATACCGCATGGCTGGCCATGGGCGCGCGGACCGACGGGAATGGCGTGCCGCGTGGCGTAACACGGATCTTCGGCCACATGGTGGACACCGACGGCCTGCTGGGCGCGTCGACCGTCGACGGCCAGCGTTCGGTGCGAGCCTTCCCTGCCTGGGCCACCCTGCCCGGCCCGCAATGGCTGGCGATGGGGCGCCGCTGGCATTTCTTCTTTGCCTGGTTGTTCGTGATCAATGGCCTGGCCTATGTGGGCTGGTCCGTAGTAACCCGGCACCTCCAGCGCGACCTCACTCCCACCCGCAACGACTGGCGCGGTTTAGGACGTTCGATACTGGATCATCTGAAGTTCCGCCATCCGAAGGGCGAGGCTGCGCTTCGCTACAACATCCTGCAGAAACTCGCCTATCTGGGGGTCGTCTTCGTGCTGGGCGGCGGCATCGTATTGATGGGACTTGCGATGTCCCCACGCATGGATGCCGTGCTGGGCTGGATGGTCGACCTGGTCGGCGGCCGGCAATCGGCACGGTCATGGCATTTCGTCATTGCCTGCGGCTTCGTGGTGTTCGTGGCGATCCATGTGTTCGAAGTGATAGTCACCGGCCTGTTCAACCAGCTGCGCGGCATGATCACCGGCTGGTACCGCATCGACGAGGACGACAAACCATGACCGACCGCCGGCGTTTCCTCCGTAACCTCGGCCTTGCCGCCAGCGGTGCATTCCTCGCGGGTTGCGACCGTATCTCGCAAAGTGAATCGGGCACTCGCGTGCTTGAAAGCGCCGAATGGCTTACCCGGCGCGTGCAGCGGATCGTGTCCCCATCCACCGCCCTGGCCCGTGAATTCACCGAGGCCGATATCTCGCCGGTATTCAGGCCCAATGGCACCACCATGCCGCAGACGGCGCTTTACCAGTCGCTGATGAAGAACCAGTTCCGCGACTATCGCCTGGGCGTGGAAGGATTGGTTGAACGGCCCGGGGAATTTTCCATCGACCAGTTACGTGCGCTGGGGGAACGCACCCAGATCACCCGCCACGACTGCGTGGAAGGCTGGAGCGCCATCGGCAAGTGGCAAGGCACGCCGCTAGCCGCGCTGCTCGCCCATGTGGGCGTAAAGGAAAGCGCACGCTACGTGATGTTCCATTGCTTCGACGAATGGGGCGAGGACACGCCTTACTACGAAAGTATCGACATCACCGAGGCGCGCCATCCGCAAACCTTGCTGGCCCATAGCCTGAACGGCGCGCCGCTGCCCGTGGCCAATGGCGCGCCGCTGCGACTGCGAGTGGAGCGCCAGCTTGGCTACAAGCATGCCAAGTACCTACGCAGCATCGAGGTGGTGTCGAGCTTCGAGGATATCGGCGACGGCAACGGTGGTTATTGGGAAGACAACGGGTACGAGTGGTACGCGGGCATCTGAAAGCCAGGGCTCAATCCCCTTGCAGCAACCACTTCAGCTTGGCCTCGCGCGGAAGGCGCTTGATCTGCCACTCCGCGCGGGAAGCCGCAGCGCGATCACCGAACTCACGACTGCCGAGCAGGCGTACAGGCGGGTTGGCTCGCGTGTAACGGGCCCCCTTTCCAGCCGCGTGCGCCGCGTAACGTGCCGGCACGTCGTTGCTGATGCCGGCATAGTAGGCACCGTTGCGGCATTCGATCAGGTAGAGCGACCAGGCTTGCATGGTGCTTAGCTTAACCATCCCTGTGTGGTTGGGGATCGTTGGGGGTCAGAGTAATGACTCTGACCCCGTTTGCCGGGCCCGCGCGCGCCGCTTCCGACGCCGGCGCCACAGGACCACCGCCATCACCAACGCCACGACCCCCAGCACCACCGCCACCACGATAGCCGCGAAACGGTGCTGGAACACCAGCGACGGACCCTGTCCATCGAGCGTGTAGGCAATGATGTAGTCGCCCGGCGCTGTACCAATGTTGCCGTGTCCGCCCGCGGCGAGTACCACATATTCCTTCCCGCCCGCGCTGTAAACCGATGGCGTGGCGTTGCCGGCCGCCGGAAGTTTTTCCTCCCACAGGGTGCGGCCGGTATCGGTGTCGATGGCGCGGAAGCGCTCGTCGATGGTGGCGGCGATGAAGGTGAGACCGCCGGCCGTGGTCACCGCGCCGCCGATACCCGGTGAACCCACTTCCATCGGCAGGCCAGTCTTGGTTTCCAGCGTGCCCAAAGGACGCTGCCAAAGCACTTTGCCCTGGCGCAGGTCGACGGCCACCATCTTGCCCCACGGTGGCGCGGTGCACGGCACGCCCAGCGGCGAAAGGATCACCCCGCGGCGCATGGCATAGGGCGTACCTTCCATGTCGTTGAATTCCTGGTGGGGGTACTTCTCGTCGTCGGCATCCTCGTCGCGGTTGTCGTACGCCTTGCGGGGGATCAGCGCGACCTGCATCGGCAGATCCATGACGAAAGCCACCGCCACCTGCCGCACCGGATCCACCGAAACGCCGCCCCAGTTGATGCCGCCCGCCCAACCGGGCGAGACCAGCGTGCCGCCCAGGCTCGGTGGGGTGAAGATGCCTTCCGAACGAAGACCGTCCAGCTGCCGGGCGCAAGCATCGCGCTCCCACGGCGTAATGCCCCAGGCATCTCGCCCGGTAAGTCGAGCGGTCCTGGCCAGGCGCAATGCCGGGATTGGCATCGGCTGGGTGGGCGAGGAAACCTCGCCGGGTACGTCCGTTGCGGGCACCGGCGTTTCGGTGATCGGGAAGATCGGCTCACCGTTGCGTCGGTCGAAAACAAAGAGGAAGCCTGTCTTGGTGCCCTGGATCACCACGGGCCGGCGGCCGGATGCCGTATCGATGTCGGTAAGCACCGGCTGCGACGCCTGATCGTAATCCCACAGGTCGTGATGCACCAACTGGTGGCGCCAGGCTATCTCGCCCGTGGCGGCATGCAGTGCCACCAGGGAATCGGCATCGCGGTTGTCGCCCGAACGCATGGCGCCGGAATAATCCGGGCTCGACGAGCCCGTCGGTACGAACACCAGGCCAAGGGCCGGGTCCACCGACAGCGGCGGCCAGGCGTTGCCGGCGCCGGTCGCCGCCGCCTGGGCGGGATCCCAGCCGTTGGCCACCGCCCGGGCAGCGTCGCGAGGTATCGGGTCCCAGCCCCAAAGCTGTTTGCCGGTGCGCAAATCGTAGCCACGCACGACGCCTTGCTCCTGCTCAACAGCTCCGTTGTCACCGATGGACGATCCAACCACGGCAATGTCACCGATGATCGCCGGCGGCGACGTCTGGCTGTAACCACCCTTGTGGCGGAAGCGTATGCCCTCGCGCAAATCGACTTCGCCACCCTGGCCGAATCCCGAGCAAGGCTTGCCGTCGGCGGCGTCCAGCGCGATCAGCCGTGCATCGGGTGTGGTGAAGACGATGCGTCGGCGACAGGCCGCACCGTCGGGCGCCTGGGCATCAAGCCAGGTACTGACACCGCGAGAAGCCAGATCGCCGTACCAGGCGTGCTTCATGATCTGCGCGTCATACGTCCAAAGCTGCTTGCCGGTGGCGGGATCCAGCGCAAATACCTTGCCGGTGGCGGTTGGCACCACCATGCGGCCATCGACCACCAGCGGGTTGGCCTCGAAGGTCAGGTGCTTCTGCCGGTACATGGCCTGGCCGAATTCGCCCGTGCGAAATACCCAGGCAATGTGCAGCCGGCCCACATTGGTCCGGTCGATCTCCTTCAGGGGGGAATATTGGCCGCCGCCGGGCGCGCCACCGTAGGCGGTCCAGGACTGGTCGGCGGCGACCGCGATCACGGGCATCAACAGCATCGCGGCAAGGGCGGTTCGCAGGCTCATCGTCAGCTTCCGTTGGGGCATAGGAGGAAATGTGCTGCCCGGTCGGGCCGGCGTCACGCCTGAAGTGATGAAATTCCCGTCGCCAGGGATAAATGGCGGCTCCCATGGGAGGAACAGGGTGCAGCCGCCGCCTATACTTTCATCCCATGACCTCCCCAAGCCCGGCAACTCCGTCCACCTTGCTCGACCAATTCCTGCGTTACCGGTCCGCCACCGCCGCAGTGTTCTGGTTCTTCATTTTCGCGACCAACGCCTGGGGCAACACGGTGACGACCCAGTTGGACATCGCGCGCGCGCATTTGCCCATCGCCAACTGGGAGGTGGCTTCGTGGGAGTGGTCCAGC
>Ga0163162_10000248_pt1 | contig 48843 bp, 42 predicted proteins | sample S55metaG_FD_115310 | JGI IMG/M metagenome (GOLD analysis project Ga0163162, IMG submission 115310) | Switchgrass rhizosphere microbial communities from Kellogg Biological Station, Michigan, USA - S5-5 metaG | ecosystem: Host-associated > Plants > Roots > Rhizosphere > Soil | place: USA... | reverse complement strand
CAACCGACTGCCGCGTTTTTCAAGGATCTTGCCCATCATGTTTGAACTCGATCACGACCTCGCCCAGGACATCGTCGACCGGGCCATGGCCATTTTGCCGTACAACGTCAACGTCATGGACAGTCAGGGGCTGATCCTCGGCAGCGGCGAACCGGAGCGTATCAATACCCGCCACGAGGGTGCGCAACTGGTGCTGGCCAACGGTCGCGTGGTCGAAATCGACGCGCAGACCGCCGTGCATTTGAAGGGCGTGCAACCGGGCATCAACCTGCCGCTGTTGCTCGATCAGCGTTTGATCGGCGTGCTCGGCATCACCGGTGAGCCAGAGCAACTGCGCACGTATGCCGAACTGGTGCGCATGACCGCCGAAATGCTCGTCGGCCAGCGCAATCAGCAGGCCGAGCAGCAATGGCGGCGCCAGCGTTGCGATGATCTGCTGGCGTTGCTGCTGAGCGAGGCGGGGGACTCGCCGCGATTGGTCGATGAGGCGCAGCAGTTGGGGCTCAAACCGCAATTGACGCGGGTGCCGTATCTGTTCGAGCTGGGCCTTGAACATGGGCCGGGGCAAACCGTCGAGGCGCTGAGTGCCTGGCTGGTGTCGCGTTATCCCGATAGCTGGTGCGTGAGTTCGGCGAAGTCTTCCCTGTTGTGGTGCCGGCCGGCGAGTCAGCACGTCGAGCATGATCGCTTGTTGGAAAAGCTCGATGGCCTTGGCTGGAAGGTGCTGCGCATTGCCGTGGGCGGGCAGGCTGATGGACTGGCCGGCCTACGCCGTTGTTACCGACGAGTCGGTGATTTGCTCGCCTATGGCCGGGAAGTGTTGCCGCATTCGCGATTGCTGACGCTGAACCGCTATCGATTGCCGGTGATGCTGTGGCGCCATCGCAACGACGATGCACTGGACGAATTGCTCAAACCACTGCGTACAGTGATCGCCAAGGACGGCAACGGCCAGTTGCTGGCGACGCTGCGCAGTTGGTGTGACCACGACGGGCAGAGTCAGGCCTGTGCGGATGCGTTGGGGATTCATCGCAACAGCTTGCGTTATCGGATGGAGCGGATTGCCGAGTTGAGTGGGGTTGATCCGCTGCGGCTCGATGGGATGCTGGCGCTGTATCTGGGGGTGCAGTTGCTGCCACAGACTGATCCGGGTTAATTGGGCGTCTTCAAAGACGCCATCGCGAGCAGGCTCACTCCTACATTTGGAATGCATTCCCCTGTTGGAGTGAGCCTGCTCGCGATGGCGACGGTACGGTCACCGCAGAGCTTTTTGTGAAAATGAACAATAAACGCCCCCGCCACTTGTGCAGCGGACCGGCGTCAATGCGCAGACGGACTGGCAGCATGAGGGCCATTGCAACCGGAGAATCAGCATGAAGATCGTCATCGCCCCCGACTCGTTCAAGGACAGCCTCAGTGCCCAAGGTGCCGCCGAAGCCATTGCCCTCGGCCTGGCGCAGGTCTGGCCGCAGGCCACACTGGTCAAATGCCCGATGGCTGATGGTGGCGAAGGCACGGTCGAATCGATCCTCGCCGCCTGCGAAGGTGAACTGCGCCGCACTCGTGTGCGTGGTCCGTTGGGCACGCCGGTCGACGCCGCGTGGGGCTGGTTGCCACACAACCACACCGCAATCATCGAAATGGCCGAGGCCAGCGGCCTGCAACTGGTGCCCCCGGGGCAGCGCGATGCCTGCATCAGCAGCACCTTCGGCACCGGCGAATTGATTCGGGCGGCGCTGGATGCCGGCGCGCAACGGGTAATCCTGGCAATTGGCGGCAGTGCAACCAACGATGGCGGTGCCGGGGCGATGCAGGCGCTGGGCGTGAAGTTGCTCGATGCGCAGAGTCAGTCGCTGGTGCCCGGCGGCCTGGCGTTGGCGCAACTGGCGCAGCTGGACCTGAGTGAACTCGACCCGCGTCTGGCGCAGGTGCGTTTCGATATCGCCGCTGACGTGAATAACCCGCTGTGCGGCCCGCACGGTGCCTCGGCGATTTTCGGCCCGCAGAAAGGTGCATCGCCGGCGCAAGTGCAGCAACTCGATCAGGCGTTGGGACACTTCGCCGAACTGTGCGCGCAAGCGTTGGGCAAAGATGTTCGTGACGAGCCGGGCAGTGGTGCAGCGGGTGGTTTGGGGTTCGCGGCCAAGGCCTTTCTCGGTGCGCAGTTTCAAGCCGGGGTGGAAGTGGTTGCCGAACTGGTCGGTCTCGCCGACGCAGTCAAAGGCGCTGATCTGGTGATTACCGGGGAAGGACGATTCGATGCCCAGACCTTGCGCGGCAAGACGCCATTCGGTGTTGCGCGGATTGCCAGGCAGCACGACGTCCCAGTGATTGTCATCGCCGGCACGTTGGGCGAGGGTTATCAGGCACTCTATGATCACGGCATCGATGCGGCATTCGCCGTGACCAGCGGCCCGATGACGCTGGAGCAGGCCTGCGCCGAAGCACCGCGCCTGTTGCGTGAACGTGCGACTGACATTGCCCGCGTTTGGCAAATGGCCAAACACAACGTGTGAAACAGATCTACAGGGTGTTTCAATCTTGTAACACCCTGAAAAATAGTTGCTCTTGACCCGCAATCTTCCTAAAGCCTGGCCGATACAGCTAACAGGCGCGCACATAACTTCCTAAAACAGTGACGCCGGACTGAGCCCGCCCCCTCGGGCCAGTGATGACGCATGGACGCTCGTAGTTTCTATCTTTCGAGAGCTCAACTATGTCCCTGCGTAACCTCAATATCGCGCCCCGTGCCTTCCTCGGTTTTGCCTTTATCGCCTTGCTGGTGATCGTCCTCGGCGTGTTCGCCGTCAACCGCATGTCAATCATCCGTCAGGCGTCCGTCGAGATGGATTCGACGCAACTTCCCAGCGTGACGCAACTTGCCGTAGTGACAGAGAACGTCCTGCGTCTGCGGATTCTGTCGTTCCGCGTGCTGGTCAACCGCGAAGCGGCCGGGTTGCAGGAAGCGCAGACCCGCATCGGCGTTCTGGTCGACAAGGTTCGCGCCGCGCAGGCCAGTTACGCCGCACTGCCAGCCGGACCGGAAGAACGGGCGTTGTACCAGACCTTTTCGACCACGCTGGACAACTACCTGCAAGCGCAGAACCAGATGATGGAGCTGTCCCGTCAGGACAAACTCGACGAGATGCGTACCCTGATCAACACGCGGATCAAGGACGGCACCGATCAGATGGGCGAGCAGCTCAACAAACTGATCGCAATCAACGCCGCCGATGCCAAAACCGCGTCCGTCCAGGCCGGTGAACACTACGACAGCGCTATCACCGGCATCGTGATCGTCGCCGTTGTCGCAGCGCTGGCCACTGTGTTGCTGGCCTGGCTGCTGACCCGCAGCATCGTCACGCCGCTGAACCGCGCCGTGCAGGCCGCGCAAACCATCGCTGACGGCAACCTCACCAAAGTCATCGAAGTCGACGGCAAGGATGAGGCGACGCAATTGCTGCAGGCGCTCGCCACCATGCAGAGCAACCTGCGCAAAACCATTGAGCAGATCGCCGGTTCCGCCACACAACTGGGCGCCGCTGCCGAAGAACTCAGCGCAGTAACCGAAGAAGCCTCCCGTGGCCTGCAGCAACAGAACAACGAAATCGAGCAAGCCGCCACCGCCGTCAACGAGATGACCGCCGCTGTCGAAGAAGTCGCGCGCAACGCCGTATCGACCTCCGAAGCCTCGAACCAGTCGACCCACGCCGCCCGCGAAGGTCGCGATCAAGTGGTGAAAACCGTCGACGCGATCCAGACCATGACCCACGACGTGCAAAACACCGCGCACATGATCGAAGGTCTCGCCGCGCAGGGCCGTGACATCGGCAAAGTGCTCGACGTGATCCGCGCCATCGCCGAACAGACCAACCTGCTGGCGCTCAACGCAGCGATCGAAGCGGCCCGCGCCGGTGAGGCCGGGCGTGGTTTTGCGGTGGTGGCAGACGAAGTGCGCGCACTGGCTCATCGCACGGCGCAGTCGACCCAGGAAATCGAAAAAATGGTCGCCGGCATTCAGAACGGCACCGGCGAAGCGGTTTCCTCGATGCAGCAAAGCAACCAGCGCACCCAGACCACTCTGGAAATGGCCCGCGCGGCCGGCGTGGCGCTGGAGCAGATCACCCAGTCTATCCATCAGATCAACGAACGCAACCTGGTGATCGCCAGCGCCTCGGAAGAACAGGCGCAAGTTTCGCGGGAGGTCGACCGCAACCTGGTCAACATCCGCGATCTGGCCACGCAATCGGCTGCCGGGGCCAACCAGACCAGCGCCGCGACCCACGAATTGTCGCGTCTGGCGGTGGATTTGAACGCCATGGTGGCGCGTTTCGTGATTTGAGATACGGTGAAGGCTGGAGACCGCGCAATCAGGAGACGTACATGCGCTATTCAGCCTTGACCCAACGAATCGCCGGCGAAGGAGCAGCCGCCTGGCAGATTCACGACCGAGCGCTGGAGTTGCGCGCCGAGGGTGTCGATATCCTGCTGCTGAGCATTGGCGATCCGGATTTCGACACACCCCTGCCGATTGTTCACGGCGCGATCGACAGCTTGCTCGCTGGCGATACCCATTATTCCGAAGTACGTGGCCGTTTGGCGCTGCGCACGCTGATTGCCGAGCGCCATCGTCGGCGCAGCGGGCAAGCGGTGGATGCCGACCACGTGATCGTCATGCCTGGCGCGCAATGCGCGGTGTATTCGGTGGCGCAATGTCTGCTGGATCCGGGCGATGAAGTGATCGTCGCCGAACCGATGTATGTCACCTACGAAGGTGTGTTTGGCGCGTGCGGCGCGACGGTGGTGCCGGTTCCGGTGCGCCCGGAAAACGGTTTTCGTGTCGACCCGGTCGATGTCGCTGCGCGCATCACGCCGAAAACCCGCGCCATGCTGCTCAACAGTCCGAACAACCCCAGCGGCGCCAGCCTGTCACTGTTGATTTGGCAGGAACTGGCGGCGCTGTGCATCCGCCATGACTTGTGGCTGATCAGCGACGAGGTCTACAGCGATCTGCTTTATGAAGGTCAGCACGTCAGCCCGGCCAGTTTGCCGGGTATGGCCGAACGCACGGCGACGATCAACAGCCTGTCGAAGTCCCACGCCATGACCGGGTGGCGTATCGGCTGGATGATCGGGCCAAAATCGCTGGCCGAGCATTTGGTTAATCTGTCACTGAGCATGTTGTTCGGGTTGCCGGATTTTGTGCAGAAAGCTGCGCAGATTGCGTTGGAAAGCGATTTGCCGGAAGTGACGCAAATGCGTGAGGAATATCGCCTGCGCCGGGATCTGGTTTGCGAACGTCTAAACGGTTGTCCGGGGCTGTATCCGATCCGCCCGGATGGCGGCATGTTCGTGATGGTTGATGTGCGCCAGACCGGGCTCGGCGCCCAGGCGTTTGCCGAGCAGTTGCTCGAGGGTTATGGCGTGTCGGTGCTGGCGGGTGAAGCATTCGGGCCGAGTGCGGCGGGGCATATTCGCATTGGTTTGGTGCTGGACCGGGTGAAACTGGCGGATGCCTGTGCGCGGATTGCGTTGTGTGCGGCGCAGCTTTTACAGGCGCGTAGTGCCTGATGGTTTTGCGTTGCCTGTCCCGGCCTCTTCGCGAGCAGGCTCGCTCCCACATTGGAGATGCATTCCCCTGTGGGAGCGAGCCTGCTCGCGAAGGCGGCATTACAGCCACCGATTAATTCAGCCCTGCCACGCCAATGGATTCACCAGATTCGCCGGCTTCTCTCCCTTCAGCGCCGCCAACAGATTCTCCACCGCACAGCGCGCCATCGCCTCACGCGTCTCATGCGTCGCCGAGCCCATGTGCGGTGTCGCCACCACATTGTTCAACTGCAACAGCGGCGAATCATGATTCAACGGTTCACGCTCAAACACATCCAGCCCCGCCGCACGAATACGCTGATGACGCAGCGCATCGATCATCGCCGCCTCATCGACTACTTTGCCCCGTGAGATATTGATGAAGATGCTTTCCGGGCGCATCAGCGCGAACTGCTCAGCGCCGATCAACCCTTCGGTCTGAGCCGTCAACGGTAAGGTCAGGCAAATGAAATCGGCCTGCTTTAGCAGTTCTTCGAGGCTTCGGTATTGCGCATCGAATCGCGCCTCGACCGCCGGTTTGCGCGACTGGCTGTGATAAATCACCGGCATGCCAAAACCGAAATGCCCACGCTGAGCCAGCGCCTCGCCGATTCGGCCCATGCCAATAATGCCCAGCGTCTTGCCATGCACATCGGTGCCGAAATGCGCCGGGCCGATATTGCGGTTCCATTGGCCGCTGCGCACCATGTTCGCCAGTTCGACCACACGCCGCGCGGCGGCGAGGATCAGGGCGAAACCGGTGTCGGCGGTGGTTTCGGTGAGCACGTCCGGGGTGTTGCTCAGCAAGATCTTGCGTTGGCTCAGGTAATCGATGTCGTAGTTGTCGACACCCACCGAAACGCTAGCGATAGCTTCGAGTTTCGGCGCCAAATCGAGCAACGCCGCGTCGAGTTTCAGGCTGGCGCCAAGCAAGCCGTGGGCACGGGGAAGGGCATCGCGCAGTTGCATCAGTCCGTCGGCGTCGAGGCTGTCGATCAGTGTCACCTCGCACTGTTCTTGCAAACGCGCCATCAGCGCGGGCGAAAGTTTCTTGTACAACACGACCTGTTTTTTCATGGCAAAAGTCTCTTCAGGAGTGCGCTGGCACGGCACGCGTGGCAACGGCTTTGGCGACGACGCGATCACTGGCGCCGGGCTTGAGAAAAATTGTCAGCACCACCGACAGCAGCAACGCGCCGCTCATCAACAGATACGAAGCGCCGGGTGAACCGGTGGAACTGTTCAGATAACCGACCAGGTACGAGCCGCCGAACGAACCGAGCGCGCCCATGCTGTTGATCAGCGCCATCGCGCCACCGGCAACGTTGGCCGGGAGAATTTCCGGGACGATGGCAAAAAACGGCCCGTAAGGCGCGTACATGCAGGCGCCGGCAATCACCAACAGCGTGTACGACCACCAGAAGTGCTCGGCGCCCAATGCGTAAGAACCGTAAAACGCGATGGACGCGATCAGCAGCGGCGGCCAGACGAAGCGTTTGCGCTTCTGCAACTTGTCCGAACCCCACGACACCACGAGCATGCCAATCACCGCCGCCAGATACGGCAGCGCCGACAGCCAGCCGGCCTCGATCATGTCCATTTGCGCGCCGGCCTTGAGGATCGAAGGCAGCCACAGCACAAAGCCGTAAACGCCGATGCTCCAGCAGAAAAACTGCAGCGCGAGAATGATCACCTTCGGCGAGCGGAACGCCTCGGCGTAGTTCTTTACCGCTTTGATCCCGACCTGTTCGGCCGCCAGAGCACTTTCCAGAGCCTGCTTTTCCTGATCATTGAGCCACTTCGCCTGCGCCGGACGATCATCGGCCAGACGCCACCAGATAAATGCCCAGAGCACCGCCGGCAGGCCTTCGATGATGAACATCCAGCGCCAACTGAAATGCTGCACCAGATAACCCGAAACCACTGACATCCACAGCATGGTCACCGGGTTGCCGAGGATCAGAAAAGTGTTGGCCCGCGAGCGTTCGGCACGGGTGAACCAATGGCACAGATACACCAGCATCGCCGGCATGACAGCGGCTTCGACCACGCCGAGCATGAAACGGATGACGATCAGCCAATAGGCGTTGGAGACCACGCCGGTTAACGTGGCGAGGCCGCCCCAGAGGATCAGGCTGACGAAAATCAGTTTCTTCACGCTGTGTTTTTGCGCGTAGATCGCACCGGGTACCTGGAAGAAAAAGTAACCGAGGAAACAGCGCACCGAGCAGCGACGACAGGCCTGGGGTGATCATCAGGTCTTCGGCCATGCCCGAGGCGGCGGCAAAGCCGTAGTTGGCGCGATCGAGATACGCCAGGCTGTAGGTGATGAACACGATCGGCATGATGTACCACCAGCGGCGGGTGGCGAGGGTTGCGGTTTTCATGGGTCTTGCTCCTGAGCTTGTTGTTTTTGTCGCAGCAGGTTCAATTATTTGCAGTGACTAGGCGGGCCTCTTCGCGAGCAGGCTCGCTCCCACAGTGGATTTTCTGAGCTCACATAACCCCTGTGGGAGCGAGCCTGCTCGCGAAGGCGGCCTGAAACTCAACCGATAACTCCTGGCGGGTAGGCAACCCCTCCATATCCCCGCGACTCTGCACCGCCCGACTGCCAATCCAGTTCGCGCGCTGCACCGCCTCGGCAAAACTCAGCTGCTCCAGCAGGGCACTGATCATCCCCACCGCAAAGCCGTCACCGGCACCGACCGTGTCGACGACATTGGTCACCGGCACACCAGCAACAAATCCCGACGCCAGATGCGTCCGGTAATAAGCACCTTCCGGCCCGAGTTTGATCGCCACCGCTTCGGCACCTTGATCGAGATAAAACGCAGCAATGTCCGCCGGGTCTTCGAAACCGGTCAGCAAACGGCCTTCACTCAAACCCGGCAGCACCCAATGGGCGAGGGCGGCGAGGCGGTTGATCTCGGTGGTCATTTCGCGCTCGCTGGCCCACAGGCTCGGGCGCAGATTGGGGTCGAACGACACGCTGCGCCCGGCATTGCGCATGCGTGTCATCAGTTCAAAGGACATCTCCCGCGTCGAGGCCGAGAGCGCCGGTGGGATGCCCGTGGCATGCAGATGACGAGCGCTCAGCAGATTGGTCGTAATCGACTGCGGCGACAAATGACTGGCCGCCGAACCGCGCCGGAAATACTCGACCTGCGGATCGCTGCCATCGTCATTGCGGGACTTGAATTGGAAACCGGTCGGGTGTTGTTTATCGACAGCGACATGGCTGCAATCCAGGCCTTCCTTGATCAAGGCTTGCACCACAAAGCGCCCGAGCGAATCGTTACCGACGCGGCTCAGCCATGCGACGTTGAAACCCAGACGCGAAAGCCCGATGGCGACATTGCTGTCAGCCCCGGCGATGCGCTTGTGGAAGTGCTCGACGGCGGCCAGATCACCGGTCTGCTCAGCGACCAGCATCGCCATGGTTTCGCCGAACGAGAGAATATCGATCTCAGACATGAGCAGGCTCCAGGCGGGATTGGCCGAGGCGGGCGAGGGCGGCGACGTGCTCGCTGGTCAGTTGCACCAGATCTTCGCCCTGCAATGGGTATTCGGCGGCGCGCATAACGCCTTGGGCCATGTGCCGCAACAGTTGTTCCCACAGATGCAGGTCACTGACGGCGGGCGGCACCGCGACCAGTTTGCCGTCAGCACGACGGGCCACGGCTTTGCAATGCACATAACCGACATATCGGCCGAGCAGGCGGGCGGCGCTGGCGGCGGACTGGTCTTGCCACTGCCAGTTGCCGATGTCGAACGTCATTTTGATTGGCAGGTTGTGCTGCTCGACGGCAGCGAAGAAACGCTGAAATGGCTCGATGCGCCCGCCGTGTAAAGTCTGGTCGTTTTCCACCAGCAACTGCACCGGGCTGAGCTTCAAGCGTTCGGCCAGGGCTTGCAGATCGTTGGTGTCGGTGAAGTAGCCGAGAGAAACCTTGAGCCACTTTGAGCCGAATGCTTCGGCCTGTTGCAGCGCGGTGATCAGCTCGGGATTAGGCAGCGCCTGCCCGGCGAGCCACAGTTCGGTGGGGGAGGAATAGATGCTTTGCAGGCCCTGCGCCTCGGAGGCCTGAGCCAGTTGCGCAGGGTCTTCACGCGTCAGCAACTCTTCGCGCCACTCGATGCGATTGGCCCCGGCCGCAGCCAGAATATCGATGAAAGCATCCTGCCCGCGCTGGCGCACAAGCTCGGCGCCGTAGCTGGACAGACTGATGGAAACGGCGGGTTTATTCATTGTTATTGACCTCTGAAACCGGTTTCATTTTTGTTCAAAAAAATATCAGTGAGTGAAGTGTTGTTTTTGCTGGCCCCTTCGCGAGCAGGCTCGCTCCCACATTTGGAACGCGGTCACCTGTGGGAGCGACGGTGCGACGATTCGACCTGCTCGCGAAGGCGTCAGCTCAAACACCGCCAACCTCACGGGTCGATCCACGCTCCACCAGCACCGGCGCAAAATCCACCACCCGCGCCACCTCATCATCCCCACGCAAGCGCTTGAGCAGACACTCAAACGCCCGCGCGCCAATCTCTTGCGTCGGCTGGGCCAGCGCGGTAATCCCACTGCCCACCAACGGATACCAATCCAGATCATCCAGAGCGATCAGCCCCACATCCTCGAACAATCGGCAACCCATTTGGCGTAACGCAGTCGTCGCAGCCAGCGCCGCTACGCCATTGGCGCAAAACAGCGCTTTCGGGCCGTTACCAGGTGTGTTTAAAAAGGTTTGAAGTTGCGCGTTCAGAGCATCGCCGGTTTCCAACACCGCCCCGGTCAGGGCCGACCGCTGGGCAATCTGTGCCTGAAAGCTGCTGACCCGTTCGATTCGCGAACTGGTGCCGTCAAAGGGTTCAGTCACCAGCACCAGATCCCGATAACCACGTTGCTGCAGATGCGTAAACGCCATTTGCACAGCTTGCGGGTTGTTCAGTCCGACCATGTCGCTGTCGAGCCCGTCGACCTTGCGATCCACCAGCACCAGCGGCATCTCGCGGCGCAACTCGTGCAACTCGTTGCGATGATGCCCCAGCGTGTTCACGATCAGCCCCTCTATGTTGTACGAGCGCAACAGCGCCAAGTGCTGGCGTTCCTGCTCGTCATCGCGGTCGGTGTTGCACACCACCAGGCTGTAGCCGTGCGCACGGCACGCGGTTTCCACCCCATGCATTACGGCGATCGAATAAGGGTTGCGGATATCGGCCACCAGCATGCCGATCAGGCGTGTACGCCCACGTTTCAGGCCGCGAGCCATCTGGTTGGGGCGATAGCCGAGTTCCGCGATGGCCTGCTCGATGCGCAGGGCAATGGTATCGGAGAGCAGGGCGCGGTCATCGCCGATGAAACGCGAGACGCTGGCCTTGGACACCCCGGCGCGTTCGGCGACATCAAGCATGGTCACGCGGCTGCGCTGTGCGGCGGAGAAGTCGTTCACGGTCTGAAACCTTGTTATTGGATTTATAGGTTCAATGTCTGCAAGCAGCGCTGAAACCGGTTTCAGGAAACACCAAAAACAAATCTTCCGTCAAGTGAATGATCACCAGCGGTCTTTGTGTCGCCGACGGGCGGGATCGCGTCAGCCGAACAAACCCGCGGCGATGTTGATCGAAAATCCCAGAATCGCGGTGTTGAACACGAAGCCGATCAACGATTGCGCCAGTACGATTTTGCGGATATCGCGGGTGGCCACGCCGACATCTGCAGTCTGTACTGCCACGCCGATGGTGAAGGAGAAGTACAAGAAGTCCCAATAGTTGGGGGTAGTCAGCCCCTCGGCGAAGCGCAACGCCGGCTCTTTGCCATTCCAGGTGTAATACAACCTGGCGTAGTGCACGCAGAAAATCACCCCGATCAGCAGCCACGAGCCGATTACCGTCAGCGCGGTGAAACCGTAGTGCAGCAGTTTGCGCGTGGTTTCCAGGTCCTTGCTGCCAGCCAGCTCGAAGGTGATGGTCGCCAAACTCGCCAGCGCGGCGATGCACACCACGAACAGCACCAGCCCGGCATTTTCGTCTTCGACTTCAGCGATGCGTTTGACGTCCGGAGCCTTGGCGCGCACGGTCAGCCAGAACATCAGGATCAGGTAAGTCCAGACACCAGCGTTCCAGCCGATGAGGATTTTGCTGACGATGGAATCGGCGGGGACCAGGAGACCGGTGGCAAGGCCGAGGAGGGCGGCGGCAGACAGGCGAGGGTGGGTGCGGGCGAGGAAGCGCATGGGGACTCGATGGGCCAGGGTGGTTCAGACACCTTAGCCCAGCGATGGCGGATATGACTACAGCGCTGGATGCTTGCAAGAAACCTGTGGGAGCGAGCCTGCTCGCGAAGGCGTCCGGTCAGTCAACATCGACGTTGAATGTACCGACGCTTTCGCGAGCAGGCTCGCTCCCACCATTAAGATCAGTGGGGTTTGGTGAATCGTTGTACGAGTTTCATGACGACGACGAAGAACACAGGGACGAAGATGACTGCCAGCGTCGCGGTGATCATCCCGCCGATCACCCCGGTGCCGATTGCTTGCTGACTCGCCGAACTGGCGCCGGTGGCAATGGCCAGTGGCACCACACCGAGAATGAATGCCAGCGAGGTCATTACAATCGGCCGCAGACGCAGGCGTGCTGCCTGCAACGTCGCATCGATCAGATCGTGACCTTCGTCATACAGGCTCTTGGCGAACTCGATGATCAGGATCGCGTTCTTCGCCGACAAACCGATGATGGTGATCAGGCCAACCTTGTAGAACACATCGTTGGGCATGCCGCGCAACGTCACCGCCAACACCGCGCCGAGCACGCCCAGCGGCACTACCAGCAACACCGAGGTCGGAATCGACCAGCTCTCGTACAGCGCCGCCAGACACAGGAACACCACCAGCAGCGACAAACCGAGCAGGATCGGCGCCTGGTTGCCAGACAAGCGTTCCTGCAACGACAGCCCGGTCCATTCCTGACCCAGACCTTTCGGCCCCTGCGCCACCAGACGTTCGATTTCCGCCATGGCCTCACCGGTACTGTGCCCTGCTGACGGTTCGCCGGAAATCGCGATCGCCGGGTAACCGTTGTAACGGGTCAATTGCGCCGGGCCCTGAATCCAGGTGGCCTGCACGAACGCCGAGAGCGGCACCATGTGCCCGGCGTTGTTGCGCACGTGCATTTTCAGCAGATCGGCCACCTGGCTACGTTGATCACCTTCGGCTTGCACGACAACCCGCTGCATGCGCCCCTGATTGGGGAAGTCGTTGATGTAGCTGGAACCGACGGCAGTGGACAGCACGTTGCCGATATCGGCAAACGAAACACCCAGGGCATTCGCCTGTTTACGATCCACGACCAATTGCACCTGCGGCGCTTCGGCCAGTGCACTTTCGCGCACGTTCATCAGCACCGGGCTTTTCTCGGCTGCCGCGAGCAATTCGGTGCGCGCCTGCATCAAGTTCGCATGGCCAAGACCACCGCGATCCTGCAAGCGGAACTCGAACCCGCTGGACGTGCCGAGGCCATCCACGGGTGGTGGCAGTACCGAGAACGCCATGGCGTCCTTGATCTCGCTCAAAGCAATGTTGGCGCGATCGGCAATCGAGCTGGCGGAATCATCACTGCTGCGCTGCGACCAGTCCTTCAGTGTCGAGAACGTCAGCGCCGCGTTCTGGCCGCTACCGGAGAAGCTGAAACCGAGGATCACCACCGTGTCACTGATTCCCGGCTCGCCGGCGTTATGCGCTTCGAGCTGTTCAGCCACGGCCACCGTACGATTTTTGGTCGCACCGGGTGGCAGTTGAATGTCAGTGATGGTGTAACCCTGATCTTCAACCGGCAGGAACGAGGAGGGCAGACGCGCGAAGCACAGACCGAGTCCAACCAGCAGCACAGCGTAGATCAGCAGGTAACGGCCGCTGCGTTTCAGCGCATAGCCGACCCAGCCTTGATAGCGATCGGTCAGGCGCTCGAAGCGGCGATTGAACCAGCCGAAGAACCCGGACTTTTCATGATGCTCACCCTTGGCAATCGGCTTGAGCAGCGTCGCGCACAGTGCTGGTGTCAGGGTCAGGGCGAGGACCGCCGAGAACAGAATCGACGTCGCCATCGACAGCGAGAACTGCTGGTAAATCACCCCGACCGAACCCTGCATGAACGCCATCGGAATGAACACCGCGACCAGCACCAGGGTGATGCCGATGATTGCGCCGGTGATCTGCGTCATCGCCTTGCGCGTGGCTTCCTTGGGCGACAGGCCCTCGGTGGCCATGATCCGTTCGACGTTCTCCACCACCACGATGGCGTCGTCCACCAGAATGCCGATGGCCAGCACCATGCCGAACATGGTCAGCACGTTGATCGAGAAACCCAGCGCGAGCATGGTTGCGAATGTGCCCATCAAAGCCACCGGTACCACCAGCGTCGGGATCAGCGTGTAGCGCACGTTCTGCAGGAACAGGAACATCACCGCAAACACCAGCAACATCGCCTCGCCCAGTGTGTAAATCACTTTGGTGATCGAGACTTTGACGAACGGCGAAGTGTCGTACGGGATCTTGTATTCCACGCCCGCCGGGAAGTAGCGCGACAGCTCATCCATCTTCGCCCGCACCAGCGTCGCGGTGTTCAGCGCGTTGGCACCCGGCGACAGCTGCACGCCGACGGCGGTGGAAGGCTTGCCGTTGAGGCGCGTGCCGAACTGGTATTCCTGACTGCCGATCTCGACCCGCGCGACGTCACCGATGCGCACGGTAGAGCCGTCGCGATTGGCCTTGAGGACAATGTCGGCAAACTCTTGCGGCGTCGACAACTGACCTTTCACCAGAATGGTCGCGGTGATTTCCTGACTGGACGGATTAGGCAGATCACCGATGCTGCCGGCGGAGACCTGAGCGTTTTGCGCGACGATGGCTTCATTGACGTCAGCCGGTGTCAGGTTGAACGCGATCAGCTTCTGCGGATCGATCCAGATGCGCATGGCCCGTTCGGCACCATACAATTGCGCCTTGCCGACGCCATCCAGACGCTTGATCTCGTTCATCACGTTGCGCGCCAGATAATCACTGAGCGCTACGTCATCGAGCTTGCCGTCGCTGGACGTCAGGGTGATCAGCAAGAGAAAACCGGACGAGACTTTTTCGACCTGCAAACCTTGCTGATTGACCGCTTGCGGCAGGCGCGACTCGACTACCTTGAGGCGGTTCTGCACGTCGACCTGCGCCAGCTCCGGGTTGGTACCCGGCTGGAACGTGGCTTTGATCGTCGCGCTGCCGAGGCTGCTTTGCGATTCAAAGTAAAGCAGATGATCGGCGCCGTTGAGCTCTTCCTCGATCAGGCTGACCACACTTTCATCGACGGTCTGCGCCGAGGCGCCGGGATACACGGCGTAGATTTCGATCTGCGGCGGGGCGACGTCGGGGTATTGCGCCACCGGCAACTGCGGAATGGCCAGCGCACCGGCCAACAGGATGAACAATGCGACGACCCAGGCAAACACCGGGCGGTCGATAAAGAACTGCGGCATAGAAAAGCGTCCTGCTTACTGACCAGAGGTCTGGGCAAGTGGAAGAGGGGTGTCATCGATCTGCACGGTTTCGCCGGGGCGGGCGTGTTGCAGGCCTTCGATGACGATGCGGTCACCGGGCTTGAGGCCGCCGGTGACGATCCAGCGATTGTTCTGCACCGCGCCGAGTTGCACCGGTTGCTCGGCGACGCGCATTTGCTCATCGACGGTCAGCACCTGGGCAATACCGGCGCTGTCGCGCTGCACGGCGCGTTGCGGCACGGTGATGCCGTTCTGAATGGTGGCCTGCTCGAGACGCACGCGAATGAAACTGCCCGGCAGCAAATCCAGATCCGGGTTGGGGAATTCGCTGCGCAGGATGATCTGGCCAGTGCCCGGGTCGACGGTGATGTCGCTGAACAGCAGCTTGCCCGGCAGCGGGTAGAGGCTGCCGTCATCCTGAATCAGCGTGGCTTTGACCTGATCCTGACCGACTTCCTGCAACTGCCCGGAGCGGAACGCGCGGCGCAATTCGTTGAGTTCACGGGTCGATTGGGTAAGGTCGGCGTGAATCGGGTTGAGTTGCTGAATCAACGCCAGCGGCGTGGTTTCGTTCTGCCCGACCAGTGCGCCTTCGGTGACCAGTGCACGACCGACACGCCCGGAAATCGGCGCGGTGACGGTGGCATAACCGAGGTTCAGTTTGGCGCGTTCGACGGCAGCCTTGTTGGCCGCAACGTCAGCGGCGGTTTGCCGGGCATTGGCGCGGGCGTTGTCGTAGTCCTGGCCGCTAATGGCTTGGTCATCGATCAACTGGGCGTAGCGCTGCTCTTGCAGTTTGGCCTGGAACGCATTGGCCTCGGCCTTGCGCAGGGCGGCTTCGGCGCTGTCGAGATCAGCCTTGAACGGTGCCGGGTCGATGCGGAACAGCACGTCGCCCTTTTTCACGTCGCTGCCTTCGCGGAAGGTGCGTTGCAAGACCACGCCGGCTACCCGTGCCCGTACTTCGGCGATACGTGGTGCGGCGATGCGGCCGCTGAGTTCGCTGCTGAGCGTCAGGGGATGCGCTTCGATCGTCTCGATGCGCACCGTGGCCGGTGGCGTCTGATCCTCTGCCTTCGAGGACGAATCACAGGCGCTCAGTGTTAGCGCCATCGCGATCAGGCCGAGCCCGGCCAGCAGTTTGTTCGACATGTACAACCCCCAATATTGATGTCCGCATCCTACGGGCAGACGCCGAGATTAGCGGTGAAGCTTTGTAGGCGCTGTGTGAAATTGTGTAAGGGCTTTACTCAGGGATGGGCGAGGGCGTATATCCTTCAGGTCTTGAAATTTATTGCGACAGATAGATAGCTTTCGCGAGCAGGCTCGCTCCCACAAGGAATCGCATTCCAAGTGTGGGAGCGGGCCTGCTCGCGAATGGGCCTTATCAGTCGCCACAGCACTTTCTGGATCACCCATGCCCAACATCCTCCTGGTCGAAGACGACACCGCCCTCGCCGAACTGATTTCCAGCTACCTGGAGCGCAACGGTTATTCCGTCAGCGTGATCGGCCGTGGCGACCACGTGCGCGAACGGGCGTGGGTCAATCCGCCGGATCTGGTGATCCTCGACCTGATGCTGCCGGGCCTCGATGGCCTGCAAGTCTGCCGTTTGTTGCGCGCCGATTCAGCGACATTGCCGATCCTGATGCTCACCGCCCGCGATGACAGCCACGATCAGGTTCTGGGCCTGGAAATGGGCGCCGACGATTACGTCACCAAACCGTGCGAACCGCGCGTGCTGCTGGCGCGGGTGCGCACCTTGCTGCGCCGCAGCAGCCTCGGCGAACCACTGACCGCCAATGACCGCATCCTCATGGGCAATCTGTGCATCGACCTGTCCGAGCGCACTGTGACCTGGCGTGATCAACCGGTCGAGCTGTCCAGCGGCGAATACAACCTGCTCGTGGTCCTGGCCCGACACGCCGGCGAAGTGCTGAGCCGCGACCAGATCCTGCAGCGCCTGCGCGGTATTGAATTCAACGGCACTGACCGTTCGGTGGACGTGGCGATTTCCAAGCTGCGCCGCAAGTTCGACGACCACGCCGGCGAGGCGCGCAAGATCAAGACCGTGTGGGGCAAGGGCTATCTGTTCAGCCGTTCCGAGTGGGAATGCTGAGCTGATGTTTCGCATCCTGTTTCGCCTGTATCTGGTGACGATCGTCTCGTACAGCGCGGCGATCTATCTGGTGCCGGATCTGGTGGTCATGGCCTTTCGTGATCGCTTCGTCACCTATAACCTCGATTATTCGCGCGGTCTGCAATCGCTGATCACCCGCCAGTTCCATGCGGTGCCGCAAGAGCAGTGGCCGGCGCTGGCGTCGTCGATGGACAAGGATTTCCAGCCGCTGCACATCGTCCTCGCGCGGATCGACGATGCTGAGTTCACCGCCATCGAGCAGGAGCGTCTGCGTCGCGGTGAGAACGTTGTGCGTATCGGCGATTGGGGATGGCGCACACTGGCGGTGACGCCGCTGGACGACACCACCGCCGTGCAAATGGTCGTGCCGCCGGATCCACTGGACGTCAATCTGTTGTACTGGAGCATCAACGTGCTGATCGGCGCGAGCCTGCTCGCCTGCCTGCTGATGTGGTTGCGCCCGCACTGGCGCGATCTGGAGCGCCTCAAAGGCACCGCCGAACGCTTCGGTAAAGGCCATTTGAGCGAACGCACGAAAATCGCCCAGAGCTCCAACATCGGCGGCCTCGCCAATGTTTTCGACACCATGGCCGGCGATATCGAAAACCTGCTCAATCAGCAACGCGATCTGCTTAACGCCGTGTCCCATGAATTGCGTACACCGCTGACGCGTCTGGATTTCGGCCTGGCGCTGGCTTTGTCCGATGATTTGCCGACCGCCAGCCGCGAGCGCTTGCTGGGACTGGTCGCGCACATTCGCGAGCTGGATGAGTTGGTGCTGGAGTTGCTTTCCTACAGCCGTTTGCAGAACCCGGCGCAACTGCCGGAGCAGGTCGAGGTGTCGCTGGACGAGTTCATCGACAGCAATCTGGGCAGTGTCGATGAAGAGCTGGAATCACCGGAGATCGTTATCGACGTGTTGCTGCACGGTCAGCTCGAACGCTTCTCCCTCGACCCACGCCTGACCGCGCGGGCAATCCAGAACCTGCTGCGCAACGCCATGCGCTATTGCGAAAAGCGCATTCAGATTGGCGTGCAGGTCAATGCCGCGGGCTGCGAGATCTGGGTCGATGATGACGGCATCGGCATTCCCGATGACGAGCGGGAGCGAATTTTCGAGCCGTTCTATCGACTTGATCGCAGTCGTGATCGCGCCACCGGCGGGTTTGGCCTGGGCCTGGCGATCAGCCGCCGCGCATTGGAGGCGCAGGGCGGCACGTTGACCGTAGAGTCCTCGCCGCTGGGCGGGGCACGGTTCCGGTTGTGGTTGCCCAATAACGCCTGAGTTTCATGGCGCTGAAAATATCCCTGTGGGAGCGAGCCTGCTCGCAAAAGCGTCGAGTCAGTCAACGCATACTTGGCTGACATACCGCCTTCGCGAGCAGGCTCGCTCCCACATGGGGATTGTGTTGTTCAGACCAGTTCTGTGGATTGAATCAACCCGACCCCGGCACTTTGCATCCGCTCAATCGCTGCCGCCAGTGATCCATTCAGATCGATCGCCCGGCACGCATCCAGCACCACGTAGGCATTGAACCCCGCCGCCCGTGCATCCAGCGCCGAAAACATCACGCAGAAATCCAGTGCCAGCCCCACCATGTAGACCGTATCGATCCCGCGCTCTTTGAGGTAGCCGGCCAGCCCAGTGGTGGTTCGGCGATCGGCTTCCAGAAAGGCCGAATAGCTGTCGATATCAGGATTGCAGCCCTTTCGAATGATCAACTGGGCATGAGGCAAGTCAAGTCCCCGGTGAAACTCGGCCCCTGCTGTCGATTGCACACAGTGGTCGGGCCAGAGTGTCTGCTCGCCATAAGGCAACTGGATGACATCGTAGGGCTGGTGACCGGGATGACTGGAGGCGAATGAAGCATGGCCGGTGGGGTGCCAATCCTGTGCAACGACGACCTGGGTGAACTGACGGGCGAGCCGGTTGATCAACGGCACGATCAGATCACCTTCCGGTACCGCTAATTGGCCGCCGGGTGTGAAGTCGTTTTGAACGTCGATCACCAGTAAGGCAGTGCGAGACGAAATCGCCATCGGGGGAGTACTCCTGGAATATGACTTTCTTCGGCGTGGAAGTAACGTTTCTCTTGGCACAAAACGACTGCTCAACGAATTCAGGCGTGGGATAAGCCGCTCTACGATTGCTGCGAATGGCGCCGGCTTTCGTTCGCCTTTTGCGATCACTCCGACCAATGGTAGCGTTTTTACCGGTTTTACAGGGTTCACCTGTCAGATCTGACAGTAGGCAACCGCGGGCGATGGGTGTTTCATGCGCAGGACAAGAACCCCTGCTTCCGATCGTATCGGACCCTGTTCCCGAAGGATGATCACTATGGACGTCAAGACCCTTGAAAAACCGCGAATTGCCGGCATGAGTCAGCCGGTCCCGGGGCCAGAAAATGCAGATGCAGGGCTGCCTCTGGCACTGACTTATCTGTACCCGGAAGGGGTGAAGGTGTTCATCGAACCCGCCACTACCGCGCAGGACAATGACGTCTATGCCGTGCGTTTGAACGGAGAACGGGTTGCGGAGAAACCCATCGCCACCGGCGAGGCCTCTCAACGGGTAATCGTCTATGTGGCTGCGGACAAATGGAAGAGTCCGCTGAATGTTCTTGATTACGGGATAGAGCGAGATGGCGTGGAGCTCGAAGCTTCGGCGCCGTTGACGGTTATTTATCACGACAAGCGTCCGGGTAACGTGGACCGTTTTCCTGAGGAGGAAGGCCATTCCGAACTGGTGTTTGATGTGGCTCCGGATGCGCTGGATGAAGGTGTAGACGCCGAGCGTGCGCGTACAGGCGTAAGCATCAGCGTTACCTACCCGATAATGAGAGCGTTCGACACCATCGTATTGTATTGCAATGGTAAAACCTTCAGTCATGTGGTCAGTGAGGAAGCGGCGGATCAGCAGCGGCCCATCCAGATGACCATCGATGAGGCGACCTTTCGCACGGCCGGGGACAGTGCGCACTTTGAAGTGCGTTACACGGTATTTGATCGTGTGGGTAACAGTCCGGATGTCAACAGTCCGAACTCGGCCAGCCAGTATCTGTACGTCAACCTGAATGGCACCTGGTATGACCCGCCGATCCTCAGCGAGGACACCGATGATCCTGACGATGACGCCAGCAGCGTCGAACTGGAAAAACTGGCTGGCGAACCGGCAATTGCACAAATCTATGTATCGCGCAGTTGGCTCAGAGACGATGAAATCCGTTTGACGGGGCGCTTCTATGCTAAGGACGGAGCGTTACTGGAACATTTGACGCTGACCGAAAAAGTGAAGAATGCACCGTTTTCCTACTCGATCCCTGTGCCTTACGCTGCGTTTGCTGCCGCCGCGAAGGGACATGCAGTGTTTTCGTATCAGCGCGTCAGCCAGGGGGTCGAACTCGACCGCTCCTATGTCCTGAAAACCAGTATCACCGGCGAGCCCGCTGCGACCCTTTTACCACCTGCACTGGTGGGCTCCGGTTACCTGATCGATCCTCTGGATTTGCCCAACGGTGTGACAGCCCGAGTCGAATACCTGGAGGATCAACCCGGTGACAAAGCGCGGCTGTTGGTCCAAGGCATAACCGGGCCGGGCTCGCCAGTCTTTGTTCCAAGCGCCTTCAACAAGAACCACCGGGCCAACTTTCTGATCGAGTCTTCAGTGCTGGCGGCCAGTCATGGCAAGACAATCCAGCTGTCATGGGAGTTGCTGCGAGGTGCGGCCCCTCAACCCTCCGCGCACCGTGACGTGGTGTTCAAGCGGATCGAGGATCGGGATCGACGGCTGCCCACACCCGATATCCCTCAGGCCAGCAACGGGATACTTGATCTGGGTGATTTTACCGGTGGTGCGCAGGCGCAATGTGCGGTGTGGCCATTGATGGCGGAGGGGCAATTGCGTTGGTTTCGTTTGCACGGCACAGATATCAACGGTGACAGTTACACGATTGTCCTCGCCGAGGCTGCTCCAGTGACAGCGCCGGAAAAACACAGCGGGCTGGATAATGCGTTGCCTCGCAGCGAACTCCGGAAACTCAAACCGGGTACGTCCGTGCGCATGGAGTTGAAAGTTGCCTATGACGGGCTCAATGACGAAACCACTGCAGTGGTGTTCAATTCGCCGACATTCACCGTGCTGAATTCTCCCGCGACGTTAATGGAAGATTTCACCGGCGTGCCGAATCAGACGGCACGACAAGGCGCAATCATGGAAACGCCCACTATGCAGATCACGTTCAAATCCGGTGACGGCGAATGCGCGATCATGCCTCGTTCCGACATCGGTCAATCCTTTCCCGGTCGAATCGATGGTCAGGTACTGAGCATCGGCCGCGACGCCTTTGGCGAGGCCGCGCAGGTAGTGGAAATAAAACTGAAGAATGCCTGCTCGCGAATCAGTTTTTTTCATTTAAGCGTTAACTATGAGGACAGCACCGTGGCTTACTACACCAGCAACGGGGAGCTCTTGGGGCGTCAGGCGTTAGGTTCGTCCTACGGCACACCGGTCAATGTTGCCTTTGATGCACCGGGGATCGCACGACTTGAGTTCCATAGTCCGAAACCTGACTGGTTTTCCCTTGACTCCTTTAAAGTGGATGCCTAGTGCCGTCAGACCAGTTCCGCCAACTTGAACTTGCGGTCAAGGCACTAGCCGATGGATCGCGATTTCAACAGCGTTGCGCTCTGCTCAAGTGCAGCCGCCGGAACGTGTCCGATCAACATCCAGGCATGTTCATGCTCTGTCCAGAACACTACGTTCATCTCGTGTCGACGTTCATGCTCAAGCGCTCGGCTACCCTGGTTCGAGCGCGTGACGCATAACGCCAGAGGCCCATGCCTGGCATCGAGGTACATGATCTGTGCGATCGGCACACCGTCGTATTCGAGCACTTGTGCGCGTTTGAATTCGGCACCCGGCAGTTTCAACGTGGCGGGTGAGAGATTCAGGCCCAGACGCGCATCAACCGTGCGCAGTTGCGCGCGTTGGGAGGCTTCGTCGGTGGGCAGGTGATCAAGCGTTTGCGGCACATACAGCGCCATGTAATCGGCCACCAATGCGCGCCAGTTGTTCGATTGCGCGGCGTGCCAGCCGAGGAATAACCGGTCGGCCAACCCGCCTCCGGCCAACAGCGCTGCGGCCGCGCCACCGATAAACCAGCGGCGACTCAGCCCAGGCTTTTCTGGCGAAGGAATGGCATCCAGCCGCGCTTGCAGTCGATCCAGCGGCGCCTGTTGCGCCAGCTCGTCATAGGCGTTCTTGTACGGCAGATTACTGCGGCTCAGCCATTGCACGCGCAGGCTGAGCAGCGGGTCTTCGGCAATGGCATTGTCCAGTTGGTTGCGATAGTCGCCGTCCAGTTCGCCATCGAGGTAGGCGACCAGTTGCTCATCCGAAGGTGTGTTCATGAACGGTCTCCTTCGGTGGATTTCGGCACTGCCTGCAACGGCGGGTATTCGGCGAGTTTGAGGCGGGCGGTGGCCAGACGGCTCATCACAGTGCCGATCGGCACTTGCAGGATTTCAGCGACTTCGCGGTAGGACAAACCCTCGACATAGGCCAGATACACGGTTTCGCGCTGGGTTTCGGGCAGCGCATCGACGCGGCGGATCACTTGCGCGGCCATCACGTGAGTCTGCGCGGCGTACTCACCATCGAACGCCAGTTGGCCATCGGCATCGACCTGTCCTGTCCCCTGACGCACGCGCCTGGCGCGCACTTCGTTGAGCCAGATCGAATGCAGAATGCTCAATAACCAGCGATCCATGCGCGTGCCGGCGGCGTATTGACCGGCGCGCTCCAGCGCCCGCACACACGTGGCCTGCACCAGATCCTCGGCCAAATGCCGATTGCGCGACAGCAACAAACCGTAGCGCCACAGTCGCGCCAGATGCTGTCCGAGTTCTGCTCTGAATGCCTGATCGTTGACGATGATGGCGGCCCTTATATGTGCTCAGGTTTTCGATGAATCGTTGATGGCTTCGGCCAGGTCTTGGTATTCCTCGCAGGACATACCGCAAATCGATTTGATCTGCTGCAACTGTTCCTGCGCCAGATCGACGCGACCTTTGATCACATAGGCCTCGCCGAGGTATTCGCGCACTTGCGCGTATTGCGGATCGAGCTTCACCGATTGCAGGTAATAACTGATGCCTTCGTCAGTGCGCCCCAGTTTGCGTGTGGCATAACCGCGATAGTTGAGGGCCTTGGCAGTGTTCGGTTGTTTCAGTGTATCGAGCAGTGCCAGGGCTTCTTCGTAGCGTCCGGCCTTGGCTAGGCGATAGGCGTAATCGGTACGGTCAGCGTCCGGTAACAGGCTGCTGGTTTGCAGCACGCACTTCTGCGTTTTGCTGTCCCAGACCTGGCCTTTCGGGCATTCCGGTTTCTGCACCGGTGCTTCTTCATCACCATTGGCCAAGGCCAAATGGCTGGACATCGCGGCGACCAGCAGCAACGGGGCGGCGAACATAACGGAACGGATAGTCATGGGCAAGGCTCCACAGGGGGTTATGTTTCACTTTGAACACCACAGCGTGAATTTTTATTCATTGCTTTATCAGTGACTGTTCAAGTTCAGCGTAAATTCAAGCGCTATGCTCGGGAGCGTCTGCCGTCGATCCGATGTTTTGCCGTAAGGAGCGTTGCCATGACCGACCAAATCCATCACTCAGCCGCTGCCGGCTACAAAACCGCCGCCGACACCTACGTCAAAGGGCGGCCGGACTATCCGCCGCAGGTCAGTGAGTGGTTGACCGCGACGCTGGGCCTGGATGGACATAAAACCGTGATCGATCTGGGTGCCGGCACCGGAAAATTCACCGGGCGTCTGGTAGCGACTGGCGCGCAAGTGATCGCGGTTGAGCCAGTGGCGCAAATGCTGGAAAAGCTCTCGGACGCCTGGCCTGAAGTGCTAGCCGTGAGCGGCACGGCGACTGACTTGCCGTTGCCCGACGCTTCCGTGGATGTGGTGATTTGCGCGCAAGCGTTTCACTGGTTCGCCAGCACCGAAGCACTGACCGAAATCGCCCGGGTGCTCAAGCCCGGTGGCAAGTTGGGGCTGATCTGGAACCTGCGCGACACCCAGATCAGTTGGGTGCCGAAACTGGATGCCATCGTCAACGCGCTGGAGGGCGACACGCCGCGTTACTACACCGGCGCCTGGCGCGAGGCCTTTCCGCACCCGGCGTTCGCGCCTCTGCAGGTCGAACGGTTTCACCATGGCCATACCGGCTCGCCGGAAGACGTGATCTTCAATCGAGTGCGCTCGACCCGTTTCATCGCCGCGCTGCCGGAGGCGCAGCGGGCGAAGGTTGATGAGCAGATTCGCGCGTTGATTGCCGCCGAGCCGGAACTGCGTGGCAGAGATGTGCTGACGGTGCCGTATGAAACGGCTGCGTATGTCGCGGTGAGGCAGGGGTGAGGAAGCCGCGCTGTGAGAGGCGTTCGGCTGCCCGGATAGCGCATTATGTGTTGTCCGGGGTTCCGGACAGGCCAGTTGTCAAACCGCTGAATTTGAACACGCCTTTCTTAACGTCAACGGTCTTCTCTCCCGATTGGGTTTTACCGACAAACTCGATAGTCCCTTCCAGTCGGGGATCATCGACTGACGGGACAATCGTTAGAGTCATCTTGCCTGTCGTTGAAAAGTATGATGTCAAATCAGCCTGGTCACCAAACGCATAGCTGGCTCGATAGCTACGGTCCTCTTCGCTAAGAACATGATCGCCAGTGTTGGCGTCCTCAGGGACGTAGACACTCAGCCATGCATATTGAAGGCGAGGGGATTCAGAGATGACCTGCTCACCAAGGCCTTGCCAATAAGGCCCCTGATCAGGGAGGTATCCTTCGGTCAGACGCACCTTGCTCGCGTTGAACAGCGGGCGCCCACCTGCTTCCGTCTCCGCAGTAAATTCCCCTGTAGTGTTTTTCTCGAAATCACTCATCGCCAATGCTCCTGATGCATGAACTGAGTGGGAGCAAGCTCCCGGTGAGGACTCAAGTTACTGCATCAGGATGTACCGCATAACTGTCATAGTTGACAGTTGACATCGAGGTTGATGAGGCATTCTTGAACGAGCTACACCTAGCCCTTACTGACACCGCCCCCTGTGGGAGCGAGCCTGCTCGCGAAGTCAATCTCCCCGGCATCCGATAACCCGGATCAACCCACCCGAGCCAGATCCACCGCTTCCCTGTTGCGCTCGCGAACCCCACGCACGACCAGATACAACAACGGCCCGATCGACACAAACACCGCCGTCAGCAACAAATACGGCAGCACTGACCAGACCGACTGCCCACGCGACCGGGAGTCCTTGACCATCCACACGCCCGCCAGCGTGGCCAGCAGATACAGATCAATCACCACCTGCGCGGTATCGGGCCGCGACATCAGGCTGATGCCGAAGTCGACCAATGACTGTTCAGCCTGGAGCATCACTGAAACGGTATAACCGCTGAACGCGAGCAAAGCCGTGAGGGGCAGGGCGATAGCCATCATGCAATCCTTCCTTGGTGTGATGAGAGAGTCGCCAGACTAACGTCGCCACGCAAAATTGGCCATTGACTTGCCAGTAGCGCGCAGGCTAATTTCCAGCCTATGAATTCCACCGTATTGCGCTGCCAGCTAATTATTATTACCGCCATTCCTCATTTGGCGGGTTAGCTCACGACTGCAGCACCCAACCCGCCCTAGAGGCGGGTTTTTACTTTCTGTCTCCGGGGTTCTGAAAAATGTCAGGAGACGACCATGCCGCACAGCCCCGATCAGCAAACCCTGCTTGAGCACTACGTGAAAAAGATCCTCGCCGCGCCGGTCTACGACCTCGCGGTGCGCACGCCTTTGCAAGCGGCGCCGGCGCTGTCGGAGGCGCTGGGCAACCGGATTCTGCTCAAGCGCGAAGACCTGCAACCGACGTTCTCCTTCAAGATCCGTGGCGCCTACAACAAACTGGTGCAATTGAGCGACGAACAGAAGGCGCGCGGTGTGATCACCGCATCGGCCGGTAATCACGCGCAAGGCGTGGCCCTGGCAGCGCGCGAACTGGGCATCGCGGCGACCATCGTCATGCCAGCGACAACGCCGGAATTGAAAGTGCTGGGTGTGCGCAGTCGTGGCGCTGAAGCGTTACTGCACGGCGAGAGTTTCCCGTTCGCGCTGGCCCATGCGCTGCAATTGGCGGAACAGAGCGGACGCACCTTCGTGTCGCCGTTCGATGACCCGGAAGTGATCGCCGGGCAGGGCACCGTGGCAATGGAAATCCTTCGTCAGCATCAAGGTTCGCTGGATGCGATTTTTGTTCCGGTGGGCGGGGGCGGCCTGATCGCCGGCATCGCGGCTTACGTCAAATACCTGCGCCCGGAAGTAAGGATCATCGGCGTCGAATCCGAACACTCAGCGTGCCTGAAGGCCGCACTGGAAGCCGATCAGCGCGTCGTGCTGCCCAATGTCGGCACTTTCGCCGATGGCGTGGCGGGAGCGCAGATCGGCGCGTTCGGGTTTGAGGTTTGCCGTTTCTGCGTCGACGAAGTGATCACCGTCAGCAACGACGACCTTTGCGCAGCGATCAAGAATATCTACGACGATACCCGCTCGATCACCGAACCGTCCGGCGCCTTGGCCGTGGCCGGGATCAAGCAATACGTAGCGCGAACCGGGGTGCGCGAGCAGACATTCGTGGCGATCGACTCGGGCGCCAATATCAACTTCGACAGCCTGCGCCATGTCGCCGAGCGCGCCGCCGTATGCGGCGTCTCGGCGTGAAACGGTTTACGGCAGCAAGGGGCGCAGGAAGCTGCGCTCGTAGCTGACGATAAACTTCTTCTCGACCAGGCTGGCCACCAGTGCGGTGCTTTCCGGGTCGGTCATCGCGATGTGCCGATAGCTTTCGTAATCCGCCAGCGACGGAAAACTGAATAGGCAATAAGCGATGTTGCTCGCGCCTTCGGACGGCAAAAAGTAGCCGTGATGCGTGCCGCCCAAGCGCTCGACGATGCCGAGCCAGGCCTTGGCGTAGGCCTCGAACTCAGGCAATTGGTAGGGATCAATGACATATCGGACGTGGCAGGTAATCAAACGAAGCACTCCTTGTTCCGGTTATTCCTGCAGGGCTGTACCGACTTTGTCCGACGCCGACCAGATGCGATAACGCACTTCGACGTCAGACGGCGCATACACCACGACCGGCAACTTGCTGTTGTAACGCAGCATGAAACCGTCACCGACGACCGGCACGAACGCGCGCTTCTTCTGGCTGCCGGGCGGGCAGGCCATCATCGTACTCATCGGCCCAATGACCTTTTCCAATCGATAGAACGGATAACCCCAACCTTCAAGATTCTTCTCATCGAGAACGCCGCCCAAACGCTGGCGGTTGCAGTCCACTTCAAGAGTTTTGCCGGCGAGGATTTCCACCTGGAAGTTTTCTTCCTGCTCCTGCTTGGGCAAGTGAATGACCTGGCGGGTGAACCCGGCTTCAGCCTTCGGGAACGGCGCGACGTCTTCAAGTTTAGCGGCGTGGGCGAGGGTGGACAGGCTGGCGATGAACAGCCCGGTGGTCGCGTAGACGCGGAAAGAACCCATGGAAGCCTCCGTGCGGGTGTAGGGTGGATAACGGGCATTCTTACCGTCATGGGCCGTGATTGCAAACCAGCGTCGAGTTGCAAATTGCAGTACCCGCCGAGGCCATTCTTGCAATTTGCAAGTAGCCAAATACTGGCACCGCCGCCAAGTGCTTGATTTCATGAGGGTGAAAATGAACCGATGAAAGGCACGCTTTATGCGTCTTTTCAGTGCGGCGCACCGGCCTTGGGCGCCTACACTCCAATGGGCATTTCGCAGTACCACCGCTTGTCGCACCAGGGAAACAGCGGGGACACACCCGTGCAGGGGCTGCAACGGTCAGCGTGAATACTTGATTGGCATCTCACAGTAAGGAGAGGGTTTCGCCATGTTTCTGTCTGCCTTGGAACTACGCAATATCATTGAAAGCAGTTTTCTGCCGAAACGCTGCCAGTGCACGCTGTCGCCGGACTTGTCGATGACCGTCAAGGTTTTCGGCGATCACCAGACCGATCAGGTCGATCTGCTGGTCAGTGGCATCGACGCCAGCCATCTCAATGGCTGTCGTGAAATCAACGAACTGATCGCCGGGCTGCGCTCGGATCTGAACCAGCAAACTGTGCAACATCACTACAGCCCGCGCTCCAGAGTCGTCTAACGCACCGTTTCACCCAGTTCGACCGTCACGCGCCGGGCCTGCACAAAACCAAGGCCCAGCGCGAACTCGACCAGCACCGCGAGCAAAATCCCGGGGCCGGCATGACCGTTCAGCCATTCCGCAAACCCCAACACCGCCAAACCAAAACAACCGACGATAAACCCGTTGCTCAGCGCATTGCGCCCCAGCGACGGCGGCGCGTTGCGCACCAGATAAAACATCACTCCCAACGCCGCAAAAAGCACCGCACTGCGCCGCGCGACAAACCCGGCAGCGTCGGAATACTCGATGCTCCAGATCGCCAGCAGCCTCTCCGGGAAAACGCCCCAAGCCAGCGCCAGCAAAAAACACAACGAACACGTGAAGCCCGACAACGTGCGAAACGACAACTGCATGGCGAATCCTTGCGGCAGTGAGGAGGGCTCCGAGCATAACCGCCGAAACTCCCCACGCCTACCGCAAACCCGCAAATCAGACGTTTCTGTCAGTTCTGGAAGTTGCACGCGTCAGACAATTTCCGATAGCTGATTTCCTCAGGCTTACCGGCATTGTCGATGTACTTCATATCGGCCGTGACCACTTTGCACAGTTGCGTTGGCGGCTCGGTCAACGACACCACTTTGGCCACCTGCAGCGGCATGCCGTACTCATACGGCACGGCTTTGGACGTGGCAGAGGTGTCATTGGCCTGGGCCAGCCCGGCAAACGCGGTGCAGGCGAGAGCGGCGGTGAGCAATAAAGGACGAATGTTCATGAAAGGACTCCCGAGTGGCGGTTCTAGAGTTCGGCGTGATGCACCCGAACCTGCCGCACTGGGCAACAGCCAGAATGGCTGAGGGCGTGCGGTTCAGTAGAGTTTTTGACCACGGCGTTAAGGGATGGTTAACCAAGCTGAACGCCGGCTGTCAGGGAGTAGGGTGGTTTTCTTCGGGATGTTTGGCGAATTCCTACAAAGGCTGGTGCCTTGTCTGCTTTCGGCGGCTGGAGCGGGGCGGTTATTGTCGGTTGCCGCTGCAAAATCAGTGGTTCGGGTTTGGTCACCTGAGAAAAGTTCATTGCATATGTGCCATCATTTGCACCGCTCGGATTTCTTGATCCGTGGAGTGCATTGCTATGGCGGCTGTGTGCAGGACGCCTTCGGGCGAGCTGAGTTTTGAACTGTTCTCGGTTGACCAAGCCTGTACACGGCCGCCTCCCACCGTTTGGTCACGGCTATGGCGGTTACCTTCTAATACAGTTGAGTAATCAAAATGCCAATAATTAAACTGCTACAAAACCGCTATCTCCCCCTCAGCAGCAACGTCACCGAAACCCCGACACTGCTCATCGACACCCAAGCCAACCCGAAAGACATCCTCGAAGCCGCCGTCCAGCGCATCCGCGCCGCCGCCGACCTGCTCGAAACCTTGCATTGCTTGTGCTTCAAGCACGCCGACGTGCAAGACATTCCACACATCACCCATGCGCTTTACCTGCTGACGCAGGATGGCAATGATTTGCTGCAGGTGGCGCAGCAGCAGATGTTGAGTTGGAAGGCGCCGGTTTGATGGGCTAGTAAAAACGGGAGTAGGACGACGTTGGGGCAAACTCCGAGCTATCTACTCCTCCCGTTTGTATGATTCTTGCGCCACTGTTTTTGAGTAAAATAATCTAACGGCTTAGCTTGTCAGGGAAAAAAGACAGGGGTGGATGCGTTGATATCCATTTTTTTGATTGTTCCTTGGCTTCTAATATCTGCGAAGGGGTTAGCTTGGAAGCAATAAGCGGAAGCTTGTATTTAACGTTTTCCTGCATTCCTCCACCACCATCCAAGATGCTTAGGGAGTGAATGAGCGAGTATCCCTGTACAGGCTCATAAGGAAAGCCATAGGTGTCAGGCTCGTGAGCCAAGTATGAACCGTATCCATATATGGACTCTGCATAACCTGTAACTGCTGCTTGTTCATTCCAATGCCGGAAGCCTTCAATATTCCCCTTCTCAAAAAGAAGAACCGCCAACTCCATCATTGATTTAGGATTGCCGCCTTCAGCCGAAAGTTTGTACCATTTTTCAATCGCCTCACTTCGCCTCCATGGAAGCAAAAAACCCTCACCTTGTTTCAATGAAGTTGCCAACCAGTATTGCGCAATAGCATTTCCTGAAGAAGCAGACTTTTCTAACCAGGTATCATCTAGCGTTATTTCGTACATCAGGTACATCGCTTCTGCGTCACCCGCGTCAGCTCGTTGTCGGGCTAACAGTTTTGCTTGATTTAACCACTCTGTAGGTGTTTTTTGCGAAGGGGGGGCAGTCACTTGAAATGTTGCATAGATCTTGCTCTATACGTCCTAACTGAATCATTGCATATAGGTTGTTTTGGTTCGCAGACACTTCGTACCATTTTCTGGCAATTGCGTTCATATAGTGATTTTTTGTTCGAAGAGCTTCGCCTAAATAATACTGAGCTTCAGGATCGCCAGCCTCTGCAGCAATTGTTAAAAAGGAGATGGCTGAAGTGGCCTTGTACTGGTTGTAAAGTGCAATGCCTTTGTTTTTAGCGATTTTCTGCTGTGCATCCAGTTGGGCTTCCCCGTAAGAAGGAAGTGATGTCATGAGTAGCAGAAAAATGGCCAAATACTTCATGGGTTCTATCAGCTTAACTTGTCAGAAAGAGGGTAATGATAAATTTAGTTTTTAGCGACTTAATTTGTCTGGGTAGAAGGAAAGTGGGGCGTGAGTAGCCTTCCATTCTTTCGCAAGTTTTTTGCCTTCTGAAACTTGCTCAGCTGTCATCTTCGCTTCAATTTTTGGTAGCTTACTCTCCACTCTTTCTTGTAAACCCCCACCACCGTCTAACTCCTTCAAGGTGTAAACGAGCGCATAACCTTTAACGACATCGAATGGAAATCCATACGTGTCTGGCTCATGAGCAAGATCAGAGCCGTAACCATAAACCGTTGTGGCGTAACTTGCTAAAGCTGCTTGCTCATTCCATTGACGGAACCCTTCAATATCACCTTTTTCATAAAGAAGGGCTCCGTATTCCATCATGGAAGGCGGGTACCCACCCTCAGCTGAAGCTTTGAATAGTTTTTCGACAACTTCTGAGCGTTTCCATGGAAGGAAAAAACCGTCCCCCTGATGGTAGCTTTTAGCTAACAAATACTGTGAAATTTGGTGATTTTTTGCAGCTGCTTTTTCTAGCCAATTTTTATCAAGTGTTAATTCATACATTATGTACATGGCTTCTGCATTTCCATCTTCAGCTTTAGGCTGAGCGATACTAGATGCTTGATTCAACCAGTCTGATGGCTTCTTTTCTGTGGCGGGGCAATCTTCTGATAATTTACACAAATCATTTTTTACTCGTCCAAGCTGGATCATTGCATAAAGATCCCCTTGGGTAGCTGCCTTTTCATACCACTTTTTAGCTTCAGGATTCATATAGCTATTTTTTTGTCGCAATGACTCAGCTAGATAATATTGTGCCTCATGGTCTCCAGCCTCTGCCGCTATTCTCAGTAGTGGAGTTGCAGAAACGGCTTTGAATTGATTGTAAAGAATTATTCCTTGTTGCTTTGCGTGCAACTGCTCAGCATTCAGTTCGGCGCTTGCTTGGTTGGCGCCGATGAGTAGTAGTGTGGCTGAAAATAATACTATGAGGCGCATGTTTTTTTCTCAAATATTACCCGTTGGGGCTATAAGTTTGGCTGTCCCAGACGGCATGTAAGTTCTACCAAAATACTGGGATCTTTGGCATTGTCCATCTTTTTTCGCACCTAGCACCTGTACGTGAGCTAGGTAATCGGCGCGCATATCATCACCGGAACGATTTGTTAGGCGGAGTACAGGCTCTGCCATGAAGTTATCAAGTGCAAGCCTGCTCTCGCAATACAATTGTCCTGCGTTCGCTGGTTTTATTCCGAGTTTGTTCATCGACATGCATATGTCTTCAAACTGACTTTGTGCTTTATCAATGGTGTTGTCTTTCTGTGCACGCTTCAGGATCCAAGACAAAATCTTCTCAATGGCTTGCTGTTGCAGTAAATGTGATTCTTGGTCGCTGTATTTAATCGTGTCGTCTTTTTCTGCTGTTTTCCCTGTGGGTCTGGAGATTGTCACAGAAAAATCACTTGGAGGGCTGATCAGAGTTAGAAGAAGAGGACCTAATGCTCCGGGAATCGCATTTATGCACCATTCCTCTAGTTCGAGTTGATTCTCATAAGACATAATGGTTTGTGCTATCGCACCGCCCTTACCCGTTGCAGTCAAGCTTTCATAAAGCGTCATTACCGCATCAGCACCCATGAGATAAATCATGCGGATATCAAAGCCACCAATGGCCAGAGTATTTAATTTTGAAAGGTACGCGTAGGTTTCATTTTCAATAACAAAATACGGGTTCTGTTTGTTCTTATAGAGTTCTCTACGAAACATGTTAAGCAATTCAGTGACGGCGTCGTAGCCTACTTCGAACTTGAAGGAGCCTCCAACTCCGGGGCCGGCAATCAATGCGGCCTTGAGCACCAGACTCAGACGGCCCTCGTGCAGGGAAATACTCGCTTCAGCCCTCGCACCGAGACCGGCTGCGGCATTGAGTTCCACGGTCAAACGCGCAAGGCTAAACCATTCGCTGGCCTTCATTCCGGCAGCTTTGCCGGCAACGGGCGCTTTGGTTAGCAAGGCTACTTCGGAGGGGGGAGCCCAGTTTAGCGCTCCGGTGACCATGATCCCGGTTTGCAGACCTGCGAACAGATTGAATGCGGCTTTTGCGCCATCCTGTATCTGTAGCGTTTCAGGAACTCTTTTAATTTGGCCACTTTTTTCAGTTCTCGCGTAGCTGCGCTTATCGGGGTTGCGAACGACTGGTTCCGGAGGCGCTAAATGGAAGCCAGCGTTGCTGACATCCAATGCAATTTCCGAAGAAAGCAGCAACGATGCTCCGGCGTAGCCCCAAGCCTTCGCGCCTAGATAGAGCGAAAAACGTCCGAGGTTCATCTTCTGCTGTATGTCTTCGGCGTTTCGGTAGCTGATAACGATATCTTTAGCGCTGGCGCGGTCTGGCAAGTCGACTTTGAAGAGTTCGACTTCACCCCTGGCAAGGTCAACGGCAAAGGTCGCCTTCGCCGAGGCCTGGAATCCTTCGGCCAATGTCCAATCAGGCCCCTCTACTTTTGTCGACGAATGGATGATCTTCGTGGTGGAAGGCATCAGGCAACGAACCAACTGTGCCTGCGGAGTGATGTCGAAAATGCGGAAGGTCTTGCGAACGTTGTCCTTGAACAACACTTGCTGCAACCGGTCTCCCCATTCTTTACGCGTTCCAGCGCTCTCCAGCGCCGTCACCTTGTACTTTTTGCTTTCAAGATAGGCGTTGAATTTTTCGATCTCGAACCAGCCTTCGGAGGAGAACCAATCGCTTTCCTGATCCTTGATCCTCAAAGCGCCTTCGTCTTTCAGCCACTGTCCGAACAAGCTCAGCTCAGTGTCGGTCGTTGCTTTTCCATCACTATTGCCCGGACGCTTCGCCAGATCTTTGACCTTGGCGCCAACTTTCTTCCAATCATCCTTAACGGTCTGTTTGAGTCGTGGAAGCGAATACATGCTGAGATAGGTGAGCGGTTTGTTGAGACTGTCCGCCATGCTCATCTCGGCCAGCGGGAAACCGTTCTTGATCAAACGCTCTTCAGGTCTTGCCTGAAATTGTTCTGGCTCCCACAACAGATGACGGCGAACAGTCGCCGTTTCCACATTGTTTTCAGCTTGGAGCCGTAGTGTTTCTTTTGATGCTTGCAGCCGATCCCAGGCGGTGCGCTCATTGGTGACAAGGTTGGTGGGCGCCTTGGCTTGTCGTCCACTTGCCTCGATCCAGCTTTTGTATTTGGTACTGAGGCGTTCATTGACCTCTTTTTGCTCTTTCTCTAGTGCCAGATACTGCTTGAACAAGTCGACGCCACCCTCGACTGCTCCCCCTTCGGGGATCAGTGCGAACTCGGGCAAGGCAATTCCGTACTGAGCAACATCGGTTATGGCATCCAGATAAGCGTTATAAGTCGCTTTCCTTTCCTTGCGTTTGATTTCCTGGTCACGCACATAAGTACACAGCATCAACTGATTATTGGTGCCGCACATCGCGATGTCATCTATCCGCTTTTTGTCCTGAGCGAGCATCGGGGCGAGTTCTGCCGATGTTAACGTGGTTAGATCCTTGTCTTCTAACAGCGCTTCTCGTGCTTTCAGATATTTTTGAACGGCTTCACGAGCGGCTATGGCTTTCGGCGCATAAAGACTGCCGCTTTCGTACGCGTAGCCTTTTTCCGTCGCGGCGGCAATGGCCGTACGCTTGAGCTTTTTCCATTCACTGTGCATGCCGTGCACGCGAGTAGCGTCGTCACGGGCGGACATCAATTCGTTTCTTTTGATCTGATCCTGTTCGAGGCGCGTGAGAGGCGTTGCAGGTGCTTCTGCTTCTGGTGCTGCGGCTTTCCTGCTCTGTTGCGCTTCAAGCAGCGCCGCGTCCAGATTACTTATGTTGGGATGCTGAGTTTCGATCTCCAGCATCCGGGATTTCTCTTCACCCTCAAGAAAGTTTGCCAGCTTGGGTTCGAGGAAATACTCCAGGAGACCGGATTCATAGAGCCCTTTTTTGCGCTCTTCGGGTGATTTGGTAGAGCTGACTTTTTGTTCCAGATCGCTGGAAGCTTCTTTCAGTGCCGAGTTGGTTCGCTCCGGCAGCAACCAGAATGATTCATTCTCAGTGTCGTAAATGGCGCTGCCATAAACGGTAGAGCAGGGCGTTTTCACTTTGTCGTGATCGCCTGGTGTATCTTCCGGCGCTTCGGGTTGTTCACCGATATCCCGAGGTGGTTTTGCACAAGTCTCGTCGGCAACTACTGGTGTAGCAGGTGCCGACTCGGTGTTAGTTGCTGCGCTGGTGTTCTGTTCCATTTCGCTTCCATTCATTCTTTACGGACGGGGTCATCAAGCAGCGCTGATAGCAAGTTGCTGCAACTGCTGCACTTTGATGAACGACTCTTCCCTGGATTGCAGGATGGCCATTGCCTGAGGCTGCGTTTCGAGCAGCGGGCCGTTGGTGATTTGGCCCAGTTTCAGTAAATGACGACCTTCGTAAATGTTGTGGGCAACCAGCACGTTGAGGTTTTCCACGAGGTTGGGCAGTTGTTCGTCGGTGGGTTCACCGTAGGCAGTGTATTGCTCGTCTGCCCAGTAAACCCAACCCAGATGCTCCTGAACCTTTGGCGCTGTTGGCGGCAGGTTGAACGCTGAGACGTCGCCCAGCCATTCAAGTTCCGAAACGGGGCGCCAACTGAGCCAGCGACCACGATTGCGCCCGAAGTGGACCGGTGCCGGGCTGTAAACGTGTTGCCAAGGGCCGAAAAGCTGATTGGAACTTTCACCGGCGGAGTAGGCCAGCGCGGCCCACAAGCTTGGCTTGTGATAGCTCAAGAGGCTGTGGCCACCGGAGCCATCGTTGGCACGCAGGAGCCAGCGGGCATGGGCCAGTGCCTTGGCTGGATCTGCTGTGGAGAGGGCAATTCCGGAGAAATTTTCTTCGCAAAGCTTTGCCGCTTCGGCTGCGAGTCGACTGCCCCACGGGGCGACCAGCCAGAGAGGGCCTTCAGCGGCGATTTCAGCGAAGTCGGTGTTGAGAAACAGACCTTGGGTGTCTACGGGCTCACCGACACGATAGAAGCGGCTCATGGCTTCCGGCTGGCGGACGCGATCGATGATGAAACACAGGGTCAGGTCGGAGCTTTCTCTCGGCAGTTCCTCGAACCCATGGCGTGGCGCTTCGAGGAGGGCGCTCAGCGCTTTTACATGCATGTGCAATCCTTACGGCTGCAGGCGCCGTTGCTTTGTTTTCCGCACAACGGCGTGATACCTGACTCGTTCAGACGCTTTGGAAGCGGGATGAGTACTTTTCCGGCCTTGTCCGCATCCGCCACTTTCATCGGTCCCGGCAACAATGGTGCCGCAGGCGTCCCGACCCCCGGCGAGCCGCCGGTATTGATCTTCACTTCCGCGCCGCTGATGGTCACGCCACCGGCATCGACCTTGACGAAACTCCCACCAGCCTTGGCCGTGAGTTCCATTGCGCCTTCGACCACCACTTTCTGGCCGGCGTAGTAATGGATTTCTGACCCGGCCTCGACAAACTGCGCAGTCCCCACTTTTAGGTGCTGGGTGACACCGACGGTCAGGTGATCATCCGCACGCATCTCGCTAATCCGATCCAGATGCGTAATCCGGTGCTCTTCAACCTTGAACTCACTCAGCGTGTTGGCTTCAACGGTGTCGTGCCGTTCGTTACCGACGCGAATCTTCTGATCGTGCTCGATGTTCTCGTCCCAGTCGCGCTGGGCGTGGACGTAGATCTGCTCTACACCTTTCTTGTCTTCAATCCGGAACTCGTTGTAGCCCTTGCCACCCGGTGAACTCAGGGTCTTGAAGGTGCTGCGGGTCTTGTTTGCCGGCAGGTCGTAGGGGACGACGTTTTCCTTGTGGTACAGGCAACCGGTGACCAGTGGCTGGTCGGGATCGCCTTCGAGGAAGGTGACGAGGACTTCCATGCCGATGCGCGGGATGGCGATGCCGCCGTACGCCGCGCCGGCCCAGCCGCTGGCGACGCGCATCCAGCAGGTGGTTTTGTCGTTGGACTGACCGTCGCGATCCCAGTGGAATTGCACCTTGATGCGGCCGTACTGGTCGCAGTGGATTTCTTCACCTGCCGGGCCGGTGACGACGGCGGTCTGGCTGCCGAGGACTTGCGGTTTCGGGTGCTCAAGGGCAGGGCGGTAGTGCGCGTCCCACGGCGTGGCGAGGAAGCTGTTGCGGTAGCCCTGGTGGAAATCGCTTTTGTGGTCGGTGGCGTCGCTGGTGACGTTTTCGCCGAGGACTTGCGGTTGTTTGCCTTCGTGGAAGACTTCCAGCAGCAGCCACAGGTCGTTCCACTCGGCACGCGGGTGTTCGGCCAGCGTCAGGAAATGGCCGCTGGTGAGGGTCGGCTCGTCACCTTTGCCTTCGGCGAGTTTGTAGTCGCTGCGATGGCGTTCGAGCGCACGGGTGGAGAGGAACTTGCCGCGCTCGCGGGTGGTGAAGCGGCCGGGGTAGTCGTAGTCTTCGAGGTCCGGGGCGAACTCGGTTTTGACCGCGCCTTCGGGGAGGATCTTTGGTTTTTCGAAGTCGTAGTCGCGGCGGCTGACGCGGGTGGTGCGGGTTTCCAGGCGCAGGTTGAAGCGCTTGATCACCGGTTTGTCGGCGGCCATGCCGGAGTCTTGCTGGTAGCTCACTGGTTTCAGCTTGCGGAACACCGTCTGGTCGTCGCCGAACACCAGTTTGTGGCCGCTGCTGCTGTGCTGGAAGTGGAAGTGAATGCCTTCTTCTTCGCACAGGCGCTGGATGAAGTGCAGGTCGGATTCGTCGTACTGCACGCAGTATTCGCGCTGCGGGTACTCGGCGCCGAGCTGGAAGCTGTAGGCGTCGGCGAGGATGCCGCGATCGTCAAGGACCTGAGCGATGATCTTCGGTACGGTCAGTTGCTGGAAAATCTGCTGATCGTGGTTGTGCCGCAGGTAGGCCAGTTGTGGCACCAGGCTGAGGCTGTAACGGGTCAGGGTCTTGCCGGAGTCGCCTTGCTCGATGCGATAAACCAGACCGTGGATCTTGCCTTCCCCGGTCGGGCCGAAAGTCAGGACGCCGGGCTTGTGCAGCAGCTCTTCGAGTTTGAGATCGGGGCGGGCGCTGACGAGTTCGAGGTCGAAACGGAACGGTTCGTTGAGGGCTGCGCGACCGGTGAAGCTGAGGACTTGCAGGTCGGCGTTGGCGCCTTCAAGCGTGAGGGTGATGTGGGTTGCGTTGGCGTCCAGCATGCCTTGAATTCCGTCCGTTGAATAAGCAGGTGACGGATGATGGAGGATTAAGCGGCCTCGTTCAAGGCACAAAAGCCGTAGGTCTGGCAGGTTTGCGGTATAGGGCAAACCCTTACCCCTAGTGTTTCGCCCAATGAAACCGGGCGTTTGCTGCGAATCGGCGCTCACTGCCGGCAACTTTTCCCACGACCCCGGGTTGAAGAATCCTCAGTCAGATTCAGACTAAAGTCGCCTGTAGCCCATCAAAGCCATCTGCCATCATTGCCGCTCACCCCTGCGTGTTCACTTCCTCCTGGTTCAATCTGACCCGGGACGGGAGCTATTTTTCTGGCTTGTTGCGCGCTTGCGCAAACGCTGCATTGTTGGAGTTTTTCATGCGTCCCCCATTTCCCCTCATCACCCCGCGCCAGTCGTTTGGCTTCGGAGCCTTTGTGCTGTGCGCAGGTTTTACCGCACAGGTTCAGGCCAGCGGATTCTTTGAAGACACCACGGCGAAAATCGAATCGCGCACGGTGTACTTCAACCGCGATTTCCGTGATGGGAGCACCTCGAACGCTCAGGGCGCCTCCAAGCGTGAAGAGTCGGCACAGGGCTTTATTCTCAACCTGCAATCGGGCTACACCGAGGGCACCGTGGGTTTTGGTCTCGATGCGCTGGGCATGCTCGGCTTTCAACTCGATTCCAGCCCGGACCGCAGCAACAGCGGCTTGCTGCCCTCCAGCGGCAACGACCCGCGCGGCTCGAAAGGCCAGTACGCGAAAATGGGCCTGACCGCCAAGGTCAAGGTTTCGGACACGGTGCTGAAGTACGGCGCGCTGTTGCCGGATCTGCCGTTGCTGAAATACAACGACGGTCGTTTGCTGCCGACCATGTTCAATGGTGCGATGCTCACTTCTAAAGAGGTGAAAGACCTGACCTTCATGGCCGCGCGTCTGGACAAGTACACCGCGCGGGATTCCACCGATTCGCAAGACATCCGCGTGCACTGCAAGAACAAGCGCTACGCCTGCAACACCACCGCCGACCATTTCGACATGTACGGCTTCGACTACAAGATCAATGATCGCCTGACCGCGCAGTATCACTACGCCGAACTGGAAGACATTTATCGTCAGCACTTTGTCGGGCTGTTGGGTAATCAACCGTTAGCTGGCGGTGTGCTTAAAGCGGATCTGCGCGTGCTGAAAAGTGCTGACAGCGGTGATGCCAAGGCCGGCTCCATCGATAACCGTGCGTTGAGCGGCATGCTGTCGTATGCGCACAGCGGTCACACGTTCAGCGCCGGTTGGCAGCGCATGAACGGCGATAACTCGATGCCGTACCTCGATGGCAGCAACCCGTATCTGGTCAACTATGTGCAGGTCAACGACTTCGCCGCCGCGCAGGAACGTTCCTGGCAACTTCGTTACGACTATGACTTCAAGGCCATTGGCATTAATGGTTTGAGCTTCCTGACGCGCTATGTGAACGGTGACCACATCAAGGTGTTGGGCAGTGATCAGGAAGGCAAGGAGTGGGAACGCGACAGCGAGTTGAAGTATGTGATTCAGACGGGCACGTTCAAGGATGTGAGTCTGCGTTTGCGTAATGCGACGTATCGCACCAATTATGAGAAGTTTGCCCGGGATGTGGATGAGACCCGGTTGATTGTGAGTTATAGCATTTCGGTGTTGTAGTGAGCCAGGGAGTATCAACTCCCTGGCTTGGGGAAAGATCAGGGTAGCGGGGTGAAGAAGGCCTGACTGTTCGCTTGGGGGCTGGCTTTGAAATGACCTACCGCCTCAAGTGCCGAAGCTGTTATTGCTGTCCCTCGATAACTGTCAGCGCCGGGTGCCGGTTGGATGCTGTTAAGGCCGCCATTCGGGCTCCAGGTGTAAGCCGTCACTGGCACCGCGAGGTCATTGGAGCCACAGGTCATAAGCACGGTGTTGGTGCTTCTGGCCAAGGCGTTCGCCAGGCAGGTATTGAAATTTTGCGGAAGTGGTATCTGCAACGGGGCAGCGGCGCTCGATGCCGGCCAAAAGATGGGCAACTTGGCCTTTGAAGGGGTTATTGCATTAACGATGACCGAGGACTGGTCATTGATATACGCCGCTTCGGTTGCCAGTAGATCCGTAGTCACGAATGTTTTTGGTTCGGCATTAATCCCTGACCAGAAAGCCGCGGCCGTTGCGGTACTGGTGTTGATAGCATAGTGGCAAGTGCCGGCTGCCTGAGCTTGGCTGTTGATGCCGGTTACCTCGCAGTATTTGGCAGCGGTGGGCAGTTTCAGTGGTTTCATGACATAACTGGAGCCATTGAAAGTCGCGACAGTGGCTGTCGGATTGCCTAACACGTGGGGGCAGTTGAGTGCTACGAGGGTCGATCCGTTGATATTCGAATCGGCGACTGCAGCTACTCGGCAGTTATCGTTGCGAACCGAAACCTGTACGGGTTCTCCGCGCTTCTCAAAGGGCCATACCACGGCTGTGTTGCCTAACAAGGTAATGCTTTGCCCCGCCGCATTGCCGAAGAGTGTGGCGGCGAGCACGTCGGCTCCGGTATCAAGTGCAAGGGGCATCAGGCGTTTGGGATCGCTTTTGGGATCGGCAGCTGGCCAGAACACTGGGACCTTACCCAGGACAGCGCCCAAAAGTTGATCACAGGTTCCGGTCATCACGTTGTTGGAGAGGAAACTACTGTCGCAGGAACGATTGGCCTGAAGGGGTTTCAGGTTGATCAGCTCACTAGGGTTCGCATCCCTGAACCAAGCCTTTTTCATACCCCCCGTGATGCAATAGCCCAGCACTCTGGACGTTTCGGCAACGCCTGTTGCGGTGCACCTTCCTTCGGTAGGCCCGACAGGTTGTGGTTGCCCAGCGTGCACGCTGGTGAACATTGCGAGCATTGGCAGCAACGCAACTCCGGTGAAAACCGGTTTCGAGAACAATTTCATGAGTTTGTCTTCCTTGAATGACTGGCATTGGCGGGCTGCCAATACCTGCCTATGCGAAGTAGACAAACAAAAAATGCCTCTGGCTAGCTGTCAACTCTGACAGCTAGACGGGGTTGTTTTTTTGATATATGAATTCGTGGGAGCTGTTTTGGGCTGCGAACTTTTGATTTTACTTTGGATCATCAAGATCAAAAAATCGCAACCTGCGACAGCTCTTACAGGTGATCGAGCCTGACAATTAGAGCCAATGCCAGAACCGGCTCCAGAACCCCCGATTCAAATCCTCCTTGCACCCGGCATATTGCCGCGCATACACATCCGAACGATTCTGCACTTTGCGCGCCGTTGGCATCAGCCAGGCTTTGCTCGCGTAGGTCTTGTTGCGGAAGCCGCCCCAGCCTTCGTGGTAGTTGAGGTACTGGTTGTAGGCGTCGTACTTGTAGACGCCGTTGATCGAATAGGTCTTGTCCATGTACCAACCGACAAAGTCGATGGCGTCGTCGAAGTCTTCGCGGTCGGCCCAGTTGCGGCCGGTGCTTTTCTGGTAATCGGCCCAGACTTCATCCTTGGCTTGCGCATAACCTGAAGCGGTCGATACGCGGCCCCACGGGATCACCCACAGCAGGTATTTGCGCGGGGTCTTGGCGTCGTAGCGGTAGCCGGATTCCTGATACATGATCGCGAAGGGCACCTGAATCGGCACGCCCCAGCGTTTTTGCGTGACTTGCGCAGCGTCGTACCAGTCGCTTTTTTCCCGGAAGATTTCACAGATGTCTTCCGGCGAACGGGGCGGCGAGGTGCCGCACCCGCTCAGTAGCGTTGCCAGTGTCAGTAGTCCAAGCGTCTGCCTGTAATTCAAAAGCCGTTATCCCGTCGTGCGCAAAAAGGCCGACAGTCTACGCGCTCAGCTCAATTGGTGACGATAGGGCAGATCCGGACCGGTCTTGCTGCAGGTGAGTGCGGCGGCTTGCACGGCGAACTTGAGCATGGCGTCGATCTGCTCGCGCGCGAGTTGCTGCACGCCTTCGACCGAATCCAGACCGTGCTCGGTCAGCCAAGTGATCAGCGCGGCCTGGAAGGTGTCACCGGCGCCAACGGTGTCGGCAATCTTCACCGAAGCTGCCGGCACCGACCAGTTGCCATGCTGGCGGCTGAACACGCTGGCACCGTCGCCGCCACGGGTGAGGAAGACGATCTGGCAGCGCTGTTCGAGCCAGCCTTCGATCACGCGTTGCGGGTCCTGTTCGGGGTAGAGCAGGCTCAGGTCTTCGTCGCTGACCTTGATCAGATCGGCCAGTGGCACCAGCGTCGCAATGCGTTCGCGCCACAGATCGATATTCGGCTCGGGATTGAGGCGTACGTTCGGGTCGAGGGTGATCAGGCGTTTGCCGCTCTCGCGCTGTACCAGGGTCAGCAAGGTGTCGCCGATCGGCTGCGCCACCAGCGAGAACGAGCCAATGTGCAAGCCGCGCACTTCAGGACCCAGCGCCGGCAGATGCGCCAGACTCAACTGCCGATCGGCACAGCCTTCACCGCGAAAGCTGTAATGCGGCGAGCCATTGGCACCGACGGCGACCATGGCCAGCGTGGTCGGCGCGGCGAAGTCCACCAGATAGTCCGGGCACACGCCTTCGTCCTGCAGCACTTGCTGCAAGCGACGGCCGAGGTAGTCGGTGGACAGCCCGCCAAACAAGGCCGAGTCCACGCCCAAACGGCGCAAACCGACAGCGACGTTGAACGGCGAGCCGCCGGCAATCGCCTTGAAATTCACTTTCGAGGCCAGACCACTGGCGTCGTCTTCACTGAAAAAATCAAACAGGGCTTCGCCACACACCAAATACATAATTGTTTGCTCTTTATAGGGTTGCGACATGCTGTTGATAGCGTTCATAGGCCTGCTGGAACGCCGCGACGTTGGCGGCAATCGGCAGGGTTTCACTGCTGGAGTCGAGTTTCACGCAGCGCTGGCACAGGTCGGCGAGGCTGTCTTCGTGGCCGTTCGACCAGGATTTGCACCACGCCGCTTGAATCGCTGCGCCGAGGGCGGCGGCTTCGCTTTGTTCGGTGCAGATCACCGGGGTGTTCATGATGTCGGCAACGATCTGCCGCCACACCGCGCTTTTCGAACCGCCGCCGATCAGGCAAATGCTGCGGCTTTGTAAACCATTGTGGCGCAGCAAATCCAGCCCGTAACGCAAACCGAAAGTGGTGCCTTCGACGGCGGCGCGGCACAGGTTGGCCTGGGTCAGGTTGTCCAGCGTCAAGCCGTGCAGGCTGCCGGTGGCGTGGGGCAGGGCGGGAACCCGTTCGCCGTTGAGGAATGGCAGCATGCTCACGCCTTCGGCACCGATGGGTGATTGCGCGACGAGGTGGTTGAATTGCTCCAGGTCCAGATTGAACAACTCGCGAATCGCGCCAGTAGCATTGGTCAGGTTCATGGTGCAGATCAGCGGCAACCAACCGCCGCTGGACGAACAGAACGTCGCGACCGAGGCGTCCGGGCTGACTTTTGGTACTTCGGAATAGGCGTAGACCGTGCCGGAAGAGCCGAGGCTCATGGTGATCGCGCCGGGCTGGATAATGCCGGTGCCGATGGCGCCCATCATGTTGTCGCCGCCGCCACTGGAGACCAGCGCATTGGGGTTGATGCCGAGGTGTTCGGCAATCGCCGGCAAAATGGTGCCGACAGATTGATGTGCATCGATCAGCTCAGGCAATGCGGCTTGCAGGCGTCCGCTGGCGTCGATGTCGCGCAACAGTTGCAAGTCCCACTGGCGGGTGCGTACGTTGAAATAGCCGGTGCCGGAGGCGTCGCCGTATTCGCTGCAGGCGCGGCCGGTGAGCCAGAAGTTCAGGTAGTCGTGGGGCAGCAGAATGCGTGCGATGCGTGAGAACACCACGGGGTGCTGTTCTTTGGTCCAGAGCAGTTTCGACACGGTGTAGCCAGGCGCGATGACTACGCCGAGGCGTTCCAGCGAGCCTTTTTCACAGCCCAGATGAACCAGCAAGCGGTCGTTTTCGGCACTGGTTTCGGTGTCGCACCAGAGCTTGGCCGGGCGCAGCACTTCACCTTGATCATCGAGCAGGACTAGGCCGTGTTGCTGGCCGGAGCCGCCAATGCCGAGGATCGACTGGCCGTCGACATTCGCTGCCAGCAATGCGCGGCGGGTGGCGAGGGTGAAGGCTTCCAGCCATTGCTGGGCGTCTTGTTCGCGGCGGCCGTTGGCGCCGCTGATCATCGTGTGTGCGGCGGCGCCCTGGCCGATGACTTGACCGCTGGCGGCGTCGAGGATGATGGCTTTGGTGCCTTGGGTGCCGCAGTCGATGCCGAGGAACAGTTGTTGTGTTGTCATGTGTGAACCACTCGGGTGTGGTGAAGATCAAGAGCTTACCCCCTCACCCCAGCCCTCTCCCCCAAGGGGGCGAGGGGGAAAGGGAGCCGATCGGGGGCTGTTCAAAATCTGAGTTCGACTCCGGTTCTCTCAAACCGGGGCTGTTCAAAAGCTGAGTGCGACTCCGGTTCTCTCAAACCGGGGCTGTTCGAAAGCTGAGTTCGACTCCGGTTCTCTCAAACCGGGGCTGTTCAAAAGCTGAGTTCGACTGCGGTTTTCTCAATCAGGTGCTGTTCAAAAGCTGAGTTCGACTGCGGTTCTCTCAAACCGGAGCTGTTCAAATCCTGAGTTCGACTTCGGACGTTCAGGTCGATGTAACTTGCACAAACCACTCGGTCAGTTCCCTCTCCCTCCGGGCGGTCCGACGTTTCGGGAGGGCTAGGGTGAGGGGCTTTTCAATCCAGAATCCGCTCCAGCGTCCGCGTCACACCGTCTTCACGCAAGCTGTTACAGCACCATTCAAACGCCGCCACAAACTCCGCCGAACGCGGTATCGCCGTGCCGAAAATCTCCTCAACCGCCAACAACCGCTGGGTCATTAAAGCATCGTCCGCCACCAACGCCTGAAAAAACGCCGCGCGTGGATCAGGAATCGCATAGGTATCCCCATTCTCATCCACCCCCTTCAAATACAACGCCCACGCCGCCACCACCAACGCCGTACGCTTGGTCTCCTGCCCATCAGCAATCAACCGGTTGATCGTCGGAATGGTGAACTTGGGAAACTTCGACGAGCCGTCCGAACACACCCGCTCCAATTGATCGGCAATCGCTTGATTGGAAAAGCGCGCCACCAGCGTGTTTTTGTACTCGGTCAGGTCAATGCCCGGCACCGGCGCCAGTTGCGGGGTCACATCCAGATCCATGTAAGCACGCATGTAACGTACAAAAAGTGGATCGTTCATGGTCTCGTGCACAAACCGATAACCCTTCAAAAAACCCAGATAGGTCAGCGCCAAATGGCTGCCATTGAGCAATTTGATTTTCATCTCTTCATACGGCGAAACATCATCGGTGAACTGCACGCCGACCTTTTCCCAGGCCGGGCGGCCGTTGACGAATTTGTCCTCCAGCACCCATTGCACGAACGGCTCGCAGACCACCGGCCAGGCATCGTCGACGCCGTGTTTGTCGGCCAGTTGCAGGCGATGCGCGGTGCTGGTCATTGGCGTGATGCGGTCGACCATGGCGTTGGGGAAACTGACGTTGGCGTCGAGCCAGCTGCACAGATTGCTGTTGCGCAATGAGGCGAACGCCAGCAGCGCCTTGCGCGTCACGGCACCGTTGTGCGGGAGGTTATCGCAAGACATCACGGTAAATGCCGGAATGCCCGCCGCGCGGCGTTTTTCCAGGGCAGCGCACAAGAAGCCAAACACGGTTTTCGGCGCATCCGGTTGGGCCAGATCATGCTGAATCTGTGGCAGGTGCGCCATGAATTCGCCGTTGCTGTCGTCGATGCAGTAACCGCCCTCAGTGATGGTCAGCGAGACGATGCGGATTTGCGGATCGGCGAGTTTGTCGATCAACGCCTGAGCGCCGTCCTCGGCCAGCAGCATGTCGCGAATCGCGCCAATCACGCGCACTTCGGTGTCGTCGCTGTCACCGAGTTCGAACAGGGTGAACAGGTAATCCTGTTCCTTGAGATCATCGCGGGCGCGGCGGTCTTCGGTGCGCAGCCCGACGCCGCAAATGGCCCAGTCGAGGGCTTCGCCGGTGTTCATCAAGGCATCGGTGTAATACGCCTGATGCGCGCGGTGGAAGCCGCCGACGCCGATGTGGGCGATGCCTTGGCGGGTGTCGCTGAGGCTGTAGGCCGGCAGTTGCACTTCGGCGGCCAGACGATGGAGGTTCTGTTGGTTGAGTTTCATCGGGAGTTCTCGAAATCAGGCCGCAGCGCGCAGCGGACGGGTCAACGCGATACCTTCGGCATCGAATAAATGGCAGTGCGCCGGGTCGAGGTGCAGGCTCAGTTGTTCGCCGTAACGGCTGGCCAGATCACCGCGCACGCGCATGGTCAGGGCTTCGCCGGCATTGGTGGTGACATGGCAGAAAGTGTCGCTGCCCAGGCGTTCGCTGACGTCGGCGGTGACTTGCAGCGTGCAGTCGCCCGCTTGCGCCAGCTCCAGATGCTCCGGGCGAATACCGAGGGTCACCGCGCTGCCGACACTCAGATTGGCGGCGTTGAACGGCAGGGTGATGCGCGTGCCGGCGTCCAGCGAGACCTCGCAGCTCTGGCCATCGACGCGGGCGATCTTGCCTTTGAGGAAGCCCATTTTCGGCGTGCCGAGGAACCCGGCGACGAACAGGTTCGCCGGGTTGTGATACAGATCCAGCGGCGAGCCGACCTGTTCGATCTTGCCGCCATTGAGCACCACGACCTTGTCGGCCATGGTCATCGCTTCGACCTGATCGTGGGTCACGTAGATCATCGTCGCTTGCAGGTCCTTGTGCAGGCGCAGCAATTCCAGACGCATCTGTACGCGCAGCGCGGCGTCGAGGTTGGACAGGGGTTCGTCGAAGAGGAAGATTTTCGGATTGCGCACGATGGCGCGACCGATTGCCACCCGCTGGCGCTGACCACCGGAGAGCTGTTTTGGCTTGCGCTCAAGCATCGGCCCGAGTTCAAGAATCCGCGCCGCTTCACCGACTTTCTTCTCGACTTCGGCTTTCGGCACGCCGGCCAGATCGAGAGCGAAGGACATGTTCTTTTTCACGGTCATGTGCGGGTACAGCGCGTAGGTCTGGAACACCATCGCCAGATCGCGCTTGGCCGGGCTGACTTCGGTGATGTCGCGGCCATCGAGTTCGATGGTGCCGTCGCTGACTTCTTCCAGACCCGCGATCAGCCGCAGCAGGGTGGATTTGCCGCAGCCCGACGGGCCGACGAAGACCACGAATTCCTTGTCGTTCACTTCAAGGTCGATGCCTTTGATGATGGAGAAACCTTCGAAGCCTTTTTGCAGATTCTTGATTTTCAGGTTGGCCATGAGGATGGGCCTCCGCAATTTATTATTGGGTTAAACCAGATCGGCTTTTCTGTAGGAGTGAGCCTGCTCGCGAATGCGGTGTGTCATTTACCAATGATGGTGACTGACACGGCCCCTTCGCGAGCAGGCTCGCTCCCACAGGGAATCGCATTAGATTGAGGATGTTCATTTCACGGCGCCGAACGAGAGGCCGCGCACCAGTTGTTTCTGGCTGATCCAGCCGAAGATCAGAATCGGCGCACAGGCCAGCGTCGACACCGCCGACAACTTGGCCCAGAACAAGCCTTCGGGGCTCGAGTACGAGGCGATCAACGCAGTCAGTGGCGCCGCTTTTGACGAGGTCAGGTTCAGCGACCAGAAGGCCTCGTTCCAGCACAGAATCAGCGACAGCAGCACGGTCGAGGCGAGGCCACCCTTGGCAATCGGCAGCAGCACGCGGACCATTTCCTGCCACAGCGTGGCGCCGTCGAGGCGGGCGGCTTCGAGGATGTCTTTGGGGATGTCCTTGAAGTAGGTGTAAACCATCCAGACCACGATCGGCAGGTTGATCAGCGTGTAGATCACGATCAGTGCGATGCGCGTATCGAGCAGGCCGAAACTCTTCGCCAGCAGGTAGATCGGCATCAGCACGCCCACCGGCGGCAGCATCTTGGTCGAGAGCATCCACAGCAGCGTACCTTTGGTGCGCTGGGTTTCGTAGAACGCCATCGAGTATGCGGCCGGCACCGCGATCAGCAGGCACAGGGCCGTGGCACTGAAGGAAATCACCACCGAGTTCCAGGCGAAACTGAAGTAATCGCTGCGCTCATTGATGTGCAGGTAGTTCTCCAGCGTCGGCGTGAAGATGAACTGCGGTGGCGTGGCGAACGCGTCGATTTCGGTTTTGAAACTGGTCATCACCATCCAGAAGATCGGGAAGAAAATCACGATCGCGATGGCCCAGGCCAGGGTGCCGAGCAGCAGGCTTTGCAGCCGGCGGGATTGTTGAAGAGTCATGGCAGGCCTCAGGCTTTGTCGGTCAGGTTTTTGCCGATCATCCGCACCAGAATGATCGCCGCGATGTTGGCAATGACCACCGCGATCAAGCCGCCCGCCGAGGCCATGCCGACGTCGAACTGCACCAGCGCCTGGTTGTAGATCAGGTAGGCGAGGTTGGTCGAGGCGTAGCCGGGGCCGCCGTT